>Ga0233376_1000081_pt1 | contig 22171 bp, 13 predicted proteins | sample ElkDunMinimDraft_11_FD_180691 | JGI IMG/M metagenome (GOLD analysis project Ga0233376, IMG submission 180691) | Fecal eukaryotic communites from dung pellets of Tule Elk in California, USA - Elk Dung E2 | ecosystem: Host-associated > Mammals > Digestive system > Large intestine > Fecal | place... | reverse complement strand
GTATCATGGGTGGCGGTTTCGGCGGCTGCACAATCAACCTCGTTGAAGAAGACCTCTACAGACCATTCGTAGAAACAGCTAAGACTAAGTTCAAAGAGAAGTATGGCAAGGAACCAATCATCATCGACGTTGTTATTGGTGACGGTTCACGCAAACTCTGCTAATACATACTCACAAATACCAATAGATAGGTCGGGCATCAAGTCCGGCCTATTTTGTTTTTACCCCCACCCTAACACTTGTTCATCTCCACCGCGGTCGTGTTATGACGCCACTGCGGTCGTGTTATGACGCCACTGCGGTCGTGTTGTGACACCACCGCGGTCGAGTTTTGACACCACTGCGGTCATGATGCGACGCCACCGCGGTCGTGTTTTGGCGAAGTCTCGTTACTAACGCAATAGCTACGAATCTTCAACACGTTTGCTACGAATCTTCAACACGTTTGCTACGAATCTTCAACACGCTAACAATTAACACCTGCACAAACCATGAAATCATTTTTACTTTTTAACTTTTACTTTTTAATTTAATTTAATTCTCCTATCTTTGCAATGCCCTTCGCCGATAGCTCTTCTTCGGGAGAGCTGGTGGCTGGGGCAGACATAATTTAAGGCGTTTACTACGCTTTGGTTTTGACGATCTGAAATCTGGCAGTTTCAAAGACGAATGTCAAAAACTAAGCAGCGTGAATGCCCCGTGGGTATGTTATATACAGACATGCCTCATTATGCCTGTTAGCCATTGGTGTATACTCATGCACCAATGGCAACTCTGAGGCATAGGGTGGTGTTATACATATCGGCGTGGGGTTCGGCGTTGCTCGTTTCGACATTCGGGCTTTGCCAGAGCCTCAGATCGTGAAGCGAGCGACAGTGCAGGACTTCACGCTTTTTTTATGCCTTTACCTATACTAATACTAACCCCTACGGTTGCCGTAGTCCTCGACCGCAGACAAAATGTGAGTTCGATATAAGGATGAACATTATGCAAATTGCAAAACAAACCCATCCTTTCGGACGCAATACATTGCGTCCCTACAATACGGATTGTGCAGAATCGAACTTAGGCAGAACTTTTGCGGAACGATGGCTACATCCAAACACGAATCTTCGCAGATAAAGTCAAAGGAACGTGTTGCCGAGCGTGGCGAGGTGTTCACCTCCGAGAGAGAGGTGAATGCCATGTGCGACCTTGTGGCAAACGAATGCCTGCGCCCCGACTCCCGATTCCTGGAGCCAGCCTGTGGCGACGGCAATTTCCTCAGCGTCATACTCCGGCGCAAACTCACAGAACTCCGACGCAAATACAAGAAGAGTCCGCGCGACTACGAGAAGCTTGCCATCGTAGCCATAGGGAGCCTCTATGGTGTGGACATAATGAACGACAATGTCATCGCTTGCCGTGAACGTCTCTTTACTATCTGGGACGAGGAGTATACCGCCCACTGCCGTGGCGAGGCTTCGGACGAAGCGCGTGAGGCGGCACGGTTCATCATCAATCGCAACATCATCAATGGCAATGCACTGACCCTGATGTGTGTCGATGCCGAGGGCAACGACACCACTGCCCCTATCGTCTTTTCCGAATGGACACTTATCAGTGCCACCCAGATGCAGCGTTCCGACTACACCATGGCAGACCTTCTCCTGCATAACGACACAAGCAAGGAAGACGGCATGGGCAACCTCTTTGCCCTGACCGAAGAGCAGAAAGAGGAGGGCGGCATTTTCCTCCGCAGATACATCACCCATTATAAACGAGTACAAGATTATGAGGCCCAGAAATAAAATTTTAGGCACGGATTGCACAGATGACACTGATGCCACTGCTTAATATTTTAAATTAAAAACAGTGTATTTCTGTGCTATACATCATCTGTGCTGATTGAGACGCTATGGTATGACGTCTCTACAAAGAATGAAAATACACAATACATGATATTATGGAAAATAACTTGTTCCACACAGTCTACAACCCCGACGTACTGTCGTGCATAGCCAACCTAAGCAACGACGAGGTGTTCACGCCGCCCGAACTGGCAAACAAGATTATCGACATGCTCCCTGAGGAATTGTTCCGTAACCCCGACACCACGTTTCTCGACCCTTGTTGCAAGAGCGGCGTGTTTCTGCGTGAGATTGCCAAACGGCTCATCAAGGGGTTGGAACCACAGATTCCCGACCTTGAGAAGCGTCTGAAACATATCTTCTCCCGTCAGCTCTACGGCATTGCCATCACGGAACTCACCAGTCTGCTCTCCCGTCGCAGTGTCTATTGCAGCAAGTTCCCAAACAGCCAGTTCTCGGCATACCAGTTCCCTGACGACAAACCGCAAGGCAACATCATTTACCAGCGCATCAAGCACACATGGCAAAACGGCAAATGTATCTATTGCGGTGCCTCACAAAGCGAGTACGAACGTGGCGACGAACTCGAAACCCACGCCTATCAATTTATCCATAACCTTGACGTAAAGAAACTATTCAATATGAAATTCGATGTAATAATCGGCAATCCGCCATATCAGTTAAATGTAGGAGTTGAAAAAGAAAATTATGCAATACCCATTTATCATAAATTTGTATTACAGGCTATAAAACTTCAACCTCGTTATCTTTCTATGATTATTCCTGCACGATGGTACGCAGGAGGAAGAGGTCTTGATAGTTTCAGGAACGAAATGCTTAACGATGATCGGATTAGAATTATACATGACTATCCAGACGCTTCTGACTGTTTTCAAGGATTACAAATTAAAGGAGGAGTATGCTATTTCCTTTGGGATAGGGATAATCATGGGGATTGTGAAATTACCACACACTTAAACAATCAAAATATCGGTCCAATTTCTCGCCCCTTATTAGAAAAGGGTAATGATACTTTTATTCGATATAATCAGGCAATACCAATAGTACGCAAAGTGATGGCACATTCTTATATATCATTTAGTACATTAGTAAGTCCTCAAACACCATTCGGAATTGTTACCAGTTACAAGGGCATTCCTACAAGAGAAAGCATGTCAGATGTTAAAATGTATATAAGTGGTAATGACAAGAACTATAAGGGAGGCTCAGCTTATGCTCCTTACAATATGATTACTAAGGGAAAGGAAATGATACACTGGCATAAGGTATACATTGCTATGGCAGGAAGTGGAAGTGATTCTTTCCCTCACTCTATTCTGTGCAAACCTTTTTATGGAGAACCTAATACTATTTGTAATCAAAGCTATCTTGTTATTGGACCATTTGAAAATGAAGAAATTTGTCGTAATGTAATGTCTTACATTTCTACTAAATTCTTCCGTTTTATGGTGTTGCAAAAGAAAAATGCCCAGCATGCCATGCGCGGAGTTTATGAACTTGTTCCCCTTCAAGACTTCTCCAAACCTTGGACAGATGAAGAATTATATGCCAAATATGGTTTGACCGAAGAAGAGATTGCGTTTATCGAATCAATGATACGACCAATGGAATAATGCTATGGAACACAACTATTTTCCTCAACGACCTGCTGTCACTCCTACGATTTACGCTTACAGGCTTGTAGGGGTGGAATCTCACAAGGGTTATCTGAAGGTTGGTTACACTGACCGCACTGCCAAGGTGAGAATAGACGAACAGTTGCATACGAGCAAGGTGCCGTATGAGATTGTGCTGGTGGAGTCTGCCATGACCAACGACGGTTCGTGCTTTATGGACAAGGATGTCCACAGGGTGCTGGAGAGAAAGGGACATGTGAGGCTCAACCCGATGGACAGGACGGATGAGTGGTTCAGATGTACGGTGGCTGATGTGAAGGCTGCCATATTGTCGTTGCGCACAGGTACTGACAATGTGGAGAACAGGACTCAGAACTTCGATATGCGTCCGGAGCAGTATAGGGCTGTGGATAGGACGAGACGCTATTTTGAACAGGCGCTGAAGGATGAGCCCGGGCGTGTGCCTAAGTTCTTGTGGAACGCAAAGATGAGGTTCGGCAAGACTTTTGCCAGTTATCAGTTGGCGAAGGAGATGGGGCTGTCGCGCGTGCTGGTGTTGACGTTCAAGCCTGCTGTGGAGTCGGCATGGAGGGAGGACCTCGTGACGCACATGGACTTTGAGGGGTGGCAGTATATATCGAACAAGGACGCACGGAACAACAACCTGAACATTGACCAAGAGTTTCAGTGTGCCGACAAGTCGAAGCCGATAGTGGTGTTCGGTTCGTTTCAGGATTTGCTTGGTACGAACGAGTGCGGAGGCATCAAGACGAAGAACGAGTTTATCCATGCCACGACATGGGACTTGGTGATATTTGACGAATACCATTTCGGTGCATGGAAGGAGAGGGCAAAGGAGTTGTTTGAGAAGGAGGATGAGGAAAATGCGGTGGATTTCGATGCGGAGAAGTACAAGAAGGACGAGGCTAACAATGCCATCAACGAAACGTGGTTGCCTATCTCGACAAAGTATTATCTGTTCTTGTCGGGCACTCCGTTCAGGGCAATCAACAATGGCGAGTTCATAGAGGACCAGATATTCAACTGGACATATTCGGACGAGCAGCGTGCCAAAGCGGAATGGAAGGGAGGCGGGAACCCGTACCTTGCCTTGCCGCGCATGGTGATGCTGACGTATAAGATGCCGGATGAGATTCAGGAGGTGGCGAAGCAGGGCGAGTTTGACGAGTTCGACCTGAACGTGTTCTTCGCTGCTGAAGGCAAGGGCGAGTCGGCAAGGTTCAGGTATGAGAACGAGGTGCAGAAGTGGTTGGACCTTATCCGTGGCGGTTACTTGCCGGCAAGTATCGACGACCTGAAGCTGGGACAAGACAAGCGTCCTCCTATGCCGTTCAGCGACACGAGGTTGCTTAATGTGCTTTCGCATACGTTGTGGTTTCTGCCAAATGTGGCGTCATGCTTCGCTATGGCTAATCTGCTCAGCCAGAAACAGAACAGGTTCTACCATGACTACAAGGTGGTGGTGTGTGCAGGAACGGGGGCTGGCATAGGGCTTGACGCTCTGTATCCCGTGCAGGCAAATATGGGTGACCCGCTGAAGACAAAGACCATAACGCTGACGTGCGGAAAACTGACGACGGGTGTGACGGTGAAGCCGTGGACGGGCATCTTCATGCTTCGCAATCTGAAGAGTCCGGAGACGTATTTCCAGGCGGCTTTCCGTGTGCAGAGTCCGTGGGAGGTGAAGAATGAGGACGGTGGCAAAACCATAATGAAGGACGAGTGCTATGTGTTTGACTTCGCTCTGGACAGGGCTTTGCGACAAATTTCGGACTACAGTTGCAGACTGGACATCAATGAGAGCAATCCCGAAGCCAAGGTGGGCGAGTTCATAAAGTTCCTGCCAGTGCTGGCATACGATGGCAGCAGCATGAAGGAGGTGGACGCGCAGGACATTCTCGACATTGCTCTGGCTGGAACGTCGGCAACACTCCTGGCAAAGCGATGGGAATCGGCTCTGCTGGTGAACGTGGACAATGACACGCTGAAGCGTCTGCTCGACAGTCCTGAAGCGATGAAGGCGCTGATGAACATTGAGGGATTCCGCAACCTGAACACTGACATTACGACTATCATCAACAAGTCGGAGGCTGTGAAGAAGGCGAAGAAGGAGAATCCTGACCCTACGCCGAAAGAGAAGAAGGAACTCTCTGCCGAGGAGAAGGAGATGAAGAGCAAGCGCAAGCAGATTCAGGAGAAACTCATCAAGTTTGCCACACGCATACCGGTGTTCATGTACTTGACGGACTATCGCGAGAGGTGTCTGAAGGATGTGATCACACAGTTGGAGCCTGGACTGTTCAAGAAGGTTACGGGATTGAGCGTGGAGGATTTCAATATGCTCTGTTCGTTGGGTGTGTTCAATGCTCCGCTGATGAACGATGCAATATTCAAGTTCAAGCGCTATGAGGATGCCAGTCTGACGTACACGGGTATAGACAAGCATGCCGACGACGAAGTGGGCGGTTGGGACACAACGATAAGGAAAACGCAGTATGAGAAGTTGTTCTACAACCAGCAGACGTCGATGAAAAGTATCGACTATAGCACATATACAACAAACAATGAATCAGATGAAAACAAACACGGTGAGAGAGTCAAGCGTGGAGAAAATCAAAAAGAGGCTTCAAATGTACTCACAGTCAGACCAGTCTCTCCTACTCCTACTGTTGTGTCAACCCAATCATTAGAAACAGAAACTAAGACTAAGGTAAATTTAGAAGTACTGGCTGTCGGTAGCAAGGTTAAGCACAAGAATTTTGGCGATGGAGAGGTGATAAAACTTGATAAGAACGCAAAATTCATTCACGTCAAATTTACTATCGGCGAAAAGAAGTTTGTATTCCCTGACGCATTCTTAATGGGATTCCTGGAAATGAAATAATACAATCAAAATCTTAATAAAAAGGAGGGGCAAAATTATAAGACTTAATATTTTGCCCCTTTATTGAGACTTCACTATGCGTAGATTACTTCATCCATCTTGACGTCATGAATGTCGTGAGCTATTTGCTCAAAATACTGAAAACCAAAACACAAGCCTATTTTATGGGCATTTATACGTGGCAGGAATTTATCGTAATAGCCTTTCCCCCTACCCAATCTGTTGCCTTGCGTATCGAATGCCATTCCTGGAACAACAACCAAATCTATACTTTCAAAATCAGTAAAGACACGTCCCTGTGATTCCTGTATGCCATAGCATCCTTCTGTCAGCATATCGGATGAGGTATATTCATGAAGGACAATTTCGCCATCTTGTATTGATGGAAGCAATATTCGCTTTTGCGATTTAAGTTCCTCAAGCAATGCGTGGGTGTCAACCTCATCCTGCAACGAGTTGTAAAGGCATATTGTATGCGCTGCCTGAAAGTGCGCATTCAACTTTAGCGTCTGAATTACAGACTTGCTCATCTGTGTAAGTTGCATAGATGTATACAAGGACTTATGCTGTCGCACTTTGTTGCGTAATGTTTTCTTATCCATAGGATTACACAGATTTACTGCACTTCGCATTTAAGTACAGTACGGAATATGTTTCGTGCATTATCAAGGCGCTCTTGGTTCAAATCAGACACTCCTTCGAGAGGATAATCCAGCCCCAACTCCTTGTATTTAAAGTTACCTAATGTATGATAAGGCAGAATCTCGACCTTCTTCACTACGCTATAGTTTGCAACGTAATTTGCAAGTTTTTCAAGTCGGGAGTCATTGTCTGTCAATCCAGGAACAACAACGTGGCGAATCCAAGTCGCTTTGCCTATCTCCTGCAGATAATCAAGTGTGCGCGCATTATTTGTACGAGTACATCCTGTAAGCGACTGATGCAATTCGTCATCAGCAGTTTTTACGTCGAGCAAGACCAAATCTGCAAGTTCCAAAACCGTTTTTGTTTTTTCGTTGAACAAAACTCCCGAAGTATCTATGGCTGTATGTATACCAGCAGCACGGCACAAACGGAAAAATTCTGCCACAAAATCTGCCTGCACAAGAGGTTCACCTCCTGTAAACGTAACACCTCCGCCTTTAGAGATGAAGTTCTTGTATTTCTTGACTTCATCAAGCAATTCTTCAGGAGTCATTTCGTACTTAACAGATGCATTAACATCCCATGTGTCCGGATTATGGCAGAACTGGCATCGCATTGGACATCCCTGCATAAATATGACAAAACGGATGCCTGGTCCATCAACCGTTCCAAAACTCTCAAGCGAATGTATTTTTCCTTTCATTTGATTCTGCAAGATAGAAAAAGGGCTGCGCCTTATGATTGCACAGCCCTTAATATAAATACATAAATTAAAGTGACTTGTTGATTGTTCTTGACAATACGTCAAGTTGCTGTTCGCGTGTAAGCTTAACGAAGTTCACAGCATAACCAGAAACACGGATTGTAAGCTGCGGATACTTCTCTGGATGCTCCATTGCATCGACAAGAAGCTCGCGGTCAAATACATTGACATTAAGATGATGTCCTCCGTCTGGAGTGAAGTAGCCATCCATGAGGTTCACAAGGTTAGTTATCTGAGCATCAGAAGTCTTACCTAATGTGCTTGGAGAAATTGCGAATGTGTAAGAAATACCATCACTTGAATGCTGGAATGGAAGTTTAGCAACAGAAGCAAGAGCCGCTACAGCTCCCCTTGTATCACGACCATTCATAGGGTTAGCACCTGGTGCGAATGGAACGCCCTTCTCACGCCCGTCAGGAGTTGCACCAGTATTCTTACCATATACAACGTTTGACGTGATAGTAAGAACCGACTGAGTTGGCACTGCGTGACGATATGTTTCGTGCTGACGCATATACTCCATGAACTTCTCTGTAATCATAAGAGCAATTTTGTCTGTACGTGTATCATTATTTCCAAATGGAACATAATCACCTTCACGTTCAAATCCTACAGCAAGACCACGAGCATCGCGAACTATCTTAACCTTGCAATACTTAACAGCTGCAAGTGAGTCGGCAACAATTGAAAGTCCTGCTATACCTGTAGCACGAGTGCGGAGAACATCACCGTCATGGAGGGCCATCTCGAATGCTTCATAGTCGTACTTATCATGCATGTAGTGGATTATCTTCAATGCGTTGACATACACCTTAGCCAACCAGCGCATCATCTGCTCAAACTTGCGCATGAGTTCGTCATACTCAAGATATTCGCCTGTGATTGGTGCAAATTCTGGAGAAATCTGCTCGCCTGTGATTTCGTCACGACCTCCGTTAATAGCATAAAGCAAGCACTTTGCCAAGTTAGCACGAGCTCCGAAGAACTGCATCTGTTTACCAATCTTCATTGGGCTAACACAACAAGCAATACCATAATCATCGCCATAGTCAGGACGCATGAGGTCGTCGTTCTCATACTGAATTGCGCTTGTCTTGATTGACATCTTAGCGCAGAAGCGCTTCCAGTTTTCAGGTGCGTTCTGGAACCAAAGCACTGTAAGGTTTGGTTCTGGAGCAGGTCCGAGGTTCTCCAGTGTGTGGAGCACACGGTAACTTGTCTTTGTCACGAGTGAACGTCCATCAACTCCCTGTCCGCCAATTGATTCTGTAACCCATACAGGATCGCCAGAGAAGAGGTCATTATATTCAGGAGTACGCAAGAAACGCACAATACGAAGTTTTATGATAAGCTGGTCGATAAGTTCCTGTGCCTCTTCTTCTGTAAGACGACCTTCCTTTATGTCTCTCTCAATGAAGATGTCGAGGAATGTTGAAACACGACCGAGTGACATAGCTGCACCGTCCTGGTCCTTAACAGCACCGAGATAGCCAAAGTATACAAACTGAACTGCCTCACGAGCATCCTGTGCAGGACGTGTCACATCAAAGCCGTAGTTAGCACACATCTTGACAAAGTCCTTCAATGCGGCAATCTGCTCTGAGATTTCCTCGCGTCTCTGAATGCATTCTTCAGTCATCTCCTGGATATCAAGACGCTCAAGGAAGCGTTTCTTCTCCTCAATAAGGTTGTTCACGCCATAGAGAGCAACACGGCGATAGTCGCCAATGATACGTCCACGTGCATATGCATCAGGAAGACCAGTAATAACGTGAGCATGGCGTGCAGCACGGATGTCCTCTGTATAAGCAGAAAATACACCAGCATTGTGCGTCTTACGGTAACGAGTGTAAATTTCCTTTGTCATAGGATCTAATTCATAGCCGTAAGCCTTAAGGGCGCTTTCAACCATACGAATACCTCCCTTAGGGAAAATACCTCTCTTGAGAGGAGCATCAGTCTGCAGACCAACAATTACCTCATTATCCTTATCAATATAGCCTGCACCGTATGTATCAATACTCTGCGGAAGCTTAGTTTCAGCATCATAAACGCCTTTCTCTCGTTCTACAACGAACATCTCGCTGAGCTTGTCCCATATTTTACGAGTTTTCTCAGTTGGTCCAACGAGGAAAGAGTCATCACCCTCGTAAGGAGTGTAGTTGTGCTGAATGAAGTCACGCACATTAATTTCTCTTTTCCAAATAAAGCCTTCAAAGCTTTCTACGCAATTTGATAATTTCATAAAAAATCAATTACAGGATGAATAATGTTCTTATTTTTCTTTTACAAAGATAATCAATTTCAGCATTATAATATTCATCATGTATTCTAATTAGAATCCGTAAAATGAAAATTTGACTAAAAATCGCTCATAAACCCTAAAATGCAATGTTGAAAACGCAATAAATCATTAACCCCTTAACTTCTGCTAGAACATGTCAAAACAATATTTTAGTTAAAAGAACAGACAAAATGACTAAAATACACTCTTTTTTACACTCTTTTTGTCGCATGCACTTCCTTTTTATACAAATATATCTTAATTTTGTAAGCATTATTATCAAACCGACCTAAAGAAGTTATTAAGTTATGGGAAATATCATTAAAATTTTAGACTTCTCACATTTTGACGAATCAGAAGATGGGCATTCAGTATTAATACCAGGTAAAATATTTCTAAGTGACAGGGACGAATGCAATGAACACAGGTACAAGTCGATACAGATGAAATATCCTGTACAGATTAGTTCTATGAACTTAAGCTTAATATGTACTGGCGGAATGGCCAAAATTAAAATAAACCTTGTAGAGCAAAGTCTTGTTCGCGGTTGCGCATGCATTGTTATGCCTGGACAATTTCTGCAAATAGTTCACACATCATCTGACTTCACAGGAATATGCATGGCTGTAATGTCTGACTTCATGGATTACCAAGGAGATGTAAAGACAAGCATGAAAATTCTTCAAAAACAGTTGAACGACCCATTCTCACAAATTAATGAAAAGTATTTTGAAGAGATAATCTGTATATATGAAATGATGAAGCGCAAACTTTCAGAAAAAGATTTCTTATATAAAGAGGAAGTTGCGAAGCACTATTTAAGTCTCATGAAATACAACATGCTTCAGGTTAAAGGAAATGAGATTAGCACTAAAATGCCCAACAGGGTGGCATCAAGAAAGGACGAAATCTTTCATATGTTCATAAAAGAAGTGGAAAAAAACTACAAGCATGAGCGCAACGTAACTTTCTACGCTGACAAACTTTGTATTTCACCCAAATATCTATCGTCAGTTATCCATAACGTGAGCGGCAAATATGCTACAGAATGGATTGACGGGTACGTCATTCTTGAAGCAAAGGCTCTTCTCAAAAGTAATGGCAACACGATTAAAGAAATATGCAATAAATTAAATTTCGCAAATCAATCATTCTTTGCCAAGTACTTCAAACAACATACAGGTTTAACTCCTAAAGAGTACCGGAACAAAGAATAAACGAAAAAATATAGAATAGAATTATGGAATTCATCAAAATCAACTCTGCTGACAATGTTGCTGTAGCAATCAAAGATTTAAAATGCGGAAACAAGGTTGTCATTGACAATAGTGAAATCACACTTGCAGACGACATTCCAGCCGGACACAAATTCCTCCTGGCGGATTGCGACGAAGGTGAAAACATCATAAAATACGGATATCCAATAGGGCATCTGCTCATGTCTCGCCATAAAGGAGAACTGGTAAATGACAAACACATCAAGACCAATCTTGAAGGTTTGCTTGACTATACATACACCCCTGTAGACACTACGCTTTCCATCAAAGACGAACAACTCACATTCAACGCATACCACCGAAAGAATGGTGACATAGGTATAAGAAACGAAATATGGATTATACCTACAGTAGGATGCGTAAACGGTGTAGCAAACCAATTGGCAGAAAGACTTAAAAGAGAAACAAACTTCACGTCAGGCAAGAATTACGGCGTCGAGCGCATTGTGGCTTTCCCCCATAACTACGGATGTTCCCAATTAAGTGACGACCACGAAAACACCCGTAAAATTTTGCGCGACATGGTTCTTCACCCTAATGCAGGGGCTGTACTAATTGTTGGACTTGGATGTGAAAACAACCAACCCGACAAATTCGAAGAATTATTAGGAGACTACGACCACGAACGCATAAGATTCATGGTCACTCAAAAGGTCGAAGGCGATGAGATAGAAGAAGGAATGAAAATTTTGCATGAACTATACAACATCGCATCAAAAGACAAGCGTATCCCTACCACTTTGTCAGAACTGAAAGTCGGGCTAAAATGTGGTGGTTCAGATGGTTTCTCTGGTATTACAGCAAACCCTTTGCTTGGAGTGTTTTCCGACTACATCGTTGCTCAAGGCGGAACGACAGTGCTTACAGAAGTACCTGAGATGTTCGGAGCGGAAACAATATTAATGAATCGTTGCGCAAATAAGGAACTTTTCAACCAAACTGTTTCATTGATTAACAATTTCAAAGAATATTTCCTTAGTCATGGAGAGCCTGTAGGCGAAAATCCTTCTCCAGGAAATAAAGCTGGAGGCATATCTACCCTTGAGGAAAAAGCGTTAGGATGCACTCAAAAATGCGGTATGAGCGCAGTAAAAGGTGTATTGCCATACGGAGAACGCATATCGGTAAAAGGTCTCAATCTACTTTCGGCACCAGGCAACGACCTTGTGGCATCAACAGCACTGGCTGCATCAGGATGCCACATCGTTCTGTTCACGACAGGACGTGGAACTCCATTCGGAACGTTCGTTCCTACAATGAAGATTTCTACAAATAGTAATCTTGCTAAAAACAAACCTAACTGGGTTGATTTTAATGCAGGACCTATAGTCGAGGATAAAAGCATGGATGAAGTTGCACAATCTTTCAAAGAAAAGGTCATAAATATTGCCAATGGCAACGAATTCACTTGGAATGAGAAAAAAGACTATCAAGAAATAGCCATATTTAAAACTGGAGTAACTCTTTAATGAGAAAGAATTTAATGTCATTATCGCCACTTATTATATTTCTCCTGTTTTATATAGGGACAGGTATAGTAATTGGCGACTTTTCAAAGGTTCCGATAACTGTAGCGTTTCTTTTTGCCTCGGCTTATGCAATATTAATCACCAAAGGAAGCATTGCGAAACGCATTGAAATTTTCTCCAAAGGAGCAGGCAACTCCAACATCTTGCTGATGGTATGGATCTTCCTGCTTGCAGGAGCATTCGCGCAGTCAGCAAAGGACATGGGCGCTATTGACGCTACAGTAAACCTGACGTTGAGCATAATGCCTGAATCTTTACTGCTCCCAGGAATTTTCCTTGCCGCATGTTTTATTTCGCTATCAATAGGAACGTCTGTGGGCACAATAGCAGCTCTTACTCCTGTTGCTGTGGGTATTGCAAACAGCACTGACATTGAAACTGCATTCATTGTGGCAATAGTTGTCGGAGGCGCTTTCTTTGGCGACAATTTGTCGTTTATCAGTGACACCACCATTGTTGCCACACAGACTCAAAAGTGCAAAATGAACGACAAGTTTAAGGTGAACATACGCATTATCGCACCAATGGTCATATTGGTGTTGCTTGTCTATTATTTCATGAGTCGTGAAATAAATGCACAAACCGCAACGCCAGAAACTAACCTTCTGAAAATCATCCCGTACATAATCGTTATCATAACTGCTGTATGCGGAATCAACGTCCTTGTAGTATTATCTATCGGCCTAATACTAACCGGTTGCATCGGTGTGATTGACGGCAGTTACGACTTGTGCTCATGGTTCATTTCGTTGGGAAACGGAATGGTGAACATGACTGAACTTATCATCATGACATTGCTTGCATCCGGAATGCTCGCATTAGTACGCCACAATGGAGGCATTAGTTTCATCATATCAAGTTTCATCAGAAACATAAAGAGCGAGAGAAATGCGGAATTTTGCATTGCCGCTTTAACCTGCCTGATTAACATCTGCACTGCAAATAACACCGTAGCAATAATTACTACAGGTCCTATTGCAGCAGATATTTCAGAACGCTTTGGCATTGATCGACGCAAAAGCGCAAGTATTCTAGACACTGTTTCTTGTTTCACACAAGGACTACTTCCGTATGGAGCACAAATCTTGATTGCGGCAGGATTGGCAAATATTGCACCTGTAACAATCATACCTCACCTCTACTACCCTATGGCAATAGGTATGGCGGTCATTTTGTCTATAATACTCCGCTATCCAAAGAAATATTCATAAAGTAAAATATAAAAACTGTAGCACTCATAAACAAAATATCACAATGATTCATTAATTTTGCGAAGAGGACAAACTACCCCATACTGATAAAAAATAATGAAAAGGATTTATACATTTTTTGCTTCATTAATATTAGGCATCACTGCGATTGCACAAAATGCAAAGCCAACAATAACTTTCTTCTCCATTGACGAAGATGCAGAAATAAGCATGACCGAAGGCGAATCAAACACTTGCCAGGCGCCGCTCGAAATCACGTGTACAGGAAATATAGAAAGTCCGGATGGCTACTCATATATTCCAGAATGGAGAATTTTCGATACGTCTGTTGGCGAATCCGAGATAATACTTACCAGATATGAAGACAATACTTCATACACGCTAACATCATCAGGAAGTTACGGAATAAAACTATATGTAACATTCATTAATGGTACAGATACGATTGAGCACCAATCCGAGCAGATGACTATCACTATTAGCGAGTCCTCTTTCAGTTGCCCAAACGCATTTTCACCAAATGGAGACGGAATTAATGATGTTTTCAAGTTTAACTACAAGTCCATCATAGAATTTGAAGCTGTAATATTTAATCGTTGGGGACAAAAAATACGTTCGCTAAATATGAACGACATTGACGACGGTTGGGATGGCCGGCAAGGCGGCAACTATGTAAAGGACGGAGTCTACTTCATCAATATTAATGCCGTTGGTTCCGACGGAATAAAATACGAAATTAAAAAAGCCATAAACGTTCTTAAAGGATTTAAAGAAACTGATGAAACAGGAGGTGCATGATGAATCGAAAAGACAATATAGAAGTTATAGGAGCCAAAGTCCACAACCTGAAAAACATAAATGTAAATATACCTCGAAACAGTCTGACTGTCATAACAGGACTTAGTGGAAGCGGTAAATCCTCGTTGGCATTCGACACTATATATGCAGAAGGCCAAAGAAGATATATTGAGACTTTTTCAGCCTACGTTAGAAACTTCTTAGGCGGAATAGAACGCCCTAATGTTGACAAAATCACAGGATTAAGCCCTGTAATCAGCATTGAACAAAAAACGACAAATAAGAACCCTCGTTCAACTGTAGGCACAGTTACCGAAATATACGACTTCCTGCGTTTGCTTTACGCACGTGCTGGAACAGCGTATTCCTACGAGACTGGCGAAATGATGGTGAAGTACACCGAAGAGCAAATTGTAAATTTGATAACTGACAAATATAACGGAAAACGCATTTACATACTCGCTCCTATAGTACGTTCACGAAAAGGACATTACAAAGAGTTGTTCGAACAAATAAGAAAGAAGGGATACCTGTATGCACGAGTTGACGGCAAAATCATAGACGTAACTACTACTGAGAAAATAGACCGTTACAAGAATCACAACATTGAAATTGTCATAGATAAACTTGCTGTCAATCAAAAGGACACTGAAAGGCTGCAAAAAAGCGTAGCCACAGCCATGACTGCTGGAGGAGGTATGACAATGATATTAGATCACGAATCTGGCATTGTCCGGAATTACTCAAAGCGCTTAATGTGTCCTACCACAGGACTTAGTTACAACGACCCTGCACCTAACAACTTTTCATTCAACTCGCCTCAAGGGGCATGTCCATGCTGCAAGGGATTAGGGACTGTGTGCTTAATCGACAAGGACAAGATAATACCTAACGACAATCTGTCAATATATGACGGAGCATTAGCACCGTTAGGAAAATATCGCAACACGATGATTTTCTGGCAACTTGCTGCACTTCTTGAGAAGCACGAACTTGACCTTAAAACTCCCGTAAACAAAATTCCGGAAGAGGTCATTCAAGAAATAATACACGGTAGCGAAGAAAGGATAAAAATAAAAGCTTCCGTCATTAAAACGGAAAATGATTTCTTCACTCATTATGAGGGACTTGCCAAATATATAAGGCAACTAACAGAAGCCGACTCCTCAAGTTCTTCTATCAAATGGGCGGAATCATTCGATACCGAAGTTATATGCCCTGAATGCAAAGGTAAACGGTTGAACAGGGAAGCGCTAAGTTTTAAGATTGCAGGCATGAACATACACGACTTGTCTGTAATGGACTTGAACGACTTGCATACATGGATAAACGGAATCAACGACAAGCTTGACTCCAAACAGCAGAAGATTGCCGCTGAAATCATTAAGGAAATATCAAATCGCCTGCAATTCCTGCTCAATGTCGGACTTGAATATCTTTCACTGAACCGAACGTCAATGAGCCTGTCCGGCGGAGAAAGCCAACGCATAAGACTCGCAACACAAATAGGTTCAAAGCTCGTTAATGTTCTTTACATACTTGACGAGCCAAGCATTGGTCTTCACCAACGCGACAACGTTAAGTTGATAGAATCATTGAAAGACCTGAGAGATGAAGGCAATACGGTCGTCGTTGTTGAGCATGATAAAGACATGATGCTAAACTCTGACTACATCGTTGACATGGGGCCTAAGGCTGGAAGAGCCGGAGGAGAAGTCATATTCCAGGGTTCCCCAAATGACCTGCTAAAGACCAACACGCTCACAGCATCCTACCTCAACGGAATAAGAAAAATTGAAATCCCTCAGGATCGCCGGAAGGGCAACGGAGAAACACTCAAAATCTATGGAGCCAAAGGCAACAACCTAAAAAATGTTGACATCAGCATTCCGTTGGGCACACTCGTTTGTGTCACAGGAGTAAGCGGCAGCGGAAAATCCACTCTTATCAACGAAACGCTCCAGCCTATACTCAGCCAACACTTCTATCGCTCCAACAAGGCACCATTGGAATACGAGCGGATTGAAGGACTTGAACATATTGACAAGGTTGTTAATGTAGACCAGTCTCCATTAGGACGCACTCCACGCTCAAATCCGGCAACATATACTGGAGTTTTCAGCGACATACGTTCGCTTTTCGTTGAAATGCCTGAGGCAAAAATGCGTGGCTACAAACCTGGACGCTTTTCATTCAATGTCTCTGGCGGACGTTGCGAAGTCTGCGGAGGCAATGGTTATAAGAACATCGCCATGAATTTCCTTCCAGACGTACTCGTCCCATGTGAGAAATGCCGAGGCAAGCGCTATAACAGAGAGACTCTGGAAGTCAGATTCAAGGGCAAATCTATTGCCGACGTATTGGATATGACAATCAATCAAGCTGTGGAATTCTTTGAAAACCAACCGAATATTCTTAACAAAATAAAAATGATACAAGATGTCGGATTGGGATATATAAAGCTCGGTCAACCGTCAACAACTCTGTCTGGCGGAGAAAGCCAAAGAATCAAACTATCTGCCGAACTAAGCAAGCGTGATACAGGACGTACCATATATATTCTTGACGAACCTACAACCGGACTTCACTTCGAAGACATCCGCATACTTATGGACGTACTAAACAAACTTGTAAAGAAAGGAAATACTGTGATAATTATCGAGCACAACCTTGACGTAATCAAACAAGCCGACTACATCATAGACATGGGACCGTCAGGAGGAAAAGGAGGTGGCGAAGTCGTGGCTCAAGGCACACCTGAAGAAATCGTTTCGGCAGGAAAAGGATTCACGTCAGAATTTCTAAAAGAGGAATTAAGGCACAACAACAATTAAGCATCTAACCTCAAATTCAATACCTTATGATTAGAAAAATTTCCAGATGTCTTTTCACATTGACCATTTTACTGGCAAGCAGTTCTGTGAAGGCACAAAACGAATCCGTACAGTGGAACACACCAGGAGCAGGCAACCCATTGCTTCCAGGATATTTTGCAGACCCCACTATCAAAAAGTTCGGCGACACCTACTACATCTATGCTACAACTGACGGCACAGGCAACGGATATGGTCCGGCACAGGTCTGGATGTCGAAGGACTTCGTCAATTGGCGCAATGTCACTATGAACTGGCCTACAACCGAAGTTGTTTGGGCGCCAGATGTAGTACAGCAGCCTGACGGTTCATACAGATACTATTATTGCACTCCATGCGTAATATACGTTGGCGAAAGCGACAGCCCTACAGGTCCTTGGAAAAACCGCTTAGGGGCACCAGACGCCGTACTGGTGGAAGACCGCTTTGTTCACAACGCCATCACACTTGACCCGCAACTGTTCGTCGACGACGACGGTTCTGAATATCTATATTTCGGAACATGGGGAATATACGAGAACTTTGGTTGCGGTGTTGCAAAACTCGCCCCCGACGGCAAGTCCTTTACTGACAAAAAACTTATCCTAAATACAGAGATAAAGGATTTCTTCGAGGCTCCATTCGTATTCAAGAAGGACGGCATCTATTACTTCACATATTCATCTGGTTCATGCCATGACCACACCTATCGTGTGCAATATGCCATAAGCAAGACTGGTCCTATGGGGCCATACGAATACAAAGGCTGCATACTTGAAACAAATGCCGACGGAACAATCCACGGACCTGGCCACCACTCAATTCTCATTGACGGCGATGACTATTACATCGTTTATCACCGGCACAACAATCCCCACTCCATTCACGGTTTCCACCGACAGATTGCCATTGACAGAATGGAATTTGACGACAACGGCAACATCAAAAAGATTACGCCTACACACAAGGGGCTCATACCTGATTCATTCGTAAAGCAGGCAAAAAAGAATTACATTCCTAACCTTGCCTTCGGCGCCAAAGTCACAGCATCATCATACTACGACGATTGGTTCAAGCCAGAATATGTCACAGACGACAACAACGCCACTCTCTGGCGTGCAAAGAACTGCCACGGAAATGAATGGATTACCATTGACCTCGGAGAGATAAAGAAGTTCAACCAGGTATGGACCCAATTTGAATACACCACATTCTTCTATCAGTACAAAATAGAGACCTCTACTGACGGAACAACATGGGCGCTCTATTCTGACAAGACAGACAACGTGTATCAAGGATCACCAATGATCGACCAGGGAGAATGCAAAGCACGCTACATACGCATCACCGTGACCGACACACAGAAAAACGGCCACTTCCCAGCTATCTGGAACGTGAAGGTCTACAACGCCACTAAGAAGAAAGACCCAATGAAACTCCTTCCGGAAGTGGAAATAGACGAAAAAGCGCTTCTTGCAGGCTATCCTCGCATACACACCAAAGACATCGAAACAGAAGAGCACAGCAAGACACTTGCCCAAGGTAACAAAATCGTTGACATAAATGCCGACGACTACGCAACAGGCAAGCCTGTGAGCATTGCTGAAATCAAGAACCGCCAGGGAGGCACATTCAAAGGAAACAGCAATGTCGTTGTAGAAGTCAAGAAGGGAAAATACGCGTTCTACTTCAACGGACAACAGTCACTCAAGAGCGACTTCACCCTGCCTAAGACCATGACATACAATGCGCCATACACAATCACAGCATGGACACTCAATCCGCAAGTGGGCAACATTGAAACAGTGACAGAATTTACAGAACGGCGCAACGACCTTGCCACAATCGAATTCCGCCAAGGACGCGACCGCAGCAACGGACTCATAGCTCACAACGCATCATTTGAAAACTCTGGCGCACCACGCGAATGTATCAACGGCGAGGGAGAATGGCAGCACTGGGTCATCACATTCGACGGCTACAATGAGCGTGCTTACCTAAACGGCAAACTGATTCTGGAGAAAAACATGTTCCTGATGATACGCCCTGAAGGCCACATCACCCTCGGAGCATCAATGGACGGCGGCAACAAATTTAGCGGCTACATCCACTCGCTCCAGTTCTTCGACAAAGCATTCACAGCCGAGGACGTGCAAAAAGCATACGCGGAAAAATCCGACACAGACGACCAAATGAAGTTTGAAGGCGACCTCGCAATCAAGACACGCGCCCTCTCACCTAACCTCGTCAGCATCACCGTAACCGACGGCCAAGGCAATAAGATGGAGTCCGGACTCCTAAGCTACAGATATGGCGTAACATCTGACATGAAGGCTGAGGAATGTGCATACAACGAACCGTCAAACACATCATCGCTCATCATTGCTACCGACGGCAAGAAACAGCAGAAATGCTTTGTCAACATTACTGACGACAGCGGAACATTCACACGCACGCTTACTGCCGAAACAGTTCTTTCTGCAGACCTGTTCAACCACTTCTCTGACAGTGGAGATAAAAATACAGATTACACGATCAACAAAAACGGATGGGACGGAATAATCATAAACGACAATCCTGATTGCAAGATTTCAGCAAAAGCCAAAGATGGAAAGATTACTCTTGCATCGGCAAACACAAACCTCACAGCACGCAAATCGGAAAATGGCCCGATACTCTACAAAGAAGTTGAGGGCGACTTCCTCCTGCAAGCAAAAGTTACAAGTCTCGACGGACAAGAACGCAGAAGCACACCAGCATACAACGAAGGAGGAATCATCGTTCTCGACCAAGCTGCACGCCGCGGACAAGAAATCATCCATCTCGGCGTATTCCCTAACTACAACTGCGGCAACATGCTGACTCATGTAGGTCCAGGACGCCCTCAGTTCCCACGCTCAAACGGATGGAACTACGACCCATATCTGCAAATAGAGCGCATTGGCGATACTTTCTACGTACGCACAAGCAAGGACGGCAAGTCATGGACCGACATGCCAGGAGCGCCAATCCATGCGCCACAGATGAAAGGCAAGAAACTCAAGGTAGGTCTATACCAGACAACCTATTCAAACAACCATTCATGGGTTTCATTCGACGAGTTCAACCTCTGGCAAAAAAAGTAAGAAGAGGGATATAAAAGGCAGGGGGCATCTATGTTTAGGTGTCCCCTATATTATCACACGACTATTGCAATACAAACAAAATGTCGACACATGCACCCACACAAGAAAGCGTGACAGCGTGACAAGCGTGACACCACCTGTTTTGAATTTATTTTCACCCCCGCAGAAGAATAATAATTTGCTAACTATTTAATAATCAATATATTATATATAATATGATAATTAAATATTAATTAAATAACGTGAGTTCGATATAATTTTTAGAACAAAGAAAGTTGCCCGTCATTGATAAATTCCAGGTCAATGGCGGGTTTCTTTTCAAAGAAACAATATGCAGCAATGGCACTCAACGCATTTGCGATAAAGTTGTTGAACGATCGATGACGCGAATGTTCAATCTGTGCGATATTCTTAAGTTCATCATTTACAGTTTCTATAAGCGCCCTTTTCCTCAGGCAAATCTTGTCGGAAATGCTCATAAGCGAGTTTTTCATATTATTCTTGACTTTGGTAAACAACTGGATACCATCAACAAAAAGGCTCTCAAAAAGAGCTTTTCCAATATACCCCTTATCACCGAAAAGCTTTCCTTTTATGTTTTTCAAGAGAACTCCCTCTTTCAATGGTTCTCTGTCATCAACACCACCTGTTGTAAAAACAAAATTCAGGATTTCTCCTTTGTCGTTGATTACAAGGTGTAGTTTGAATCCGAAGAACCAACCCATAGAGCATTTGCCACGGCTTGCAAGTCCTTCAAAGGTCCTGTGGATGAGAATACGCTGGTTGCGGCATACACGCAGAGGTGTACTATCCACAAAACTTATTCCCGTACACTCTCCAAGCAATACCTGTTTGATAAAAGCTGTCATCAGCAATAACACTTCCTTTTCAAGTTCAACAAAACGGTTATAAGAGACCGTTTTGGGAAACAGGTGCTTGCAGTGCTTACAGATGTAGTGCAAGTAGTAATGTTTGAAACAGCGGAATCCACCAGAGTGGAAATGTATGAGAATGACAATAATCTCTGCATCGCTCATACGATTGGGCTTGCGACGGCGTCTTTTGCCGTCTTGCGGAGCTTCTAGCATTGATTTTTCTTGCTGTGCATCAAAAAACTTGCAGAATTCATCTGCCAAACAGAAAATTTCAGTAACTTTATCCTCGGAGAACATAGCGGTAAGGGGTTGTATATTATTTTGTTAGCTACTCAAATTTACAACTTTTGCCGCTATTTTCCTATTTTTCAACGAGTTAATTTTAATAAGAATTAAAAATCTTATATCGAACTCACGTTA
>Ga0233376_1000064_pt1 | contig 24501 bp, 18 predicted proteins | sample ElkDunMinimDraft_11_FD_180691 | JGI IMG/M metagenome (GOLD analysis project Ga0233376, IMG submission 180691) | Fecal eukaryotic communites from dung pellets of Tule Elk in California, USA - Elk Dung E2 | ecosystem: Host-associated > Mammals > Digestive system > Large intestine > Fecal | place... | reverse complement strand
CCAACTAGAGCATGCAGAAAAGCCATTGACTCAGAAACGTGCCAATACTTTTGTTACGAAACTAACTCAAGACGACATAAGAGAGAGGAAACTCAACTTCAAACAAGATATAGATGTGCGTGGAATGAGAGCAGATGAAGCAATTCAGGCCATAACCTATTTTATTGATGATGCTATCGTTGCCAACGTTTCACCAGTAAGAATACTTCACGGAACAGGTTCAGGTATACTTCGTACAATCCTTCGTCAACATCTCAGTACTATCAATGGGGTCAGAAGTTATCATGACGAGCATGTTGACTTCGGCGGTGCCGGCATAACAATTGTTAATCTTGACTGACACCAAGAGTGAGCACATGGTCTACACATTCTGGTATCTCTTCCAGGTAATGAGATACAACTATCAAGGTTTTGCCATTACGCTTAGAAAAACTTTCGACAACATCCAATACAAGTCTACTGTTCTGAGTATCTAATCCATGCAAAGGTTCATCAAGAATAAGCAATGCCGGATCTTTTACAAAAGCCCTCGCAAGGAGTACTAGACGTTGTTCACCACTTGAAAGTTGTAAAAATGATGTATTTGCCAAATGTCTAATGCCAAATACATCCATCCAGTAATGGCATACACTCATTTGCTCCGGTTTTGGACGCATATATAAGCCTACAGAATCGGAAAGTCCTGATGCAACAACCTCAACAGATGGTATATCTCTATAATAGGAACGGTGTAATTCTGGACTAACATATCCTATATGCCTCTTTATATCCCAAATACTCTCGCCAGTGCCTCTTTCTTTGTCAAATAACACTATTTGATTTGCATATGATTGTAGATTGTCTGCACATACAATACTCAATAGAGTTGATTTTCCAGAACCGTTCCTTCCAGTCAATGCCCACTTTTCACCACATTTAATGGTGAAATTCAACTTATCCAAAATTATACGCTTTCCATATCTTATGGAAACATCTTTAAAGTCAATTGCAACATTGTAATTGGTATTGTAGTCAGTGGGTAATTGAAGTATGCTTTGAGTTTTATAATCTGACAACATGCGCACAGGAACCTTAGGCAAAACTTTCATATATTCACGCAGTGTCATCTTGTCATTAACAACCTTATCACACACAGTTACAACATGTGTAACAAATGAGGGAATTTCGTTTGGACGCGACAGCACCAAAATGACTTGCATGCCCGTCTCCCTGATGAGAATCTCAAACAATTCAACAAATTGTTCGCGAGCAACAGAGTCCAAACCAATAAAAGGATTGTCAATTATAACCAATCGCGGATTAGATAACAAAGAACGTGTCAATTGAAATTTTCTAAGTTCTCCACTGCTTAGATGTGTAATTTTTTGCTCTATTATATCACCTATGTGAAATGATTTGTAAAGTAAATCGCGCATTAAACCCCGCTCTGCATTCATTTTGGCTTTTTCCTCTTCAGATACAGAACTTATTATTCTGTCAGAATTAAGAACAGCCTGAAATGTATCAGCAAGAACTTCGCCAACTGTAGGCGAAGAGTCCTCTTCGTGTGCATTCCATCTCAATTGATAATATTGATTATCGTCACCTGTCCCATAGGTGTCTTTAAAAGCAATATATTTCATGTTGTCACTTAACATCCTCGAAGAGAACTTTCCGAAATCATATTTAGGACCATCACCTAATAGGGGATGCTTGCCTGTAAGTATATCTACGAGCAGACTTTTGCCAGCACCATTTCTTCCAACAATAGCAAGTTGTTCTCGCTTACACAAACAAAAATTAACAGGGTTGTTCATCCTGTAAGCAGGATGGCGTGTAACACCATTTGATATTTCAATAACCATAATTGAGAGGTTTAATGCCTAAAAACTTACCTTAAAATCTATCTTCGTTTTGCAAAGTTATAAAATATTGAGAAAAGTTTTACTGTATGATAAATAATGATTTACTTTGTACGGAATTTTAAAAAGAACACAAGTTTCTTATAAAAATTTGAACATGAAAATAATTAATACGGTTAGTGAACTCAAGTCTGAACTCAATTCACTCAGAGCATCAAACAAAACCATAGGTCTTGTGCCTACAATGGGTGCACTACACGAAGGCCACATATCACTTGTTAAACGAAGTGTGGAGGAAAACGACATTACAGTTGTCAGTATTTTTGTCAACCCAACTCAATTCAACGACAAAAATGACCTCGATAAGTATCCAAGAACTCTTACCTCTGATTGTGCATTACTTGAAGCAAACAATGTTTCAATAGTATTTGCACCATCAGTTGACGAAGTTTACCCTGAACCAGACACACGCACATTCAGCTATCCCCCCACTGATTCTGTAATGGAAGGCGCATTCCGTCCAGGGCATTTCAATGGAGTATGCCAGATAGTAAGCAAACTCTTTATGTACGTAGAGCCTCACAAAGCTTATTTTGGGGAGAAAGATTTTCAGCAAATTGCTGTAATCAAAGCGATGGTTAATGACCTGAAATTCCCGTTGGAAATCTGCCCTTGCCCAATAATTCGTGAGAAGGACGGATTAGCGTTAAGTAGCAGAAACACACTTTTGTCGGACGGCGAACGCACTATTGCACTCAACATATCTAGAACCCTCTTCTCAAGTGTTGAATATGCTAAGTCGCACACACTTGAGGATACTAAAACTTGGGTTATAAACTCTATCAACTCTGTTGATGGTCTACGAGTGGAATACTACGAAATCGTTGACGGTAACACCCTTTCAAGTTTAACAAATTGGGATGAAAGTGACTATATTGTCGGTTGCATAACTGTATTTTGCGGTGCAATACCTGTAAGACTTATTGACAACATAAAATATAAAGGCTAAACACCATAGTATTATGATGATTGAAGTAATGAAATCCAAGTTACACTGCGTAAGAGTAACTGAATCCAACCTCAATTACATGGGGAGCATAACCATAGATGAAGACCTCATGGATGCTGCCAATCTCATTGCTGGCGAAAAAGTGCAGGTTGTCGACAATAATAATGGCGAACGTTTTGAAACATATATCATTAAAGGCGAAAGAGGTTCTGGATGTATTTGTCTTAACGGAGCTGCTGCGAGAAAAGTTCAGGTCGGCGATATAATCATTATCATCTCCTATGCGCAAATGGACTTTGATGAAGCAAAGACATTTACTCCATCAGTCGTATTCCCGGATTCATATACGAACAAACTTCCCCAATGAATAAAGGAAATATATCTTAATTGATTATGTTAGCATAAAAAAGGATTTGTTCACCAGTGAATAAATCCTTTTTTGTTTCTTATTAAGTTCCATTTTTCCACACCTTTTCCGCGCTATGCCAAAGATTGTAGCGAACCTCTGGATTCAGGTTCAATAATCGGCGGAGTATATCTCCGACATGCTTGCGCTGAGTGTCATCTTCAAATGGACATTTGCGTGTCTGCTCCTTCCACATTTGAATATGCGCATATTCACGTATATCATCTTCGCGAACAAGGCACAGCGGTCTGATAATGGTGAGATCGTAATGGTCCATAGTCGTCAGGGGTGACATGGTACCAACGTCACCAGCGAATGACATGTTCATAAGTAGCGTGGCAAGAATATCATCCTGATGATGACCGAGAGCAATCTTATTAAAACCATTATCCTCAGCAAACTGGAACATCACTTTGCGTCTGTGCCATGAACACAAAAAGCATTTGGACTTAAGCGAGTTGTCAACGAAACTTGCGTGGCAAATATGAAAGGGCACTCCTAATGATGAGCAGAAACTCTCTAGATACTCTATATCTGAAGAATAAGGGACATTATCCATGACAACATGAAGCGCTTCTACATTAAACCTTGGTCTATATATGCGGCTACGTTCAGCCAACAACTTAAGTAGCATTAACGAATCCTTACCGCCTGAAAGACCCACAAGAATCTTGTCTCCATCAGATAACAGATTATATCCGACACAAGACTTGTTGAATTGCTTTGTTATTCTCTTAATCACCATGATTTAAATAAAGGTTCAGACGTGTTGGCAAAATGAAAGGATGCGCCATCCAATAGTGATGACACATCCATATAATAATTTTATAAGAATTTACTTCTTCTTTGCTTTCAATACGACAGGCGCAGGTCCTTCATGAGTTGGAGTAATTGGAAGGATATGTCCCTTCTTGTCGAACTTCATTTCGTCAATACATACCTCACGGTGTGTGCCCGGACTCATGTAACCTTCGATGTAATTCTTATTTATACGATGGTAAACAATGTACCACTGGTCTTTGCCTGGCAGCTGAAGCACTGAGTTATGAGCTGTTCCGTAGATTTTATCCTGAGGACTTTGAATGAGGATTACAGGCTCGTCGGCAACCTTAATCGGACCTAGCGGACTCTTGCTTGTACCATAAGCAACGTGGTAGTTAGGTGAACCTGTATCGTCAACCGACCACAGGAAATAGTACGTTCCCTTGCGATAGAATACGTATGCGGCCTCACGGAAAGCGTAGTCCTTAAGTGTGCCTCCCTTAGGAGTCATCACTGTTATAGTCTCTTTCTTGATGCTTGTCATGTCATCATTAAGTTCTGCTCCCGCCATATATCCGTTTCCCCAATACAAGTAGCTTTTGCCTGATTTAGGGTCTGTGAATACATCAACGTCAATCTGCTGACCGTGACCAACAGGAGATTCATCAACTATCGGTTTGCCGAAATCTACGAAAGGTCCTGTAGGATCATCTGCGATAGCGACACCGATTGCCTTGCGGTTGTTCTTTGGATTGTGCGCGCTGTAATAGAAGTAATACTTGTATGTTCCATCCTTCTGCTTCTTCTCTTCGATACATGGAGCCCATGCGTTGCCAACTGCCCATGGCACTTGATCGCTCTTAACGTCAAGCATTGTGCCCTCGTCCTTCCAGTTCACAAGATTTTCCGAACTGAAAACATTGAATTTCCATCCACCCCATCCGCGGAATCCGTCTGTTGTGGAATAAATATAGAACTTATTGTTTTTCTTTGAGTATAGCACCTCTGGGTCGGCATGGAAATCTGGAAGAATAGGGTTTGTATGGTTCCCAAACTCTTTGAGTAATCTGTCTTTCTCCGCCTGCGTAATAGGAATGATTGTTCCGTGGCGAGGGGTGAACTTGCCTTGTGTTTTTGTGTCTTGAACGAATTCAAAGTTCTTCAAATCAGCACTCTTGCAGAACTGGTAGTGTCCGTCCATGTAGCAGTCGTACATAATAATCCATGACTTACCGTCCAAACTCTTGCATACGCCTACACCTTCAACGGCTTTATTAGTCTGCTCCACATTGCCTGGAACCATTGTCCACTGAGAACCTGGACGTTTGCCGCGCTCCGGAGTGAGTTGCTTTGCTGTTGCCTGGAAGATTCCGCGTCCTGACTCGCTTTTGTAGAAGAGGTGGTAGAGCTGGTCATCTTCGTTAAATACGATGTCGCCATCGATAGTGGCACGGCCATTGTCGAACATATAGATTGGTTCGCCCTCAAGATCGGTGAAGTCGTCATTCACATAACTGTAGTAAATTCGGTCAAACGAGTCGTGATCGCTTGTGCGGAGCGAATAGAATACCATGTACCTGCCGGTATTCTTATCGTACACTGTTTCTGGTGCCCACACGCGAATAACATTCCCCCACTTCTTAGGATACTTGGTAGGGAAATGCACAGTGCTATGCTGCCAGTTGATAAGGTCTGTACTCTTCAAGAGCACCATGCCGCGGTTAGAACTCCAGCCAAGACTTGACTTCATGTCTGTCACAACCATGTAGAAAGTCTTACCATCCTCGCAACGCAAGATGTGGGGATCGCGCACGCAACCAGTAAGCGCAATCGAGTCACTCTTGATGACAGGGTTTCCATGATTAAGCGGAGTAAAGTTATAGCCATCATCACTCAATGCATAGCATATCTGCTCCTCATGAGGTGCATTGCCATTAAAATAAGTGAAAAGATAAGCCACCTTAGGTTCTTCATTTGGATTCTGAGCAGTCTGAGGCTCACCTGCAAAAGAGTTGCCCGCAATGCTCAAAGCAAAGATTGACGAAGCAATCAGTTTTGATTTAATTCCCATGTTAATGTTTTTATTAAAAGTTAGTAAGTTATTTCATAAATCGTCCTCTATCCACCATGAACCTCACGTGTGTGCCCTCTCCTATCAATTTTTCATCCTGAAAGGCACAGACTTCAAAAGTTAATTTTCTTCCCTCAACATTCTTAAGGAGTGCCTTGGCATGCACACTCTCCCCCATCTTCGTAGGAGCAAGATGAACCACATTGATATGTCCTCCCACTGTAGTCTGTTCCACTGTTAGACAAGGCGCAACGGCATTCATGGCAGCATTCTCCATTAGCGCAACCATCGCAGGGGTGGCAAGCACTGGTAAATCGCCAGAACCCATCGCCAAAGCCGTATTGCTCTCATCCACAACAGTTTCGCTCACATATTCCATTCCGACATATAGTTCCATAAATATTAGAATAAAGTTAACCAACTTGGTTTAGTCAAAGGATATCCTTATAACCATTACAAAGATAGAAAAAATAGTCAAGAATTCATAATCCAACACTCATATTTACGTTCCATCATCACAGTTGTCTACTCTCCATCTCCTTTCGCTTTTTAGGGCAAGGCGTGTGCAGGCGAATAATTCCTCCTCAACTTTTGTGGCGACACAATATGAAACCTCTATTTACCAGCTTATTACTTAACACAGAATTGGAGAAAAAGGTTTGCTTTATTCTTAAGACAAAAAGAACTAAATCAACATATCGTCAAAAGAACGTTGTGTACGAATCTTGAACATGTTGGGTACGAGATGTGAGAATAATACTATTAAGGGGTAAATACAGAGTACCTTTATCACCATACCCATATCCATTCTCATTCCAACCCCTTTCAGGTGAGAATTCAGCCCACAGGGAAAATTGAGGACGTGGTCCTTAAATGCTAAACATTAAGTTTTAAGCATTCTTAATATGCTGAATACCCAAATATCTGTATATTTGCACAAATAACGTCTAACCTTTAAACAAACATATCATTATCAATATGAAATTGTTCAAAATACTATCGATAGCAATTACCTTAGTTTTGTATCCAGTAAGTTCGATGGGACAAAACGATGAGGATGTGACACATTATATAGTGAATGCAGGATTTGATGAGGACTTGACATTCAATTCAGATGGTTCAACTAAGAAGATTGTTGACAATTCTGTTTCATTGTCAACTCGTTCATGGGCATATATCGCAGAGGATAATAGTGTATACGCATGGGCAAAGAAGACAGAAGATGGTAATGGGCATTGGAATGAGAGTGAAGAGAGAACGCATGCACTCAACGGATATATTGGCCAAATAAAGGGGTGGACAGTAAGCAACGCAGACATGACCAAATGTGAATGGGCATTCTACGGTTCCCTACCTTATGACCTTGAGGGGAAAGCCATCCCTATCACCGATAACGGCAACACATATCAGATAATGCCGTCAAAACCTGATAGCGACAATGGAGCAGATAACGTTGGAGCCTTGTTTTTACGTGCAGGATGGGGAGCTGAATGTGCATACAAGCAGCTGGTAAATATACCATGTGCAAAATACCGGCTCGAATATTGGACAATAAACACCAATAGCAGCACACAGGCAGACGCTACAGATTTAACACAGATAGTTTGTAGAGATGAGGTGTTCAAGGACGAAAGCAATTCAGGACTGTCATCTATGGTCTGGACCAAACATGAGTTTGAATTCATGCCTACATCGGAGTTCACGATAGAATTCGGATATAAGTCTGACCCAAACAAGGGATCGAACAATAACCCTCATGTGTTTATCGATGGTGTCAGGCTATACAAGATAGGCGAAACAAACTATGACGAGATTCTGAAGACGGAACTACAAAATGAAGTTGACATACTTATTGGTTATGCGAATGATTCCCGTATGTCAAACTATGGCAGTATAAAGGATGAAATTAATGCTATATGTAGCGATGCGCTGAAACTTACCGATATCAGCGAGATTGAATCAATGATTCAATCTCTTAGAGGATATGGTCAGAAAATCAGTAACTTATTTCCTGTTCTTGAAAGAATAACCTCACTATTAAATCAGGCTGAAGGCATAAAAAGTTCAACGGATCCCAATGCTGGCTATTCTGCATTCATCAAGGAATATGAGACAGTACTTGAACTAATGCAGAACGCTTCGTCAGATGATATAGGAACATGCAGTGACAGATTGTCAAAAGCGATAAATGCCTACTACCAATCGGGCGGTGAATCTTCGGAATCAAGTGTTGACTGTTCGTTTTTGGTAAAGAATCCGCACTTCACAAAGAAAGGCGCGGAACCGACATACGACGAATATGGAAATCCCACATACCCGTATATAAATAGATATACTACAGGAAATGTCCCTTCTGATGGAACAAAAGATGGGTGGTATTCGCAGGGAGCAACTGGCGGAGACCAACGACTTAATTTTGCTCAAGGACGCATATGCTGGAATCTTTGGGATGTAAGTGCTGGATTGCATTCTATAAACCAGGATATAAGTAATTTGCCTGAAGGTCTTTATACCGTATCTGCCGATATGATGACACAGCCAGGCAGAGAGTATGAGGCTCACGTGTATGCGAAGAATTCTATCGACGAAGTATCATCGCCATTCCTCAATGTGGGTAATTGGTCTAATGCTAACGATGGAGAATGGACAACGCTTGAAACAGACAAAATAATGGTTACAGACGGTAATCTGACTATTGGCGGACGCTCCGTTTTCCCACAAAACTCACAGACTGGATGGTTCTGCATGACCAACGTGCGTCTATATTATCATGGAGAAGAGGTGAAAATCAGCAATATTACATTCGACAAAGATGAACTGGTTCTTATTGCTGGAGAAAGACGGAAGTTGGATTATACGATTTATCCTGAAAATGCAACCTTCAAGAATGTATTTATAGAATCGGACGACCCAGAGGTAGTCAGTGTTGACAATGAAGGTAACCTTATTGCTCGCAATGAAGGTACAGCAACCATAACTGTATATTCACTCCGAGACCAAGATGTTTGTGCACAGTGTGATGTTTATGTAGAACTCAATTATGAAGGTGTGAACTCATTAATAATAAATGAAATACAGTCGGCAAATATAGATATGTTTGTAGACCCTTCATATAATTATGGTGGATGGATGGAACTATATAATCCGACTGATGCGCCAGTAAGTCTTGTAGGACTTTATGTAAGTGACGACCCAAACAACCTCACTAAGTTCAAACTTAATATTGATGCAGGTGCTGTACCTGCCAAGGGATTCAAGAACATCTGGTTTGACCATAACAAGGACAAAAGTTCGCAGGTAGACTTCAAACTTAGCTACGATGGTGAGACTATATACTTGAGTGACTATGATGGTGGTCTCATTACAAGTCAGAACTTTCCGAATGCTGTTGCCCGTACTTCATATGCCCGAACAACAGACGGAGGTCCGTCATGGGGACTTACGGCCGAGCCTACACCAGAACGAAGCAATGCAACTAGTAAGTTTGCTGTGGGACGACTTGACGCCCCTGTTGTTGACAAGGATGCGCAACTCTTTACTTCACCATTCACTGTGAGTGTGAACATTCCATCAGGTACGACTCTCCGTTACACTACAGACGGAACAACCCCAACACTTTCAAACGGTTACACAAGCCAAACTGGATTATTCAATGTGTCATCAACAACAACCTATCGATTCCGTCTTTTCAAGGATGGAGTATTGCCAAGCGAGGTTGTGACACGTTCATACATATTTCGCGACAGAGATTATGTATTGCCGGTAATTTCGATAGTTACTGACAGAGACAATATATACGGAGACAGTCTTGGCATTCTTGTACAAGGTGTGAACGGACGTACTGGTAACGGATATTCTACACCTTGCAACTGGAACATGGACTGGGACCGTCCTGTAAACTTTGAGTATATAACTGCTGATGGTAAGATGGTGATAAATCAAGAAGTTGATATGTCTGCTTGTGGAGGATGGAGTCGTGCTTACTCACCTCACTCATTCAAACTCAAAGCCGACAAAATATATGAGGGAAAGAACTTCTATGACTACCCTATCTTTGAGGCAAAACCTTACCTCAAACATAAGACTCTGCAGGTTCGTAATGGTGGCAATGACACGGGTGCGCGTATTAAAGACGCTGCGCTGCAGGAGATTGTCAGAACATCTGGGATTGACGTAGACGGACAGGCTTATCAACCAGCCGTACATTTCATCAATGGTAAGTACGTCAGCATGCTTAATATCCGTGAACCAAACAATAAGCATTTCGTGTATGCAAACTATGGTTATGACAGCGATGAGATTGACATGTTTGAAATGAGTCCCGATTCAGCGTATTGCCAGATGACAGGTACAGATGAAAGTTTCCGCAAATGGTATGACTTGTCTGACAATGCAGAATCGGCAGATACTTATGAAGAAATATGTAAAATGGTCGATATTGACGAATATATCAACTACATGGCGATAGAACTTTATCTTGGTTCTACAGACTGGGGGCGCAACAACGTCAAAGGATACAGACCAAGATTTGAAGATGGAAAGTTCCGCTTTGTTCTTTTCGACCTTGATTTTGCTTTCAATACAAATTCGCCGTTTACGAATTTCGAAAACATGCAAATATATACGTTTAACAAGATATATGACACAGGAGAACAGCTGACAACAGAAATAGAAATTGTTACAATATTCCTTAATATGCTTGAAAATGAAACGTTCCGTAAGAAATTCATTGACACTTACTGTCTTGTTGCCGGTAGCGTCTTTGAGCCAGAACGTTGCAAGGAAATTATTACACGAATGGCTGAACGTACTTATTCAACATTGAAACTGGAAGGTCAAGATCCGTATAACACAGCTACTCCTATGATTAATTCACTTAGTACGCGCCAGCAAACACTAATTAGTGCTTTAAAGAATTATTGGCGCTTTGACTTGTCTGGAGTTGAGGAACAGATTGTGAAAATATCATCTAACATTGATGAAGCAAGGATTACGCTTAATGACATGATTGTCCCTACAAACAAGTTTGACGGAAGTCTCTTTGGCGATATCACTCTCAAGGCAAGCGCTCCTGCAAATTACAAATTCGTCGGATGGAAGGGTTTGTCAAACAATGCTACAAATGAAAATGTCATTTTTGGCAAAAATACAGAATGGTCATACTACGACCAAGGTTCTCTTGACGGTCAAGCATGGACCTCAAGCATATATAACAATAATGACTGGATGTCTGGAGATTCTCCATTAGGTTATTATACAGGCGACAACAATAATAGCAGAGGATACAACACTATTCTTGATTACGGATATGACGCATCGAATAAACGCCCTACTTATTATTTCAGGAAGACATTTGATTTGGCAACTACGCCGTCTGAATCGGACGTTATGGTGTTTGACTATATAGTTGATGACGGCTTTATTATATATGTCAATGGTAAGGAGGCTGGCAGATATCTTATGCCAAGCGGCAACGTAGGATATGGCACATACGCTTCTTCACATGCAGTTGGAAACCCTGATACAGGAAGTTTGACATTAGATGCTTCACTCTTCAAACAAGGAACTAACGTTGTTGCTGTTGAGGTACATAACAATAGCGGTTCATCAAGCGATATTTATTTTGACGCTTCACTTATTCTTAAGTCCTATTCGGGTGAAGAAACAATCTTGTCTGAAGATGAAACGTACGTATTACCTTCCACGGGAAATAATGTCCTTAGAGCTTGCTATGAAAAATTAAGTGAGGAAGAACTGAAACTTGCTCACATGACCCCTGTAAAGATTAATGAAATATGTGCTTCTAACAGCATATACATAAATGAGTATTTCGAGAAGAACGACTGGATTGAACTTTACAACACTACTAACGAAGAATATGACGTGGCAGGCATGTATATTAGTGACAATCTAAACAAACCTCTCAAATACCAAATACCAACAGATGGAATTGTAAATACTGTAATCAACCCAAACGGATATATAGTGCTTTGGGCGGATAAACTCACTCCGATAAACCAGTTGCACACATCCTTCAAGATTGGCGCAGAAGGTGGTGAAGTTGTTCTTACCTCTGCTGATGAGACATGGTGTGACACTCTTGTCTATGCTGCTCACAACGGCGACTATTCAATAGGTCTTTATCCTGATGGAGGCGTAAATGCATATATAAAGAACAAGCCGACAATTGCTTCGACTAACGTTATAAATTCATATTCAAAACTTTGGGATGAACCTTATATACCAAACGCCATAGCAGATGTTGAAATATCTCGAAACGGAGGCTTATGTCTTTCTTATAATGATGGTTACATCAATGTAAGAAGTGAAGGCAATGATATTATTGACATTGCTGTATTCTCAATTACAGGTCAGAGTTGCTTGGATAAATCAATAATTCTTTCTGATAATTCTGAAATTATTAGCATCAATTCGTTACCTTCAGGCACATACGTTGTAAATGCAACAGGTCAAACTGGCAACAGATGCGTTATCAAGATTTACAAGAAATAGCGAATATAATTAGGCTCTCGCAAAACAATAAGCACCGCAATGATTTAGAAGTTCATTGCGGTGCTAGTGTTATAAATCAAACTAATTGATTACCACGCAAACAATGGATAATCAGCCATCATGTTATTGACTTTAGTACGTACAGATGAAATGACATTTTCATCCTCAGGTGCGTTAAGTACTGTTTCAATAAGTTCTGCAATTATAGGCATTAGGTCTTCTTTTACACCACGTGTTGTTATTGCTGGTGTTCCGAGACGAATACCGCTTGTTTGGAATGCAGAACGAGTGTCAAAAGGAACCATGTTCTTATTTACAGTGATATCTGCAGCAACCAAAGCTTTTTCTGCTACCTTTCCTGTCAATTCTGGATACTTAGAACGCAAATCAACTAGCATAGAATGGTTGTCTGTTCCGCCTGAGCATATGTTGAATCCGCGCTCAATCAATGCTTGTGCTAATGCGGCAGCATTCTTCTTAACCTGTTCCTGATATGTGCGGAATTCAGGTTGAAGAGCCTCACCAAAAGCAACGGCTTTAGCAGCAATAACGTGTTCAAGCGGACCACCCTGCTGACCAGGGAATACTGCAGAATTTAAGAGTTGAGACATCATCTTAATTTCACCCTTAGGAGTTTTCAATCCCCATGGATTCTCAAAGTCCTTACCCATGAGAATCAGACCGCCACGAGGACCACGAAGTGTCTTATGTGTAGTTGTTGTAACAATATGAGCATATTGAAGTGGGTTGTCAAGAAGTCCTGCTGCAATTAGTCCTGCAGGATGTGCCATGTCTACCATTAATAATGCTCCGACCTTATCTGCAATTGCACGCATACGCTTATAATCCCATTCACGACTATATGCAGAACCTCCACCAATGATAAGTTTTGGTTTGTTTTCCATTGCCAAACGCTCCATTTCATCATAGTCTACTCTGCAAGTTTCCGGGTTAAGCTGGTAACCAACAGGACGATATAAAATACCGCTTGTATTTACCAATGAACCATGCGAAAGGTGACCGCCATGGTCAAGATTTAGTCCCATGAATGTATCACCTGGCTTTAACACGGCAAGAAGTACTGCTGCATTAGCCTGTGCTCCAGAGTGTGGCTGAACATTTGCATACTCCGCTCCAAAGAGTTTCTTAGCACGTTCAATAGCAATAGTCTCTGTCTGGTCTACAACTTCGCATCCGCCATAGTAACGCTTGCCAGGATAACCTTCTGCATATTTATTTGTAAGACAAGAACCCATAGCACGCATTACATCTTCACTTACAAAGTTTTCTGATGCAATAAGTTCAATTCCTTTCAACTGTCTTTGATATTCTTTCTCAATCAGAGAAAAGACTTCATCATTTCTTTTCATTTTACCTTATTATTTGTTATTTATTGATTACAAATTTCTGCAAATTTAGACAAAAAGCATCTAAAACGCAAATTGACATGTGAAAGATTGAAAAAGCAGATTCAAATTGAAGTTTAATAAAAGGAGTAATAGCGATACATGGGTGATGTTGTAACACGACTGCGGCGGGAATGTTGCATGATCGCAGTGAAGATGTAACATGCCCCCAAAGACAAACTTCGACGAATATAGCAACAAAAGAATTATACGAATTCAATAGAATCCAAACAATCGACTGGGGGAGAACTGAATTTTGAAACGCTAAAGAATCGCTTTTTCTAGAACTTAAATTTGATGTTGGACTCTGCACTTGACACAGTTTAAGGAGCTCGGTGCATTTTATTTGTGATTAGGACTGATGTAATCGGGAAAAAACGCTATATTTGCAGATTAATAAATGTTTCACAGCATAATAGTCATACATATAATTTATGGGAAACAGAAGTATAGTTTCAATTGCAGATTATAGTAAAGAAAAAATTCAGGATCTGCTTGATATGGCAAAGGAGTTTGAGAAGAGCCCGAACAGACGAATTCTACAGGGAAAGGTTGTAGCGACGCTCTTTTTCGAACCTTCAACACGTACGCGTCTTAGTTTTGAAACTGCAGCGAACAGACTTGGTGCCAGGGTTATAGGCTTTACAGATCCTAAGGCAACTAGTTCATCAAAGGGTGAGACGCTGAAAGACACAATCAAGATGGTGTCTAACTATGCTGATGTTATCGTCATGCGTCATTCGCTAGAAGGTGCAGCTCAATATGCTAGCGAAGTAACCAACGTGCCTATTATTAATGCTGGCGACGGCGCCAACCTGCACCCTTCACAAACAATGCTCGATTTATATTCTATATACAAGACCCAGGGGACGCTTGAGAATCTTAACATTTATCTTGTGGGCGACTTGAAATACGGACGCACTGTACATTCGTTGCTTATGTCAATGCGCAAATACAACCCAACATTCCATTTCATAGCCCCTAAAGAATTGGAGATGCCAGAGGAATATAAGCATTATTGCAAGCAAGAGGGCATAAGGTACATCGAACGCCAGGACTTCACAGAAGACACTATAGCTGATGCTGACATTCTCTACATGACACGTGTTCAGCGCGAGAGATTCACTGACCTAATGGAGTATGAACGTGTGAAAGATGCGTATATCCTTAAAGCGGATATGCTAGGGAAATGTAGAGAAAACATGAAAATTCTTCATCCGCTTCCGCGCGTTAATGAAATTGAATATGATGTGGACGATTCTCCTCACGCATACTATTTTGAGCAGGCACAAAATGGTCTATATGCTCGCCAGGCGTTAATATGCGATGTGCTGGGCATAACATTGAAACGTATACAAAGCGACCCTACAATCATTTTTTAGTTTTACAATAAACACAGGATAACATATAAATAACTTTCTGAATGGAAAAGAGAAAAGACTTGATAGTAGCAGCGCTAAAGAACGGCACTGTAATTGACCATATACCTACAAACAAGTTGTTCACTGTAGTGCAGATGCTTGAACTTGACAAGAGCAACGACTCTGTGACTATCGGTAACAACTATTCAAGCAAACGTTTGGGCAAAAAGGGACTTATCAAAGTGGCAGACCGCTTTTTCAGCGACGAAGAGATTAGTCGTCTTGCTGTTGTGTGTGCAAACATTCGTCTTTGCATCATACGTGACTATGAGGTGGTTGAAAAGAAAGAGGTGTGTCTTCCAGACCAGTTGACAAATGTCGTGAAATGTGCAAATCCAGTGTGCATAACAAACAATGAACCAATGAAAACCATCTTCAACGTAACGGACAAGGCAAACGGCATCGTGAAGTGTCGTTATTGCGGAAAGACACAGTGTGTGGAAAATATAAAATTAGTATAAAAGGATGCTTTCCTTCTGATTGGAAAGCGGAAACGAAAAAAGTATATAAATATTTGTATGGCAAATAAATTTGCAGAAAGAAACAAATTGAACCTTACTGAGGTAAACGAGAATGTATTAAAAGAATGGAATGCTGGCGATGTGTTCCATAAAAGTATAGAAGAACGTGAAGGATGCCCGTCATTCATATTTTTTGAAGGACCTCCATCAGCAAACGGACACCCAGGTATTCACCATGTAATGGGACGTACCATAAAAGATACATTCTGCCGCTACAAGACAATGAAGGGTTTTCAGGTTAAGCGCAAGGCGGGATGGGATACTCACGGACTTCCTGTAGAATTGTCTGTTGAAAAAGAACTAGGTATCACAAAGGAGGATATAGGCAAGAAAATTAGCGTTGATGACTACAACGACGCTTGCCGCAAGAATGTAATGATGTATACAAATGAGTGGACAGACCTTTCTGAAAAGATGGGCTATTGGGTCGACCTCGAAAATCCATACATTACATACGACAATAAATACATTGAATCTCTTTGGTATCTCCTTAAGCAACTATACGATAAGGATTTATTATACAAAGGATATACAATCCAACCATACTCTCCTGCTGCCGGTACAGGTCTTTCAAGCCACGAACTCAATCAGCCAGGTTGCTACCGCGACGTAAAAGACACAACTGTAACAGCTCAATTCAAAATTGTAGACAACGTGGCGTTTGACACTGCAGATCTACCAGTATATGTTTTAGCTTGGACAACAACGCCTTGGACTCTGCCTTCAAATACAGCTCTTTGTGTGGGACCTAAGATTGACTATGTAGCTGTCAAGGGCAAGAACCCTTACACAAATGAAATGGCTATATACATATTGGCAGAATCGCGTTTGGCAGCATATTTCGCGACAGAAAAAGACGAGGAAGGCAATGATATTCCGCTTGAAATTGTATGGCGTGGAAAGGGAGAAGACATCTTAGGTTTGCACTATAATCAACTCATGCCGTGGGTAAAGCCTTGTGCATTAGAAAATAATGAAGTTGTAGTTAAAGACAAAGAAGCATTCCGCATCATCCCTGGTGACTATGTTACTACAGAAGATGGTACTGGTATCGTTCATATTGCTCCAACATTTGGTGCAGACGACGCAAAAGTAGCAAAGGATGCAGGAATACCATCGCTTTTCATCATTGACAAAGCAGGCGATACTCGTCCAATGGTTGACTTTACAGGTAAATACTTCTTGAAGGAAGATATCAATGAAGAGTTCTTGGTGAAGTGCGTAAACGAAAGTTATTGGAAGCATTCCGGTGATTTTGTCAAAAATGCCTATGACCCTAAATATAATGAAGATGGCAAGTATGACGAAAAGGCTGCTTCAAAAGAAATGGACCTCAACGTAGTGCTTTGCCTCGAGATGAAAGAGGAGGGTTCTGCATTCAAGATTGAAAAACACGTTCACAATTACCCACATTGTTGGCGTACGGACAAGCCTGTGCTCTACTACCCTCTTGATTCATGGTTTATTAGGTCGACTGCCAAAAAAGAACGTATGTTCGAATTGAACAAAACCATCTACTGGAAACCTGAGTCTACTGGTACAGGACGTTTCGGTAAATGGCTTGAAAACCTCAACGACTGGAATCTCAGCCGTTCTCGTTACTGGGGTACACCACTCCCTATTTGGCGCAATCGTGACACACGCGAAGAAATATGCATTGGCAGTGTAGAAGAACTCTACAACGAAATTGAAAAGTCTGTTGCAGCAGGTGTCATGACATCAAATCCGCTAAAGGATAAAGGTTTTGTACCTGGAAACATGGAGCAAAGCAACTATGACAAAATAGACTTGCATCGTCCGTATGTTGACGATATCAAACTCGTATCTTCATCGGGAGCAACGCTAACTCGTGAACTTGACCTCATCGATGTTTGGTTCGATTCCGGCGCTATGCCATACGCGCAGATTCACTACCCATTTGAGAACAAGGAAGTCATAGACAACGGCACAGCATTTCCTGCAAACTTCATTGCAGAAGGTGTAGACCAAACACGTGGATGGTTCTTTACTCTTCATGCAATCTCAACAATGGTATTCGACAGCATTGCATATAAGGCCGTGATTTCAAACGGTCTTGTACTCGACAAGAACGGAGTTAAGATGTCAAAACGCCTTGGTAATGTAATCAACCCATTCGAGTGCATCGGCACTTATGGCGCAGATGCTGTTCGTTGGTATATGATAACCAATTCATCTCCATGGGATAACCTTTCATTCGACCCTGACGGTGTAAAAGAAATCACGAGTCAATTCTTCATCAAATTGCAGCAAGCATATTCATTCTTTACAATGTATGCAAATGTTGATGGATTTGAATATAAAGAAAGCGATTTGGACTATAACGCACGACCTGACTTTGACCGTTGGATTTTATCAGAACTCAACACACTCGTCAAGGGTGTAGACACTTATTTGAACGATTATGACCCGACTCCAGCAGGCCGTCTCATTCAGGCATTCGTTGTTGACAAGTTGTCTAACTGGTACATTCGTCTCAACAAACCACGTTTCTGGAGTGGTGAAATGACTGATGACAAGTTGTCTGCATATCAGACACTCTATACTTGCCTTGATACGTTAAGTCGTCTTGTCGCACCGATAGCACCATTCTATGCTGACCAGCTGTTCCATGATTTAAATGCCGTTACAAATAAAGACAAGTCTGCAAGCGTTCATCTTGCAAAATTCCCTGTTTGCAATGAGTCGCACATTGACAAGGAACTTGAGATTGCTATGGATGCGGCTATGAAGGTTACATCCATGGGACTTTCTATTCGCAAAAAAGTTAAGATTCCTGTGATTCAAGCATTGCAAACAATCGCTATTCCTGACACTGACGCAGAATTGAGTTCCAGAATCAATCGTATGAAATCAATTATTCTGCAAGAAGTTAATGTAAAGGAATTGCAACTCATGGACGGAAGTATGCTTGAGAAGAATGTCAAGTGTAATTTCAGAGTTATGGGCAAGAAGTTTGGCAAGATGATGAAAGCGGTATCAAATGCCGTAACTAATATGACGCAAGTGGAAATCTCTGAACTTGAAGCAAAAGGACAGATTACGCTTAATGTTGAAGGAGAGAATGCTCTCATCGAACTTGCAGATGTTGACATCATGTCACAAGACATACCTGGTTGGAGTGTTGCCAATGAAGGAACAGTAACCGTAGCGCTCGACATCACAATTACTCCTGAACTTAAGAACGAAGGAAATGCTCGTAAGATAATAAAGCAAATTCAAGGTTTGCGTAAATCACAAGGATTTGAGATTACAGACCGAATAAAAGTTGTTATCACTGATACTCCTGAAATTCAAGCAGTTTTAGCATTGTTCAAGGGAAATATAGCTTCACAGGTACTTGCAAACAGCATAGAGTTAGGAAGTCCTGAAGGAGAATCTATTGACTTTGATGGCTTCAAAGCTGTAATAACAGTAGACAAAGACTAATGAAAAATAAAGGTCTTGTTTCTATCGCTATTATCATCGCCGTCCTCATTATCGACCAAATCATTAAAGTCGAAGTGAAGACGGGGATGTATCTTGGCGAAAGCATACACATAGCCGATTGGTTTCAAATATTATTCATAGAGAACAACGGCATGGCATTTGGATGGGAGTTGGGGCATAAGATGTTCCTTACTTTATTCAGAATTTTTGCAGTTGGTTTTCTCGGATGGATAATTGTCAAACAAGTGAAGCAAAATGTGCCTATGGGGTTTCTTGTATGCCTGTCTTTGATTCTTGCCGGAGCAGCGGGGAATATTATTGATTGCCTGTTCTACGGAATGATATTCAACGAGTCTACCCCATTTCACATAGCAGAATTTGTATCAGCTGGTGAAGGCTACAGCCATTTCATGACAGGCAAGGTCGTTGATATGTTCTATTTCCCTCTTGTTGAATGGACTATGCCTGATCTTCCTTTCTTGCCATATGCCGGAGAGCGATGCGTTTTCTTTAGTCCCATATTCAATTTTGCAGATGCTGCAATAAGCTGTGGTATAGTTGCTATTCTGATATTTTATCACAAACGCCTTAACGACTTTATGTCAACGAAAAGTGAACAGAATGCTTAAAGTATTACTAATCATCATATTGGTCGTATGCACTTTGTCATGTGGAAAAAAGTCAGACAAAGTTGTGACAAAGTCAAAGATGGAACAGGTTCTGTACGACTATCATGTTGCACAGGCATTGGTCTCTACACTTTCAGAAGAAGAACGCTACAAGGCGGAAATGTACATTGAGTCTGTTTATGAAAAGAATGGAATCACCAAAGAAGAGTTCGACTCTTCAATGGTTTATTATAATCGTCATGCAGATGAGTTGAAAGATATTTACAATGATCTTCATGACAGGTTTACTGTCATGAATGAAAAACTTCAACTTCAGACAGGAAATAATGAAATGATGACATTCAGCGAAAATGGTGATACAACAAATATTTGGGGAGGAAAAAAACTTATAGTCTTGCGCAATAAAGAAATTTTGAACAAGGAAATGTTCACAATTAATGCAGATACAAGTTTTCATAAAGGTGACAGATTCATCCTTAAAGCAAATACAAGATTGGTAAACTCTGAAAGGCGTTCGCGCAACTACAGACTTACAATGTGTTTAACTGTCAACTATTCTGATGGAAAGGTGATAAGCGAATATCAGCACATAATGAGCAGTTCCGCTAAACAAATCACTCTAAATACCGACAGAACAAAAGAAATCGAGCAAGTTAATGGTTTCTTCTATTATGAAGGGTTGTATGACGAAAGAAACTTTATCATTATTGATAATATTGAACTGATAAAGATTCATACCGATAACAAAATTATAAAACCTATTACTTCAAAAGAGACTGATACAATTACATCAGTTGTATCTAATCAAGCGACCGAACAACAAAAAAAGACAGAGAGTAGCAGTCAGGTTAAAAGCATAAAACAACTGAATATGGAGCGTGCTGAGGATAGCAAAAAGATAGATATTAAGTCTGCTCCCGATAGAATAAGGAAGAACACTGGTCCCATTATTCGCAGAACTATTAGCAAGCAAGAAACTAAAAAATAAATGAGGAAAGTTGCAGCAAACAAGGTCTACTTCTCACAATCTGAATATAAGATTAATCAAATAGTCGAAATCAATAACTGCAATGTAGTTAATGTCAGAGATTTAAAACAAGAAGAATCTATGACTGAATGGATGGCAGGGGCAATTATCCTTACTAATAAAACCGACATCAATCCAGAAAACATAAAGTACATTTCAGACTTTTATTCTTCCACCCAAATATGTAAACCAAATATAATATATGCTTGGCACGTGGAGGACTTAGAGTATGATACTGGGCGCATATTAAATAAAAATATTTCACTTATAAAATAAACTATGCACATCGGAGATAAAGTTCCTGAGATATTAGGTGTTGACCAAAACGGCAACCTAATAAAACTAAGCAATTACGCTGGGAAAAAAATAATACTTTATTTTTATCCAAAAGACAATACATCAGGTTGCACTGCGGAAGCATGCAATCTTCGTGACAATTATTTTGAGTTGCGTTCACTTGGATACGAGACTATAGGAGTTAGTACAGATAGCATTGCTTCACATGTAAAGTTCATTTCAAAGTACGAACTTCCATTTTCACTCATTGCTGATATCGACAAAACCCTCGTTGAACAGATGGGAGTATGGGGCGAGAAAAGTATGTACGGACGTAAGTATATGGGTACATTCCGCACAACATTCATTATAGACGAAAATGGATTTGTCGAGAAAATTTTTGTGCCTAAGGAAATAAAGACAAAAACACATGCCGAACAAATACTTGACTATATAAAGTCGAAGGGTATTGAAAAGTGAGAATAAAAATAGAAATAGAAATAGAAATTATTCATCACTATAATAGTAAATCTTCAAATAATATTCAGCAATGTCCGATACTTTTAAGACAATAAAAGGTATAGCAAAAAGCATATTTACCGAGAAAAGGAGCAAGTTTCTTGCATTTGCTATACCCGTTGAAAGTGTTGAAGAAGTAAAGGCAATAGTTTCTGAATATCAGAAAGAGTATTATGATGCGCGCCATGTCTGCTATGCATACATGTTGGGGGCAGAAAGATTAGACTTTAGGGCAAATGACAATGGTGAACCTTCTGGCACAGCTGGCAAACCTATTCTTGGGCAGATTAATTCCAACGAACTCACTAATATTCTTGTAATTGTAGTCCGGTATTTCGGTGGTATAAAATTAGGAACCAGCGGACTCATAGTTGCCTATCGTCAAGCTGCAGCCGATGCCATTGCTGAAGCGGAAGTGATTGAGAAAACTGTCGACGAAGACATTTCATTCATTTTTGAATACCCATTTCTCAATGATGTCATGCGCATAGTCAAGGAAGAGAGTCCGCAAATCATATCACAAGGATATGACTCTGACTGCACCATGACCCTAAGAATACGCAAGGGCATGATTCCTAAACTTAAAAGTCGTCTTGAAAAAGTAGAAACACTTCGTTTCAGCTGAAATCTCACTTTTAAGTTTATTTAACCTTAGACCTCAGAATCGTTATTTTGGGGTGTTTCCATAAAAAAGTCCCACAAGTTTGAAATTCGCGCCGAAGAGCGAATTAATTCACGCCGAAGCGTGAAGTGATTCGTGACGAAGCGCGAATAAAACTCCGCCGAAGCGCGAAGAACAAAACTCTTCGTTATTTTGTTATCTTCAGCGAAGAGTGAAAATTTAAGCGCTCCGAAGCCTCCATCTGTCCGGCGGACATCCACCACCCTATCTGAACTTTTCCGCCACTTGTTTGTTCCCCCTTAATTTCTATAACAAAAACCAAGAGGAAACCACTCCTCCGAAGCACGAAAAACAGAACTCTTCGTTATTTTGTCATATCCAACGAAGAGGGGCGGATTTTCTGCCCGCCCCTCACTTATACATACAATATATAAGATTATCTAAAATCTAACGTAATAACTTCGTCATTACGCCTAAGATATAAATACACAGATATTTTTTATTGTGTTCTTATAAAAATAGTAGATTGGCCGTCTTCATACACCCTAATTTTATTATTAGATATAAATTCAATGTATGCAGTATTAGACACCAGCTCACCATCCTCATAATATGTTATTGTGATTGTTTTATGAGAAGGATTATAGACATAATTTAATATGACTGTATCGGGTCCATAATTACCCTCATACACAGTCGAAACAGCAGTTCCATCTGCTTTAAATGTAATAATATTGGTGCATTTAATGCCATCTTCTATATAATATTCACTTTTCCAAGTACCTATAATGGAATTTGGAGCTGAGTCATCATCATCATCACTACATGATGCGAAAGCAAAGCAAAGAATCGCCGCAATTAGCCCAACTTCAATAAGTCTAAAAGTTTTCATTCAAATATGTTATTTAACTTCTAACAAAAATAGAGCCGTCATACACCATCTTATTGTCTGAAATAAATCTTACATAAAACGTTTCTGGCTCATCGTCATCATAGAATAAAACCTTAACAGTAGAATTGCTCCTATTATAAGTATAAGTAAATCTTTCCTCATATCTTTCCCATGAACCATTATAATATTCCATCTCGATAGTCTTACCAGTTCCATTAGAATTAAATGTAACAGTTTGTTTCCAATCTCCCTCATCGCATACCCAAGTGCCAACTAATGGATTTGTGACCACAGGAGTTTCGGGAGTTGGATCAGGTTCAGGTGTTTCATCATCATCGTCATCACCACTGCAAGAAGCCATTGCAAAACTCAAAAGGACAGCAAAAAGTCCGAAACCAATTAATCTTAAAGTTTTCATAAAATTTCATGTATATAATTATCTTTCCCTACTCACTTAACGGCTTTTCGAGATTCTCCGTTGTCCCTTTAATCACCTAAGGTATACGCACAAAAAAAGCGCGGAACTTTTCAGTGTATTCGGATTCAAAGGTGTTTGGCGTAACCTAAACTGCAGAATAACCAAAAGCCCACGCCATAAAGCGCGAGCATTTTCGCTAATATCCATGCAGTTTCTTTTAGTCGCCAAACTTTTTGAATCGCTGAATAAAGCTAAAACGCTTTTCCAATATGTATATTTTAAATGTGCGTAAACTGACTATACGCTATGTTTCATTGGCAGTTGAGTTTTTAAAAAGGTTTATACTCGTTTTATTTTGTTTGCAAATGCAAAGATAATGAAAAAAGGGAACAGACGAACAAGCAACGAGAGAAAAAACAGACTTTATACCCTTTTACAAATAAATTCTGTATATTTGCATTTACAAATAAAATATCAGAAAATGAAAGGCATAGTATTGGCTGGGGGCAGCGGCACGCGTCTCTACCCCATAACAAAGGGAGTGAGCAAACAGCTCATACCGATATTCGACAAACCGATGGTCTACTACCCCATTTCAGTGCTTATGCTGGCGGGGATACGCGACATACTCATCATTTCCACTCCTCACGACTTGCCAGGGTTCAAGCGTCTGCTTGGCAACGGCAGTGACTACGGAGTGCACTTCGAGTATGCCGAACAG
>Ga0233376_1000063_pt1 | contig 24874 bp, 9 predicted proteins | sample ElkDunMinimDraft_11_FD_180691 | JGI IMG/M metagenome (GOLD analysis project Ga0233376, IMG submission 180691) | Fecal eukaryotic communites from dung pellets of Tule Elk in California, USA - Elk Dung E2 | ecosystem: Host-associated > Mammals > Digestive system > Large intestine > Fecal | place... | reverse complement strand
GCACAGATTGAACATTCGCGTCATCGATCGTTCAACAACTTTATCGCAAATGCGTTGAGTGCCATTGCTGCATATTGTTTCTTTGAAAAGAAACCCGCTATTGACCTGGAATTTATCAATGACGGGCAACTTTCTTTGTTCTAAAAATTATATCGAACTCACGTTATATTACCTACTAATACTGCCACTCAGGCTTTTCGAAGTACCAGTTTGCAGGATCCAACAGTTTGTTGTAGATTTCATCATTACGCGTACCGTAAACAACGCTTGGGTCGTTCTTGTCAACCTTCATGTCACGATCGGCAATCTTGCTTGCCAACCATTCAGTACCGCCAAATCCAGACGCATTCTTATGCTCCGCAATACGGACAAGGTCCGTGAAACGGTTACCCTCGAAAGCAGTCTCAAGCGCAAGCTCGTCAACGATGACGTTCTCAATGGCATTGATTACAGCTTCCTTGCTTGCAGTCTGCAAATCAAGTCCCTGCTTAACGAGAAGGCTGTCATAGTTGTAAACGAGAGTATCACGAGTACCTGTAATGTTTGTTGTAACAGACGTAGTAGCAACCCATTCGCCGTATCCGCATCCGCGAGCATGTATACCATAATTGCTGTTCCAGAAGTCGTCAGAGAAATCAAGGAATGCATTGAACGACTGAAGCTGAAGCGTATCAGTGAGATAATGCATAGCCTCAACAGCGTTGTATGCCATATAACGCACTTCCTTTTCCTCTGTCACAGGTTTGCCATTCTCATCAAGTATTGGTTCACCTGTCTCATCGTCATATACCGGCTCCTCCACTGTAGCAGTCTCAATAGTTGGAATATTGCTGCCGTTAAGTCCATCCTTGAGGATTGCGAAAGCAAACTCTGGATAGCCTGCACGGTTGATAGCCTCTGCCAATCGAAGCCATATGAGGGTCTTACGATAGATTGGTATAGTGTAGTAGAATGTTGCCCCCGATGCGGCCTTAGCGCACAAACCGTAAGCATCACCTTCATATCTGACCTCTTCGGTGCTTGCATAGAAACGTGCGTCACCACATTCATAGTCGACACGCATAGGTTCGCGCGCACCGACTCTTTCATAATGTACGTATGTCTGCGCCTCGTTCACACCAGCATATGCCAACGAAGGTGCATACTGACGCTTGTAAGTGCGGTTTACCGAAATAGCACCAGAAGTGTTTGTTTCCTCTTCGCCTTCTTCATTCTCACCTACAGATGTGTTCTGGCTTGATGTTGGCGTATATCCGAATATGTCTGCCACTCGTGTAAGCATAGTTCCAAATCCCTTATTAGCCGAACCTGGTATACTGCAAATCACCTCGGAAGTTGCACTATATTGATATGTATTTGCATAACGGCCTAAGCCATTTATAATTCCATACAGATATCCATCATCGCCAAGACTGCTATATGAAGCTATTGCATATTGATTTGTTACAGAAGACTGAGTAGAGCGCAGATACTCGTAATAGTATTTTGCAGCAGAGCGATAGTCAGCATCGCTTGCACCACGGAGCAAATAGAGGTCGCCCAAAACCAGGCGAACTGGAATGAAGCAGAGGCGTGCAGAAATAGACACCGCACCATTTTCCCAGTTTCCATAACTTGGATAACGGGTATCAACAAACTTTTCCAATCCTTCTGCCAAAAGCAGGTCAACGAGATTTTCCTTTGTTGCCTGATTTGCGTCATAGTCAAAATCCTTGATTACGCCGAGGTCAGAAACTGGTCGGGTGATAAACGGCACAGAACCGTAGTTCTTTACCAACTGAAGATAAGCCCAAGCTCGGATTGACTGCACCTGTGCATATTCCGGAATCATGTACTTCACATTACTCTTGATAGCATTAGTGTCAGCATTTGCGATGTAGAAGTTACAGTTGTTGATAATGTTGTAATAATCGCTAATATGGAGCATGCTGCACGTTCCGTCTTGAGGATTGTCGAAGTTGGAAATGGCATAGAGGGTGTCGGTTGTATACTCAGTTGAAGAAACCAAGTCGCCACGCAACTCGCCGAGGATAACCTGACGCTCTGCCACATCCTGCATACACCTCATTATTCCGAGATAAGAATAAAGAGTGTCATTTGCATTCACATAACTTTTATCACCAGTGTCAACTGTAAGCATGTCTTCACAAGACGTAGTGAAAAGACCGGCCAAAAGTGCGAATGACAACGATAATATTGAATATCTTTTCATTTCTGTATCAATTTTCAGTTATCAAATTTTACAAGTTAATCTTCACACCGAGATTGAAACTGCGGCTTTGAGGCAAGAGACCTGCATCAATGCCTTGATAAAGCACGCTGTTTCCGCATGAGAACTCAGGATCTTTTCCTGTGTATTTTGTAAGGACGAAAAGGTTGTTTGCCTCGCCCCAGATTGTGAGTCCCTGAATCCATGAAAGATTGAGAGGCAACTCATACGACAAGCGAACCTTCTTAAGTTTAAGATATGAACCGTCCTCGATCCAACGGTCAGAGAATCGCTCGTTGTTAACCCAATTGTCGCTCGTAGTTGAGCAAACTCGCGGCATATCAGTCTGCTGACCCTCACAAGTCCAACGGTTAACGACTGCCTGAGTCTGATTATAGAAACCATTCATGCTCTCAAGCTGGCTGCGCTGATAATTATATACGTCGTTTCCAAGCGAATACTTGAAGTTAATATCCAAAGACCAACGCTTGTAAGCCAGATTAGTATAGATATTACCGTAAACATCTGGATTAGGATCGCCTATGACAGTCTTGTCCTTAGCATCAATCACACCATTGTCATCCATATCTACGAAATGGACATCACCTGCACGGAAATTCTTATAAGGATTGCTCTTTATACCAGTAGGATATTTGAGGTAGTCGCCGTCTTTGCCTGCCGACTTAGCATCAGCGTCAGTAGAGAAGACTCCATCAGTCTTGTAGCCATAGAACAAACCAACAGGATTGCCCACACTGGTGAGAACTTCAGCACCGTAGATGGTTGTAGTATAGTCGTTCTCAGGAAGAGAAGTCATCTCATTCTTATAGTGACCTACAGTTGCACCGATCTGCCACTTGAAATTCTTAGTGTCAAGAACAATGGCATAAACGCGAACATCAAAACCGGTGTTGCGCAAAGCACCTTCATTACACCAATAATGCTTAAGACCAGACATGTAGTTGACAGACTTCAAAGTAAGCAAATTGTCTGTTTCGCTGATGTAATAGTCAACACCTGCCTGAACGCGATTCTTGAAGAAAGAACCAGACAAGCCGAAATTCCAACGACGAGTTGTTTCCCACTGAATCTCAGGGTTCTCAATATTTGCTAACTGAAGACCTGTAGCAGTCTTAAGGAAGCTCTGTGACATGAAATAAGTGCGGCTTGCAGAATAATCAACATTGTCATTTCCGCTCTCGTCATAACCAACTGTAAGTTTCAAGTAGTTCACGCCCCTAGCCTTGGCAAGCCACTTCTCGTTTGACAACACCCATGCAGCCTGGACTGAAGGGAACAATCCCCACTTAACACCGAACATGTCAAGTCCGTCTTTAGCCTCTGCACCGAAACGTGATGAAGCCTCTGCTGTTAATGCACCTTCGAGGAAGTAAGTGTTCTTGTAAGAATAGCGTGCATTTGCATAATACGCCATGTTGCGCCAAGAATCAACAGTTCCATTTACACTGCGGAACGCACTTGAGTTCTTGAAGTCAGGCATCTTGTCGTTACCAGAGTTATATCCGCTCATATAGTTGTCGTCAAAAGAATTTGACACGAAACGGAATCCGCCATAAGCAGCCACATCATGAGCGCCGTAGTTATTGCTCCAGTTGATTCTGAAGTCATTAGACAAAACAGTTTCTTTTCCGAAAAGGCTCTTAATAACGCTTGTCACATCGCCATAACCCTCAAGGTTGTAGATTGGCATACCGAACTCTGGCAAATAAAGTTTCTCATTTGAACGGTTGAGCTGATAAGCAAAACGATTTGTGATATTCAAATGCTTGTTTATCTCCCACTTAGGCATAACGTTCAAGTTGAACTGAGTAAGTTCGTGAGTATTCTTGTTTATGCCATCACCGTTCTCAAGAATCCAATAAGGATTGGCAAGAGCCGCGTTTGTTCCAAATGCCGATGCGAATGCAAACGGATAGTTGTCGTCATTAACATCCTTGCCAGCATAAACACCTGATTCATGGAGCTTGCCGTCCTCGCCTGTATAGTATGCATACTTGCTAAGGAACGGAGCCTGGATCAGACCAAGCACATTTGGAGAAGAAATTGCTCCATCAGAATAGTCCTCAGCCCATCCGTTGTTACGAAGGTCGTATGTGACACGGCTATAAGACACGTCCAACTGAGTCTTCAGACTTGGCAAGAGATTGATGTCTGTATTAAATCGGATATTAAGGCGGTCTACACCATTGTTCTTTGCTGTAGACTCGGCCGAAGTATAGCCAAGCGACAAACTGTACATAGCGATATCATCACCTCCTTGAACATTAACCTTGTAGTTCTGCGAAAAAGCAGTTTGGTAAAGTCCGTCAGACCAATCCGTGTTATTATGATACATCGGATACCAATAGTAATTAGGATCGTCATTCAAGAATGGGTAAAGATAATTGGCCGACGTGCTGTTCTGTCCCACCTTAGTCGTACCAATCAATTCGCTCGTATAGTTCTTGTACTGACCAGCATCCATCATCTTTATAGCCGAAGGCACTGTTTCAAAACCGCCAAAGACAGAAACATTAATCTTCGTTGCCATAGAATGGCCGCGCTTAGTGTTAATGATTATCACGCCGTTTCCACCGCGAGCACCATAAAGAGACGTTCCATTCTTCAGAACCTCCACGCTCTCAATATCTTCCACATCGATGCCAGCAAGCACGTTATTGAAGAAACCGTCATGAATAGAAGTACGGTCGAGCTGCATATCCATCATCACACCGTCGAGAACGATCAAAGGCTGAGCCGTTGTATTAAGCGAGTTCAATCCTCTAATAAACATGGCAGCACCCTGACCTTGCATGCCGTTTCGGTTGATTGTACGCACATCGCCGCCAAGCTTGTTTTCGATCTCTGAATCAATCGTAATCGCACTTGAGTTTTCAATCTGCACCTTCTTTGATGCTGTCAAGCCTGTTTCTACCGAATAGAAAGAATTGTATTTGTCACTGTACAAAGCCACAGTTGGAACTTCGGTACCAGAAAACGCCACCTGCACGTCGTTGTATTCTGGAACAGTCACATAAAGCGAGTTGACAAACACAGGCACGCTCAAGGTGTATTTACCCTTATCGTCGGTTAGTACCGAATATCTAGCGTTATTATAAGCCTGCACGCGTGCACCGTCAATAGGCAGCTTTGTTGACGCATCATACACATACCCGCTCACCTCCTTCATCTGATAAACCGGTGCTGTCTTCACCGCTCTTCGCTTAATTGAATCCGAAGCATTATCTTGAGCCATAACAATGGTAGTACTTGCGAGCATTGCAAATACCGCACCTACGCCCAGGATCTTATGATGCAATTTATTATTATCGATTTTCATTGTATTTTATTTTATTAAATGAAGCATTAGAGTTAACTCAACCGTAACATTTATTCCTTTGCCTTAAGGACTATCTTATCAACAAGGATCTCGCGAGAGTACTTGTTCTTCTCTGTTGATTTAAAGTAACCCTTTATAGTCAAAGTTGCATAAGCGTCAGTTAATCCCCTGTAGCAAATAGGGAACTCAAAATCTTTAGCCACAAGAACGCTGTCGACCATACGATACTCACCATTCTCATCTACATAAGGAACCTTATTTGAGAAGTAGTTTGTATTGAAATTATCTGTATCGTCCTCATTTTCATTCTTCAGACGCTTGTTGTTATTACGTCTTGTTGGTTCATCATATGCCAATGTGGCCTGGAATTTATTAGGCTTATTATCGCTCATATTATAAGCTACAAGAACGTATATATCATATTTGCATGACAACAAATTACGAAGAATAAAAGTAGCTCCAGGATGCACACTCATAGACGCTGGCTTCATAACAAAAGCACCGCACCTAATAGTCGTATCCTTTTCTACCCCATTAAATTCATAAGAGATGTTGTATGAGAACGTTTCACGTCCAGGGATAGTATTTCTATCTGCAGTTTCAAGATTTGCCCCTTGCTCAGCCTCAACTTCCAAGTCCTCAGCCCAAGAGTCGCTCGGACGGTAATTAAACTCATCTACGATATAAGCATATCCGTTACTAACCTCAATAGGTTCTGCACCATTGAACAAACGAGCGCTATAAGGGTCGTAGAAAACAGTTCCTGACGTACTTACCAAAGAGTCGCATGCACCTTCTACACCAAATTGAGTGTAATCATATCCATGCTGGGCATTGATATTAAATACAAGATTTTGAGACATTGCATTCTTTACTCGGAAATTAACGATAGAATCGAGTTCTTCCTCTGTGAATTTTGTTTCAACACCTTCTATCAATGTATCCTTTCCTTCAGGAGTAACAGTTGCCACATCCTGCTTATAATTAGTCTTGTATACGAAATAAGGTTTCACCTTTTCTAATGCAGCAGTCCACGCTTCATCTGTAGGAATAATCATTGCGTATGAACTGTCTTCACGAGTAAGATCTGTACCCAGATAGGAGAAATACATATTTGTAGTTTGGAAGATTGAGTCCACCCAGGTAACCTGGCCATTAACAGTAGGTCCCTGAGTACTTTGAAGTTCGTCAAATATGATTTCTTCGAATCCCTTTATAAATGTAGAAACAGAATCTATATCCTCGCGGTTAGACAAGAACTCATAGATATTTGGCTGAAAAGGTATCGCACCGTCAATCACGTGAAGCACGCCATTGGTTGCACCAATATTGCTCTGAACAATCTGCTGGTTCTTTATCGTGCCAGTTTTGCTCCTAAACATGACATTTTTACCATTAAACAGCAGCAATCGAGTGCTATCCTCACCCATGACTAAATGGCTAAATCGAGTCATACAGTTGCGGATTAATTCTTTTTCCACTATATACGCATCGGCTGCATCGCCTGACTTCAACAATGCATCATATTTTTCGTAGTCAAAAGAACCATTTTTCGGAGCCCACACTGTGAAAGTCTGATTTCCACTAAACAAGTCTGCATATGTTTCAACAGTTGTAACGCCTTCAGACTTAGAATAATTGATTCGCTGAAGCAAATCCGCAAATTCACTCAGTTCTTCATTCGAAGAAATATTTTCCCACAAGGTTTTTCTTCCTTCAACCTCTGGCTTTATGTCAAAATGGTCATCTGCACATGCCGTAAAACCGCAAAATGCGACTGTACCCACAAATGCCACTTGCAACCATTTAAATATCTTATTATTCATATTTTCCTGTTTTATTTTAGGATTATTACCACTTATCTTCAGCCGCCTTATCACTGTTGTAAACAGACTTTGGAACAAGTTCAAGATAATCAAAGAAGAACTCTGCTCCTGTAGTCTTAAGAACTGACTTAAAACGCATGTAATAAGTCTTACCAGCTTCCAACTGACCTGTATAGATTATGCGTCGCAAGCAATTTGAGCGATCACGGCCAGAGTGAGACGCATCGTCATAGAAATACTTAGGGCCTTTCATGTAACCATTATTACGCATAGCCTTATCGTTTTCTTCAATCGCATCATTTGTGCCCAATGTTGCATCATTAACCCATCCAGTAACAACAACATCCCTCATTCGAAGGTCAAGAGGAATACCCACTGCTGCAAGATTATATTTGTTTTCACCAATATAAATCTGAGCCATACCACGGTTGTCATTAGCGTTTATACCGTAACGAATTTCGTAGGTACCAGTCTGAGGAACTGGAGGAAGTTTCAGCGTAAAGTCATACATGCCTCGAATGTTAAACTCATCGGTCTGATAGTTCAACCAACTTCCTGCACCAGCATTTCCAGTATTAGGCAAATATTCAAATTCAGTCTGAGATGACATAATTGGAATATTTTCAAAATAATCCGGATGGAAATACCAGCTTGCACTCTTGTTGTAACGGCAATTGTTCGTCATAATTTCAGGCAGCAAAGAGCATATATCATAGCGCATACGCTCATTAAGCACCTTTTCTGGCACATCTTTGTTCCACACGAGCAAATCATCCAATATCGGATAATAATAACCATTAAGCGCCTGGTTTGTATAGTCGCCATTCTTCTGGCTGATTGACAGACCTGGGATTGTAATATTTGCTGACAATTCAATGTAGTTTGTCAACTGATAAACAGAATGTCTGTTAAGACGCTTGCCCGATTTAATACCTGTAACTTTTAACGTACGACGGTGCTTGCCCAAAGTCTCATAATATTCCCAAACATTTGTTTTATGAACACCATTCACATTTGGAGCCGTATTATTATAACCTCTCTCATTAGAGAAGATCACTAACCTGTCGTATGTCAAACGCTGTGGAAGGATATGGTATGCCACAAATTGATTAATAGCATTGTCCTCACTTGCATAGTCAGTGCCATAACTAGTGTTTCCATCATAATAAGCATTGTCCTTAAGCCAATCACTAAGTTTTCCAAGATCGCTCTCGTCAATACCATCTTCGACATTAATTTCTAGTTTATCTTCAAACACGCTATCAAGTTCAACAAAAACGGTAAATCCTGTGTATCTATGATCTGGATAACGTCCTTCCCAGTTACCACTAAATCTTGTATTAGTAGTTATACCGGCAATTTTTTTACCATCAAGTTCCCAATCATAATACGATTCGTCCCTGTATGCAAGAAGTTTGCTGTCCCAACCGGTCAAAGTCAGCAAGTTACCGAACATTTGAGTGTTAGGAGTTCCTATAATCAAGTCTGCAATCGTTGACTTTGAAGGAGATAGCACCTTATCAACAGCATGAATATAACCATTCTCCACCTCAACGTCTTTTTTCACAATCCTTGAATCTGTATTAACCAAAAGAATTGTCTGCCCGTTTTCTGAGATTGTTGAAATATCCACAAAACGGTCCCTCATGTTGGTTGTATTCAATGCACCTTCGTTAAAATCAGTAGACGCATAAGCAACCTCCTCAATAAGACTGTTAAATACAATATCTTCGGCAACAGAGTCTGGAAGTTCCGCAAGAACTTTTGTCTCCACTTCTCCTATCACCAACAACGAATCCAGATATTTGTCTATCGCATCATTTGTTGGAGCGAAGCATGTATATTTACCACGTGCAGCAAGGAGTTCTTTCATTGTTGAAGAAGAACGCTTGCTTGGGTGAACCAATCCTAAAATTTCATGATAACTACTGAACATGTCAGGGTTATTAGCAAAATGATCAACCATCATCTCTCCCGTGAAGGTGTAGAGGTCTGATTCGTCGATTTTTTCGGAACAACTGTTCAGTACGACGGATGCGGCACCAGCCATCAGCAATGTCACACCGCAATATTTCCTGATAATATTAACTATTTTCATAAATTGTCTGTTTTTGAGGTACTTTCATCTACAGCCCAAACTTCGTTCTGGTGTAGCAAACCATTATTCCTAATTTCATTTTTACTGATTGGAGAGAACAATGACTGAATCGTTGACAACTTAGCTTCAATCGCCTTCTTATTTTCAGACGCAAACTTACGTGTCAAAAGTGCAAGCATTTCTTGTGTACCGCCTCTGCGCTGAGCATAGCGTACCAAGTCAAACCATCTCTTACCTTCTGCAACAAATTCTCTCTGGCGCTCAGCCATAACAAGCGACTCGATTCCCTCCTTGCTCATGAATACTGTTATGTCAAGCGAATCGCCCTTACTACTTGGTTGATATGCGCCTGGATTTGAACGCTTATAAATACTACGGCAGAGATTGAAGGCCTCCGTCAAATGCTCTTCATCATCATATAATTGAGAAATCGCTTCAGCCTTCATCAACATGACATCAGAAAGTCTATAAACAATCCAGTTTGCATCACAAGCTTTTGTTCGTGTAGTATATTGAACAATCAAATTCTCCAAAGTATTGTCAGTTATCGCTGTAGAAACTGATCCCTGAGTCACTGTTTTTGCATAATACTTCGCAATTGGAAGATTCACCTGTCCAACCTTCTCAAACTTTATCGTTTCCCATTTACGCATATCTGTCTTTGCATAGACATACGAAGGGATAAGGGTATTTGGATGCTCATCAGAGCTTGTAAATAAGTTGCTCGAGCAATTCAAACTCCCCTGTGTTCCTTTTTCAATATTCCAGACTAAAGCTCCGCCATCCTTTGTTCCTCCAACCATTGTATTAGAATAGCTGCTTCCTTCTACCTGAAGTTCAAAGATACTTTCTGAAGAATTCTTTTTTCCAAAAATGTTATCATAAGCACCTACTGTAGTAGAATATTCACCCATATCCCTTGTAGTATTCGGGATAAACAAATCATCAAAAGTCAAATTAACATTACTACCTATAAATTGTCCGCCAGAAGACAAAGTCTTAAGTTTTTCTGCTTTCATAATTCGTATGACTTCATCGCAGCATTCTACACACTTTTGATAGTCCTGTTCTGCAGTAGTTAAGTATTCCTCCACAGGCCTTTCTTGTCCCTCTATGCTGAAAGGTTGATTATTACCAGCCTTATAGCTTGCTCGCCACAAATACACATCTGCCAGAAGTGTATAAACAGCCTTACGGGTGATACGGCCCTTATTCCACACATTATCGTTATAATCTTGCATCGCAAGATCTTTCACAGACTCAAGGTCATTAATAATATTATCCAAGACCTGAAGTTGTGTGGACTGAGGAAGTTTCATTTCCTGCTCGTCATTATTATAGTCCTCTGTCACATAAGGCACCTCACCAAAGGTTCTGACAAGCCAAAAATGGCTGTATGCCCTAAGCGTAATCACTTCTGCCTTCAAAGGTTCCCAATCCCCCTGAGAGAAGCTCTCATCTCTTTCCAAAATTTCCGGACCATGAGCAAGCACCTTGTTACAGTAGTTGATAGCATTATAAAACGAGGTCCAACCAAACATTCCGTTTGTAGGCAGCAGGTTTGCGTTCATCAAATTTTGCAAGTTTTGGTCGTTAACACCAACAGTCTTCTCAAAATTGTCAGAACGCACCTCGCCCCATTGTATGTATTTTGTCAAAACGTCGTTATCCACAAGGCGCTTATAGCAAGCAGCAACAACATTTTCCAAATCATTCTTATCCTCCCAGAAATCCTCCTCTACAATTTTATTCTTCGGCGTAATTGTCAGAAAGTCCTCACAAGAGGTTAGTCCTAGCCCTGCTGCAACACAAGCGCAAAGAGCTAATTTCTTAATTATATCTGTTTTCATAAACGTTAACTTTAAGATATTCAACCGATTTGACGTTAGAATCCGACATTAACACTCACTGTAAATGACTTTGCACGCGGAGTCTTACTTCTGTCATAGCATACGCCCCAGCTTCCATATCCAACTTCAGGATCTACTCCTGTGTATTTAGTCCAGCAGAAGAGGTTGTTTGCTGACGCCGACAAACGCAATGACTTCAAACCTAAGTCTTTAGCGATCTTAGACGGCAACGTATATGCAATCTGGCAATACTGCAATCTCAAATAGTCACCGTCTTCAACATATCTGCTACTACCCAGCGCATTATATGTATTCATGATACCTGAATTCATAGCACGAGGTATCTCTGTGATATCGCCATTCTGACGCCATCTCCATGACACCGCATGGCTCTGGTTCTGATTTGAACGCATTGACTCATTATTAAGGCGTGCCAAATTTGCTATCTTGTTTCCAATACGATAGTTGAAACTAAATTTCAAAGACCATGGTCCATAGAAGAAGTTCAAACCAAAACCTCCGTTGACCTTAGGGTTTGAATTGCCGAGATATACAATGTCAAGCTCGTTTATCTGACCGTCGCTATTTACGTCCTCGTAAATAACATCACCGCCCTTAAATTCATAATTCACACCTCCGTAGTTGAAGTACATGTGAAGCGGATTACCCTTTGAGTCATACAGGATATTACCGTTTGCATCACGTGCTACAGGGCAAGTAGCGTTCTCGCCACGTCTCTCTGCAGCAGCGGCTGTAATTTCTCCATAAGCAGCGGCAGATTCATCAGTATATCCGCTGTGATCATAGTCATAACGATAAACGCCTTTGTAGCGGAAACCATAAATCGAACCGAGTGAATTTCCCACTTGAATTCTCTGCAGATACTGACCGTTAGAATAGTTGTAGTCGCCATTCATACTTGCAAGCACTGTTGGATCCATTTCTGTAATCTTGTTCAAGTTCTGAGCTATATTGAATGATGCCGACATTGAGAACTTGCCTAACTTCAAGAATCTGTTAGTATTGATATAAAGTTCCCATCCTTTGTTTTCGAGGTTTCCGACATTACGCCATTCCAAAGAGCCATAACCAGAAGAGCCCGGAATTCCAACACCTTTATTCAGAAGGTCCTTAGTTTTCTTGTTGTATATGTTAAGGTCCATCTGAATTAAATCCTCAAACAAATTCAAGTTGAATCCCAAGTTCCAAGAATCGATGGTCTCCCACTTAATATTTGTCAGGCGGAGATTCTCTGGCTTAATTGCGGTAATAACACTATTACCAGAACCATAGATTCCATAATCGCCATATTTATTATACATCAGGTACTCGCTGCTAGGAGCGTTTCCTACTCGTCCCCATCCGTAACGAACAGAAAGGAGACTGATAAAATTCGCAAGCTTGGAATTAACGAAAATTGGTTCATCGCTTAAGTTCCAACGTCCTGACACACTTGGGAATGTACCCCACTTATTTCCGGCACCGAACTTTGTAGAACCGTCACGACGAACAGTAACGTCCAATGCATAACGGCCATCAAGATAACCGACGTGCGCTGAAGCGAGATAAGCCATACCCTTCCATTCACCTGTACCGGTTGTGGTATTACCTAAGTAGCCTGCAGCCGACGAAGATGTAATACCTGTAGGGATACCGCTATGTGATATGTTCTGACTGGTACTGCTTCCTGTATTCATTTCGAAACGCACCATTGCGCTTGCAGACCAATCTTCATTGTTGAAATGAGGGATAAAAGTCAAGGTCTCACGGTTGGTGACAGACAAACTCTTATATTCTCTATTTGACGTAGTATTCACACCTGAAGACCAAGAATTAGTCGTAAGCGAGCCTGGATAATAAGTATTATCTGACTGATTATAGATATCCATGAACACCTCTGCATTAAGGTCTAACTGATGGCTTTGGTCATCCTTACCGAGCAATTTATATCGTAAGTTAAACTGCGGATTTATACGATAAGTGGACTGATTGTTAAATGCCTTGTGAGCAATAGCAACAGGGTTACCATTATTCTTCATGTCCGAAAGGTACTTTGAAGAATATCCGTCAGGAGTTTCTCCCTCGTTTGGTGCCGAAGGCAGCATCTTGTAGAAATCGCCTGTAAGATTGCCATTTTGGTCGTATTCATATATTGACATGTTAGGCATTGCATTATAGGCTTTTCCGAGTATTGACGATGTAGAGCCTCCGTCCCAGTTACGATGGTTGTCAGTGTATGAGAGAGCAAAGTTTGTAGAGAAACGGATACGGTCAGACACGTCGTAGTCGAGGACCATACGAGTTGAGAACTTATCCATTTCCTGCTTAATGATTGTACCTGTCTGCTTGTCGTAACCGCCTGATATACGGAACTTGGCTTTTTCACCACCACCGGTCAAGGTCACATAATAGTTGTGAGTTTGTCCGAACTGCTGAACAGCGTCAACCCAGTCTGTATTATGCTTGAAATTGTGATAATAAATCGGACGGTTCTGATCGTAATTCAACTCTACGATATTAGATGTAACCGTGCTTTGTGCCGGATTGAAGTAAGCCTCCTTCATCATCATTGTGTAGCCGTCGCCATCAAGCATATTCAAACCGTCTGGAGCCCAAGAGCCCGAAAAACGATAAGAGAAGTCAATCTTTGTTGCTCCCTGCACACCGCGGCGTGTAGTAATTTCAATTACACCATTTGCACCTCGCGCACCCCAGATGGCACTTGCCGAAGCATCCTTAAGCACCTTTATGTCCTTAATATCTTCAGGGTTTACGGAGAGGAGTGTAGCAAACTGCTCCTCGTTGTCCATATTGTTGAAGTCAATGGCCGAAACCTCATCAGGAAGGTCAAAGATGTTACCGTCTACTACGATAAGAGGTTCTGCACTACCGTGAATTGAGCTCACACCGCGAAGACGCATGCTTGTTCCGGCACCGAGGTTACCTGAGTTTTGAATAATATCAAGACCTGCAATCTTTCCTTGAAGAGCCTCATCGGCTGAAGCGAAAGACAGACCTGCCAGATCATCCATGCTCAAAGTCTGTGTTGCCACTGAAACCTCCTTAACAGGGATTACCAAACCGTTGCTCTGTGTCTTTGGTTTAGCCTTAATGACAACTTCCTTGAGTTGGGTGTTATCCTTAAGTTTAATGTCGAACTTAGTAGTGTTGCCTATCACCTGGCTCCATGTCTGATAACCGATATACGACACCACAAGACGGTTTTTTGGATTTTTGATTACCATCGAGAAGTTACCGTTCATATCTGTCACGGTAGCCTCCACAATACGGTTATTTGCATCTCGCTCAACCACGTTTGCCAACGGTATTGATTCAATATCGTCATATACACGGCCGGTTACTCGATGCTGCGCTGTAGCTGTGCTTGCGCATAACAGCAAAACAGCAGTTGTTATTATCAGCTTTATATTGTTCATAGCCTTATCTGTTATTTTATGATACGATATTTGGCAAGATACTTCTTAGCAGCCGATGCTGTAGCCCATTCTACATCATATCTTGGATTATTTGCATCATCGCCATAAAGTTTATAGTTAAGCACTCCGTCAATACCGTGGACTACGGCAAATGAAGATGCTGCTATAACATCATTAGAGATAGTGTAGTCGCGTGTCAGATAATTTACATTTTCTGTAACATTTCGTTTCACACCTGTTGCATCAATAACGGAGAGAGTACCGTTACTACCGCCCTCTGACTCCACTTCAACCTTGCAATAAACACCAGACTCACTGTCAAGAGTAGCTGTTTCCAATGCTGTGCGGTCTATTTTCGGATTATCCACAAAGACTGAGCGGTCCTGGAAATGATACCTCACGAAATTTACAAGCGTAGTCACCATAGCAAGAGCTTTTTCATTGCGAGCTTCTTCCTGCTCTGAATCAAGTTCTGTACGTTCCTCTTCCGGCTTGTCAAGTTCCAGAAACTCTGCTATTGACTGCCATGTAGGAAGACCACGGTCTATAGCATCACGCACTGCCTCATTTGTAGGAACATAAACTGTGTAGTTATAGTTATTGAAGAAACGAACGTTTGTAGCAGTTTCAACACGACCACCTGTAGTCTTGTCGAAGCATGGCAAACCGCCATCGTCTACGAAGATGTCATAACGCTGCTTGTCGGTATTCTTCACGATTCCAATTTCTTCGAGCACCTCACCGTCAGTCTGGCACAGCGCGAAGAACTCGCTAAATTCAGGGTTAGAATAGAATGTGCTGTAGACTGACTCAATAGTTGTCATCATCGGACGGTCTATCTGGTAAGCCATACCGTTACCGTTTTCTGACTTGTCGTCGAAACGTATAACCGTACGTACTGAGTCATGCTGCAACTCCCATCCACCTTGAATTTCAAGACCTAATCGGCGATCCATGGTTCCGCCCTTATATGGGTTTTTCACATAGATTGGAGCATAGTTCTTTGTCAAGAAATAGTGCTTGTCACATTCAATACCAGTAACAGTTTCATCTATGCCTGTAATAGAAGCAGTGTCCTCATGCACGATGGTATGAGTCTGAAGCATATCGCGCAAGCGGTCGCCCCACTCCGTTGAAGTCAATGTAGATGTACTCTTCTTTGCTCCAACATAACCTTCGCCAGTAGCAACATCATAAATGTAGGCGTAAACGGCACACTCTGGAGTAGACTTATCTGCATTCCACTTGTAATTGATAATATTTCCTTCAATCTCTGTTGAACCAATTGTAATCTTAGGGTCCTTGAATGAAACTGGGTCAACATACCAGAAATTGTCATCCTTTGGAACAAAGAAACTGAATCGGGAACTCATCGCAAGCAGATATGCATAGTAGTTGGTCACAACATTTCCAAGCTTTTCGCTCAACGGATTATTGCGGCCTCGTTCAATAGCCCAGTTAAAGATATGCATGTCTGTAGCAGTATAGGCTGGAGCCGATACTGAGGCATACTGAGCAGGCGTGATTACCTCCTTCATAAGATAAACAACACCATTATTAGCCATTTCGATGCCTTCAATCATGCCCACGCCTTCCTCCTCACTCTCAAACATCGGATCCTGCGCGTCATTCTTCACGTTTGTGATGAATTTGCTTGGCACAGCGTTGCAGAAAGATGGCTGCATCAGATTGTTTATGAGAGCCTGAATTACAGAAAGAGGAATCTGGTCAATTGCCTGATAGAATGTTTCGTAATCCTGTGCATTAGCAGGACGTGCAAAACCAGGAGCATAGGCGTCGATAAGGAACTTACCGCCACCGACATCGAGACCGTCCTTCATCTTATAGAAGTAATCATACAAAGCCTCATCTGTAGGAGCGAAAATCACCGCCATGTCCTCTTCCTTTGTTTTCTTTTCACTTCCGCCTGCTGGCACCTCGTCGCAATAGAAGTTCCACCCTGGGTCGTATGTCAAATTGTACTTAACTTCATTACCTACAGGATTGCCTTTCGGATCTGTACCCTTGTCATTATTAAGAGCTGTATTTCCTTGCGAGCGCAAAGAGAAGTATCGCTTCTCAAAAACAGAGTCCGCAGCCTCATTGCCGTAAATAAGTTTATAACGCGCTGTCAAAGTCTCGTTATAGAACGGCGCGCTGAAACGGTCAAGCATGTGGCTGAACACATTGGTCTTGCCATTTGTACGGAGCACCTCTGCCATGTTCTGAGGAGTGACCAACACTTTGTCCAAACGGTTCACATAACCGTTCAAGCAACGAATATCGGATTCAACAACCTTGCTGTCGAAAACATACGCATCGTTAGGATGTCTTTCCACACCCATGAGCTTTGCAAAGTCGTCGTTAGTAATTCGGTTGCTTGTCAACTGGGCCTCAAGGAAATGCGTCATCATCGGATTAGTCGCATCCAAAGCCAGGCGAATGCCGCCTTTCTTCTCATTGCGGAAACGCGCCCAATAGTCCTTGTCTGTCAAGTTGTAAGACTTAGGCAAATTCTCTGAAGTAAAGAACGGGATGGAGTCGGTAACGCTGGATGCTGTTTCACGACGCAAACACTTGCCCTTCTGAGGGTCGCTGCCCTCATCACTGTTATCCGCAGTGCTCGACATCATCTCAAGCAGATAAGCATTGTTGATCATCGCTGAGTTCATCAACAATCTCTTCTGCGACATTGTCAGTTCCTCATATTCAGCAACACCCCACGGATTTGATTTGTAAAACTCTGCAAAGGCATCATCATCGGCAACAAAAAGGGTTTTGCTACCAGTCTTGTCCAACACCTCCGCATACTCCATGTCGTCAATGAGTCTGACGAAATTCTTGTAATTCCCTTTCGTCTGCAAGTAATCATAGATACTGGCATTAAGCCAAGACGGCGAATTGTCGTCCAGCTCATACTCGTCAGTACATGAATACGTTGCTCCGCAAACGGAAATCAAGCACAAGGCTCCAAGCCAACTGTGCCCATGTTTACAAAAGCGTTTCTTCATAAATGTTTATATTTTAGTAAATTAGTTCATCACTCATAACTACTAAAGGCTTCATACAAGCAATACGCCTATGCTTTTGAAGCGCAAAAACAATAGCCACACATACGCATGTGCGGTAACCTTACTGCAACCAATGTTCTAAGAAGTTGTGTACACTGATAGATTTAACGTTAAAATAATTTGCAACAAATTTAAAACGAGTTAACCATAATACATAACTTTATTGCGAATTTAATACGTCTGTTAACTCTTTTTAACACGGCCAGCTGTCACATTAAACCTTGGTGAAAGTTTCAAACTTAGACTAAGTTTATACAAACTCAGACTAAAAACGTACAAACTTAGACTGAGTCTGTACGAACTCAGTCTAAGTTTGAAGTTTTCAGTGCGCCATAAACCGTTCAAATCAGCACCGTATAAGAAACGTTAAGGGGCAGACCACGAGTGATCTGCCCCTTGCTACATATTTAAATCTGGTGTACTATCTCACCGCAACCTTTGCGCCATTAACAACATAAGTTCCTGCAGGGAGTTCTATTCGTGCCTCGCTGCTTACAAACTGCGACGCAACCTTTGCGCCGGACACGCTGTAAACATTGACCGTCATTGGCTGCTGAACACGAACCGTCACAGCTCCCTCACCTCCAGCCACAAATACTCCGTCTGCAGTGACACCGGATATGCCAGTGTAATGATTACGCAAAAATGCAGGAACGGCAACTTTCACAGGGTCTGTATAAGTCACTCCGCCAGCAAGAGTCGTAATCTTCATTCTCAGCGTAAGCGTGTCTGTAACAAAAGCCTCTGGCGCACAATCATCACACGAGAACACAGTCGTACGCTCCGACCTGCTGTCTAACTTGCTACGCTCCGTAAATTCCAAGAAAGGCAAGAACTCACCGTCCTCTGTCTGATACTCATACATCTCCTCAGCCGTAAAGTCTCCATTCTTGTTTGTCACCACCGACGTAAACTTCTTTCCGGCAGCTCTAAGAGAGAAAGAGAACTCATTGTCTGTAACCATGCCAGGGAACCATCCACGAGGCACGAACTGCATCTTCTCCTGATAGGCATGGCTCGGTTTGCTATCGCGGTACACCTCACCGGCAGGAGTCACCCACCAGTTGTTCTTGTCGCTGTCCCACGAAACCATAGCGCGATAGTAACTATCCCAGTTGTAGATTGAGTAGCGCTCGATAAAGTCGCTCTCGTCAAGCACCTTAAGGATTTTCCTGATGGCATCACGCTGACGTGATAGTTTGTCGCCATAACTTTCCGGCCAACTCTCTGTGGTCCAGCTTGCGCCATTGTTCCACTCCGTAATCCAGATTGGACGCTTAGTGTTGTCATAGATGCTCTTGAGCTGACTGCGCCAGCTTTCCGCATTAGGAGCCTCATTTGTACCCCAGTAAGAATGGAACGCCACAAAGTCGCACCTATAAGCCATGTCATCACAATGCCCGATGAACTGCTTCAACCAGCCAGCGTCAGTCGGTGCAGGGCTTCCAATTCTAAGTCCTGACGCCTGATACTCTGGCATGAACGTTGTAGCCTTCCACGGGTCGATATATCCCTTACAATCACAATTATTATGTTGCTCTGTATGGTCAGGCTCGTTCAATCCAAGCACAGCAGTAGAATTGGTGTGCCCGTTGATTTGGCTCCACGACGGCCAATAGATATGCTGCTTAATAGGAACATACTCCATATCAGTCTGCGTAGAACGGTCAGCGCTCCAAGTGTAATACCAAGTAGTACCGAGAAGTTTACCGACTGTATTGTTTGCGCTGGTGCTCTCTGTAGAGCACCATCCCTTCTTTGACACATAATGCCAGCGGCGAACGTTGATATAAGAGACACGATGCTTGAGCAAGTCTGGCAGCACATCGACACGCTTATCCTGGTGGTCAGCCACATACACACGGCTGTAGCCCGAACCGTCACTGTTTGTGGCGAGAGTAACCATATAGCCACGCTTAAGCACGAAACTCTGAAGTTCATTCGCAGCATCGCCAACGGTATTATTACCTACGCCAAAAACATATTCCTCGCCTGAATACATTTGGCCCCCATAGCCATAGAACGGCTTATAACCATTTGCGTGCGGAACAACCACTGCACCGTGCAAATAAATCACCACGCGGCAATTTGAATTATTGGTAGCTTTAGTGCCATTGATTGTAATATTTGGCAGATATTTGCTAATGACATCCGAAGGGCGCACATTATCAAAGATAACCCACGCATCTTCATCGCAAATGTCTATTTTCGAATCAGTCATTGCCGCCGAAGCGTTGACGTGATAATCTACTGGAGAATCAAGAGCTACAGTCTGTCCGACAAGCTTAAGGGCATGAAGTTCCGCTTTGTCATAAGAATTAAAATTCTTCTCTGAAGGCGCAAGAGCCTTCGATGCACTTATTATTTCAGGGCGGTATGTCACAAGCGCATTAGTGCCTATGACCGTCCACTCTGCACCTTGACCAACAGAAGTCATGGTAGCCACAGAAGTTTGAGGAGCCGTTGCAACTTTTACGCCATCCACATACACCGTTACATTCTGTCCGTCGAAAGCGAAATGGAAGTCATGGGATTCACTCTCCGAAGCGGCATCAGCGGAAAATTCCACATCACCAATCTTACCGCCTTTGTCCGATAAAGAGATCAGCGCTCCGGTCTTCTTCGAGTTACGCACAATCATCATAACCTCTGCGCCCTCCTCTGCCGAAGTCTTCAGACCGTTCATCGCAATAGTAAAAGCATCGCCCATAGAGAAACTGCTTCCCGACACCCATATCTCGTAGTTGCCTTCCTGAGCGTTCCGAATTGCAGCCAAAAGAGCCTCACGCGCTGTCTCCATCGTTTCTATTGTCTCAATCGACGCCTCATTACGGGCAGACCTCGCATTATAGAGCGCCGCCGCAAGTTCCACCTTTTCATCAGCGCTACCGAAAGCCGGATTGTCGAAAATCGCTTCACCCTGAGCTATTGCATCGTCAAGTCCATCAGTGTAAAGTTTCAGGCGAGCATCATTTAAAGGGAAACGAGCATCAACAATCTGCCACACAGTACGTTCGCCCTTCGGTTTGTCATACCACACATTCACATAAGTCTGGCTTTCCTTCCCCGGATCTGGGCCAAGCCACACATTACCGTCGGCATTGATAACCTCTCCGCGGTTAGAAATAATTTCACCGGCGACACCGCCTGTAAGCCCCCACTCGTATGAGTTATACGCCTTGTTCAGGCTACCGGCAAACCATACGCTCCAAGTATTACCTTCAGCATTGCTTGCTTGAAGATACTTGCCGCTGTTCTTCTGGCGCAACCAATAATAGCCTTGGTGAAGGCTAGAAGCCTCAGCCACAAACACATAACTGTCAAGGTCCGCATTCGTACCATAGATTGACATCATGGGCGAGTTGTTTTCAGCGTTTCCGCCAAGCACCATCCCATAATATACATTATAAAGATGATATTCTCCGCCATCGCGAATGGAATTGTCAATGGCATCCTGAGCCATAACAGACAACCCACAAACTAAACATAAGGCAAAGCCGAATACACGTTTCAAAACATCCATAATATTAAATTATTTATAATCATCTATTTCTTCTGATACACCCTCACATAATCAATCTCATAACGCATCGGATAGGCATCCAAGGCATCAGGACCTCCATTTATGCCACCAACTGCCAGATTAAGCAAAATGTAATGAGGCTGGCGAAATGGATTTCTGCCGTATCCTATACGTCCATTAATAGTTTCGCTGAGCAAAGTTTCATTCAGCAGTTCATCGTCAAGATAAAGGCGTATGGCCTCTTCATCCCAGTCCATGCGCCACACATGAAACTCCGACGCCCAATCGGGATTCTTGTCGGTAAAATGCTCAAACGGCACAGCTTGGCTGTCCCATTTAGCGCTGTAGCGTCTGTCCGTACCCCATGCTGCGTTTGCGAGAATGTGCGGAACCCCTTTAATACGATAGAACTCCATGATGTCTATCTCACCGTTTGACGGCCACTCCATCTCTCTGCCAAGCGTCCAGATAGCAGGCCATGCACCTTTTCCTACAGGAATACGGGCGCGCACCTCGAAACGTCCATATTGAAACTCTCGCTTTCCCGAAGTTGTCACAGAAGACGAAGTACATTCTATGTTCTTACGACTTCTGCGCCAATCACGCGCCCCTTCCCGATACATCGGGTTAGGCCGTTCTTCCCGACGAGCCTCAATAATAAGATGTCCGCCTTTACAATATGCATTATCTGGCTGATACCACTGCAGCTCCTCATTGCGGGCATAACCACGTTCATAGTTCCACACCGTTGAGTCAAGACGACCGTCAACATTAAATTCATCACTCCACACAAGTTGATAATCCTGTGCGCACATATCCAATGGCAACAGCATCAGAAATGTACCTAAAAAAAACTTATTCATAAGGCAATATTACAGTCTATAGAATAGGACAAAAGTAAGGGCCAATGGTTTAAGCGCACATCTTTTGCATAACCCACTCCCCTATATCAAAAGCAATCCTACCGAACAAGTATTTTACTATTTCCTATCACATACAAGCCCTTTGGCAATGACTGTATGTTTTTACTGTCATACCCCTTAAACATCAACATTCCATTTATGCTATAAACGTCTACAAGTCCATTTTCAGGCAATATCAGATCATTTATCGATGTCACATAGTCTCCATGATAGAGCAATCTGAAGTTATCAAAACAGCACCAGCAATCGCCTTTGTAACCGTTGTTTTTAAGTCCAATCCTCAATCTGCCGTTAGTCACATTTGTTTCAATCGTATTCAAGTATTGATTGTCTGCAAAGCACAAACTTGCCGCATACATACTGTTTATATAACCATTTTTCAAATCCCAATCCCCGAAAGCATCAGTAGGTCCATCATATGGATGTGCATACAATGAAACTAAAGGTTTCTCCTCATCATTGGCAACAAATTTCGCAGGTATTATTTCAGTACCCTCCTTATAAGCCTTTCCTCCATCATTTTCACCATCACGATATAGGGCATTGACCATTACTGTGTATGAACCATTTTTAAGTCCTGTTAAAGTCTGATAAGTGGAGAAATTCTTATTGTAATGTTCTGCCACATTATATCCGAACACAGGCGAGCCTGTCCATCCATCAACATTGACATCAAATGCAGGATTTGTAATTAGCATCGTCATGTCCCATGACTCACCTTCAATTGGTTGAGTTCCATCAGACTTCAAAAAAGACTTAGCTGATTTTATTAAATCTGCCAACAATTTGTCTGCGGCACTTTGGTTAGTCACAGCATCCATTTCATTTGTAAAGCCGTTTAGTTCAGAAACAAAGTCATCAAGAGTTTCTCCTTCCACTGTTACTGACGCATTTTCACGACACACACTCATAACATTCAAGAAATCACGATAAACCGTCTCAACCGCAGTGGCATTGTCACAACATGCCTGCAAATCTGATATCAAGGTTTCATATTCCTCTTTAGTGTTCAGATCACTTACAGACTGTTCTATAACATCTTTCAAAGCTTCCTTCATGCTTTCAGGTAGTACTGAAGTGTCATAGAGTCTCTGTGCCTTAAGACGCAAAACTTCAACTTGCCCCTCATACACCTCCATAGAGCCTACTTTTTCCAATTTCATGCAATCAATATCAGGCATCCACACTGAAGCATTATACAACAAAATAGTATTATTACCCCTGTTCAAGTTTACTGTAATTTCTGTAGTTTTAGGAGTTGCCCACCCTCCAGAATTAAGATCCAGTTTACGTTCATCAGTTCCGTTTACAACAAGATTGACTGTTCTTGTCTCACCTGTGATATATGTAAGCTTTAACGTATATTCTCCGCCATCTTTGCTGTACACATTACGCCATTCCAAACTATTTTTTTTGCTTTTGCCAAGCCAACCTGCTTTTGCTCCTCCCGAACAATAATCAGCCTCCTCGTATATGCCAGTTTCGACTGCCTGATTGTTATATAGTTCCTGATAAGCATCCAGCCACGCAGTTTCAGCCTCATAGACCCTACGTTCATAACGTTTTTCCGCTTCGAGCTTGTATATGCGAGTACCATGCGCAGGAACTGCAACCGCATACGAACCTTCAAAAACTCCAACATCAGACTTAGCGAACAAATCCCTTACACTTACCTTGCCACCCAAATCAAGTTCAAAAAAGTCCACACTCATCTGTAAATCCTTGTCTGTCGGGTTATAGAAAGCAACAGCACGCTTTAAACCATTCAAATTCTCCACATCCTTAACCAAAACGTAAGCGCCGTTTTCTCTCTTCACCACATAAGCTTGCAATGCCAGTGAATCCTGATTTAATGCTATAAGTTCCTTATTCTTTAACAAAACCAATGGCTCGCCTGTCAGCGTTGTCATATCACAGCCTATAAGAAGCGGAGAACTCAACATGCACCACATCCCAAAGTGCGTTCTATCCTCTTCCTTCGTAAGTCCACGACCCACCTCAAGCATATCCATGTCATTGAACTTGCCCTCCGTAGCAAAAGCTGAAAGATAAAGGTTCTGACCAATAATCCCCTTAATGGAATTCCAGCCCATATATATATCTTCGGACATACGCCATGAAGTAGCCACCTCATGTACCCATGTGCCAGGAAAAGCCCAACGACATACGTTCAGACGCACATCAGTGCGTCCTGTGTTTACTATAGCCTCATGGATTGCCCTGTAGCGTTCCTCTTCAGGAAGGTCAAGTTTGTCGACGTTGTGTTCCGGAGCACCGCCACAAAAGTCCACCTTAATGAAATCAAAACCGAGTTCTTTAAAATAAAGGTCAATATCGTCTTGGTCATGTCCATATAGACCCACTCCTTCCCCTATTTTATCGCCTCCCCAAAACGAAGCGCAAGTGTTACGCCCTGCATCTGAATAAATTCCCGCCTTCAGTCCCTTGCCATGAATAAAGTCCACCACCTTCTTCATGCCATTAGGGAATCGTGTAGGGTGAATTAGCAAATTTCCGTCAGCGTCACGACCACCAAAAAATCCGTCATCTATATTAATATATTTATACCCAACATCCTTCAGGCCCTTATCTACCAT
>Ga0233376_1000062_pt1 | contig 24999 bp, 16 predicted proteins | sample ElkDunMinimDraft_11_FD_180691 | JGI IMG/M metagenome (GOLD analysis project Ga0233376, IMG submission 180691) | Fecal eukaryotic communites from dung pellets of Tule Elk in California, USA - Elk Dung E2 | ecosystem: Host-associated > Mammals > Digestive system > Large intestine > Fecal | place... | reverse complement strand
ATCAACTTGCTTGCCTACAGCTTTGGCGAGGCCATGATGAAGGAGGGCGACGAGGTAATCATCTCAACGATGGAGCACCACAGCAACATCGTGCCGTGGCAGCTGCTTGCCCAGCGCAAAGGCATACGTCTGCGCATCATTCCCATCACTGACGAGGGAGAACTCGTCATGGAGGAATATGAACGGCTGTTTAACGAGAAAACCCGCCTGGTCAGCGTGATGCACGTGTCAAACGTGCTCGGCACTGTCAACCCCGTGCGCCGCATCATCGACACAACCCACAGCCACGGAGTGCCGGTGCTCATCGACGGAGCGCAGTCCACACCGCACTTCGCTGTTGACATGCAGGAACTCGACTGCGACTTCTTCGCCTTCAGCGGCCACAAGATTTACGGTCCTACAGGCGTGGGAGTGCTCTACGGCAAGGAAGAGTGGCTCGATCGTCTGCCGCCATATCAGGGTGGGGGAGAGATGATAAAGAACGTGTCTTTTGAGAAGACCACATTCAACGAACTGCCTTACAAGTTTGAGGCAGGCACACCCGACTACGTTGCCACTCACGCCTTGGCGAAGGCGCTCGACTACGTGTCGGAGATAGGCATGGACAATATCTGGCACCATGAGCAGGAACTCACACGATACGCCATGAAGCGTATGGCCGAAATCCCTGGCATGAGGTTCATTGGTACTGCACCTGAAAAAGATGCAGTAATCTCGTTCCTTGTGGGCGACATCCATCACCTCGACATGGGCACACTGCTCGACCGTCTCGGCATAGCCGTCCGCACCGGACACCACTGTGCCGAACCGCTCATGCGCCGCATGGGCATCGAAGGCACGGTACGCGCCTCGTTCGGACTCTACAACACTAAGGAGGAAGTGGACATCCTCGTTGCCGGCATCGACAGAGTCAGCAAGATGTTTTAGAAATATTGATAGGCCTTAATTAGTCATATTAGTCTAATTAGACCTATTAGGCTAATAAAAAAGAAGAAACAATATGTCTGAATTTCTTAAGCAACAAGGCAACTATCGTGATTTGATAGCTTATAAAAAGGCAGAATGCATATACGACATAACCTATCATTTCGCACATCGCTTCCTAAAAGCAGGCGACAGAACTATGGATCAGATGATTCAAGCCGCGCGTTCAGGTAAGCAGAACATAGCAGAAGGAAGCGCCGCTTCAACAACGTCTCGTGAGACTGAAATAAAACTGATGAATGTGGCAAAAGCCAGTTTTCAGGAGCTTCTTTTAGACTATGAAGATTATCTGAGAGTGCGTGATTTGGAACTGTGGAGTGAAAATTCCGCAAAAGCTTTACAAGCACGCATTGTTTGCAGTAAACATAACGACTCCGCTTTTTACAGAAACGCATTGCCTAAACGCACAGATGAAGCAATTGCAAATATAGCAATAACGCTGCTCCATCAAGAAGATGTTTTTCTGAGAAAACTTATAAACAGGCTTAAATCCGATTTTATAAAGAAAGGTGGAATCAGGGAGGAAATGAGTAGAGTAAGACGAAAATGGAGAGATAACGATAATAATAAACAATAATAATCACACTCCCATTGGACCAATAGGGCCAATAGGACCAATTAGACCAATATAGAATTATGGCACAGAAACCAAGCATCCCAAAGGGAACGCGCGACTTCTCACCTGTTGAGATGGCCAAGCGCAACTACATATTCGACACGATACGTGAGGTGTACGCACTCTACGGATTCCAGCAGATAGAGACTCCGGCAATGGAGAACCTCTCCACTCTGATGGGTAAGTACGGTGAGGAGGGCGACAAACTGCTCTTTAAGATACAGAACTCTGGCGACTACTTCCGTGGCATCACCGACGAGGAACTTCTCAGCCGCAATGCCGCCAAGCTTGCAAGCAAGTTCTGCGAGAAGGGACTGCGCTATGACCTCACAGTGCCTTTTGCACGCTACGTCGTCATGCACCGCGAAGAACTGACTCTGCCGTTCAAGCGCTATCAGATTCAGCCAGTATGGCGCGCCGACCGTCCGCAGAAGGGACGCTACCGCGAGTTCTACCAGTGCGACGCCGACGTCGTAGGCTCAGAGTCACTGCTCAACGAGGTGGAGCTCATGCAGATTGTCGACACCGTGTTCAGCCGCTTCGGCATCCGCGTGTGCATCAAGATCAACAACCGTAAGATTCTCACAGGCATAGCGGAGATGATTGGCCAGGCCGACAAGATTGTCGACATCACCGTAGCCATCGACAAACTCGACAAGATAGGGCTTGACAACGTGAACAAGGAACTCATCGAGAACGGCATCCCTGCCGACGCTGTGGAGAAACTCCAGCCTATCATCAACCTCTCAGGCACAAACAAGGAGAAGCTCGCCACAATGCGCGAAGTGCTCAAGGACAGCGAGATTGGTCTGAAGGGAGTGGAGGAGTCGGAATTCATCCTCGACAAGCTTGAAGCGCTCGGACTCAAGAACGACATCGAACTTGACCTCACTCTCGCTCGCGGCCTCAACTACTACACAGGCGCCATCTTCGAGGTGAAGGCCCTCGACGTGCAGATTGGCAGCATCACCGGTGGCGGACGCTACGACAACCTCACAGGCATCTTCGGTATGCCAGGACTCTCAGGCGTGGGCATCTCGTTCGGTGCCGACCGCATCTTCGACGTGCTCAACCAGCTCGACCTCTATCCTAAGGAGGCTGTCAACGCCACAAAGCTGCTTTTCGTCAACTTCGGACAGACCGAAACCGACTTCTGTCTGCCTATCCTTGCCAAGGTGCGCGCAGCAGGCATCAGCGCCGAAATCTACCCTGACTCAGCGAAAATGAAGAAGCAGATGAGCTACGCCAACGCCAAGCAGATTCCTTTCGTCGCTATCGTAGGCGAAAGCGAAATGGCAGAGGGCAAGGTAAACCTCAAGAACATGACCACAGGCGAGCAGCAGATGCTCACCCCTGACCAGCTCGTCGAAGCCATACGATAACCCTCAAGCATGGGCAAGATCATCATGCCCACCGAACTCACAAAACAAGCGGATGCATTTCACTCTCACCAGTGTTTGCATCCGCTTTCGGTTTTTGAACCATAATCTCACAAACTATCGTATCGGCGTAAAATTTGGAATGCAATTCCTAATATTGGCGTAAAATTTGGAATGCAATTCCTAATATTGGCGTAAAATTTGGAATAAAGCGCATAAGATTGCTTGTTTGGATAGAGAAAAACATATATATTTGCGTACGTAAAAAACACTATCATGAGCAAGAACAGGCAAATAGAACAGGTAATAACATCTATTAAAGACAAGCGTCATGCACGAATATTAGTCTTTACAGGTGCACGTCAAGTAGGTAAAACCACCCTTGTGAAAAATATTTTGCCGGAATATGAATATTTGAGCATAGAAGATCCTGTGCTAAGAAAGATGTATCTTAATCTTTCTGCTGTTCAGTGGAAATCACAATTTCCACAAGCGGTTTTAGACGAAGTGCAAAAAGAACCACAACTCATAGAAAGCATCAAAGCCACTTACGATAAATATGACGACGTGCGATATGCACTATTGGGGTCAAGCCAGCTCCTGCTAATGGAAAAGGTACGCGAATCTCTGGCAGGACGCTGCCTTATTTACGAACTTTACCCTCTAACTCTCCCTGAGCTTGCCACAACAAGTTGGGATGATGAAATAGTCGTTTCTACATGGCAGCAACTGCTCACAGGAAAGATGGAAACATCGGCGATACTTCCGTCATTCCTAATGGATAAACGTTTGCATGCAAAAAGCGATTCATGGAATCATTATGTACGCCTTGGCGGTTATCCTGCTCTTGTGGCAGAGGATATGACAGAAGATGACAAATATACATGGCTGAAAACGTATGTCCACACCTACCTCGAACGTGATCTACGCGATTTGGTGTCTTTCCGCGACTTAGAGCCATTCATAAAGTTGCAGCGTGCTGTGGCAGCCTATACAGGAGGCTTGTTCAACGCCTCAAATTTCTCGCGCGACGTAGGAGTAACATCAAAGACAGTGCAGCGTTATCTTGAATATTTACGACTGAGCTACCAGGTGATAATCCTGCCTGCATGGGAACGCAATGCAGCCAAACGTCTGATGAAAACTCCTAAAGTCCATTTCATGGATAACGGAGTGCTGCAAGCTGTTTTGCAGAAACGCGGCGGTTTGACAGGCAATGAATTTGAGAGCCTCATCATTGCTGAAATTTACAAACAAGCTAAGAACATACAAGCAGACGTATCATTCCACCATCTGCGGACGCAGGATGGCAAAGAGGTAGACTTGCTTGTCGAGACCCAAGACGGATACTACGCTTTTGAGATAAAGATGGCAGACAGGGTGACTCCTATTGATGCTCGTCATCTGCAAAACTTGGAATCCATTTTGGACAAACCTCTTATCCACGCCTTTGTCCTCTCCAACGACAACGAAACCCATTACTTCTCCGATAAAATTACAGCCCTCCACGCTGCCATGTTCTTGGGCTAAAATTCCAGGAAATCGAAAGACTTTTTTCTTTAACACTAATTATCAGAGCGTTATACAAAACTCTCTGATTACCCCTACTATATATGTAATCCCTGGCCGAACCATGCGGTTAAGCAGTGGGTTACACCTGAAAAAGGCATCGCTGCGGGGAGAAAGTTATAAACTTAGACTAAGTTTGTACAAACTCAGACTGAATATGTACGAACTTAGACTGAGTTTGTACGTACTTAGACTGCGCACGAAGTTTGGAGCGAAGGAAAGGATGATTCATAGCGAAGCCGACAGGGATTGGAATCGGAGCAAATCCTATTTTCCGAACAAATGAAGGGACTGCGGCGTTTCTCCTAAAGTATGACAAGGGGGAGGGGAGGAGGATAACTTTGTGGCATAAAAACATTGAAATGCTGACATTTTTGCATATTTTTGCCTTAAATTAAGCGTAGAATGGGTGTGGCACAAGGTTTGCACCTTTGGAAAGCAGACGAATCATTCGAAATGACTCTAAATAATAAAACTAACTAACAATAAAAACATTTTACAGACTATGAACATCAAACCATTGGCAGACAGAGTTCTTATTCTCCCTGCCCCAGCTGAAGAGAAGACTATCGGCGGTATCATCATTCCGGACACAGCGAAGGAGAAGCCTCTCAAGGGTGAGGTTGTCGCTGTGGGCAACGGCACTAAAGACGAGGAAATGGTGCTCAAGGTGGGCGACACTGTGCTTTACGGCAAGTATAGCGGCACAGAACTCGAATACGAAGGAGTGAAGTATCTCATCATGCGTCAGAGCGACGTGCTGGCAACTATTTAAGACCCCTCCTAACCTCCCCAAGGGGAGGAACAATATATCACATAAAGGATTAACATTAATTTTTAATTTATGGCAAAGGATTTAAAATTCAATATTGAAGCCCGCGAACAGTTGAAGCAGGGCGTGGACCAGTTGGCTAACGCTGTAAAGGTTACACTCGGTCCTAAGGGAAGAAACGTTATCATCGAGAAGAAGTTTGGCGCTCCGCACATCACTAAGGACGGTGTGACTGTGGCTAAGGAAGTGGAACTTGCTGATCCGTTCCAGAACACAGGCGCACAGCTCGTGAAGAGCGTGGCAAGCAAGACTGGCGACGATGCGGGCGACGGAACTACTACTGCTACTGTGCTCGCTCAGAGCATCGTGGCTACCGGACTCAAGAACGTTGCTGCTGGAGCTAACCCAATGGACCTCAAGCGCGGTATCGACAAGGCTGTGACTAAGGTCGTTGAGCACATCAAGACTCAGAGCGAGCAGGTGGGCGACGACTACGACAAGATTGAGCAGGTTGCCACTGTCAGCGCTAACAACGACAGCGAAATAGGCAAGCTCATCGCTGACGCCATGAAAAAGGTGAGCAAGGACGGAGTGATCACTATCGAGGAGGCTAAGACTCGCGAAACAACTATCGGCATTGTCGAGGGTATGCAGTTCGACCGCGGCTATCTCTCACCTTACTTCGTCACTAACACTGAGAAGATGGAGTGCGAGATGGAGAATCCGCTCATCCTCATCTACGACAAGAAGATTTCAAACCTTCAGGAATTCCTCCCAATCTTGAACCCTGCCGCTCAGACAGGCCGTCCTATCCTCGTCATCGCTGAGGATGTGGAGAGCGAGGCACTCACAACACTCGTTGTGAACCGCCTTCGCGCACAGCTCAAGATATGTGCCGTTAAGGCCCCAGGATTTGGCGACCGTCGCAAGGCTATGCTCGAAGACATCGCTATCCTCACAGGCGGTATCGTCATCTCTGAAGAGAAGGGACTGAAGCTTGAGCAGGCAACTATCGAAATGCTCGGCTCATGCGAAAAGGTCACTATCACTAAGGACAACACCACTATCGTGGGCGGCAAGGGCGAGAAGCAGAACATCCAGGACCGCGTGAACCAGATCAAGGTAGAGATAAAGAACACTACTTCCGACTACGACAAGGAAAAGCTCCAGGAGCGCCTTGCAAAACTCTCAGGCGGTGTGGCAGTACTCTACGTAGGTGCAGCATCCGAAGTTGAGATGAAGGAGAAGAAGGACCGCGTTGACGACGCTCTCTGCGCTACTCGTGCCGCTATCGAGGAAGGCACAATCCCTGGAGGTGGCGTGGCACTCATCCGTGCCATCGAATCGCTCGAAGGATTCGAAGGCGAGAACGCTGACGAGACAACAGGTATCAACATCATCAAGCGTGCCATCGAGGAACCTCTCCGCCAGATCGTTGAGAACGCCGGACTCGAAGGTTCAGTAGTAGTAGAGAAAGTACGCAACGGCAAAGGCGACTTCGGCTACAACGCCCGCAAGGACGCTTACGAAAACATGCGCGAAAGCGGAATCATCGACCCAGCCAAGGTTACACGCGTGGCACTCGAAAACGCAGCGTCAATCGCCGGCATGTTCCTCACAACAGAATGCGTCATCTGCGACGCCAAGGAGGACAAGCCAGAAATGCCAATGGGCGCACCAGGCATGGGCGGCATGATGTAAGACTCTGAAAACTCAAGTTTAGCAAAAGAGTTTTTCAAAGAATAAACAATATCAAAGGAGCAGTTGCAATGCAGGGACAACCTCGCGCAACAGCTCCTTTTTTTATGCAAAAGACGATGCGGACAAGCAATTATTTGCCAACCCAGTATTGCAAAGTACTACAAATATGTCTTATAAGTCGATTTATTGCATTTTTTTTCAGAAAATAGTCCAAAAAGAATCTCACCACGTGCATTATTCCAAAACAAATTCATTAACTTTGTAGAGTGGAAAAAACGGACAAACAAGAAATATCCTGTGTTTCCGTACACATTTTCCAGTAAACAATAAAACAAATAAATCGTTTAAAATAAGTATTCATTTCACTAAAAACTCAAAACAATTATGGCAAACTTAGATTTGAGCAAGTACGGAATCAATGGTGTTACAGAAATCGTACACAATCCGTCTTACGAAGTACTCTTCGCTGAGGAGACAAAAGCTGGTCTTGAAGGTTATGAGAAGGGACAGAACACAGAGCTTGACGCAGTGAACGTAATGACAGGTATCTACACAGGTCGTTCACCTAAGGACAAGTTCATCGTAATGGACGAAAACTCAAAGGACACAATCTGGTGGACTTCTGACGACTATAAGAATGACAACAAGCCTCTTTCTGAGGAATCATGGGCAACTCTCAAGGACATCGCTAAGAACGAGCTCTCAAACAAGAAACTCTTCGTAGTTGACTGCTTCTGCGGTGCAAACAAGGACACACGTATGTCAGTGCGCTTCATCATGGAAGTTGCATGGCAGGCACACTTCGTAACAAACATGTTCATCCAGCCTACAGCTGAGGAACTTGCTGAGTTCGAACCAAACTTCGTGGTTTACAACGCTTCTAAGGCAAAGGTTGAGAACTGGAAGGAACTCGGAATCAACTCAGAGACTTGCGTTGCGTTCAACATCACAAGCCGCGAGCAGGTTATCATCAACACATGGTACGGCGGTGAGATGAAGAAGGGTATGTTCTCAATGATGAACTACTACCTCCCACTCCAGGGCATCGCTTCAATGCACTGCTCTGCAAACTGCGACATGAACGGCGAGAACACAGCTATCTTCTTCGGTCTCTCTGGAACAGGTAAGACAACTCTCTCAACTGACCCTAAGCGCCGCCTCATCGGTGACGACGAGCACGGTTGGGACGACAATGGCGTGTTCAACTTCGAAGGCGGTTGCTACGCTAAGGTTATCGGCCTCTCTAAGGAGCACGAGCCAGACATCTACGGCGCTATCAAGCGTGACGCTCTTCTCGAGAACGTGACAGTAGACGCTGAGGGCAAGATCGACTTCAACGACAAGTCAGTTACTGAGAACACTCGCGTTTCTTACCCAATCAACCACATCAACAACATTCAGCCAGGTTCATCTGCACCAGCTGCTAAGAACGTAATCTTCCTCTCAGCTGACGCATTCGGAGTACTCCCTCCAGTATCTATCCTCACTCCAGCTCAAACTCAGTACTACTTCCTCTCAGGATTTACTGCTAAGCTCGCTGGTACAGAGCGCGGAATCACTGAGCCAACTCCAACATTCTCTGCTTGCTTCGGTCAGGCATTCCTCGAACTCCACCCAACTAAGTACGCTGAGGAGCTCGTTAAGAAGATGGAGAAGAGCGGTGCTAAGGCATACCTCGTAAACACTGGTTGGAACGGAACAGGCAAGCGTATCTCTATTCCTGATACTCGCGGTATCATCGACGCTATCCTCGACGGTTCAATCCTCAAGGCTGAAACTAAGAAGATCCCTATGTTCGACTTCGAAGTTCCAACAGCTCTTCCAAACGTGAACCCTGCTATCCTCGACCCACGCGACACTTACGAGTGCGCTTGCCAGTGGGAAGAGAAGGCTAAGGACCTTGCTGCTCGCTTCATCAAGAACTTCAGCAAGTACACAACTAACGAAGCTGGTAAGGCTCTCGTTGCTGCTGGTCCTCAGCTCTAATCCACGGAGTTTAACTAACTCTACATATTTACAAAAGGTGGTGTCCCTCGGGATGCCACCTTTTTTGTTCGCTCCTTTTTGTCACTACCCGCAACATTATTGCCGGCACAACCACGTAATCTTTATTTTTTTCCTAACTTTACGTTCTGAATACCACATACACATAATTACATATGGAAAAGATAGGAGTGTTCTGCGCTTCGTCAAACGAGATGGAGCAGGTCTACTACGAGCAGGCTGAAGCGCTTGGGAAATGGATAGGTGAAAAGGGCAAGACCCTCGTCTACGGCGGCGCACGCAAGGGACTCATGGAGTCAGTGGCCAAGGCGGTGAAGGAGAACGGCGGAAGGGTGTTCGGCGTAGTGCCTCAGAAACTTGTACACAACAACATGGTCAGCGACCATATTGACATAACTTTCCATTGCGACGCGCTCTCCGACCGCAAGCAGTGGCTCATTGGCGAGTCGGACATCATGATAGCACTCCCAGGCAGCATGGGCACACTTGACGAGGCCTTTTCCGCAATGGCGGAGAACACTTTCGGACTGCACCAGAAGAAGGTAATCTTCTGGAACATCAACGGCTTCTGGGACGAGTTTTTCCTTTTCCTCAACAGCCTCAAAGCAAAGAATGTTGTCACCAAACCTTACGAAGAGGTGATGCTGCGCGCTGACTCGCTTGAGGAGGTAATAAGTATTATTGAAGACTAATGAAATCTAAAGAAACAATATCATGAGAAAAATAATAGGCATAGGCGAGACTATAATGGACATCATCTTCAAGAACGGACAGCCCACGGCTGCCGTACCTGGAGGGTCAGTCTTCAACGGAATAATCTCGCTCGGACGCCTCGGAGCGAATGTCACCGTAATCAGCGAGACGGGCAACGACCGCGTAGGCCGCGAAATACTCAAGTTCATGGAAGACAATGGGGTGGACAGCAGCAACGTCAATGTCTACGAAGACGGACGCACAGCCATCTCCCTCGCCTGGCTCAACGAAAATAACGATGCCGAATACGACTTCTACAAAGACTACCCAAAGGCACGCCTCAACGTCGAATGGCCCGTCATAGAGAAAGACGACATCATAATGATGAGCTCCTACTTCGTGCTCAATCCCGCATTGCGCACCAAAGTGAGAGAGTTCCTCACCTATGCCCGCAGCCGAGGCGCACTCATCTACTACGACTTCAATTATCGCAGTTCACACAAGCACGAATCGCTCAAGCTCCGCCCCGACATACTTGAAAACATTGAGTTCGCCGACATCGTGCGCGGTTCGACCGAAGACCTCGACAATATGTTCGGATGCAGCGACCCCGAAACGGTCTACAAAAAAGAGATTGACTTCTACTGCAAGAACATGCTCTGCACCGATTCCGACGGCGACATACGCCTCTTCTCGCCACAGGTGAAGAAGAGCTACAAAGTCAACTGCGTCGAGACCGTCAGCACCATCGGTGCAGGCGACAATTTCAACGCCGGCATCGTCTATGGACTCTTGAAGGAAAACATAGGTCGAGATGAACTTGCCAACCTCCCCGAAGAGAAGTGGAACCGCGTAGTGCAGTGCGGCATGGACCTCGCAGCACAAGTTTGCCAGAGCCTTAACAACTCCATCTCCAAGGAGTTTGCCGAATCATATAAAAAGTAATTAGGAATTATAAATTATGAATGCAGGGCATCCATTGCGGGTGCCCTTTTTTTAGACCCACCCCTAACCCCTCCACAAGGGAGGGGAATATAATCACTTGTTGGTACAAACCACAGATTGCACGGATTCATACAGATTACTATTTTTTGGCACGGAATACACAGAACGCACGGAATACCACGTTTTTATTTTTAGAACAAAAAGCAGCGACACCCGTGTTTTCAGCGCAGTCCGTGCCTCAAAAAAAAGGGCATATATTCCCCTCCCTTGCGGAGGGGTTAGGGGTGGGTCTACTAGGGATGGGTCTCCTTACCCAAACTGTTGATAACCCTGTTGATAAGTGCTAAAAAATGGTGGATAACCCTGTTAAGAGCCGAAAAACAAGTTTTAAAAACTTTCTGTTGACATGAAACGTTATTTTTATAAGCAAAACCAGTTTCAAACTACCAAATTTATTTTTTTTTTCTTGTCGACACACTATAATCACCAGTTTCAACATGTTTTAACCACCATCCGTAACAGAAAAATATCTACAACTACGGTTATCATCACCCTGTTGATAAAGTAGATACTTATACTGAAATTCAATAATTTATGTTGTTGATAACTGTTTAATATCTTTCACCCTTACTTTAATAACTTAAAAAGCAAATATTTGTCAAAAAAGTTATCAGCACAATCAACAGCCTATCATATCCATATTCTTTTTTATATATATTTTTAAAAAGGACATATATAGATATAATAACTCTGGTGAGTAGTTAAATCGCAGAAGTTAAAAACTGAAGTTAAGTAAAGGAAGTTACATTTTAGTCTGCTCATCCAAAAGTATAGATTGCAGATAACACAGATGGAGCGGATTAATGCAGATTTTTATTTATGGCACGGAAATCACGGAAAACACCGATGCCGCTGTTATCGTTATCGTTAATGTTCCCGTCATTGACGTAGAGCGCACCCCTTGCTGGTGCCCTTTTTTTGAACACTAATTAAAGATAATTGGAGAAAAATTATTCAGAACCACATATTCCACTTTTAAATAATAATCCGTGTCGTTCTGCGTTTTTCAGTGACATCCGTGCCAAAAAAATACTAATCTGTGTGAATCCGTGCAATCTGTGGTCTAAATTCTTCGGACAGGGGGCACGCCCAGTCCCTACATTCCCCTGCCGGTCATTCTGAGCGCAAGCGAAGAATCTCTAAAATCCCTAGCAGGTGTTGAGATCCTTCTTCGCTTCTCTCATCAGGATGAAAGGGAAGGATCTTTTTTAGGATGACCTTGCTGTGTGTTATCGGGCGGGCGAACCCCGCCCCTACGGAACGGCAACACCCCACACATCATTCGTCTGCACTCCTAAGCGAAGCGTCACTCCTGTCACTCCTGAACTACTAAAAAACTCACAGCCCCTTAATCCATTCGTCGGCAAGTTCAGCAGTGCCTGTTGAGCCCTTGTGAGCCTTCTCGTACATGCGTCGACGTGCGTTGCTGACTGCTGTGACGCTTCGACATACCAAAGACGCTATATGAGTTGTGGAGAACTCGAGTTTCACGAGCATAGCTATACGCATATAATCCTGGTTTATATTCGGAATGGCATCTACCAGGTTATCCAAGAAGCGAGGATATACCTCATCTATATAATCCTTCATCCTATTCCATTCCTTTTCGTTAACATTAACCCTGTTATTGGCTTTCAGGAGTAGGGTAGTAAGGATATTTTCGCCTTCATTCATCAGCTTTGCGTAGCTGCGCTCCGTTCTGCTAAGTTCGTCATTGAGTTGTTCCACTTCGCTCTGCAACTTCTGCAACACCATAATATTACTATTTGACTCAGTGACAGTTTCATCCTTTTTACTCAATTCCTCTATCATCGATACTTTTTCTTCCAGCTGCGCCTTAAGTTCATTTCGCTCAACAGAAATACGATAAGCATCTGTCTTAGCCTTTTCCAAGCGTACAATTACCTGTCCCATTTCCCGTTTCTTTTTCTGTCTCCACATAGTCCATGCAAAGCAGATTACACCCAAAGAAAGCACAAAAATGCTCAATAATACATAAGTGAAGTTCCTGGTCCTCTCTGCTTCAAGAGCCTTTTCCGCACTCTCCTGCTTGTAGCGACCGTAATTATATGTAGCTTCGATTTGCTGAAGTGTATTCGTTTGCAGTTCATTAAATAATTTATTGTATGCCTCGCATGTCAATATAGAGTATTTAACAACGGAGTCGCTTTTGCCCATCTTTTCAAATGTACGCATAAGACCGTAGTAGCCCAAGGACTTATTTGCCCAACTATCAGATAACAACGTATATCTATAATAGATTTCCGCCGAGTCAAGACACTCTGTTCCAAAATGAAAATCTCCAAATACAGAACAAACATCTTCATATCCAGACTTAATTCTTCCATATTTATCAAATCTGCCTGATTTAGACTTGAACAAATTCATTAAAGGTCTCGCTCTCTCAAAATCTCTCATATTTAAATAGGAAGCAAAAGTTGTCCCTAATTCCAAAGCGGCACGAGACGTGTCTTTTAGAGCAGACACCATAAGTTCCGAATTTTTCTTATCTACAGCAATCACAGAATCATACTTTTTCATTGAATAATACACCGAAGAGGTGAAAGAGTTTGCATTAACAGCCAATTCTCTGTCCCCTATCTCAGTTGCAATGTTTTCCATTATTCTCAGTTCAACTAAAGCATTGTCAAGCAATCGCTGCCTATAAAACAAGTCCGCTTTTTGCCCATGTATTTTAGCCAGCTGTGTTTTATTAATGCCTTTCTCTCCATAAGTTATTGCCTTGTCAAACCACTCTAAAGCTTGAGGGGCATCGCCCATGTCACGATAAACACTGCCTAAAAGCAGGCAAGCCCCCATCTTCTCGTCAGGACTTCCATGCTCCTCATAATACTCAACGGCACGTTGCATTGTCTCCTCTTCATCCTTGAGCGAAACAAACATCTTGTTCTTCGCACTAACTCTGCATACTTCATAGCGCATCATCTCCGCCTCTGTCATTTCCGGCACAGCCTTGTCCAAACCCATCAGAACAGTATAGGCGCTGTCTGGTTTGTCCTCATTCAAAAGGATGCAAACACTATCCAAGTTTTCCTCAAATCTCATATTCTCGCTACTGCATCCGAAAAAAACAATTAAAGAAAATACAGTTAGGAAGAAAAAAGTTCTCATTTTATTCAAAATATTTATTCTGTTAATAGTACAAATATACCAAATATTTGAAAAACAAAGAATTAACCACATCCACAAAAGTCTTAGTTTATTAAATGAAAACAAAATGAAAACAAAAACTTATAGTTTTTCGTCCTTATAGCTCGTATTTTTGCGCTATAACCTTAAAATTATTTCACATGAACAACAAAATTTATTATGCAGCCGAAGTTATGATAAACATAACACCTTAATATTTAACATGTGTGATAATATTTTATTAAATTCGCAACAGTAATAATATAAAAATAATATGAATAAAATTAGAAGTTTTTTATTTATTGTTATTGCCTGCTTTATAAATTTATCAGGTTTTGCACAATTGTCTGTAGAAAATGAAACATTTGGCAGATGGCAATTAATAGACTATAAATATACTAAAGACTGGAACGTATATTTTGAAGAGTATCAATTTTCAGGAAAAAAAGTGCAGTGCGGAATGATTGGTGATACGATTCTTGCAGGAGGCACTTATCAGATTATAGAACGTGTTGATGTAAATAATGTTGCAGACACTCTTCTATATCGCCAGGATGGCAAGAAAGTTTATAGATATGAAGAGGATGTAATGCAAGATGTTCTCCTGTTTGATTTTGCCCTTACAGAAGGTGATGATTTTTCCGCTCCTAATGGTGAAACATGGACTGTCAAGGCTGTTGACCCCGAATACAAGAATTGGGGTGAGACTGGCAAAAAACTTGTGTTGACAGGCAAAGAAGATGGAGAGGAAAAAGACATCTGGATTGAAAATGTCGGTTCGCTATTTACAGGCATTCTCACGAGGGAAGATTTTGAAGAGGATGTAAGTCCACGATTCTTGTATTGCCGTCAAGTTGAAAATAAGACATGGAGGTTTGATGTCAATACCCCCGAATATGACGCAGTCTTTTTCCGCGATGCTGAAGACTCCATGACTTTGGATGAGTTGTTGTATTATGAATCCATGCTTGAAAACGGGCCTTTTGATGACGACGTGCTAAAAGCGGAATTTATAGGAGACACCTTGCGCATTTACGGCATCATGGAAATTAACTGTTACATATATCTCATGGAATGCCGCAAAAGCAATGGCAGAATTGAATTAGAAGTCACGGACACACATTTTGGAGCTGAATTTGACTGCTTAGGTCCAAAGTGGGTGGATATAAAGATTCCTGGATTCACAAAAGGCGAATACGAAGTTGTGTATAAGGGGAAAAGCCTCGGCAAAGCTACATGCACTGCAGAAGAATCTCAAGTAACCTACCACAGCATGCTCGAAGGTAATCCTGAGTGGAGCTACTACGAGTTGTACCAGGGTGTTAAACGGGTTGACGGAGAACCTGTGTATGACTATATCCTTACTTTTTATCGTTTCTACCTCGACGGGCAAAAGGAGATAAACGGCAAGACCTACCATTGCATCTATATGCAGACGAAGGAAAGAGATGAGGAAATGACTGCTCCTGAATTTTGCTACGCAGTGCGCGAGGAAGCAGGAAAAGTCTATGCCGACTACAACGAGTTTATCCGCGACAAATGGTTTCAGGGTTTTATGCCATACGAAATCACTCCAGACAGCGAAGTTGTAGTGTATGACTTTACGAAGGAACTCAATGATAAATTTTACTGCTATCGCGTAAATGCTCCTTCTGAAGGCGTAATCACTACAACAGAAATAAAATCTATAGAAGAGATTGCACTGAATGACGGAAGCAAAAGGAATGCCTGGAGGATGGACGATAACGGCTGTTATGTAGAAGGTATCGGCTCCATAAACTCCAATGGTTTACTCACTCATCATCTTGACCTCTTATTGATTGTCACTAACGGTTACAGGTGGTACAATCTTAACTGGTTCAAGCAGAACGGCGAATACGTCTACAAGGCTCCAGACTACACAGGCGACCCAAGCGTTGAAGAGGAAAGCCGCACCACATTCAAGAAGGAAGATCCGTTCTTTAAGGGGGAGAGTAACGACATTGACCAGTCTGCAACGGAGACTGTCAAGGACGGTTTGCGCTATGTGCTTCTGGAAGGCAACATAGCAAGTGTGGGCGCTACGAATGAGGCGAGGGAAACTATAACAAGTGTTGTCATTCCTGACTCGGTGGAAATAGGCGGGGCAGCAGTCCCTGTCGAGTGTATCGACGGTTTCTTTGACTGCAAAGAACTCAAAAGTGTTGTTTTCCCAGCAACGGCAAAGGAAATTTTTGACTTCGCTTTTGCGAATTGCGAAAAGCTGGAGAGCATCACCATGAATGAGGGGTTGCTAAGTATAGAAATTAGCGCTTTTGAAGGCTGCAAGTCGCTTGAGAGCATTGAAATACCAAGCACAGTTTCGGAAATATGTCCAGGGGTCTTCAAGAACTGCCGAAAATTGTCTGACATAAGGATAAAAGAGGGTAACGAAATATTTGAAGTTGCTGACGGCATCCTTATTGGAAATGACAGGCACATAGTTGACGATACGGAAACGATAGGACCTGATAAGTATATTATTTTCTGCCCTGCAACGAAGACAGGCGAGGTGGTAATCGGGGAATCAATCACGGGAATATATGAATGTGCTTTCAACGGATGCAATGGCATTGACTTTAAGGTTGACAGTGGGAACAAGAACTTTTCTTTGTATGACGATGCACTATATAACAATAGGTCGAATAGACTTGTCGCTTGCGGCAGGGTGAAGGACGGAGAACTGACCCTTAAGCCTGGAATTATCGGTATTGGATATGGAGCGCTTGACGACATAGAGATTGAGACTCTTGTATTTCCTCATGACTTCACGGAATATGATGAATCTGGCAGTGGTTACATTAGTTCTACGAATTACAAACTCAAGCCAACTGGGTTGAAGAAAATCATGGCGTCATCTATCCATACTCTTAGATGTTATTTTGAGCAGGAGGTATATGACAATGCCACTTTGGTAATTCCAAGCATACTTGAGGACAGATATATGAAATATGATAGGTGGAATATCTTCAAGAATGTGGAGATTGTCGAAACCGATTATGCGCTCTACCCTAAGGATCTTGTCATTGCTTATCATGAAGATACTAAAGGACACGACTTCAAGCAGTTCAGAAGTTACGTCACTCCGAAGACTGAGGTATTGCTGTCGCTCAAGGAAAAGCAGCCTGAATATATTGCTGGCGACACAGCATTGGTTACAAGCGTATTGGCTAACGCCTGGTATGAATACATGGAGTCGGGCAAGAGCGAAACTTACAAGGCAAAGGTAGGCGAGACAGTGGAGTGTAAAGACGGAACTATCTATTTGCTTGATGAGATAGACGACAACGACTTCATGAACTTCTTGCTGCAAAGAAGCATTACCAGGGTTGCCGAGGAAAGAAGTCTTTTTGTTGAAAACTCAATCACGAAAAACTGTTCATGGAGCTTCATAGACTGCGGCGAGGACTACAGCACTCCTAACAGCAAGTATATGGAGTTTACGCCTAGTACTGGGCTTGTACAGCCTTCCGTCGGCATAGACTTCTCTGACATGCCTCTGCTGGCAAACTATCCTTACGAAGTGACTATAGTCACCATTCCGGACAACAGCGGCAAGGACTATAAGGTAAGAGTATGCCATTTGGGAGTAAATAAAAACTCTAGTCCTACATATTTTAATAATCAAGACGGAAAGAGGGATTTCATCATCAATGGAGACATCAGTGAGACTCTGAAGTTTGAATTGCTGAAAACGGAGGCGTCACAAAACATTGTCATACAGATTATGACGAGTGTCAAAAGTTCGGAATTGGAGGAATACACTCGTACGTTGCGATTAGCTTATGTGTCTATCTCGCCAAAGTCGCCTGCTAACATATTGCCAAGCGGAATAGAGGAGGTAGAAACTGACGGCTCTTCAAGCAAACCTTCCGACTCTGCTATCTACGACCTCACAGGCCGCCGCCTGAACGGCAAACCTGAAAGGGGCATCTACATCCAGGGCGGAAAGAAGTATATTATTAAATAGGAGACTCACCCCTAACCCCTCCGCAAGGGAGGGGAATTTATAAGCTTGTATGGGCATCCTTTATGGGTGCCCTTTTTTTGAACACTAATTAAAGATAATTGGAGAAAAATTATTCAGAACCACAGATGCTTTCGTGCAAATGCGTTGATTACGGACAGGGCACGCCCAGTCCCTACATTCCTCCTGCCGGTCATTCTGAGCGTTAGCGAAGAATCTCTAAGGATGACCTTGCTGTATGTTTTCGGGCACCCTACGACGATTATTTGAGATCCTTCTTCGCTTCGCTCATCAGGATGACAAGGGGGCAATCTGTAGTTGTGTAGGGGCTGGGTCTGCCCGCCCGAATATGATACAAAACTACAGATTACACAAATCTATACAGATTAAAATCCTTATAATCTGAGAAATCTGTGGTCTAAATTCTTCGGACAAGGACGCCCAGTTCCTACATTCTGAACCACAAAAAAGGGCAGACCTGTGTGTCTGCCCCTACGACGATAACGTTAACGGTTTCGCCCCTACGCAACCCCATCAACGTTAAACCCTTAACCCTCAACGTTACACGGTTCCCGTTCATGTTTTTGTACAAGAATATTATTCTTCTGCATACGTGTATATATATAGGTATGTATGTTTGGAAAAAGGGTGGGGATGGTTATACCTTTGCATTGGCGAAAGAAATTTCCTAATAGTCCTTAATTCGCGTTGAAAGAGAGAAGACTAACGGGAAACTTTTGTATCTTTGCAAGTTGAACAAGTGTATTCCAGTGTGTTGGAATATATATGCGTTTGATTTTTATCAAATTTACATATATAAGGAATGAAGAATTACAAAATTGTGAACAACCTTACTGGTTGGTTCGTTTTTGCAATTGCCGCTTTCACCTATTGCATGACAATAGAGCCTACGGCAAGTTTCTGGGATTGCCCGGAATTTATCACTACTGCAGCGAAGCTTGAGGTGGGGCATCCGCCTGGAGCGCCTTTCTTTATGCTGTTTGGCAATTTGTTTGCTCAGTTTGCGAGCGATGCTTCTGAGGTGGCGATGATGATTAACATAATGAATGCGCTGCTTTCGGCAGGGTGTATTCTGTTCCTTTTCTGGAGTATCACTCATTTGGCCAAGAAGCTTATCGTGAGGGATGACGCTCAGTCGGTTTCGCTGAGCAAGACTATTGCCATCATGGCGAGTGGTGTGGCTGGTGCTTTGATTTACACTTGGAGCGACACGTTTTGGTTTAGTGCTGTGGAGGGTGAGGTCTACGCTTTCTCTTCTTTCATCACTGCGCTTGTGTTCTGGCTTATCCTGAAGTGGGAGAATCATGCTGACGAGGCTGGCAGCGACCGCTGGCTGGTGCTGATTGCTTACTTGGTGGGTTTGTCAATCGGTGTACACTTGTTGAACTTGCTTTGTATCCCTGCCATCGTGCTTGTGTTCTACTACAAGAAGTGCAAGAATCCTGACTTGAAGGGTTCGCTCATGGCTCTCGGTGTGTCGGTGGTGCTTGTTGCTGCTGTGCTCTACGGTATTGTTCCGGGCATTGTGAAGGTGGGCGGATGGTTTGAGCTTATGTTTGTCAACGGCTTGGGTATGGCTTATAATTCCGGTCTTTATGTATACCTCGGTTTGTTGGTTGCATCGCTTGTCTGGGCGCTCTTTGAGAGCACTAAGGCTGTTAGCAAGACTCGCATGAACGTTTCGTTCCTTTCGAGCGTTGCTTTGCTCGGTGTGCCTTTCTATGGTCACGGCACTTTCAGTGTTATCATAGGATTGGTGGTGCTTGTTGTTCTTGCGGTGCTTCTCTTTAATAACAAGAAAATCACTTCGCGACTGCTCAACACTTCTCTGCTCTGCATGACTCTCATCACAGTGGGTTACGCTTCGTATGCTGTGATTGTGATTCGTTCTACTGCCAACCCTCCTATGGATCAGAACTCGCCTGAGGATATCTTTACTTTAGGTGAATATCTGAGCCGTGAGCAGTATGGTGACCGTCCTCTATTTATGGGCGAGACTTATGCTTCGGAGCCTGAAATCATTGACGACGGCAAGAACCTGAAGTATAACATTGCTAAGGGTGCTCCTGTGTATCAGCGCAAGGACAAGACTTCGGCTGAGGAGAAGGACGAATATATCGTTGTGCATGAAAAGATAGACTATGTATATCCTTCTAACCAGACTATGCTGTTTCCTCGTATATACAGCAAGAAAGATGAGGGCAGGTACAGAAGCTGGTTGGGCAATATAAAGACTCACAGCGTGCAGTATAACATACCTGGACAGCCGTCGCAGTATGTGGACATACCTAACTATTCGGAGAACTTGCGTTTCTTCTTCTCTTACCAGATGAACTTCATGTACTGGCGTTACTTCATGTGGAACTTTGCCGGTCGTCAGAACGATCTTCAGGGTAATGGTGAACTTGAGAAGGGTAACTGGATAACTGGTATAGACTTTATCGACAACGCTATCTATGGCACAGACTTGAGCAATTTGCCGTCTGACCTTAGGGAAAACAAGGGGCACAACGTGTTTTACTGTTTGCCTTTGTTGCTTGGTCTGCTCGGATTCTTCTGGCAGGCGTTCAGAGACAAGAAGAGCATACAGCAGTTCTGGGTGGTATTCTTCTTGTTCTTCATGACAGGTATAGCCATCGTCATCTATCTGAACCAAACTCCTGGTCAGCCTCGTGAGCGTGACTATGCTTATGCTGGATCGTTCTATGCCTTCGCTATGTGGTGCGGATTAGGTGTCACAGCCATCTACGACTATTTGAGCAAGTTCTTGTCGTCAAAGCGTGGCGGCGCAATAATTGCTGCTGTTATAGCCGCAGTGCCTGCAGTGGCAGTACCTCTTCAGATGGTGGGGCAGACTTGGGACGATCACGACCGTAGCGACCGATACGTTTGTCGCGATTTCGGACTTAACTATCTTGAGACAGTGCCTGAAGATGGTATTATCTTCACTTGTGGTGACAATGATACCTTCCCTCTCTGGTACAATGAGGACACTGAAGGCAAGCGTACAGATGTGCGTGTGTGCAACCTGTCGTACTTGCAGACTGATTGGTATATAGACCAGATGAAGCGTCCCGCTTACGGTAGTACAAAACTCCCGATAAGTTGGAAACGCTGGCAGTACACCACAGGCAAGAATGAGATGATAGATGTGAACCCTAGCATATCTACAGGTATCGGCAATCTGAAGGCTAAGGACCTTATCGATGTTCTTTGCGAGGAAGATTCAGCGCTCTATAATGACCTTTGGCAGGGCAAGCCATACGAGTACTCAACCGTAATAAAGCATTTTGTGCTTAAGGAACCGTTCTCGCCTGAGTTTGAGGCTAAACATGCTCAATTTGTTAAGATAGTTAGGGATATGCTGCCTACTTGCATACCTACTGACGTGCTTTACGTTACTGTCAATAAGGACAACGTGCGCAAGTCGGGCATGATTATCCCAGGCGACTCTATACCTGACCGTATGGATATAAGCCTTGCCAATCGTGCAGACATATCTAAGAGCGAACTCATGATGCTCGAAATTATTGCTAACAACAACTTTGAGCGCCCTGTTTACATGTCAACTACTGTGGGCACAAGCAACTACGGTTCGCTCTACCGCCATTTCGTTCAGGAAGGTATTGCCTACCGCATCACTCCGTTCACTATTGAGGATAACAGGGCTATGGTTCGTCACTTCATCGACTCTGAAAAGATGTACGACAACATGATGAACAAGTACGCTTACGGCAACTTGAAGCAGGAAGGTCTGTATTTGGATGAAACAACAATGCGTATGTGTCACACTCATCGCCGTTGGTTCTCATCGCTCATCAACGCCCTTGTAGAGGAAGGTAAGTACGACAAGGCACTAAAGGCTCTTGATAAGTGTGAGACAGAAATTCCGTCATACAACGTGCCTCACGACTCAGGTTCGGGCTCGGTCGATATGGCACAGGCATATATCGTGTGCGGACAGCTTGAAAAGGCTGATACCATCCTGAAGCAGCTCAAGAAGGTTTCAGAGGAGTATAACCGTTGGTACCTCAGTCTTGAAGGAAGGCGTTTTGCTTCAGTAATCAATAGCGACAGTTACCGTCATGAACTGAGTGTGCTTAGCATCCTCGGCGAAATCTATTCGGGAATGGTGGATTTGACAAACGATGAGGCGAAGAAGAAAGAATACGGAGGTGCTTCGGAAGAATGTGAGAAACTCCTCAATTCGTTCTATCAGGAGTACTACATCAAGTCGCAGGGCATGAATATGAGTCTTAACTAATATTGTAGCGCGCAATGTTTATAGAACAACCAAGCAAGTGGCTCAGATGGCTCTATCCGAGTGCCATCTGGAGGATGAATCATGAGGAGAAGGCTGTTTATCTGACCTTCGACGACGGTCCCATCCCAGAAGCCACTCCTTGGATAGTTGAAACGCTGGAGCGTTACGGAGTGAAGGCTACGTTCTTCATGGTGGGCGACAACGTGAAGAAGTACCCTGAACTGCTCGAACTCATCAGGTCGAAAGGCCACCGGTTGGGCAACCACACTTACAACCACATAGGCGGACTGTTTTGTCCGAGCAAGGAGTACCTGTGGAACGCTAACAAGGCGGCCAAACTCATTAAGTCAAACCTGTTCCGTCCGCCTCGGGGCTGGATGAAGAACAGCCAGTACATCCGCCTGCGCCGCCACTATACAGTCATAATGTGGGACCTTGTCACTCGCGACTATTCCTGCCGCCTCACGGCCGACGAGGTGTTTGAGAATGTGAAGCGATACACTCGAAATGGTTCGATCATCACCTTTCACGACTCGCTGAAGAGTATTGACAAACTCAAGACTGCCTTGCCTAAGTCTATAGAATGGTTGAAGGAGCAGGGCTATGAGTTCAAGATATTCGATGAGAATCAGCAGAAGAGCCGGCATTTGAAATAAGGTTTAGAGTTAATAGTTTAGAGTTTAAAGTTAATATTTAAGGCTTATAGTTTAGAGTTTTGTTGGAATTTCTCTCGCATATAACCAGTCGTATAAAAGCCGAAGCGTTGCGCCTCGGCTTTTCTGCTTGTGGTGTGGCTAAGGCTGAAGCTGTAGATGCGGGTGTGGCAGAGGCTTACAAGTCGTGGATTGAGAGCGGTCGTTGCGCTTCGATGGATTATATGCGCTGCAATCTGGACAAGAGGCTTGACCCACGCCTGTTGCTGCCTGGAGCGAAGAGCGTGATTTCTGTTGCTCTCAACTATTATCCTGAGCATTTGTTGGGGGATAATCAGTATCAGTTTGCCTATTATGCCTATGGCAAGGATTATCATGATGTGATGCGCAGGATGCTTCAGGAGCTTTCTGTAAAGATTGCTGATATTGTTGGGGGTAGTCCTGAATGCAAGATTTGTTGCGACACAGTGCCTATTGTTGACCGCTATTGGGCATGGAAGAGTGGAGTGGGGTGGATAGGCAATAACTGCAACCTTATTATACCAGGTGCGGGGAGTTACTTTTTCTTGGGTGAGATAGTTGTCACGGCAGAACTTGGCTATGATGTGCCTATGGAATCACGTTGCGGCAACTGCACTCGCTGTCTTGACGCTTGCCCTACAGGGGCTCTTCGTTCATCCTCTTGCCTTGATTCACGGCGCTGCCTGTCTTATCTGACTATTGAGAATCGCGGTGACATTCCTGCCGAGTTTGCGCCAAAACTCAGTCCGTATGTTTATGGTTGCGACAGATGCCAAAGGGTTTGTCCGCATAATAGTAATGCTGTTCCTACTCTGGTGGAAGATTTTCGTCCGAATGCTGAGTTTATGAGTATGCGTCCTTCTGATTGGCACAGTCTCAGTGTGGAGAAATACAGAACCCTCTTCAAGGGCTCTGCCGTGAAGAGGGCTAAATATGATGGTCTGATGCGTAATGTATCACATTTGTCCGGACTCGATGAGTAGGATGCACCGCTCTGTCAGTCTGTCGTCGACATCCGGGTCGTACTCTTTCTTCAGACTGGCTCCGAAGAGTGATGCAAACATATTGTAGAATCCTGCCTTGAATCCTCCCATGTACATTTTTATGAGCTCGTAGGAAGTGTGGTTACACTGTCGGTCAACGAGTTTGATGAGCAGTTTGCCCTGCGAGAATGTCAGTTTCTTCAGTCTTGGCGTGTATTCCTTCTTCAGGTCCTTTTCAGCCTGTTTCAGATATTCATCCTTCGCCTTCTTGTCGGGCAGTGAATCCATGTGGGCAATGGTCTTGTCGATAGTTTTCTTTATGTCGACGGCTATGGGGTACACCTTCTTGATGTTGTTGACCATCTTGTAGTATTTCTTCAGTTTGCGGGTGCTTTTCACTTCCAGCTTGTTGAAGCAATACACATCGTCGAGCACAAACCACGGAATCATTTCGCCTTCAAACTCTACCATTCCTGCATAACCAATGCGGTGGCTTGCTACAGGTGCTCCAGTCGCTTCAAATGACTCGTCGACTATCACCTGGGCTCTTACATTGTCAGTAGCCATCAGCACTGCGCACAGCAATAAGAATATGTGAATCTTCCTTCTCAAATGCGTAATGTTTTGGTTTGCTGTGCAAAATTAGCAAGAAAATCGCTTTTTCCGTCCGTTTTTACATTTTATATGATTTTTTAAAGAAAGAGGGGTTGTGCCGCGTGGCACAACCCCTTAACTTTTAGCCTTAGCCTTTAATTCTTACTTTTTACTTCCCCTTGTATCCTGCTATTTTGGCAATCTTGACAGGTAGCTCGGCGTTGTCGGTGCGTGAAGAGAAGTTTTCCGCACCGGCTCCGATGGCACACACCGGAACGAGTCCGGCAGAGTGTCCGCCACTGGTCCATCCGAGTAGCGCTATGCGGTTGATTATGCGTTTCGCTTCGCCTGCCAGCGGTTCGCTCTGCGAGTATTCGCTCTTCTCCATAGCCGCCTCACCCTGGAAACTGCGTTCGTACACTCTTTTCAGGTGTTCCTCTGTACGCTCGTTTATTTTCACATCTTTCCAGAATCCGAAATATTCTGTTAGGGCCTCCTTTGCCATTTCCCAGGTCACCTTGTTTTTTGTCTTCTTGCGCAGGTCATTGAGCACTTTGGTGAATCCCACTTCGCTCAGTTTCTGATTTTTCAGCACTTGCAGATTC
>Ga0233376_1000056_pt1 | contig 25898 bp, 16 predicted proteins | sample ElkDunMinimDraft_11_FD_180691 | JGI IMG/M metagenome (GOLD analysis project Ga0233376, IMG submission 180691) | Fecal eukaryotic communites from dung pellets of Tule Elk in California, USA - Elk Dung E2 | ecosystem: Host-associated > Mammals > Digestive system > Large intestine > Fecal | place... | reverse complement strand
AGTGCGCTCAATAATATAGAAGAAGAGAAAAACATCAATAAAACCAACGACACACAATAAATTAAGAACAAAGCACCTGTCAATTGTAATGCCCTCCGCTGTTTCGGTGATAAATTTCTCGAAAATATTTTTAACAATCCTGATTCTACAACAACGCTAACAGCCATCAACAAGAATACGATTTCAGCCAATGGAGACAAAGCCATATTGGGAATCAGATTCTCAACAAACCATCTTAGACCGTCCGCAGAAAGAATATTACGGACATTAAATCCATAATAATTTCCAAGCCACGATATTATTACAATCAAAACAGCCGCGACAGAATAAAACACTGGCAGTCGGAGCAGAAACTTATTCATCATCCGGATGTAAATTATCGACATCAAGAATTCTTAGTTCTATAGCACGAGTAACAAGGCGAGTTGCATTCACAGAGCGCTCACCTCCCTTAAACAATCGTGCCACCAAATCATTCTGACGTTTCTCTATCGACTTAACCCCAAAAGGCATACCTCTAAGGCCTGTTATCATTTCTTTTGTATAACCTAACGCCAGATGCCTCAATAAACGCTCATCATACTCATCGATATCATAATTTATCAGAGCCTCGGTACGTTTATTTTCATTAACTACTGATTGACGGAAACGAGCAAGAATCTTCTCCAAAACTGGTTGGTTGAATACCATTCTCTTACCGTTCATAACGCTCTGAACATCCCAATATGTAAGCAACTCCCCACTCTTAAGAATTAGTCCATCGGCACCAGCATCCAATACGTCAACCCACAATTTCTCATTCAGGATTTCGCCTGTAAATATCAACACATGAATTGCAGGATGCTTTTTCCTGATATTACGGCAAATATCAACTCCTACAGTCGTAGAGCCTCCTAACCCCAAATCAAGAAGAACCAGATCCGGAACATTTACATCCATCAATTTCCAGAAATCCTCTTCATTCATTGCCGTCCCTATAATTTGAGCCTGCGGAATCTCATTACGGAATATTTCTTCCGTACCTTTCAATTCCAACTTCACGTCTTCAACGATTATAACTTTAAAACTATCCATAAATGTTTGTTAATTCCTAAATTTAATTTGACACTCCACACATTGGCAAAGTAAATACAAGTTTGTAACCTGGCAAGTCCGCATTTGTAAAAGCATTAATCCTACATCCGCGATGTCCGGAATATTCGTCATGCTCCCGTATTATCTGCTTACAAATCAGCATTTGCATATTCTTCTTGACAAATTCCTCATCAGCCGTTGCTAATGTGTCGGGATAAAACAGCGAATTTAGCTTTTCAGTTGTATAATTCCCCCTGTCGTCTGTAAATGCAAATTTAACGAATCCGTCCGACATTTCAAAACCTAATGAAATTGTACCAACAGACTTGTTTTCAAACGACATAAGCAACAAAGTGTAAAAAAGATATTGCACTAAATATTCATCACCAATTACAGCAGAGTCTGACATAGGCTTTTCAACTTGCAAATTCAGATCCACACCGTATTTCTTCCGCATCTTCTGAAAAGCGATTTGAACATAATCAGCTATTGCACAAAGTGCCATTTTTCTTCTTTTGAACAAAGTAGTTTCAAGTTGACGCAAAGCATAACGACGCAAAATTGTATATATATCCTTATAATAGAGCATGAATTCATGCATTTTCTCAACCTCCGTCACTTCTACATTGCGTCTTTGCCTAATCTTATCAACAATAAGCTTTATTCGATTCGGATAATACATCGTCTCATGCTTTATTGTCGACAGACAGTTATCTATAATTTGATTCTGTACATGTATCATGTTTTCTTCGTACTGAGCCTTTCGCCTCTGATCCTCAAGAACTTCGATATCCTGCAGTTGCGACTCTATCAACATATCTGAATTATAAATGTTCAAAGCGGTAAACTGAGCTACTAAACGAAAGACAATATCGTCATTATTTGTATAATCAGCACTATGAAACGCCACAGCAAACGCACCTATCAAAAGACTTTCATCGTTTACAAACAACGGAAAAACTCGGACTCGTTCATTACGTCCAACTATCACTTCAGCCTTATCAAAAGCGGCAAGCAGCAAATCTTTCAAATATTCCGGCTCTGGACAGTCTAAAGAAAAAACAAAGACACCATTATCCTCATTCCCCTTATTGATATATAACGCCACACCATCAGAGTTCTTTATGTCCGTCACGCATTCATACAAAGTGTTTACATAGTTTTGATAATGAGAACCTGAAACATCCCTACCTTCAATAACGCTTTTGCATCCCTCCGCATCCATATCGCCGTATACATTGGAATAAGTTCCATAAACTTTACGATTCATCCACAACAACTGCTTCATATTCAATATTGGCAAAAACGTATTTTTGTAGTATATCATGAAAATCACTACCAGCACCAAAAATACGGCGATAAGCACAAACAATAACAATGTCTGTTTATCAACATTCGCCTTTTCTATAGCATTACAATAGTCCTCAAGCCCGTCATCCTGAGCCATAATCTTGTAAAGGCGCGTATAAATCTCATTATTATAGTGATATGTATCCCAACGATTCAACGCTAGAGCTGCAATTGCCGCCTCATTTCTAATATCAAGAATTATATGGTAGTCAGTCTTAACCCCTTCTGCATACATCACCTCTTCAGGCATCTCCACTCTGCCGTCAAGCGTCATCACGCGCGATGTCATATTCGCCTTCACATGGAATCGGTTAAGTTCATTTATCGCCGAATCAACATATACCAACGCATTGGCATAATCACCCTGCACATTTGAGTAATAAGCCTGATCTGCATAATAAGACGCATTCCGAAGCATCGTATCAGAAACAATCGTGTCATTATTCGTCATGCTCATTCCTTCCTCTAAACCTTTCCCTTCATTACCAACACACGAAAACAGCACTATCGGGAAGACAAGAACCAAAATCAGCATTTCCAAAGAACGCAGCACCCCCTTCGGCAAAGTAAAAGAAAACGTACTCCCCTTCCCCAACTCACTCAACACGCCAAAACGACATACAGAAAAGACAGGACTTGTTTTCCTATATTTATCTATAATGCCTTTGCAGTTCATTAGCCCAAACCCGAATCCCTTATTCTTCTTCAAATCCTCGTTACCTCCAGAGCTACCGATGGCAGACGAATCATACACTTTTTCATTAATAATTGTGTTAATGTCCCATTCTGATAAACCGCATCCTGAATCTTCTATAAAAATCTTAACCCCACCGTCATCTGTCTCTTCCGCACCCAATCTAATGTGCCCGCCTTTTTCGGTATATTTACGCGCATTATCCATCAGAGTGTTTATCATAAAAAATGTCAGGGCCATATCAGCCTTAACCACCAACGAAGTCTCTTCAATTTTTAAGGTCAATCCTTTCGCCTCAAACAAGTTACGGTTCTTGTCTATAATCTCGAACATTGGTTGCAAGGCAAAGTTCTCCACATTCAGACTCACCGCACCTTGCCTCATCATCACCCAACGCGACACGACATCGTTATAGTCATTGATTTTATCGATAAGTTCACTCAAGTAGTCCAAATCTTTTTGGCTGTCAACTTCCTGACTATTATCTATTTTAGTCTTTAGTTTCTCTATTTCTTTAATTGCACGGTCCATAAACGGCGCAATACCGTTTATCACTGACATACATATCAGTTTGGATATATTATCGCGTTTTTTCTCTTCGATTCGCTTTTCAAACAGATAGTTCTCACTTTCTATTCTGCGTTGCAAATCATCCAGTTCCCCGCTAATGCATTTGTTATGCCCCACCCAGTCCGTAAACACATCAATTACAGGTTTCAGTTCTTTGTCGCTCACCTCGGAAAGGCGCTGCTCCACTGCGCTTATTTCGGAACTACTTTTCCTTAAAGACAAAGCCAAATACTCCTTGCAGTCATCAATCACTTCCAAAAGCCTCTGTCTCTGAAGAAGATTATACCTCTTTTGTCTCCTAACAGCAATAACGAGCAACAGCACAATCAGCAATATCACACCTCCACACACTGCCAGCGCCCAATCGAGCGACCTTTTCTCGTCAGCCAAAGAGTCAAGACGCTGCTGCATACGCATATCCTGGCGAGTCGCATCCAAAATATCCAGATAAATATTTCGGTTATAATCCGCCCCGGCCTTATCGCCCAATGCGCTATATATCATAGACAACCGTTCTCTTACTTCTGCAATCCACCCTGGCAACGCTACTACCTCAGAATCATTTATCCAAAGCATCTCAGTAGAAACAGAATCCGTCACGTCTGAATACGCATAAAGCTCTGTGCCAGTGCCTGCAGAGCTTCGATGGTGTTCGTTTATTAAGTTCAAAGCCATTTCCGCATATTCCAACGACTTGCCGTAATCCTCTTTGTAGAAATAATAATCCGAGACTGACAAATAAGAGAACGACTCCATATAACGGCTTCCATACAACCTCGACATCTCCAGAGCCTCCATACTCAAAGCAAGAGCAAGAGTGTCGTTCGCCACATCTCTCTTATCCACCAGCCCCTTAATATTTTCAATTCTGTATTCTGCCAAAGAATCCGTCCTTACCAATTCAAAAGCCAACATCTGCAAAGACTTGGCACACAGATACAGAGCATTTTTCTCACGACCAATCCTATAAGCCCTGACCACATTGCGAAACTTCGAACTGCTTTCATCATCACCCACAAAAATATCATTCACACTCTTAAGCAATATAAACCTTGCCATCTGGACCGAATCAGCAATCATTGACACCATATCACTCTCCAGCAACTCTATCTCATCATTTGCCTCCGACTCCTGCCTAAGACTATAGTAATACTCCGAAGATACTATATGAAACTCGCTCAAAGCCAACCGCCAATACCTCCTCTGCCTCTCAGTCATCATCCCCTCATCCATCTCAATGCGCTTCATGTTATTAAGCGCATTGTTCCTATAAAAGAAGAAATCCTTATTCGCTGCGGTTAAGGCACTAATCCTCATCAGATGCACGTTGACCATAAGGCATACCAACTCATTGTTCGAATCATCCAGCACAGACTTACACACAGCCATCGCCTCCTTAAAGTCCATACGCATATATTCAGCAAAAGCCTTATTAAGCAAAGACAAATGACGACCGTCAACATAATTCCCTGACCTATCGTAAGCCTCAGCAGAATACTTCGCACAAGAATCCAAAGACACATATCTGAAATCGTACGCCCTGTCATTCAAGGAATCAACCTCAACCGCCCTCGCAGCATCAACAAATGCACCGCTGCATCCGCAACAGAACAAACCTGCCAACAAAGCACACAATAACAATGAACATTTCATAAGCTATATTGTTTTATTCACAATAACCAACAATTACAAAAATAGCATAATATGATTACTTTTTTGCATTAGATTAACCACTTTTTAACATAAATGTTTTAAATTAGCACAAAACATTGAGACAAAGGTGAACAACGCATATTACAATCAACTAATCGAACTTCTTACCTACAAGCCTGAGGGGATGAAAGTCTGCAATATAGCACGCTGCATTTACAACACGCACTGCACGCTTTTCGACGACGGCCACCTATACCGGCAAATCCACTCCACCGTCAGGCAATACCTCTGGAAACAAAGCAAGCTCAAAAACTCACCATTCAAAAGCGTCAGCAACCAGTGGGGAGTATATGCTATAAAGAAATCATTCGTCGCCCAACTCGAACTCTGCTTTGACAACTGGGAATACGACGTCATCGAAAAGAGAAAGCCACAACCAGCGCCAGCACCACAAATGCTCAACCTCTTCGACAGCATTTACACAGAGAAGTAGCAATTCATAACTCATAATTCATAATCATATGATCACCTATCCTAACGCAAAAATAAACATCGGACTCAACATCACAGAGCGTCGTCCGGACGGCTACCACAACATAGAAAGCGTATTTTACCCTATAAACCTCCAAGACGCCGTCGAAATCAAGACCATCGAAGGTGAAGAACCCCAAGGCGGATACAAACTGAAAGTCAGCGGCACAATTCTCGACGGTACACCCGACGACAACCTTGTCGTAAAAGCATACCAGCTTCTGCGCAAAGACTTCAACTTCCCTGCGCAAAAAATCCACCTTTACAAGCACATCCCTGTAGGGGCAGGACTCGGAGGAGGTTCGTCCGATGCAGCAGCAATCATCAAAATGCTCAACGACAAGTTCGCACTCGGACTCACCTCAGAGCAGATGCAACACTATGCAGTACAGATTGGAGCCGACTGCCCGTTCTTCATCAACAACACCCCAGTATTCGCAACAGGCATAGGCAACATATTTACGCCAATAGAACTCAGCCTGCATGGCAAAACTATCATACTCGTCAAACCCGACATATTCGTAAGCACACGCGATGCCTACGCACTCGTAACACCAAGCCCTGCAGCCATTCCGCTCACAGAGGCCATCAAACAGCCAATCCAGGAATGGAAACAAACAATCACCAACGACTTCGAAAAAAGCGTATTCACAAAATATCCTGAAATTGCAGCAATCAAAGACAAGCTCTACGACATGGGAGCACTCTATGCCTCTATGTCCGGAAGCGGCTCAGCAGTCTACGGCATTTTTGACTCACCAATAGAATACGCCGACGAAATCTTCAGCGGTTACTTCTGCCGCCAAAGAGAATTATAACCTAAGCCATCATAAAAACGTATTACATAAATACACATATTAAGGCATCCCTCCCGGATGCCTTTTTTGCTATTTCCTGTATCAAGAGAAAGCTATTCATATTACAGACATTTGCCAACATATATTATTAATGTATAGCCATCTATTGCTGCACCACGCTAAAAACTCGTCTTCACCTCGCTAAATAGTCATCATCACCACGCTAAATACTTAATACCACCGCACTCAAAACTTACAAACCCCTCGCTAAAAACTATAAATAAAACTTATATTTGTAAGAATAAAACTAATATTTATATAAATAAAACTATTATTTGTACAAATATTACTTTTATTTATACTTTTCTCCGCAGTGCTTTCAAATATCTACCGAGGTTTCGCAAAGTTTCCACTGCGGTAGCGATGATTTTCCACCGAGGTAACGATGACGGGCCACTCTAACTCCCCCAAGGGGGAGAACGATAACGATAACGGGAACGGGAACAACACACATATAAACAAACTCCCTCACTCCCCTATTGGGGGAGCCGGAGGGGGCTGACGATGCTCGTAGGGATACCCCTTGCGGGTACCCGAAAACGCATGACGTGAGGGTGTATCAAAATGCAGAAATGCTATCAAATAGTCATGTCATCCTGAACGTTAGTGAAGGATCTCAGCATCCAAATACGAGATTCTTCCTCCCTTAAGGTCGTCAGAATGACAAAATGATAGTAAGTTTTCATTTTGATACACCCTCTTTGTTGAACACGGATTTTGCCTCCCGCAGATCCCGCAGATGAGGGAAACACTAATTGCCGCTAATTATTCAATAATTGTCTTCAGCTCTTTTTGAACACGGATTACACGTATTGGACGGATTTCATCTTTGGGTACATTGTTTAATCCGTATGTATCGGTGTAATCTGTGGTTTTTAGTGCGTTAAATATTGGCACGGAACACACTGAGAACACGGAACGACACGGTTTTTGTTTTAATATATAGAACAGCGGAACCAGCGTCAGTCCGCGTATTCCGTGCCTAATCCTTTTCGGGCGGACATTAGGTCTGCACCCTACAAAACGACTGCAACGGACAGGGCACGCCCAGTCCCTACTTAACTCCTTAACTCCTGACTTCTTAACTCCTTAACAGGGCACATTGCTTAATCCGTGTGTATCGGTGTGATCTGTGGTTTAATATAGACACACGGAAATCGCAGAGCATCCCTGCTTTAATACCCCTCCCAGGGGGCGGAACGGAATAGGAGTTCCGCTTGCGACGTCAGTGCGAAATAGCAGCACTGATTGCGACGACTGCCGATATCGGCACAAAGGAGCACTCTTTAGAGTCCTTAGGTTTATCGGCACAAAGGAGTTCCTATTGTTAGGGGTGGGTCTTCTATGGTTGATTCTTCTTTTCTTTTTAACTTTTTACTTCTTACTTTTTAACTTTTAATTCAAAAAATTCCTATCTTTGCCATTGACAAGCCAGCCCTTGGGCGGGCGGGTCAAGACATATTGGATAATGCTCCTTCTGTCGCTACGGGTCGCGTACCCTATTGACACAGGGCATTAAAGGACGTTTTCACACGTTATCTTCAACCGACTCAACTTCGCAACTTGATACTAACTGAAGATATCGCAACGAAGCGTCCATGCTGGGTGTATTATACCCGTATGCAAATGAGGACTGCGTTTTGCAGAGCCTTCGTTGTTGCATACAACTACTATAATACGCATTGGCGTGGGCTGGCTAAGTTGCTTATCTCGTTAGGAAGGCAATGCGAAGGCCTAGTCGGTGGGATAAGCAAGGAAGTTTCTCCCACGTCTTTTTTGTATCCATACCTTTCATGATTATTAACCGCTGAAGCAGGGAGAAGTGGTAGGCAAAAAAAATATTTATCTATGAACTTTGATGCAAAAAAAGTCAGAGCAATCACAAACATTAAAAGAGTTTTGAAAGATAAATCATTTGAGGAATTCAAAATAGGGAAAACAGATGATGTTGTTAGGCGCGAAAAAGATTACAAGCAAAACGGCTATTTCTTTTTTGAAAAAGTTATTTCCTGCGAGACTTTAAACGAGGTGAATCAATTGGAAAAGGCTTTGATTGAATTTTTCAAATCTAATGAAAAATGCAACAATAAAATTTCAGGTGGAGGAGGATGTACTTCCGATAGTAAAGAATATTATATCTATGTAGCCTTAAAATGAGTTCAATGCGAATGAATATACCTGCTACATTTGATAATATTAATACGTCTCTGAATGACTCTGAGGTGAAATACTTGTATAAATTGCTTTTTTATTTGTCAGATATTGAGAGGAGTGGAGAGTCAAAAGGTTTTGATGTAAGAGATAAAAAACTTAATCAGTTCTTAAAATCAGAATGTATAAAACTAGATTATAAAAATACACCAATTAAGCATTTTGAAAAGAACACAATAATCTTTAAAAAAGGTGATTCCGCTTGTCTCTATCTGCTTAAACATATAAGGAATGCCTTTGCGCATGGGCATTTGATAAAAAATAAAAATCAATATGAAATAGCAGATTTTTATGATGGCAAAATGACGGCGTATGGATTATTTTCATCTTCAAAATTGTTCAATCTAGTAGATAAAATTATAGAATACAGAAAAAAATGATGTTATGAAACAAATTAAACATTTCTTGCTCACGGTAGCGGCGATATTGTGCAGTATCTCTGTGAGTGCCCATGATTTTGTGGTCAATGGTATTTATTACAACATTACATCTGAAGCGTACAAAACCGTAGCGATGACTTATCAGGAGAATTCTTATAATTCATACTCAAATGAATACTCAGGTTCGATTACAATTCCTGAGCGCGTAACCTATAATGGCACAACCTTCAGTGTTACGAGCATAGGGAGTTCTGCTTTCCGTGATTGCTATGGCTTGACTTCGGTGGTAATCCCAAACAGCGTTACGAGCATAGGTGGGTCTGCTTTCATGGGTTGCTGGGACTTGACTTCTGTGGAAATTCCAAACAGCGTTACGAGGATAGGTGAGTCTGCTTTCAAGGGTTGCTTCGGCTTGACTTCGGTTCACATAACAGATTTATCGGCATGGCTTAGAATTGATTTTGACAATACATATTCTAACCCTTTATCTTATGCAAAACATTTATATTTAGACGGCAAGGAAATCAATGACTTGGTAATCCCTGATGACATTACTAATATCAAAGAGTTTGTTTTTAATGGATATACAGGATTGACATCGGTAAGTATCCATAACAATGTAAATAGAATCTGGCATAACACCTTCTCAAACTGCCCTAAATTAACCTCTATCAAAATAGATGAGAAAAATCAAATATTCGATTCTAGGGATGGATGTAATGCAATTATTGAAACCTCCACTAATAAGTTAATATCTGGTTGTATTTCTACTATTATCCCTAACAGCGTGACGAGCATAGGTGATTTTGCTTTCTATGAATGCTCAGGATTGACTTCAGTGACCATTCCTAACAGCGTGACGAGCATAGGTGATTATGCTTTCTATGAATGTTCAGGATTGACTTCAGTGACCATTCCTAACAGCGTGACGAGCATAGGTGATTATGCTTTCATTCGTTGCTCAGGATTGACTTCAGTTACAATTGGCAACAGCGTGACGAGCATAGGTGATTATGCTTTCTATGAATGCTCAGGATTGACTTCAGTTACAATTGGCAACAGCGTGACAAGCATAGGTGATTATGCTTTCTATGAATGCTCAGGATTGACTTCAGTGACCATTCCTAACAGCGTGACAAGCATAGGTGAGTGTGCTTTCCTTCGTTGCTCAGGATTGACTTCAGTTACAATTGGCAACAGCGTGACAAGCATAGGTGAGTATGCTTTCTTAGAATGCTCAGGATTGACTTCGATAACCATTCCTAACAGCGTGACGAGCATTGGAGATTGTACATTCAGTGGTTGCTCATCACTACAAAGCATTGATATCCCAAACAGCGTTACGAGCATAGGTTCTTATGCTTTCGGATTTTGCTCAGACTTGACTTCGGTGACCATCCCTAACAGCGTGACGAGCATAGGTGATTATGCTTTCCATGAATGCTCAGGATTGACTTCAGTGACCATTCCTAACAGCGTGACGAGCATAGGTTCTTCTGCTTTCGAAGGTTGCACCGGCTTGACTTCGATAACTATTGGAGACGGTATTGAGCGTATTAATTATGATACTTTCTCTGGATGTGAAAATCTGACATCTTTGACTATAGGTAGAAATGTGGAAAATTTTGATTATAATTTCAACGATTCCCCATTACTTACTAATGTCTACTGCTATGCAAAAACAACGCCACTCATTAATGACAGTCATGTATTTGAAAATTCCACTCTCCATATTCCTGCTTCATCAATAAGAGAATACATGTCAACTGAACCATGGAGTAATTTCGGTACAATAGTCAGTCTAACAGACGAAGAAGAATCAGAAGCAGACCCAAACGACATGACATCACTTATTGTTAATGCCAGATTTGATGACGACTTAGCATTTTCTACTGACGGAAAATACAAGGAAGGCACAGCGTTAAACGCTGAGAATGATTCTTTGAGCGACCGCTCATGGTCGTACGTACACCCTGACGGTAGTTGCTATGCGCATGCAAAAACAGCAGAAGAAGGAAATGAAAATTGGAAGCAAAAAGATTCACGTACATGGGCTTCAAATGGATTCGTTGCTCAAATTAACGGATGGGAATGTAGGAAGACAGAATATCCTAAATGCGAATGGGTCTATTCAGGAGCCTTACCATATGGTTTGCATCCCAGAGCAATACCCATAGCTGATGACGGAGCAACATATCAAGATTCACCCTCAAAGCCAGCTTTTGCAGCTAATAATGACAACAAAGGCGCTCTCTTTTTACGCGTCGGTTGGAGCGGTTCGCTTTCATATAAACAAACATTAAATATACCTGGAGGTAAATACAGATTTGAGTATTGGACAATCAACGTAAATACCAGTTCAAGTAAATCTTATACAGATCTCTCTAATATAACATTCAATGACGTAGCTTTAACAGACATGTCAGGAAATGACCTTTCCTCAACAAAATGGACTAGGCACTATATTGATTTTCAATTAAGTTCTGCAAGTACAGAATGTGTTGTAGAAATAGCATGTAAGGCTGCACATACTGGTTCAGGCAATCTTCCCCATGTATTTATCGACGGGCTAAAACTTTACAAATTAGGCAATATAGAGCTTGAAGGGTTAAAATATAAATTAAATGACAATAATAAGACAGCAACTGTTATAGGAGGAGATGATTCACCTAAAGTTGTAATACCTGAAAGTTTTTTCTATGCAGGAAATTACTATAATGTAACAGAGATTGGAGATAGCGCATTTAAAAATAGCTGCATAGTTTCTGTAAACATACCGAACAGCATAACAAAAATAGGAGACAGCGCATTCTTTGGCTGCTACAAATTAGCTGACATCTACTGTAATTCAGAAACAGTACCTACTACCGCCATTAACGCTTTTGACTACACTGATGCTGAAAACATCACTCTACATGTTCCTGAAAAATCAATCACAGACTACATGAATACAGAACCATGGAGCATGTTCTGTTCCATCACAGACATTTTGAAAGAAATAGCAATTATTGACAATGGTGAAGCATATTACAACAGTTATCATAAAGAGACGAATATTATAACTTACACTCGCACATTCAATAACACAGAATGGCAAGCGTTGTACATTCCGTTTGCTATAAACTACGATGACTGGACGGAGGACTTCGAAGTAGCTAAAATAAACGACATTCACCAATTTGACGTCAATGAAGACGGTGATTTTGACGATGCGGAAGACAAGACGATCATGGAAATGCTTAAAGTGAACAGCGGTACGCTAAAGGCAAACCATCCGTATATGATTCGTGCGAAATCTATAGGCGAAAAGACTCTTACGGTAGAAAACGGCACTCTGATGCCTACATTAGAAAATAGCATCGACTGCTCATCGGTAGAAAGGAAATATGTATTCACAGGTACATATAGTGGCATAAAAGGCGAAATGATGGTTAGCAACAAGTACTACGCGATGAGCGGAGGAAACATGAAATACTCCACAAACACGGCGAACGCCTTGAAACCATTCCGTTGGTACATGCAAATTCAGGACCGTGACGGACAGGTGATAGAGGAAGCGTCCGAAATCAAAGTTGTTGTTCGTGGGGATGAGGATTGGGATATTACAGGAATAGAAGAGACTAACACCGACAATGGCTCATTCATCGTCTACAGCATCAGCGGCACTTTAGTCCGCAACGTTAAAGCAACAGATATAAATCAAGCGACAGAAGGACTGGCGGCAGGTCTATACATTGTCAATGGAAAGAAAGTCCTTGTTAAATAACAAAGATTCAGACCTCTGGATTATGAACAAACGAATTTATATTATACCCCGAACAGAAGTGTTGACACTGGAATTAGAAGCGCAACTGTTAGTCGGTTCTGACATAAAAGACAGAACTGAAATTGGCGGAGAACTTGAAGAGGGAGAAGAGTTCGATGTCAAAGAACGCGGAGATTCCTGGGAATACGATTGGTAACACTGTTAATGCGAACGAGGGTGTATAAAATGAAAGTTACTATCATTTTGATACACCCCCGTTTAATTAATTATATTTACAATTGTCACTATCAGGAGAACCTCCGTCCTACTCCATCTTTTCAATCATCTGAAGGAGGGAATCCATCCAGTCGGCGTCTTCAGGTACGAGGAGGCCATGAATGCCAACAGACTCTGCTGATTCGATGTTGCGCGGTCCGTCATCGACAAATATCGTTTCTTCTGCCTTGAAACCAGACTGCTGAAGTACTTTCTGGTAGATTGAAGCAGAGGGTTTATAGTCGTGCAAACGGTAACTGCAATAAAGGGTGTGGAAATAATGCGCTATGGAATGGCCGTCGCCACTGAAACGTGACGATTCCGCCCAGTCCATTATGAAAGGATTAGTATTGGAAAGCAGGCAAACATTATACTTCTTTTTAAGTTCCAGAAGGTTGTTCAGTCTTGCCAAAGGCACTTCTTTTACATAGCCCATCCATGCCCATTGCGCTTGTTCGAATGAATAGCAAGGGTTGCTCTCATCTGCAAACATTGATGATTTTTCCTTTGCTTGTGCTGCTAATTGTCGGCAGAACTCGTCTGCATCAATACTACCATTTTCCACCTGAAGAAATATACCAGTCTGACCGTATACCCCCATCTGCTGACGCGTATCTGTTATGCCGAGCTGCTCAAACCTTGTGAACGCCTCATTAGGGTCTAAAGTTATAACTACACCTCCAAGGTCGAATATCAAGTTTTTTATCATACCTGCATGTCAAATCTAAAAATTACCAATCTATCGAAGTCAATCCGTTTCTGACAAGATAGTCGTTTGCCAAACTGAAATGATGGTTGCCAAAGAAACCGGCATGCGCAGAAAGCGGAGACGGATGCACTGAGCGCAAAACTAAATGGCGCGACGAATCAATGAGTGCGGACTTGCTCTGTGCATAGGCGCCCCAAAGAATGAAAACGACATTTGACTTTTGCTCGCTTATGATTCGTATGACCGCATCAGTGAATGTTTCCCATCCACGACGTTGATGACTCCCCGCAGAATGTTCGCGAACAGTAAGCGTGGCGTTAAGAAGAAGCACTCCCTGAGTTGCCCAACGAGTAAGATTGCCGCTTTGGGGTATTGGCGCACCTGTATCGGCATTGATTTCCTTAAAAATATTGCGAAGCGAAGGAGGAAAAGGAACTCCATCGTTCACTGAAAAGCAGAGTCCGTGGGCCTGACCTGGACCGTGATATGGGTCCTGTCCGATTATGACCACCTTTACTTTGCCGAAAGGGCATAAATTGAAAGCATTGAATATTTGAGAACCAGGAGGATATATGCGATAAGATTTGTATTCGGCACGCACGAACTCAGTAAGCTCTGCAAAATAAGGTTTGTCGAACTCCTCCTGCAAAAGTGCTTTCCAACTCTGTTCTATTTTCACATCTAACGCCATATTTTTTCAGTAATTATCCGTTAACACCAACAAAGTTAACATTTATAGATTTAAAACACGGATTAGAAAGGATATAAAATGATTTTTTTCATAACTTTGCATATCTATATTTCGCATAGATGCAAAGGTATGAAGATTATAAGAACTTTAATATATTCCCTATACTTACTAACACTACCTATTGGAGCGATTGCCCGCACAACCGTGGATGGGGCTATTGACAAAGATTCGCAAAGAAGCGACTCTATTGTAGCCAACTATCTGAAGGGAACTGGAATTGAAATAACAGACAACAACTCCGTAAAGCTGCTGATGAGCGGACACGACAAATTCGTCGACATGTTTGAATGCATCAGAAATGCCAAATCGTTCGTCCACCTTGAGTATTTCAATTTCAGGAACGACTCCATAGCAGGACTGCTGTTTAACATCTTGACACAGAAAGCGAACGAGGGTGTGGAAGTAAGAGCATTGTACGACGACTTCGGAAACTGGTCGAACAACCAGCCTATCAAAAAGGCACAGCACGACTCCATCAACAATCTTGGAGTAAAACTTGTTAAATTTGACCCGCTAAAATTTCCTTATGTAAACCACATCATACCGCGCGACCATAGAAAGATTGTTGTTGTGGACGGTAAAGTTGCCTACACGGGAGGCATGAACGTGGCTGACTACTACATAGAAGGCATTGAGGGAATTGGTCCGTGGAGGGATATGCACATGAGAATCGAAGGTCCTGCGGTTAATGAGCTGCACAGGATTTTCGCCACAATATGGGAGGATGTTACCGAAGAAAAAATAGAAGGTCATAAATACTTCCCACAGCACATTGGCAATAAAGGGAACAAGAGAGTCGCAATAGTTGACAGAGCACCAAAGGTGAGCAACGGATCAATAAGAAACCTTTTTGCCAGTATGCTTGACAACGCCAAGCACAATGTACGCATCATCAATCCCTACTTCGTACCGACGCATAAAGTAAGGAAGGCATTGAAACGCGCCATAGACAGAGGTGTTAATGTGGAAATTATGCTTTCTGCCAAGAGCGACATAGCCCTAACCCCTGATGCGGCGTTCTATGTAGCGAACAATCTTGAGAAAAGAGGGGCAAAGGTATATGTTTTCAACGGCGGATTTCACCACACCAAAGCCATGTGGGTGGACGATACCTTCTGCACGATAGGCTCGTCAAATATGGACAGCCGCAGTCTTAGATGCGACTATGAAGTTAACACTGTAATATTCAACCGTGAGACTATAGACGAGCTTAACTGCATGTTTGAAACCGACATGGAAAATTCGGACTTACTCACACGAGATTATTGGAAAAAACGTTCTACTTGGAAAAAGTTCACAAGTTGGTTTGGAAACTTGCTCACACCTGTATTATAATCTATAAAAATCTGATATTATGAACATTAAGACTCTTATCATAGCTTTTGCTTTATTTGCAGGAATCTGCACATCCACAAACGCGCAACATCCTAAGAGAGAATTCAGAGGCGCCTGGATTCAATGTGTCAACGGACAATATCTTGGAAAATCGCCAAAAGAATTAAGACAGATGTTGTCTAACCAGCTTGATGTGCTACAAAATGCAAAAATTAACGCCATAATATTTCAAGTTAGAGCTGAAGGCGATGCTCTTTACCATTCAAAACTGGAACCGTGGAGCAGATATCTCACTGGCAGACAAGGCAAAGCGCCAGAAGACGGTTGGGATCCACTGGAATGGATGATTAAGGAATGTCACAAACGCGACATGGAATTGCATGCATGGATAAACCCTTACAGAGCAAAAACCAAAGGTACAACATCACTTGCAACCAACCACGCCGCCATCAAATATCCTGAAAGAATATTCCAGTACGGAGACCTGTATATATTTAATCCTGCATTAGAAGAAAACATCGAATACACTTGCGATGTTGTCGAAGACATCGTAGAAAGATATGACGTAGACGGTATTCATATCGATGACTACTTCTACCCCTACCCTGAAGCAGGAAGAGAAATACCTGATAGGGATTTTTACAGAAAAGATAAGCGCGGATTTGACGATATAGGCGACTGGAGAAGGGATAATGTCAACAAACTCATAGAGGCACTCCACAGTTCCATACACAAGACTAAACCTTGGGTAAAATTCGGAGTCTCTCCTTTCGGAATATATCGTAACGACAGAAATGGAGAAAACACCAAACACGGCAGTGCCACTAACGGTCTTCAAAACTATGATGACCTTTATGCCGATATAGTTTTATGGCAAGACAAGGGATGGGTTGACTACCTTGTGCCACAAATATATTGGAATATCGGTACTAAGGCGGCAGACTACGATGTCCTATGCCAATGGTGGAACGAATATTGCAGCAAACGGCCTCTTTATATCGGCCAAGACGTGGAACGCACGGTGAAAGGCGTTGATCCAATGAATCCTAACAGACATCAGATGCAGAAAAAGTATGACATACAGCGCTCCCTTCCCAATGTTTCCGGAAGTTGTCAATGGTATGCTGCCTCTGTAGTAAATAACCCTGGCAACTACAGAACAGTGCTTGAGCAGGTGTACCATAAGTATCCGACACTTCAACCAGAGATGACCTTTATTGACAAGAAAGCACCTAAGAAACCAAGGAAAACAAGAATCGAGACTCACGACAATCGTGTGTATCTCGCTTGGGATGCTCCCAAAGCAAAAAAGGAGATGGACAAGGCAAAACAATTTGTTGTATACCTATTTGAGCCAAATGAAAAAATTGATCTGAATAATCCAACAAAAATACAAGCCGTATCTCACAAGCAAAACTTTGAGCTCAAAGGCAACCTAATTGGACACACGATTGTTATAACAACGTTAGACCGTATGCACAACGAATCTAAAGGCGTAAAAATTAAACTATAAACCACAAAACACATCTATTATGAAAAAAGCATTATCAGGCGTTGCTACATTATTTTTTGCGTTTGCATTATCATCATGCCTTGACGATAGCAACAAAAATGCAGAAGCAGAAATATCATACTTTGCCACTTGTGACAGCATCACTTTTTTTGATGAGAACGACACTATATACAAGGATGTCATTATCGACGGATTTGACAGTCTGAAAATAGCAGGAGGTAACTCCCTGTTCACAACAAAAGCAGTCATTGATTACGGATACATGGCATTAGCCATAGCGGAATGTGATCGCCTTGCCTCTGAAAAATATGGCAAACTAATACAACTGTACAATTTGGAAGATATAAAGGAGGTTATATTTCAGATAAAACAAAACACGCTTGGAGTAAATAACGCTTCTGAAATTCCGCTTGACGGGTTCACCGCAGCATTGTCATTAAGGAGTACATACACAAGTAATGCCGACACAGTAAAAACTTTCAAAACAATATTTTGGTAAATGAAAAGAGGTTTACTCTGCATCATAAATGTTATTTGCGCTATATGCACTATAGCACAACCTAATTATAATCGCGACCTAATTATTCACGAGAAGTTAGGACGCGGTTTTGTGGTTTTTAACGACCCTGACAACAGCGACAGCATTTGTCTCTCATGGAGACTCCTAACCGATGACCCTAAAGATATCGGTTTCAACATCTATTCCAACGGTCAGAAAACGAACCACTCACCAATAACGCAATCAACATTTGTCAAAAAGGGGAAACCTCTAAGCAAATCAAACATCATATACGAAATAACACCCGTAATCAACGGTATTGAAGATAAAAGCAATACGACATCATACACTTACCAACCGGATTCACCATCAGATTATTTACCAATCAAGCTCAACAAGCCGAAAGGAGGAATCACTCCTGATAGGCAAAGATACGATTATATCGCAAATGACGCTTCAGTTGGAGATATGGATGGTGATGGGGAATACGAGATCGTTTTAAAGTGGGAACCAACTAACTCACATGACAACTCTCATGAAGGGTATACAGGAAATGTCATTTTTGACTGCTACAAAATAACAGGAGAGCAATTGTGGAGAATTGACTTAGGGCCTAACATAAGAGCTGGTGCCCATTATACCCAGTTTATGGTGTATGACCTTGACGGCGACAACAAAGCAGAAGTTGTGATGAAAACCGCCGACGGTACTATCGACGGCAAAGGGATATGTATAGGCGACTCTACTGCTGACTACAGATTTACAGGCTACATAAACCAGCCAATAACAGGTAACAGCGCAAAACCTAAATATGTAAAAGGACGCATACTTAACGGCCCTGAATATCTAACAGTGTTCAACGGACTGACAGGAGAAGCCATGTTTACAACCGATTACATTCCTGCAAGAGGGGTCCCCATGGATTGGGGAGATTCATACGGAAACAGATGTGACAGATTCCTTGCTTGCATTGCTTATCTTGACGGAATAAGACCTAGCGTAGTTATGTGCCGCGGTTACTATACAAGAAGCGTACTTGCAGCTTGGAACTGGGATGGCAAAGAATTAACCAACACCTGGACTTTCGATACCAAAGAACCTAAATGGCAACAATATTCAGGACAAGGTAACCATAATCTGCGAGTTGCGGATGTTGACGGAGATGGATGCGATGAAATAATTTATGGTTCAATGACTGTTGACAATGATGGAACAGGGCTATACAACACACGAATGGGACATGGCGACGCCCTCCACCTATATGCATTCTATCCAGGCAGCAACAAACTTCAGTTCTGGAACGTGCACGAAAACCGCAGAGACGGTTCTTCATTCCATGACGCAGCAACAGGAGAAGTTATATTTCAGATACCAAGTAAAACGGATGTTGGAAGAGGTATGGCTGCAGATATAGATCCCACAAACTACGGTCTCGAAATGTGGTCATTGGATTCAAGAGGTATTAGAAACGTAAAAGGAGAACTTATTGCTGAAAATGTGCAAATTCCCGTAAACAGTTGTGTTTGGTGGGATGGCGATTTATTGCGCGAAATGCTTGACAGAGGTACTATCAGCAAATACATACACACCTCTAAAGAATGCGTTACAATAAAATCATTCAGAGAAGAATGCTCTTTTAACAACGGGTCTAAAAGCAACCCATGCTTATCTGCCGACATCCTCGGAGACTGGCGTGAAGAAGTAATTGTAAGAACGCACGACAATTCAGAACTTCGGGTATACACAAGCAATCACCCCACCACTTATCGTGCCCCCACTTTTATGGAGGATATTCCATATAGAATAAGCGTTGCGACACAAAATGTGGCTTATAATCAGCCTCCTGAACCAGGTTTTTATTTTGGTTATGAATTGAGTGCGAAAATTGGAAAATAAAAAGTTAAGAGTTGCACCCCTTAGCTTTTAACAGAAACAATATATACTTTGAGATGTATCATTTGCTGATAATATTCTCCAGGAGTTTTAGTTCGTGTCCCTTATTTAGTTTATAATAACATTCTTTCAAACCATCGAACCACAAATCCATCTTATCAGAACTATACCTACGTGCCGACTCATAATTCTGACAAGCCATAACATATAAAGACTTTAGTCTGCCTTGAGATTCTAAATAATCATTTTTAGAAAAAGAATCAGCGAATAACCTAGTAAGCCTTTTATCCTCCTCACGTGCCTTCTTCAAATAAACATCCGCTAAACAAGAATAAGATTCAGCGTCATCATTTTTGATTTTTATCGCATTGCTATATGAGACGATAGCAGAATCCTCTAACTGACAAATTTGTTCCTCCGTTCCTTTGACAAACCAATAGTTTCGGTTTGCCGGATTCAGTCTCACTGCTTCTCGCGCTAGATTCAATGCATTAGCAGTATCTCCCTCGTCATTATAACACTTTATCAATGATGCGAAAAAATATTCCTTGTCAGGATACTTTAAAAAACATTTATTCAATAAATTCAAATACGAAGCCTTATCACCAATCTGATTATATGATTTGCACGCAAATTCCAGAACAAGTGCTTGACGCAAAGAATCTCTTACAGCAATTGGATACATCTTTAAAAGAGTTTTGTAATCTTCCGTCGCATAAGCAGACATTACCGCTAATATTGCCAAACGGGAAGCATTTGCATCTAATAATGCCTCAGGAATCGAATCCTCCTTACAATCAAATGTATAAACTCCACTTTTCCACAACTCTGTCTTAATATACAACTCTACAAACTTGCAAGTTCTCTGATAGTCCCTCTTAGTGTAAAAAAATTTTCCTGCATTCTCAAGATTTGTTGCGAAGAAAGAGAATTTTTCATTAATATTTTTGTAAAACTTACGTTTAACACGCCCCTTGTCATCCGGAATCCTACTAATGCTATCACATTTCAACCCATCAGCAAAAACCTCATATATATAATCCATATATTTAACGGTGTCCGGATTGTTTGAAAGATATATTTTCCTATTTTCAGCAAGAGCCAAATTATAGTTCGCATTCATCCATATATTATATAGTTCTGCATCAGACTTCGCTTCTGTAAATTTTGACATTGCAGACTTTATCCGGGCATTGACTTCCGAATACTTATCATCCTTAATATAGCTACGCAATTCTTTAAGAAGTGCCTTCCTATTATAATCGGAATCCTGAGCCTTCAGAACAAAGATATTAAGAAGCAGAACTAATGACAGTAACATTTTCATATATAACAAACACTAACAAATTAATCTTACGAACTATTCTAAAAAGATAGGACTGCTAGAAGAGCAGCCCTATCTTTCTTATAATCTCATTTATTCAGACAACTCTATTTTGAGTAATATTGTTTGTATGGTTTTGCCTTTGCTGGCTGATTCAAATTTGTATAACAAACATAAAGCTCATATCCATAAAGGTCAGATTTCTCAGGATAAGCAGATTCTACTTTCTGGAAGAAACCTATAGCTTTATTAAGTGCTTCTTCGCGGACAGCCTTATTTGACTGATTTACCTGAGCAATCATCATTGCAGAACGCCCTGCCATAGAAAGAGCTTCTGCATTATCAGAATCAACTTCAGCGGCTTTTGCATAAGCATCTGTTGCCTCTGCATACTTCTTCAATTCATACAAAACGCGTCCCTTGTTATAATAAGCAAATTTATCATCTGGGAATGCAGTAATCAGTTCATCACACAAAGTCAAAGAAGCATTCCAGTCTTGCTTTTCCAATAAAGATGTAAGCAACCACTGTCCGTACTGAGACATATCCTTATAGTTATCGTAACCATATTTGATATATTTATCCTTCATCTCAGTTTTTCCTAACTTGTCGCAAAGCATGACCAACTCACCGCAAGCAAACTTTCCATACTGCTTAGATGCAAGCGACTTCTCCAACGCTACAATCGCATTTGCTTCATCCCCCTTAGTTTTATATGCTGTTGCAAGATAATAATTAATATCGCCTACTACAGAATCTGGATCTGCAATATCAGTCAATCCTGTAAATATAGAGTTTTTAGCACTCTCATTGTAATAGTTGATATACATAATGCTCAAATCAGGATCTGACACAGCAAGCATACCTCCCGCATTGCGAAGATTCATACGCGCACCTTTTGCTACAGGCTGATTAAGCGGACGATAAACCTCTTTTGGCAACTTACCTTTCTTATTTGGAGTATGCTCCAACTCGTCACACTTTGAGTAGTATTCTACAATCAGTTTCTGATTCTCAAAGAATCTCTTAGTATCAAGTTGTCCTGTCACATTACGGTCATTAAGCATCCTGTTCATATAGAACACCTGGACTTTCGCTGCCGTATTCCATGTGTCTGCCATAATCGCAGTTTGAGGATGCTCCATTGCGAGCTGAATCAATTCCCATGCCTCATCCAATTTCTCGTATTTGAGTTCTTTGGGATTGGCATTAAATGCAGTAAGCGCAACGTTAGCCTTATTCAAATTTGACTTTTGGGCAAAGACTGAACCTGCAGTCATTACCAATGCACATAATAAAACCTTTTTCATCACTAATATAGTTTTAAGAGTTAAACTTATTCTTCTGAATTTTCTTGTTCTATTGAAGCACCATCAACTTCCGGAAGTTCTGTTGCCTGATTTTCATTCTCATCTACAAGTTCTTCCTCTTCGATATGTGGCACCTTGCATACACTGCTGATTACATCATTACGCTTCTTAAGGTTGATAAGAGAAACTCCCTGAGTATTTCGACCCTGCACTCGTATATCCTTAAGAGCAAGACGAATTGCAACGCCGCTCTTATTGATAATCATGAGGTCGTCCTCGTCTGTTACAGACTTCAAAGCAATCAACTTACCAGTCTTGTCAGTAATATTGAGAGTCTTGACACCCTTACCGCCACGATTTGTAATTCTGTATCCAGCAAGCACAGAACGCTTTCCGAATCCCTTTTCAGAAACGACCATTACGGTTTCTGCTCCATTATCGCCATCTATCAATTCATCAGCCAAAACCTCGTCATCACGAACGTCTTCATTCTCAGCCAGATCTTCAAGCACTTCTTCAACAACAGCTGTATCCGCATCTTCTACATCGGCAGACATCATTTCGAGTTGTTCGTCTGTCAACGGAGGGTTACAGTCCATAACAATCATTCCAACCACTTCATCGTCTCCGTCATTGTCAAGACGCAAACCGCGAACACCTGTAGCTACACGTCCCATGAGGCGCACTGTGTTCTCGTTAAACCTGATTGCGCGACCATTACGATTTGCGATGATTACATCATCGTTTCCTGATGTCAGACAAACATCTATAACCTCATCACCTTCAACCAGATTGATTGCATTCAAACCGTTTGAACGTGGATGTGAATAAAGTTCGAAACGAGACTTCTTCACTGTACCTTTTCGTGTACAGAATATGAGGTTGTGCCTCTTCACCCATTCTGCATCATTGATATTCTCAATGCAGATGAATGCAGTAACTTTATCAGAACTTTCAATATTGAGCAAATTCTGTATAGCTCTACCTTTGAAAGTCTTATTACCTTCAGGAATTTCATACACTTTCATCCAGAAACAACGTCCTCCCTGAGTAAAGAACATCATCGTGTTGTGGGTCATTGCTGGATAGATATGCTCAATAAAGTCTTCATTACGAGCGTTACCGCCCTTAGCACCCACACCGCCACGAGCCTGTGTTCTGAACTCGCTGAGCGGAGTACGTTTAATATATCCCAGATGAGACACAGTTATCACAACTGGTTCGTTTGGATAGAAATCTTCAGGATTGAAGTTTTCGCTTGCAGTATAATCTATCTGGGTGCGACGCTCATCAGCCCACTTCTCCTTAACCTCAATGAGCTCATCCTTCATAACCTTCTTGCAAAGTTCTGGATCATTAAGAATCTGATTGAGGTAATTGATAAGATTCATCATCTCCTCATATTCAGCGCGCAACTTATCTTGTTCCAGACCTGTCAAATGGCGCAAACGCATTTCAACGATAGCCTTAGCCTGAATCTCGTCGAGTTCAAAGCGAACCATGAGGTTAGCAATAGCTTCCTGAGGCGATTTAGCGGCACGGATTATATGTACAACCTCATCAATATTGTCTGAAGCAATAATGAGTCCCTTAAGGATATGGGCTCTTTCTTCTGCCTTACGTTTGTCAAACTTAGTTCTGCGAATCACGACCTCGTGTCTGTGCTTCACAAATTCAGAAATACAGTCACGCAACGACAGCAACTTCGGACGACCAGAGTTCTCACCTTTAGCGTCAACCAACGCAATGCAGTTCACACTAAAGCTTGACTGCAGCTCTGTCATCTTGTACAATTTGTTCAAGATAACATTCGCATTAGCTTCACGCTTCACGTCAATAACGATACGCATACCTTCACGGTCCGACTCGTCATTAACGTTTGAAATGCCCTCAATCTTCTTCTCATTTACAAGATCTGCAATCTTCTTAATAAGCTCTGCCTTGTTGACATTGTAAGGTATCTCGTTTACGATAATCTTGTCATGATTACCGTCTGACTCTATTTCTGTCTTCGAACGGATAATTATACGACCACGACCTGTCTCATAAGCATCCTTCACGCCATCAAGTCCACAGATAATACCGCCGGTAGGGAAGTCTGGAGCCTTCACATACATCATCAGTTCCTGCACTGTGATTTCAGGATTATCAATGAACGCTACACATCCATCGATAACTTCACCCAAATTGTGAGTTGGGATATTTGTCGCCATACCAACGGCAATACCCGTTGCTCCATTCACAAGCAAGTTCGGAATACGAGTAGGCAGCACTGTAGGCTCGCGCAACGAGTCATCGAAGTTGTTTCTGAAGTCGACCGTATCCTTATACAGATCGTCCATCATTGCCTCGCCGAGTCGTGTCAGACGCGCTTCTGTATAACGCATCGCTGCAGCACCGTCACCATCGATAGAACCGAAGTTACCCTGACCGTCAACGAGAGTACATCTCATCGCCCACGGCTGAGCCAATCTTACCAAAGCGCCATACACGGAAGAGTCGCCATGAGGATGGTATTTACCCAAAACCTCACCCACGATACGTGCACACTTCTTCGTTGGCTTATCGTAAGTATTACCCAACTCCATCATTCCGTACAAGATACGTCTATGTACAGGCTTAAATCCATCTCTCACATCAGGCAGAGCACGAGCTACGATAACCGACATCGAATAGTTTATATACGACGAACGCATCGTTTCATTAATGTCTACCTTAATAATTCTGTCTTGATCTTGCATGTTTTATTTTAGTCTTTTTGTTTTTCCATACATATAGGACATTGCAACCGCAACTACATCCGTCCAAAAATCATGTAAAATTACTAAAAATACGGGACTCAGACAAATATCAACTGCAAAAAATAGATGAGTTAAATTAACCTATCCCCCTCAATGCGGACACTCTACTGCAAATTCCGCTCAAGCTCGTTGAAAAATCAACACCACCGTAGTAAATATTTGGAAGCACCGAGGAGAAAACTATAAATAAAAGTAATATTTGTACAAATAATAGTTTTATTTATATAAATATTAGTTTTATTCTTACAAATATAAGTTTTATTTATACTTTCCAACCAAGGGAGAGGAAGTTTCGAGTGTGGTTTAACGAATTTGGTTGACCTTTTCCGTCTTATTTATATCTTAGGTTGACTTGGTTTAAGATTAGTTTTAAATTTAGTTGACTATGTTTTTGCTTAGTTGTGTTTTGGGTTGACCATTGT
>Ga0233376_1000051_pt1 | contig 26275 bp, 24 predicted proteins | sample ElkDunMinimDraft_11_FD_180691 | JGI IMG/M metagenome (GOLD analysis project Ga0233376, IMG submission 180691) | Fecal eukaryotic communites from dung pellets of Tule Elk in California, USA - Elk Dung E2 | ecosystem: Host-associated > Mammals > Digestive system > Large intestine > Fecal | place... | reverse complement strand
TATTTGCAATCCCAAACGGAAAATGGTGCTTTGGCCGAGCGGTTAGGCACAGGTCTGCAAAACCTGCTACAGCGGTTCGATTCCGCTAGGCACCTCACTCAACCCCTCTAGACACGCTTCTAGAGGGGTTTTTCTTTTTCTCACCCTCAAAAGTGTACTGAAAATGTACTAAAATTTTCGCAGTGTACTGATTCCAAGCCTCCGAATGTACTACATTCAACAAAAAGATCCAGATACCGCAAAGTACCTGGATCAAGTGCGAATTTAATACACAATCTTATTTAGATTGTACATCGGTGCAAATATAGCAAATTTTTCCCTACCTTCGCCCCGGAATCCCCGAGCTGTCGCCCCCCAACGCCATGCTCATCCTCCTAGACCCCGCCCACGGCCACAACACCCCCGGCAAACGCTCCCCAGACGGCACCCTCCTCGAATACGCCTACACCCGCGACCTCGCCAACCAAATCCTCGCAACCCTCCAGACCAAAGGCCACAACGCCCAACTCCTCGTCCCCGAAACCGAAGACATCCCCCTCAAAGAACGCGTCCGCCGCGCCAACGCCATCTGCACAGCCCAAGGCCCCGCCAACGTCCTCCTCATCTCCATCCACATCAACGCCGCCGGCGACGGAACCCGCTGGCACACCGCCACCGGCTGGTCCTGCTACACCTGCAAAGGCCACACACAATCCGACACCCTCGCCGACAGCCTCTACCAATCCGCCCACCAACACCTCCCAGGCAGGCGCATCCGCACCGACTACACCGACAACGACCCCGACTGGGAAGAAAACTTCTACATCCTCCGCCACACCCACTGTCCCGCCGTCCTCATCGAAAACTTCTTCATGGACAACAAAAAAGATCTCGCCTACCTCCTCTCACAAGAAGGCAGACGAGAAATAATCGAAACCATCGTCGACGGCATCGAAAGGTGTGTGCTCACCTTGGTATCCGGCTAGTGCCGGTTAAAGTCTATCTGTAAGTTCATATTGGGCTCATGTGACTATTCCTGGCGAACCTCCATACTGTCAGAATAGTTCTTGTCCATTCCTCCCACATACAGAGTCCTTGCTATGCCAGTCGTATTCTTTTCAGCAGTCAATACTACTGTGTATTTCCCGTCTTTAAATGAAGACTCTGATATACTGGCAGTAAGCCAAAGATATGAACATGTATATGTACCTGTTTCAGCATCATATTCAGGCATATTCGTTCCATTACCATCATAATCCAGAATGTCAAGAGTCTGTGGCTGAATAGTTGTTTCGACAGTCATAGTCTGACCTTCAGATGCCAATGTTACAGTCATAGGTGTGAAAATCTCATTCTTCTCACATCCCCATAAGCAGACCACCGCTGCCATAATTGCAAAAAACTTCTTCATATCAATAATTGTTAATGTTTATACTAATAAGCTTCCAATGTAACTTCCTCGTCTGAAGATAGAATTGAATTACCCTAAGTAACTTTATTACGACTTATGATATACGAAATACCGAATCTGAATTGATGGAATGGCCAGTCCGTGAAACCTACCTGATGCCCTATGCTCAGGACAAAGTCGCCATGCCGGCTGGACAGACTTGTCTTCAGTGTCATGGGGGAGTCGCCGTCTCTCTCCCATCCGACATATCCGCCGAATTCAGTGGATATTGAAATTCCTTTGTATCTGTATGAAGCCTTCAGTCCATACATCACGGCGTCATTCTGCCTTCCGTTGTCCGTCTGCCAGCACAGGAAGCCTCCTGATGCAGCTATGGACAGGTCGGATCTGTCTGGAATCAGTGCGAACTTTCTTCCGAATGCCGCATCAAAGAAGTATCCAGCATTGTCATAGTATCTGGCATTGGAGTAGTCGTTGCCCGAGGCGCTCTTCAGGGCTGTCCGGACAGAAATGTTTATCCCGTGTCTCTCCTGCGTCAGGAGCATGAGGTCTGTCGAGATGTATATGTCACCTGAAATTGTCCTGCTGACGGGATTGGCACTGTCTATCCTTCTGTCCTTGCATATCTTGTTTCCTATCTGGAAATATTCGACGATCGGCCCCCAGATGACGAGGTTGACCCTGTCTGTGAATAGCGGGGCCGTCAGTCTGACGAAGGCGTTGGCTGTGTATTCCTCGCTCGGACCATATGTACTATTGATGAAATTGTCCGCATATACCTCCAGCTTCCATTCTGAGGAGGTCCTGCCGCTCATCATGTCCGGCACCGGGAAGGCGTTCGGGCCGAAATAGGCCGGAGCGATCTTTGTCGGTACGGACAGGTCTGACACGCCTAATGATGTCTGTGCGAGACAGACGCCTTCCAGCATCAGCAGCAGTACATATGTCAGTAAGTGTTTCACAATTGATTCAGTGGCTTCTTTCTTGTCGTTTATGATTTTTATACATAAGACGAAAACTCATCCTCTTAATACTATTCCTTAACCCCCAGCACCTCCAGACAGCAATACCGAATCTCTTCCTCATCAAGCCCGCACTCCTTTAGATGCTCTATGAACTCTGGGTGATCCCTCTCGAAAGCAGCCAGCAGATTCTCGATGAACTCGCCCCGGCTTTCCTTGATTTGCTCCAGTTCTTGAGACATTGCAGAGATTGTTTCGATGCTATCCATACTGCCAACTAATTTATATCATACACATAAACCCCAGCCTCCTCCTCATAACTGATAAGGTAAACCTTTCCCACGGCCTCATCCACTGCGAAGGCTCCGTAATGATCCAGATGAAATACCTCCAGCAGTTCACCCTTCGTACTGTAACATTCCATCCTTGTATATGGCGCCAGATGCGAGTTCGGATCAAGCGGAATGTATCCCTCCATATTATGGATCCATACCTTTTCGCCGACATTCAGGCTCGCATTGAAATACTGCGGATTCTTGTCCGAATAATCAGCCTCATTCGCAATCGAAAAACCAGGGGAATCCCTTTTGACAGTCTTGACCTCTCCTGTCTTCCTGTCTATGAATGAAATCCAATCGTGATACTTGTATCCGAACACAAGCACTTCCTCATTCATCGACATTATTCCAGCAGAAGACGCAAAGGCTCCGCTGTTCATACCATCGGTCATATCAAACAGCATATCCGTCTTCTCTGCTCCATAATTCCAGATACAATATCCTTTGGCAGACCTGTCATTAGGTTTGTCCTTGCCGCAGAAAATCACTCCATCCTTGTTAGCACCGGCAACTGAAACCATTCCGAAACTGATACTAGACACATCCGCATAATACTTTCCGACCTTCAGCTGCTCCGAAGTCAGATCCTTCTTCAGTCCATACACATCGCCAAAGAAAGGGAAGAAATAACCGCAGATATATTCATCACCCTCGATAGGAAACAACAAGGCCCTGTCATAATCCGGACGCTCCGCAAGAGTAATCTTGCTCTTCAATGCCAGAGTCTCCTTGTCATAGATCATCACCTTGTCATTGCTTCTGCCGTTGGCCACGATCAGCAGATCGTCCACGACCATCATACTCGGTAGAGAAGGCTTGTAATCCAAAGTCATTATCTTTTCACCTTTCAACTCTGTTACCTTGACACCGTTTCCTGACGTGCAAGCGACTGCAAATACAGTCAGGACTGCAAACAATAATCTCTTCATAATCATTAAATTGTAATCATTAACTTTAACATAAACTCACGGGGACGTATCATATAAGAACTGAAGAAGTCAGTTCCTCCGGACATCCGGGAATATCCGTACTCCCTTACACCCAGCAGGTTTCTGCACGACAGCGTCCACTTCATCTTCCTATATTCGTAATGAACTTCTGCATCAATAAGAGTAAAGGACTTCTTGCCAGTAGCACGTCCGTTTATATAATTATCCACCACCGTTCCGACCGAGAAATGATAAGGCAGTCTGAACCTTAAATTCAAGTCATTTCTCCCCGTGTATAGGACAGGAAATGATTCTCCGTCAGGCTGCAAAGACTGTGACCTCATCACCTCACCTGAATATGACAGATTCATCCACTTCCAAGGCTCCATAGTAAGATATACTCCCAACTGTACCACATTGCTCCTGGTTCTGGTAATCCTGTCCTGGGCAAGATACGGATGCTCTGAAACAATCACATCGGCCTCTGCTTTGAATGTGGTGTTCGCCCAATGGAAACCCTTGCTGAAATCCACCTCGGCCCTTACCGAATGTGACAGTTCATCAGTCCTCATCCCGACAGCCTCTGCATATATCCCGTCATAATTGTAGCCGTAGAGAACCTTTGGCTTTCCCAGACTGTAATAGACCCCGGCTCCAGCGAACATCATCTTGAACACATCCTTGTAATTCAACTTTGCAGAGAATGTATTCGAATATCCTCTTGTAAGATCCGGCTGATATGCAGTCAGAGTCCTGTAATTTCTCATTATGAGACCATCGTACAAAGTGGCAATATCCTTTGCAGTCCGGACGAACCCATAACTCATTTCACCGTCCAACACGGAACTGAATACATAACTCATACTCAAGGTCGGTTCCGGGAGAATGCTATGTTTTGTCATTCTTTCGTTACCGCTCAGTGCCATATATTCATAAGAGAGCGGCAAAGACAGATAAGCATTTAACCTTGTTGTATTGTATGAAGCATCCACTGACGGAGAAACCTTCAAAACATCAAACGCAATATCATTTGAAGTTCTTTGCTCAGTCACTACTCCTGTCAGATCGCTTGCAAGAGCGTTACGCCTGTAGTCGAATGCCAGACGTGGGCTGAGCAGTACGCCCTTAAGATTCATCTTCCTGAATGAGCCAATTCCTCCTCGTACTCTCATATTGTCTTGCCCAACAGTCTGTTTCATATCAGGACCGACGTTCAGGCTATGTCCGTTATTGGAGTAGAACCCGTCCAGAATCACTTCGTAACCTGTCTTTGCAGATGTCCTCCTTATAAGAGTGAACTTACCTGAAGCATTCAAAGACTTGCTTGCATAATCCTGATTGATGCCGTTCACATCCGACAGCACATCAGAAGACTCGCAAAGCAGCCTTGCATCCGTTTTTATATACACCTTCTCATTGTTCACCTTATAGGAAACATCACCATACAGACGGCCCTCATCAATCACATTGGAGATGCTTTCGCTAATCCTGTTCACACTCGAGTCAGGCAGCATATAAGATGTCTCGTTCCTGCTGTCTCTCAGATCGGAAGTATTGAAATATCCTGCATTGAACACGACAGTATTGCCTTTTCCTGTCTTGACAAGATTGTTAGTCGTAGCCGAATAGGAATCGTTGAAATAATACCTCTCCCGGTTCAGATCCGGAGGAGTTGCCATCATAGCCTGCGAATAATTCCTGACGGCATCGGAAGGCATACTCTGATCTGTCAACTCATACCTCAGGTCCGAACCGATATCATTTGTCTTTGCCGTCACAATATGCTGGCTCTTATGGCCGAAATACATTCCTGCACCCTCTACATCCCTGTTCCAGTCATCACCATACCCTAAGCTGCCACCGAGAGACAACAGGAATACACCCCTTGACGAAGCTTTAAGTTTCAGGTTCAATGTAGTAAGGTCAGACGGCACCAGCCCCTTCAAAGCCTTTATGACCTGATGATTCTCCAATATCTCTACAGTAGCGATATGATCAGGAGAGATATTCTTTGTCGCAATGGCATACCTGCCACCGAGCATATCCAGACCGTCAATTGTAAGATTCACCGGCTTGCCCTTATACAGAATCTTTCCACCATTCATCACGGATATTCCCGGCATTCTCTTCAGTACATCCTCGATTACTCTGTCTTCAGGAGCCTTGAAAGCCTGTACATTGTATTTAACCGTATCCTCCTTCTGTTCGATCTTTTCGGCCTTGATCTTTACCTCCTTGAGAGAGAATGCCATAGCCTCGATCCTGAAATCCATCACAGAAGTAAGTTCGCTTGTCTGTCTGGATATACTCTTTATGCCCATACCCTGAATAACAACCACGACTCTACCATCCTCACACGAGTAATCGATATGATAGTATCCTTCCGCATCCGGAGAAGCATAGCCGAAGACCCTGCCTCCGTCAACAGACTTGACCATCACGAAAGCCGCCATCACATCGGCATCACCCGCGCTGGTTATTTTGCCTTTTATCGTATGCTCTTGAGCCGAAGCACAGACGCTGATAAAAAGCAAGATATATGTCAATATGTTGCTGAATCGGGTCATCTTAGAGTTCTATCGGGTCGTAGAATAATGAAATTCCGTCCTGTTCGCTGCCCGGAGGTATAAGCCTTCCGTTCTTGTCTCTCACCAAGGTTCTTACGCCCGCATTGCTCAGGAACTTGTATGGATGGGCGTACATAACCTTTATCAATGCCTTTGCTTCCTTGGCACTGCACTTCCTGAACACAAACTGCTTTTCATAAATAGGAACTGCCGTCTGCTCTATGCCTGTCATAGTCCATTCATAACTGCCGTCATTTGAAACAACCTTGGTAATCAGTCCAGGAAGACCGCAGAACTTGTATGGCCCTCCGTTTACAGGAATATCTTCAGCAAACCACGCAGTCCATTCTCTTCCACCAAATGAAACTGTAGCCTTGCGGCTAGAATAACCGGCTACCTCAATTGTCTCGTTGCCTATCTTCCAGTCAAATGATGGGATGATTTCGCTGAACTGAAGGATAGGACCTGTAAGAAGTGTCCTATGATTGCATCTTGTCGTTCCGTCATTATAGACGAACAACTCGAAAGGATACACATCAGTAGAAAGCCTGGTGCTCGGATTGCCACCTTCCTTGGAAACCTTGTAATTATCCTTCTCCTTTGCTTCCAAAGTGATGCTGTAATCCTTTCTAACCTTGGAACCGATCTCGACAATCCTCCTGTCGCTACACCTTTCCTCTTTACCGGTCACGCCGTAGAAGTTCATTGTGTACTCCACACGGATAATGGAATTGTCCAAGACCTCCTCCTTATCCCACTCCCATAATGGAATCGGGTTATAAGGATTCTGAGCAGACAGTGATTCAGATAATACTGCAATCAATAGTAGAAGCATAACAGTTCGTTTCATATACGGCAGATTTTATTCGTTTTCCTACCACAAAGTTACCCGCCAAAAGTTTTGCACAACAAAAAACGACCTACGAATTTTACCTCGTAAGTCGTTGATTATCAATGTGGATTAAAAATAATTCTTTTGCAGTGCCTTTGAAAAGTTTTGCAAACCTATTTTTCAAGCATCTCCCTCAGGAAAATCGACAAATTCGTGTCATTCTCCGTCAGTCCTAACTTATGCCTGATGTCAGCACTCTGATTATAGTGTCTCGGCTGGCTGGTGTAAGCCTTGATATCCTTTCCTTTCAGACCGATCACATACAGACAACAGATGTTTATTTCCTCGTCAGTCAAGCCTTGCTTCTTGAGAGCAGCGATGAACTCCGGATTGTTGCCTTCGATGGTCAGTCTTGTGGACTCAATAAAAGAATCTCTGTCAGCCACAAGAGCCTCCAGTTCCTGGAATGCCTTCTTGTTCGCTGAACTTGTATCTGTGATGTGTGAGATGATCACTTTGTTCAGCACCTCAAGCCTCTCTCTGATGACAGCCTTTGTCTCATCCTTCACGCTTGAGTCCTCGATCATCTTTGTCAAAGCATCACGTTCTGCAATGGCGTCGGTATATAGCTGTTCATACCTCTTCTTCTCGATCTCCAATTGCTTCTTCTCGGCGGTGCGGATTTTGAGTTGCTTGCGAATGAGATAGATTGCTATCAGGGCGACGAGTAGGGCAATGATGCAAATAAGAGCTGTTCTGGTCTTTGCTTCCTTCTCCTGAAGGGCTTTCAGTTCCAACTGGTGACGTTCCTCGATGAATTGGGTGTCTTGCTTGAGAGAAACGAAATCAAGAGAGTCTGTAATTTTGTTGAATTGCTCATAAGAACTGAGTGCTTCTTTATATAAATTTTCAGCTTTGTAAATTTGAGTTAATAGTGCATAATATCTATTATCACTCTTATTCGGGATATACTTGTTTATGGCAGTCCGTGCTGTAATAATATCCTCTAAGGATAAATATACGTTTGCAATAGTCACCCAATCTACATCGCTTTGAGGTACTAAATTCAGATACTCATCTATCATGTGATAGGCATCTTCTTTCGTAATGTTCTCGAACCGATGTGTTAAATATACTTCATAATACCATGCTTTATTACTATCGCTAATTTCATTAAGATGGCTATTGCATTCTAAAAGAAGCTCATCAGCAGCATCGTCATCTCCTAGAAATATATATCCTTCTGATGCTCTTAATAGCATTCTGGCGTAAGCATCAATGTTATTTAACAACTTATAATAATGAGCAGCTTCTAAATTACACTGAACATATTTCTCCCAATTATAGTATTGAGAATATAGAGAACCCTGAGCACTGTAATTTCTTGCTTTGGTTGATATATCATTTGACTCATCTCCAAGGTTAATGGACTTAATGAAACATTCCATAGCCTCTTCTGACTCCCCACCATTCTGATAAATCCTTCCCTGATAATAAAAAGTCCTCAGCTTGTCAGTCGCAGTGCCGTGATCCTCATAATAATCGATCGCCGGCTGCAGCACCTCGAAATCAGTCTTGTCAATGTAGTTCTTATCCAGAGCCATCGACATCAGAAGCGCATACTTCGCCTTCTCCTCTCTGCTACCCAGATCCTCCACATCAATACCCTCCAGCACCGCCAAAGCACTGTCCGGCCTCGCCTCAATATACGAATCCACATCCTCCAGCAGCCTGTAGGTCTCGCTCTTCCTCGCATCATGGCAGGAAACTATCGTCATTGCCGTGATAATGACAGCCAGTATAGTCAATATCTGTTTTCTCATTTTACTCTCCATAATATACTGCCGCTCGATTCCATTCCCTAATGGCAGTAACTACAAACATACGAATTAATTATCAAACCATCCTTCACCTTCCCGATTTTCTTAAAATTCCTCATAAAAGCCGTTTTGCAAAACTTTTGGAAAATGGCTCAAATGATTGTTTTATGGTTTGCGCTGATAACCAATGTATTACGTTGTAATGTTTTTGTGTTTTTGCGTATGCTGCAAAACTTTTATGGGGTAACTTTGTAAGAGAACATCAGATAAATTATACCATTTATATACTATAAATACATCAGATTATGAAAACAACCATTATCACACTCACAATGGCGTTTATAGGCCTACAATCATGTGTTACAGACGAACCTGTGAAATTTTCAGCAATTGACTCGCATATGCCTTTTGCTGATGAGATAAAGGAAATCGAACTTATTCCGCTATCTACGGATAAGGTAAACATGTTAAGGACAGAAATCTTCTGCAAACATGGTAACTGCATTATACCTGATTATACTGTTCACTCTCAAGGCCCCGAACTGATAGTAGCGGAGGACTCCTATATATTGGTAGATCCTGAGCAAGATAGAATATACAGATATTCATTGGATGGTAAGTTTATGAATGCAATCGGCGTTATTGAAGAAGGAAAAGAATTCTTACGTAATGCTCAACTCCGTAACGGTGGTTTATATACCTATATTTATCCAAATGCTGTGCGCTTTTATAAACTTGATGGGACTTTGGTCGAATCAGAAGTCGTGGGTGATGTTGGCCAAGGAGGTTGGAAAGTGAACGACGGCATACTCACATGGTACGGCTTCGGCAGTGGAAGACCAGGTAGGATCGCATTATGGGAAGGTCAGGATTCCACCTCCTTTTTGCCTACTGATGCAAAGGTTCTCAATCTGGAACTTAAACTTCCTATTTTTAACCAAAACAAAGATTATGTGACATTTATTGATGGCAATCGTAGCTCAGTAATGAAATATTGTGATGGCAAGATTTCATCCCATCAGGAGATTGATCTTGGAACATATGCGATTAACGATAGTTACTATACCCACGATGACTGGATGAGTGCGGCAATGGAAATGATGTCAAAGCCATTCGGAATAGTAGAGAGGTATGTTGAAGGAGGAAAAGAAATTTTCATGGAAGTATTTGTTCAGACCCCAGAGGGCGGTACTCACGATTATTATGGAATCTTCAATAATAATCGATGGATTTGGTTTTCTCCTGGAACAACTAACGAACATCCTTTCGTCAATTCATTCAGAACAATCAAAGGTAAAACGCTATACTGCTTATTAAATCCAGACATTCTTGAAAATATGCAGGAGGAACTAAAGGTAAAGATTACCACACCTCTTGAAAGCATTCCTGATGACTTTATCATTGCCAAAGTCCATCTTAATTAAGTTGAAATATAACGAAGACTCACAATTTGCAGTTAGGCTAATTGATGCTTGAACGGATTACACTCAAAACCATCCTAGAAAGATTAACTTTACGCAGATAAATCGCAATTTATCTACGAGATATGTGCCTGGCAATGCCAGGCATTTATTGTATATAAGCGGCACTCGTCCTCTTCCGACCGCAAGCGGATCAAAAGAAGACGACTATCTATAACTCCGGCCCGCCGCGAAACTCTAGCCTTTCTACGAAAGTCAAGAGATTCGCCTTAAGGCGTGCCTCCGGGTGCATGGCGGCGACCTCAGTGCAGTAGTCGCCAGTGCAAGTCGCCGCCCTCGAGCGTCAAAGTGCTTAGTGAAGGCCGGTAGTCGGCAAGTGCAAATAGCGACTCCAGCATTTCAAGCAACCCCCGGTTTGCCACGATTCCATCCCCGGTCATCAGGTATCTTATCAACGATTTTGGGAAAATCGTTGGATACCTGACTCTCTCCCCACAGGCCAACGCCCTCGTCGCAAACCTCCTCACGTTGAACCCACCCTCATCAAAGTTAAGCGGCACTTGCCCTCTTGCCAAAGCGAGTTTGTCAAGAAGGCAACAATCCATAACTCGCTTCGCTCGATTAAACAAACAGCGGTCTGGAGACTTAAGCCTTTTCCGCTCCGCTCCAAAGTCATAAGACTCCAGTTGGTCTATGCCCCTCTTATCCCCGCAGGGGAAGAATGATCGCCTTCGCTACCGCAGTGCAGAGTGAACCGTCAGCTCTCCGTGGCCCGAGAGATTAACATAATCCAAGGGTTTATTGTGTAACAGACTTCCACCGTCATCACTCGCTCCAAAGGCCTCAATTTAAGAAGGGTTGAGACACGTAGGAAAGTTCTGCAAGCGTCAGATTACACAATATGGATTATGTTAACTATCTCCCTTAGTGCCAATAAGTTACGCATCTCTTTTGCCCGCTCAGTCGAGGCGGCTGGCAATAGTGAGCCTCCCTCAGGGACTAACGGCCTCCAAGTCCGTCGGGAGGCTCAGGACTTTTGGCGAGGTATGCGGAATGTCGATGCTCTATTCTACCTCAATGTGTTTAGGATGGTCATCACTTCTTTGAGGGCCAAAAGTCCAAAGATGAATTGCCAGCCTTAGCGGCGCAGCCGCGGGCCTTCTCCAGTCTTTTATCACTTCCTTCGCGAGCTCAGTCAGTCATAAAAGCCTTCCGTAGGCAAGGTATCGGCGATGCCGATGTTGTCAATACTGCCCGCTTTTTCCTCTCCAGACTTGAAAGCCTTTCCGCTTCACCTACGTCACTGTCGTTCCTCCGGTTCCCTCCAAGTCTTCCAAATCTTCCGAGGGCGGGCAGATGTCTTGCCTGCTTTCCTCCGAGCTGTCAGCAGCCGCTATCGCGTCAGCTCACATCTCGGCGCAGCCAAGACAGGCGAGACTGTGTGATTTATTCCGCTCCGCATACGCTCCTCTCCATAAATCCCACAGACTCGCCAAAGCACGCTTGGAGGTTGTGGCGTTAGTAGTTCTTAGTCAGCGTATGTGCCTGAGCCGGAAAGACCCTTATCTCCCGCTCGAACCTCAGTGCGTCCGGCTCCTGCCGCGCCCAACGGGCTTGCCCCCTATGGCATTTGTGGCCAATTTCCGCCTCTGCTCATGCAGACGCGGAAACCGTCCCCAAACACCATAGGCCAGAGATGGATCTCCCGCTTCGGGGTGTCTGTTTCTGCACCGTCGTCTCCCGCCTGCAGGTGGTGCCGGGACTTATATAAATGCCCATGCGCGGAAGTCCTGGCCGGACTTCCTTCGAGGTCCCTCTGAATTACCTCTGAGCTTAAGACTTATAATATATATGTATGCCCTATATACATACTCCTTCCGACAGGTTCCATTCCTTCGATCTGTGCCCGCTCTGGGAGTCGACGAGGAAGTACCGCATGTGTATCTGGTACTCCCGAAGGTCGAGACCGGAGACGGTTTTATATTCATGCATGATGAATGTCACATAGCCATCGTTACCGATGGTGCCGACGTAGTTCCTGAACTTGCCTCGATGAGGGCTGTAGCCTGGGGCGGTGAGCTGGAGTTTGCCGACGATCCTCATGTTCATGGGGATTGTGTCTCCGGTGATCCGGAAGGATATCTGCAGGTCGGTTTCATTGGTGACTGTAGCAGAGACGAGGGTGAGGTGTATAACAGGGAAGTCCGGAATAGGTTGAGGTTCCGGGATGCGTTCGTCGCCTATGCAGGCGAGGCCGTGATAAGCGGACATAAAGAGGTTGTATCCGCTGATGTGGGTTGAGGTGTTGAATGGCGGTCGTTTTGATCTGACGCTTCTGGCCAGAGCGTTCCACTCCAGCTGCTCATCATGCCCGAGGTTCCTCCACTCCTGGAGTCCTCTCTGATGGATGGACAGCTGCACCTGCTGCCCGGCGGTACCGGGAAACACAGGCTTCGCCTTGGTGCGGAAGAAGCACTCTCCGTCCCTGTGATAGAATGTGATGTTGCCCACTGATGCATAGCAATCAGTGAACCTGGAATTGGGGATATATTTCGGCATAGTCTTAAGGTTAGGATATGCAAAGTTCGTCAAAATTCTTTATGTTTTACATAAAGCGAAACTTTAGTTATAAAATCTTAAAACATTATTGCACAACATATTAAATAAATCCTTATCTTTGCCTTTGGAATTGAGGGGGCTGCACCGTAGCCTTATGATCGTAAAACCCTCAATAGCCTTCAATGACTTCGCCGGCACAGCGAAGGATGTCACCGCCCGCAATGTCAAGGGCCGCAACATCCTCTCCTCACGTGCCCAGCACTCCAAGATAGTTACGCCTGCTCAGGCGGTCTCAAGAAACCGACTATCCAAGATCTCCCGCACATTCCGACAGCTCTCCGATTCCCAAATTAACCAGTGGGAGGTCTTGGCTGGTCATCTTAAGGGAATCTCCACATTCGGCCAGGCAGCGAGCCTGACCGCTCACAATGCATTTGTCCGCATCAACTCCAATCGTGCAATGGTCGGCATGCCTCCGCTTGAAGAGGCTCCGGTGTATATCGACGATGTTCCTGAGGTTCTCTACGATGACCTTTGGATATCTCCGGATGTGATCATCTTCACAGGCCTGCAGCAGCCGTCTGAAAGCCATGTCCTTGTATTCAAGATGTCTCCGTCTCTCAGTCCTGGAGTATCTTCCGGATGGGGTAAGACAGTGATTATCACTCCCGGCATAGCACCGGATTGGGGCGATGCAGACTTGACTGCACTTTATACGGATGTAATGGGCGTTGCTCCAGAAGCAGGTAAGAAGTACTTCTGTGAGTTCTACTGGCTCGACAAGAATACTGGCTTTACAGGTGAATCAATGGCCATCAGTGCGGTCTGCAAGGCAGGCTCTACTGCGTATAACAGGGAGTATGCTCCGCGTGTCCAATACACAGACAAGATGGTTGCCAATGCTGAGAACTTCAATCTTGGAATGGATCTCGAGCTTTCTCGTGGTTCGTCTATCATGTCAGTTGAAGCCTTGCTGAACATCAATGATGTGGCGTCGTATTTTGATGACGCATTCAAGGTTGTGCCTCCGGGATTCAAGGAGGGTTACACGATGGTTTATTCCCGTTCGTCCGAAAGGCCGGACTTCAAGCCTGGTTTGATTTCAGTCAGTCTTGAAGATGACTACTACAAAGGCCCTTCGTATGGCTTCTCTCACAGAGCCGGAGGATGGGAAGACAAGGTTGAGGTATTCGGAACAGGTGCATTCGTAAGATAAAAGTTAACAGCTATGATAACAGCAACAGGTAATAATTTCGGAGCTGGTGAGATCGTCCTGAAGGACTACCAGCGTGACCACATTATAATCTTCAATGGAGAGGTCAAGTTCGAACCTTCCAACGAAGCGTACAGGAAAGCGGATGTCCTAGAGATCTACTTCCCGGACCTATCTCTCAACAAGAGTTCCATCTCTGGAATCCTCATGCACGGTTCAGCTTCGCCTCGTCCTCGCGGAACCTGTGTGAAGACCTGGATCAAGGACTGCAATACAGTGTGCGTGGAAAAGGTTACTGCATGGGATGACGAAGATGAGATTACTCTCGCTTTCGCTTGTGCCTATGTCCCCAAAGGTCAGCATCAGATGTTTGAGCCAATGGATTGGCTTAATGTATCCGCACTGAACACAGTCGGTTCTATAAGCATAGGCCAGACCTATTGGACTATGTGTGACGACTGGGCTTGGATTGCCATTACATTCAACAGGATCCATCTGCAGGAGGAGGGAGTCCATGCATCGTTCGATGTGAAGGCTTTCCCTGATGACCTGGACTTTACAGGCACAATGCTTTATGATGAACCTATGTCACCGAGTGTCGGAACCGAGATGACAAAGTTCTCAATCAAAGGAAAGAAAGTTACAATCCTTGACGATCATCTCTACGACAGATACGAGCAGAGCTGCGGGTTCGTGGTGTTCGTCATCAGGGATAAGAATACAGCCGAATAACTATGCCAAAGATGTCTCACATAGAAATCACACGTCTGCAGGGCGGTCTTGCAGTAGCCAGCTTCGTCAGCGGGGTTGTCATTGCGATGGTGTGCCTTTTCTGGATCGAGCCGCTTGGAGAGATTACGTACTCGGCAATCTCGATTGTGAGCGAACTCCTGGTTCTCTGCGGGGCGATTCTCGGTGTGAAGGCATCATACGACATCAAATTCCACAAGTTTGAAGCAGAGCTGCTCAAGAAAGCAGACCGACACGAATAAAACCAACCTATGAAAAACTTCATCCTCGTTCTTTTCTCTGCCTTGTGTGTAGCCTGTGCGACTGCCCGCCAGGCTGCACCGTCAGAGAAGATCATCACTGAAACTCGTATAGAGACGGTGTTTCAGACAGACACGGTCTTTCTCGAAGTTCCCAAGATTGTAGAGAAGATCGTTACTGCTGATACTGTATCTGTTCTCGAGAATGACTATGCCATGAGCTCTGCATCTGTGTCTGATGGATTGCTTTCTCATTCTCTTGAGACCAAACCTGTGCAGCAGCCAGTACAAGTTCAGACCAAGATTGTCTATCGTGACAGTGTGATCTTCAAAGATGTGGTCGTATATGAGACAGTAGAAGTGGAGAAAGAGTTGACCGGCTGGCAGTCCTTCAAGATGAAGATGGGTGGCTGGTTCCTCGGAATCCTCTCACTCCTGGCATTGGCGGCCATCATCTGGATCATCATCAAAATCCTACGTAAACGCGCGTAAAACACAATACTAACAACTTAACAAACGCAACTATGAAGTACGTTCCTTCAATCGCCTTCGACGAAATGTCAGGCTCAGCAAAGGGTGTAACCGCAGCCAAGGTGCGCGGTCGTAAGTACATCCGTAATCGTGGCTACGGCGGATCAGTCCGCACAAGCGCCCAGGCAGCAGTGAAGTCAATCTTCAAGCAGCTCTCACAGAGCTGGAAGAACCTCACCAACGCCCAGATCCTCGCATGGAATGCCTTGGCTCAGACCCAGGCAGGAAAGTCAGTTCTCGGAACATCCGCAAAGATCTCCGGAGCCAACCTCTACTCACGCCTCAACTACTGGATTGTCTTCTGCGGTGGAGAAGCCCTCTCCAACCCACCAGCACTCCAAGGCGTTGAAGCTCCAACCGAGGCCGTCGTAACCCTCACTCCAACCAAGTTCACCTTCGAGCTCGAGAGCGAACCTGAGAATGTTCAGGATCTGAAGCTCATCATTCAGGCCTCAGCACCTCAGTCAAACGGTGTGACCCGCGCCTACAGCAAAGCCGTCCAGATCGGTGGAGTCCTCGAAGCAGTAACAGAAGAGTACGACATCAAGGAAGACTACGACAACAAGCACGGCGCACCTAACGCTGCTGCTCCAAAGATCTTCATGAAGTATTTCTTCGTGAACACCAAAACCGGCGAAAAATCCGGCGAAATGCTCACCATGGTCAGACTCGACGAAGACGCTCCTGTAGAGGGAGAGTAATCCTTTCCTACCTGAATTTTATTGACGAAGCCCGCAACGGTTGATTCCGCTGCGGGCTTTTTATTATAATGAACTTATTTTGATAAACGTAAAATGTCGATTGCTTTGTGGACATTTGAGTATGAACCTTCTTGATTTTCATATTTTTTAGAGCGTTCTACGGCAGACTCTAGTTTTCCTTCTAGTGTCATGTCTGCTACCCATTTGGGACTCTGGAGAAATGCTTCGCTCTTTTTGTATTCTGGAATGAATTTCTTAAGTTCTTGCAACAACGCATGACAGTTTGCGAAATACTTGTTTGTGTCAGCATAGTGGAGAAGAAACCAATATTCCAAAGAAGGTAAACTGTCACACAATACTACGTTGCGCTTTCCTGAATATTTCTTTTTCAAGTCATCTATCTTTTTCTTTTCTGCAGGATTGAATTCGCATGTATCTGTATCAAAGACACATATGGCAATAGATCCTTCGTTAACCACCTGAGAAATCTTTTTGTCAAGTTGTTTAATGTCTTCTGTTCCGAAGAAACGAGGTCTTATCTTGATTCTTAGGTCAAGAAGGTTGCGCAAGTGTGTAAAGTACCATTGCTCGGTAATTCCAGCTCCAATAATCACTGGAGTAGGTGATTTGGAGTTACGTGTGCTAATCTGTCGAGCCATATGTTATCCTTTTATGTTAGGAAGAGCGCCAAAGATTCCATTACGATATGCCCTCTGAAGTGAAGCAATACGCTTAAGTCCCTTGAACTCAACTAGTGAATATAAAGTGGTTGCACCCGATTCAGCCTTATCTGTAAACCAAACAGAGTCGCGTCTAAGCAAATCGTCAACAGTGTTCAGAAGTGGATCATAGTGTGTTGTAATCAAAAGCTGTGAACGATTCTTTGTCGCTAAGAATTTCTGAAGAATAAATTCTACAAGATCTGGGTGCAAAGAGGCTTCAACTTCATCAATATGAAGAAATGCTCCAGAGTTCATTGCGCTATATATAGCTGCTTCAATACCGAATGTTCTTGTAGTACCTTCTGATTGGTCTAAATCAGATAAGTAATATGTTTCTACACCTCGGTCGTTTTTAACAGTATGCTCAAATGTTGTTTCTATCGTGTCGAAGGATTGTTCTCTCTGCAAAATTTCTTTCTCTGATGCAGGGATATCATCTCTGCTCATTAGGAAATTCATCGTTGCTGGTGTGATTGGATTCTTTACAATGTCGCTCTTGACTCCGGTGATATTGAAATCAGCTCTATGAATGAAATCAAGGAGGTAGGATTTAAGTTGAGCATCTTCTGTCATCTTCTTACCAGCATAGCCAAACATTTGAGTCATGGGATGGATAGCGGGCATAATATGGCTCTTCATCCAATTTGATGCAGCATCTATTTCTGGAATGGCTACGTTAACTTGATTCCTCGCTGCAAAGAGAGAAATGTTTGCTAAACATTTTAATGAAATCTCCTCTTGTGCAACTTTACTTACTTTTGTTACAGCCGGGTTAAATGCTATTACAGATTGGTTGTCCTGCCATTCTCTTGTAAATAGCATTGTAGGCTGAGTGCTTTTATAGTAGTAAAGCTTTTCGCTGTATACGCGCTTTGAGTCAAGTTCCAAGATATAAAGGTATCTGGTACTTTCTACGTAGAATTTCAACTCAAACCGAGAAGGCTGATTAGGAGTGAATTTGTCTAGCTTGAAAGGAATTGCCCCTGTCGGTTCATCAACATTCGCGGCTTTTGAGAACCAGAAACTGCTTAGGAAATCAAATACATTCAAAAGGTTAGATTTTCCAGATGCATTCGCACCATAAACAAGAGCAAATCGTAGAAGCCTTACCCCTTTGGCTACTTCAACAACTTGGTAGTCTTCGAAAGTTTTATCCTTTGTCGCTTCAAAGCTGAAGGTCACTTCATCTTTGAAGGATAAGAAATTTTTGATTTTGAGTTCCTGTATCATAATATTATTGTTTTCTAAAAAGGGCTGCAAAGGTAAGAATAAAATCGTAAAATCGGCTATTTTATTTTTAAATTTTGCAAGTCAAATGCAAAATTTAGATTTCAACTTGCAAAATGGTAATATTTTCTTTTAAAGCACATTCATTTTCCACTAGATATTGAAGGACGTCGAAATAGTTCTGTACTTCGTTTTGGAGTGCTTCTTCATATTGTATATTTTTACCTGGCTCTGAATATGGATTGTAGAATCTGACTAATTCTTCCAATGTTTTGAGTTGTCTTGGAATATCCCAGTAAGAATCACTTTTGTCCAAATATGAATGTATCATCATTCCATCTACATTGGTTGAAATGGTATGATTCGTTTCTTTGTATTTCTTTATCCGATAGCATAAATCATAAATATTAGTTGGAATCAATATGTCCAAATGACAGTTGGAAGATTGGTTATAAAGTGCATGTATCAATGGCTTTATAAAGTTATTGAAGTAGCCATAAGCTAAAGCTGACGACTGCCTATGACCTATACGATAGCTATCACGCGTCTTTTCAATATTTGCAACTAAATTCTGCAATAGCTCTTTTTCCAAACATTTTCCTTTATAGAAGGGGATTGTGTTTCCATTCATATCTGAAGGCAGCTTGATCTTTTCATTGGCAAGAATAAATGCACGATTTAACCCTAGAGCTCCTATAAACATTCCAAGTTCAAAAGTTACATTATCACGGGTAACCTTATACTTTTTACGACGAAACCAAAGTTTGTCATCTGCATCTGCAATAAATACTCCATAGTCATAGCGCCTCGAAAAATCTTTTAAGTTGTCGAGGGTATTTTTGTTGAGTTCAAATACCCCAGTCTCATTCCACATAGATACCTCTAACCATTCCGAGCATTTCTCAGTAAGATACGCCTTTACCTGCTCAGCTACTTTAATTGATTCTTTGGAAGAGCCAATGAATAGTTTTTTCTTCATATTATTCCTAATGTCTTTAAATCTTCAAATAATTTTTGTCTACCAATGAGTGTGAGTTTTTGTTCGGAGGCATAATGACAGTGTTTGTATTTTTTGTCGCTTCCACAATAGCATAGGCTATTTCTACCAGGTTTAGGGCCCACAAGTACCGAATGCATACCTTTAACCCAGATATCTTTATCTGTCGTACCGAACAACTCTGCATAGAAATCTGCGATCCCTTGTGCTCCATGTCTATATTCATCCACATAGTTACCATGAATCTTTTTATGTTGCTGATTCGCAAGGTGAGGTATTGCAATTTCTTTAATAAACTCACATACGGTTATCCCATGTCGGCATCGAACAATCTCATTGGCCTCAACATCAAGACATAGTGAGTTGTCATGATACTTGTGATAATCTATACTACATGGGATATCCCCTCCAACTTCATATAGGATCGGATATCGTTTTGGGAATTGCGGAGAACTGTAAATTTCAATTGCGAAACTTCCATAACTAACGCCATCACCACTTTTGATATCGAGGATTCCTTTAAGGTATTTGCATCCGTCATTGCTTTTGATTGTCAATGACGGATACTTTTGAATTACCCAAGGTAATTCTCTCTCAAAATCCTTGTTTGAAATCATTTATAATATGGTCTAGACGTTCCTGCGACTGATCTTAATGCGTTCTCACTAGTGGATTCATCCTTATCTTCACCCAATGGGAATCTATCTCCAAGATGTTTACGCCAAAGCTTACTTGCCTTCAACTGATTTTTTTCATCGATTGCGGCTTTTGCATCCGAGACAAAATTGCTTAGGTTATTCATGAAGTTATTTCGCTTGGTTTCCGAATAGCCAGCAAACAAATCATCCTCTGGTGTGGTGGGCATTTTGCATTTGAACTCCTTTTGAAGAGCCTTCTCAATTTCTATAAGGATAAACTTTAGCGCTATGTCGTCCCTTTCATTACTTTGGTAGTGCTCCAGAGCTAGAACTGTCATTGATAGACCGCTGGGCATACTTTCTCGTTTATGGTCACACCACGACTTGAGGTATTTCACAATGCGCGTCATCTGATCAGTCTTATGCTTCTTATAGTAATCGACAAATTCTTTTGGATCGTCCGTTTTAAAGTCCTCGTTCTTAACTGCTAACATAGGATGATCATCTGTAGAGTTGTCAAAGACCATTACCGGCAAGTCAATATGATACCCCGCTTGGTAATCGACTCGTATACATTTACTTTTGTGTGTCGGAGTTGCAGCGGTTACTCCGGTAACAGCGTCATATACCCAATTCTGCAAAGTTGTGCCAGTCACATTATCTGGATTACTTTTGAAGTATACACCATCATCTAGATCGCAATGATCCTCTTTGTTGCGGATGGATGTACCTAATTTGTAAGAGCCTTGAATGTAAAAGGTCGGCGTGTAATTAGGGTGATTGTTTGAGAAGTGATCACGGATAATCTTACGCAGGTTATCCTTTGAAGTTATCATCTTATCCTTCTTACTGGACAAGATTTTAAGTTCGTCATTGAAAGTTGAGAATAGTTCGTGACAATTTGCCATGTATGTACCTCCTTCTTTAAAAGTTAAACAATAATTATGATGACTCGATCGTCTGAGGATGACTACATCATTTTATGTGCCCAACTTGCATTATTTGTGCAAATATATAAAATAGAATCGAGGTAGCTGTCATTTTGTCATACAATTTGACATAATTTATGCTATTTATGAAAATGAAATCGTTGTGACTGACATTATGTCGGTACTGCTTTTGCTATTACCAACAGAATAATGATGGTGCACACACTATGTGATATGGCTGCCGAAGGCTTCGACTTCTATCTAAATCCCTCTCCCTCCTTTGGCACACTCGACATTCTTGGCACTCTTCCCACCATCCCCACCCAAGAATGCCAACAATGCCAAGAATGCCACTAATATATACACATAACCCTACCTGAACCTCTTCTCATAAAACCCATAACTGACCTTCTTGAAATAACTCGTAGCCAGCCACCTCTTGAAGCTCCTCTCAGGCATCCCATAGCCCGCAGCAATCTCCACACCCTGCCTAGTCTCAAAACTCGGCGGCAACTCATCATAAATCAGCCTCTGAATCGCCGGAAGATCACTAGCAGGACTGCTCAGATACTCCCGCTGAGCCTTCAAACCACAACCGATGAAATAATAACACAACGCGATCGCACCCTTCACACTCCGTAAACTGACCTCTGTCAACTCCGACTCGCCACACCCATAAGCCAAAACCTCCAGCCCCAAAGCAAAGCGCCCGCAATACCTATCCATCTTCGTCGCCAATCCCGCAAACGCATCCCCACCGCAATTCTTCTGATCCGACAACGAATTGAACCAATCCGAATACGCCGCCTTCGCCTCAGGAGAGAATCGCAACACATTCGGCTTACCCTCGTAGGGGATAGACAAAATCCTCTCGATTATGCGACTCCACGACTCCTTCACGCTGTCGTCAATCTCATTCTCCTTCAGCTTCGGATACGGAACCTTATCCGGAAAAGCAAAAATCCACCTGTCCATAAAACCATTCTGCACCTTGCCCTTCGCAAACGACTTCAGAATACCAGGCTGAACACCACCGAAAATACTGATGCAAGTATTATCAATCTTCACAGGGTCCGACGAAACGCGATTCACCGTCACACCGCTACCCGCAAACAACTGCGTCCACATCTGCTCATCACTACCGCTTCGATACTTATTGAAACTGTAGATGAAACCGATCAGCTCATCGAAATAAACAATCAACCCACGAGGATTCGCCTTATGCTGCCTCACCAGAACCTCAGGCGTGAAATCGCTAAGAATGGTCTGACAGAAATCCGGCTCCTGAATCCGTGCATTCCTCTCCTTCAAAGGCTTACACATTTCCATATCATACAAAGCTTTAGCATCCACATACTTATCATACTCCTCATCATCCTTCCCCATAATCGGCCCCAAAGCAAACTCAAAGCAGCTGGTCTTATTCGTACCACGATCACCAACGATTGCCATATACAGAATCGGCTTCTCACACCACCCATTTATAATCTGAATCACAGTCGAATTCCCACAAGCAGCACACGCAACGAACAACAACGACGGAGCAATATAATCGATAGGGAAATTCTGACATTTATGTGTCTCATAAACAATCCTCTGCACCTTTCCCGGCAGAACCTCCACCGGAAACCCGACACTCTCATAATGCGGCACACAATCAGGAATAACCCCATACTCATGACACTTATAAAAGAAACTTCCGATCCTGATACTCCTCGTATTCTGCAGAAACCCATCAAACTTCCTATCCGTATCCTCCCGATCATACTTCGACGAAAACACCGATATGCGATGAAAGAACTCCCTGCATTCCTCGCCGGCACTGGCCAACGCCATTCCCACAGTCATCCAATCCTGATAATCATCCAACGGCACCCGTCTCTTCTCCCACTCCAGCACATACAACTCAATCCTGGAACTCCTATCCTGAGCCCTCTCCGGTACCGGACCAGACGAATAAACCTCACCGTCATCCTCCTCCCGCTCATCGATACAGAACACCTCACAATTCTCATTGAAAAACGCATCAGGATCATAACTCACAACCCTTAACCTCGTGACATCACAACAAGCCTTATCTACCTCATAGCCAAACACCTCCAGCTCCTTTCTTAAAGCATTGAAATAGACCTTATGCTCCTTGAAATCATCCGTGCCGAGCGGCACGATCCCGAACAAACCCTTTCCACCGACGGAAAGCCCGATATACCAAAAGAACGGCAACTGACTCAGCTCCTCCTTCGCCGCAGCCGGATCCTCCAGATTATCAAAATCCAACACCATAAGCGAATTATAACGCTTAAACTTCTCCTCCACAGCCTTGCTCGAAGCCCTGGATGTAAAACTGGCCGAAATCGTCGCACAAGGCAGCTCAGTCCTTTTGATCTTGTTCCTGATCTCCTTATCCTCACACGAACGAAGCCTCTCTATAACCTCACGATACTTCTCTCCCAGCTTCAGAAACTCCAGCAGACTCATCTCTCTGGGTGAATTGACTGCAGATTCATAAATGGTGCTTTTCTCCTGCATAGATGCGTTTGCAGGAACCTTCATAATGATGTTTGGAAACACACTGACCAGCGTGCCACCAATAGAGGAATTGCATACCTCACAAGAAACTCTCCTTTCCATAACCCATCACTTCCGTTTCCTGTAATGCACATATTTTCCTGCTTTGTTTGCCTGAACGCTTTGATCCAGTTCATCGGCATAGATTAAACGAGAATTTCCTCGTTTCTTTGTCTTGAGCGTACCTGCTTTGATCCTGTCATAAAGGGCAGTACGTCCGATTCCTAAAATTTCGCAAGCCTCATCAACTGTGTAGTACCTCTCTTTCTTTTTCTCAAGATACTTAGGCACAGCTTCGGCTAATGCTTCATTGACGCTCTCTTTGATCACGCCCTTGAAGAATTGTTTGATAGCTTCCAATTCTGCCATAATAATAGTATTTGTGAATAGAACTAAAGGTTGTGCACACACCTTGTCGAAGCATTTTCGACGATGCAAAAGTAAAATGCAGTACATTGATATACAACATTTTGAAATAGCTCACCTTGTCGGTTGATGTCGGTGCTATAACGGAAAAAGGCCTCCTATTGGAAGCCTTAATAGAAAACTATATGTCGGTCACGCCGACATAAATAATTTATATCACGGAAGGGTAGTCGCTCAAAATCATGGCAATACCGTCCGACATTTTGATATTCTCATCGTGATATCTCTTGTAATGCAGCTTGATATACCGTCCTCCTTCTCCGTGGAAATTGAATATACGGTTCATCTCGTGACACTCCAGTCCGAAGTGATGCCCAAAGTATGTCGCATCGTTTTTCCTGCCGGTCCAAGTGGCTTTCATAATAGGGTATTCCCTGCGGATAAGTATGTCTTCAAGCATGCTGTCACTCAAGCCGTACATATAATGACACAATGCATCAGACAATCCTTTATATGGGGACGATTGTTTCGCCACTGTGTACTTGCACTCTTTTACATGGCTATTTATAAAGCTTAACTGCTTGTCTAGTCTTCCCAGCAAAGTATAGTACTCCATTGCCAGGATGTTGTCATCCATGTACTCGGCCACGTTTTGTTCGTTTTCCTGGCAGCAGATATCAAACTTGATTATAGATTCCTTGAACTCTTCGTACCTGTTCAGGAACAGCGATACCTCATAAAGTCTCGCATTGTTATTCTCGATGTGATTCCACTCGTCATTTATCATATAGCAAGACCTCATAACATGGTCTTCGTAGTCGTAGAAAAGGTTTCTTATATTACTGATGCTTTGAGTGAAATCGCAGAAAGAAATGTTCTTATTGTCAGGATTTTCCAGAAACGGGATGATCCTGTAGAAATCACGAACGGCTGAACTCAAACATTCAGCCGTGTCATATAGAATCCCTCGATTGTCAATCATATTAGTTGAAGTAGTTATATTTGCTCATAATCTTTTCTACAACCTGCAACTGGTCTGCTTTTATATATTTCTTGAGCATTGCAGGTGAACTGTGGCCAGTGATCTTCATGATGTCGTATACATCCATTCCGGATAGATACATCAAGGTCGCTCCTGTTCTTCGGGCTGTGTGAGTATGGATCAGCTGATGTTTTTCAATCCTGGTCTTAGCAGGGGTTCCGCCCTTGGTTGTTTCAATTTCCACCAGCTGGCATATACCGGCTTTCTTTGCCACTTCCTTAATATACCTGTTGATTACCTGGTCCTCAAGATGTGGCATCTGATAATCGTACTTCTCGAGAATCATCTTCAATTCAGTGGAGCAAGGAATCGCCACCTTGGTACCGGTCTTCTGCTGTCTTATATTTATATAAGTTACTTCCTCACGAACAACCTTCTCGATCTTCTCCTTTGTGTTTGGGTCTTCTTCCTCTACGATGTACTTTCTGGTGTATGTATTTATGTCCTTCTTGCTGATATTATTGTAATCGGATACTCTTTGAGCAGTCCACACTCCCACCATGAAGATGTCTCTAGCAATTTCATATCCTGGACCCAAATCTGAAAGATCTGCATTCATCATAGCAGTCAGTTCCTCTTTGGTAAGAAAAACAGAATCCACCTCTACGCGAGTGCCTTTGAATTTCTTGTCCTTATATTTGCTGTTAGTGTGGTGACCTTCAGATTCGGCTGCAGCTAGAATACCTTTCAGTTCCTTAATGCATTTGCCGACTGAGTTGATGGCGTAGTTCTTTCCTTTGAGGTATGCAGTATAATCATAATAGCACTGCATGTCGATATCATCAAAGTCGTATGTTCTGCCGGTAGCCTCTTGGAATTGTGCCCACTGGGTCATGGCCTGTTTGATGGAGCGTACTGTGCTCTTGGCATAATTAGTTCCTTTTTCAGTCTGCCTGTCTCCGTTTTCAATCTGCTCTATAAACAGTTTGATGTACTTAGACAAAGTCATCTTCCTGGCTCTTTCTGCAGCAAGTCTTGCCTCTTCTGCCAAACGAGCCTCCTCCGCTCTCTCTTCAGCATAAATGATATTGTCGCAAATTTCCTTTACCTGATCGATGCTCAACTCAACTCCGGACTCCAACTTATAATTGATAGCATCCTGAATCTTGATAATCTTCTTGTTCAGCTTTGAACCCTCATCAGTCTTGAGGAAATTAGCGAAAGCAACCCCATTCCTGTCAAGCAGCCATTTCTCTGCCGGAACCAGCAAATTAGTTTTGACGCGGATGTTGACTTTAGGATTTGACGATTGAATTCTGATGTACAAGGGAACAATCCCTTTCGCCTCTTTTTTGAGTAATGTGAATGTAGTTGACATAAAAATTGTGTATTTAAATTCGCATTACAAATATAAAGAATATTTCCGAAAAGTGTACTGAAAATGTACTGAAAATCTCGCACAAACTGAAAGTGATTCCGAACATCAAAATACGGAAATAATTGAATAATAACTATTTAATATAATTTAGGCGAAATGTGCTATTCATTCTTGTGCTGAATTTTAATTCCGCTAGGCACCTCAAGAAAATGCCTT
>Ga0233376_1000045_pt1 | contig 27882 bp, 22 predicted proteins | sample ElkDunMinimDraft_11_FD_180691 | JGI IMG/M metagenome (GOLD analysis project Ga0233376, IMG submission 180691) | Fecal eukaryotic communites from dung pellets of Tule Elk in California, USA - Elk Dung E2 | ecosystem: Host-associated > Mammals > Digestive system > Large intestine > Fecal | place... | reverse complement strand
ATAAAGTTAGACTTCGTGCATACAAAGGTGACGATTTGTACTCCGACTACACAAGTGAACTTACCGTAAAGACACAACCTAAACAGGTTGAGATGGTAGATGTTGACAACTATAAGGCCGACCTCAGTTGGGGACTCGCTGAAGGTGCATGGAACTACACCGACGCCAACTGGAACGGAAATCTGTTTACCGATAATAGTAAAGTGCTCTTCAATCCAGAAGAAGACGCCAGCGTCACCCTTAACGAAACCGTCACGCCTGCATCAGTAGTGATAAACACTCCAGCCGACATCAGCATCAAAGGTACTGGAGCCATCAGCGGCGAAACATCAATGAACAAGGCAGGCACAGGTACGCTCACGCTCAACACCACCAACACTTACACGGGTGCAACAGTGCTCCACAACGGCACGCTCTCGTTCAACTCGCTCAAGAACGGCGAAGTGGCAAGCGCAATCGGCGCATCATCCGAATTCGGACAAAACTGGATTTGGAACGGAGGAACATGGAACTACACAGGAGGCACGACATCAACCAACCGAAGCGCCAACCTCTATTCCGACACAGAGTTTGACGTGGCAAGCAGCGGCGCAACCGTAACCATGAACGGAAGCATCAATGGTACGGGTTCTGTAACATTCGGAGGAAAAGGTACAACAACCCCTTCCTCACCAAACTTCTTCGGATATGACGGAGCAACAATAGTCAGCGGCGGCACCCTCCACCTGCCATATCTCAGCAGTATCGAAGACAAGATACTTAACCTCGGAAGTAGCAGCAAACTCGTGCTTGCCGGAGGAAAATTCTCCACTAAGGACGCCAACGACAACTACACTACCTACACCTTCCCTATCGAAGCGAAAGAAGGAACAACATCCATCTTCGAGCCATATCGCAACTGCTACATCAAGAGCCCGTTCTACGGCACAGGCACCATCGACTTCCGCATATCATGGGTGAGAGAATACATCCAAGGCGACATGACAAACTTCTACGGACGCCTGATAGGCAACGGTGTCGGTTCGTCAAACCAGCTCGTCATCGACACCAGCAAGGGCATACCTAACGGAGTGGTCGAACTCAAGGGAACTATCATGATGATCTACTGGCCTACCAACGGAGACATTCACATCGGCGGACTCAAGGGAACATCAACTACCACACTCGGAGGCTCAAGCAAACAGACAGCCGGCCACAAGATGACATGGCGCATAGGCGGAGCCAACACCAACGAAAACTTCCTCGGAGTCATCAACGACTGCGCAAGCAACACCGCCGACAAGTACAAGGGCACAACCAACATCGTCAAGGAAGGTAGCGGCGACTGGCGATTGACAGGCACCAACGTCTACACTGGCACAACCATCGTCGAGGGCGGACGCCTCATCGTCAACGGTACCCACAACGGCGGAGGTGTATATACGGTGAAAGACGGCGCTACACTCATGGGACGAGGCACAATAGGCTCAAGAGTGACAATACAGAAAGGCGGAACCCTGAACCCTGGCGACACACTCATAACAACCATATACACCATGAAACTCAACTCCGGCCTGACTATCAATAACGGCGGACAAATGGAAGTGTCTGTGTCCTACAACGGAACAAAAGCCACATGCAACCGAGTAGCCATAACAGGCAACTCAATCATCAGCGGCGCTACTCTCGTAATGAACATGGACAAGGCTGCCGGCATACCTGACGGAACGGAACTCACCGTGTTCAGCAAGATAGGCACCGTCACAGGGTCGGGATTTACAACCATCCTTCCTGAGCAACCATCACCTACACAAGTATGGGACACAAGCACCCTCCTCACCGACGGAAAAATCCGCATTCTCAACAAAGAGGAATACACCGCCATCGAGGGCATCACTGCCGAAGAGGATAAGGACGAACAGCTCTACGACCTCAACGGACGCCCCGTTTCATCCGATTACCGTGGCATCGTAGTCAAGGGTAAAAAGAAGGTGCTCAAAAGATAAGGCGTACGACACAGAAAGCCAATAAGGGCCTGACCCTACATATCATAACATCTACGAGGGGGAATGGACGGACAGCACCCTGCCCTACCATGTCATCCACCGCATGGCAAGCGTGCACGGTGTGCATGGTGTGTTCAAGCGCATTCTTGACTACTGCTTCGGAAAGACAGACAACATCCGCATCGACACCCATCGACAAAACTTGATAATGCGCAACGCTCTAAGCAAGTACGGATTCAAATATTGCGGAATCATCTATCTGCTCGACGGAGCGGAGCGGCTGGCATACCAACAAATAAGAAATCAACGAAAAAACAAATAGCATCATGAAGAGTAAAACGCTAATAATAGCATTGGCTGCATTGACATTCGCCGCTACCGCAAATGCACAAACAGAACTAAAGAAAATATACAACGAAGAAATAAATCCTCTGGAGCAGATCGACCGTGCCATAGCGAAAGCCAAAGATAAAGGCAAGTACGTGGTCTGCCAAGTTGGTGGCAACTGGTGTCCGTGGTGTTTGCGTTTCGCCGACTTCATCACAAATGATAGCACTATAAACACACTTATAAACGAGAACTTCGAATATATCCACGTCAACTACAACCCACGCAAATCTTTAGGAGCAGAGAAACAGGAAGAGGCCGCCAAACTTATGAAACGCCTCAACAATGCCGGGCGCTTCGGCTTTCCAGTTATGGTCATACTCGATGAAAACGGAAATGTGATACACATCCAAGACTCCAGTTTCCTTGAAGAAGGTAAAGGATACGACAAGGACAAGGTTTTACGATTCTTCAAGAACTGGACACCCCAAGCAACAAAAGACTAAAAATAACAAAAGGCTGAATCCTGGGATTCAGCCTTTTTGCTTAGTTCATGTATTGATGTTAGAATTTGTCATCAAGATATTCAAATCCGCAATAAGGAACGAGAACCTCAGGCACGCGGATGCCATCAGGAGTCTGGTTGTTTTCCATTATTGCAGCGACAATGCGTGGAAGAGCGAGCGCCGAACCGTTGAGTGTGTGGCATAGTTCTGTCTTCTTGTCAGCAGCACGACGATAACGACACTTCAAGCGGTTTGCCTGATAGCTCTCGAAGTTTGAAGTTGAACTTACCTCAAGCCAACGCTTTTGGGCGGCAGACCACACCTCGAAGTCGTAGCAGATAGCACTTGTGAACGACATGTCACCACCGCAGAGTTTGAGAATACGATAAGGAAGGCCGAGCTTAATGAGGAGTCCCTCAACATGGTCAACCATTTCCTTAAGTGATTCGTAAGAGTGCTCTGGTGTATCAATACGCACGATTTCAACCTTGTCAAACTGATGCAGACGGTTGAGTCCGCGAACATCCTTTCCGTAGCTACCAGCCTCACGACGGAAACATGCAGAATAAGCGCAACGCTTAACAGGAAGTTCCTTCTCGTCAATAATGACATCGCGGAAGATATTCGTCACTGGAACTTCTGCTGTAGGGATGAGATATAAATCGTCAAGCTGACAATGATACATCTGACCTTCTTTGTCAGGAAGCTGACCAGTGCCATAACCTGAAGCCTGGTTAACTACAAGCGGAGGCTGCACCTCAAGATATCCGCTCTTGCGCGCCTCGTCGAGGAAGAAAGCCTCCAGAGCACGCTGAAGGCGAGCCATCTTACCTATATAGAAAGGGAAACCGGCACCCGTAACTTTCACTCCGAGGTCGAAATCTATGAGATTGTATTTCTTAGCAAGTTCCCAGTGAGGAAGCGGTTCATCACCAAGTTCAGGAATCACTCCACCCTCTTTCACCACAACATTATCCTCAGCGCCTGCACCCTCAGGTACATCGTCGTTCGGAATATTAGGGATGGTGCAAAGATGAAGAGTCAAAGCCTGTTCAGCATCCTTCAGTTCAGCAGAAAGAGCGTTTGACAAATCCTTGAGTTTAGCTACTTCGGCCTTTGCGGCTTCAGCCTCAGACTTGAGTCCTTGTTTCATCAACGAGCCGATCTGCGCAGCAAACTTCTTGCTTTCAGCCAGATTAGCATCAAGTTTTGTCTGTGTTTCACGACGCTTCTTGTCTATTTCGATGGCTTTCTCTACAGCCTCCCTAGCACCCTGGAAGTGCTTCTTTTCAAGACCGCGAATAACTCGCTCTGTCTCTTCCGTAATAAGTTTAAGTGTTAGCATAAATATCTGATTTTATTCGTTTTCCTTTATCCTCATTATTCCCGACACCATGCGCCCCGACTTTATCGTCAAGCGACGTGCAGAAAAGAATTTGTCATAATTAATAAATGTACATATATTTGTCAGCATCACATGGCTGTTATTAACGCCCGCTTCAAGCAGTTGCAGACGATTAGCTTCCCATAGATTTATGTGCCACTTAGCCTGCGTATTATTGGTGGCACAAGGGTAACGCCTCGCAATTCGCTCCATATCGAAACCAGCATTGGCAAATTCATCATACACCTCATCGCCCACCTCAAAACTGTCGAGCGAAATGGAAGGGCCAATCACTGCAGCACAATCTTCTGGACGAGTCCCATAAGTTGCAATCATCGTTCTGATGGTTTCGCCGACAATGTTCTTTACCGTACCTCGCCACCCTGCATGAACAGCTGCTACCACGCCTCTCCGTCTGTCTAAAATCAGCACCGGCACGCAATCTGCCGTAGAGACACAGACGCACACATCCTTAAGATTCGTCACCAAAGCATCGATTCCGTCAAGACGAGCTTTTCTGCTCATTAAGTCAAGCGACAAGAAATTTTCATCTATAGCAAGAACTTCCTTACCATGCACCTGGTGCGGAATTATAAGTTTATCACAACCGGTACCAATCATTGACGCCAGATGATTCTGAGCATCAGCAACTTTGGTGAAATCATCACCGCAAAAAGGATTTGCGTTAAATCCTGAATAAGGAGAATCTACTGTGACAAGATTACCGCGCTTAGTACTGAATGCCACCACGCCTGGCGAAACATCATAGCACAAAAGCTGATTGTCATCAACGCTCCTTGTCATTGTCATCGCCCTCTTCGTACTCAAAATCCTCCAAGTCTTCGAAATCCTCTATATCGTATTCCTCCACATCCTCAAACTCATCGTCGTCAATATAAACAATCTCTTCATCCTCGCCCTCTGCTTCAAGTTCTGCACGCAAGCGGATATAGTCTTTTGGATGATGCACGATAGACTCGCTTGTCGTGATAGCCACAATCTTGTTGCTTTCGCTATTCATCTCACGCCATAGCAAATCCTTCAGTTCCATCAATCCCTTGCCTGTGATTGAAGAAATGAAAACGGTTGGCACATCCTTAGGAAGAGTTTCGCTTAGCATTTCAACCAGTTCATCATCGAGCATATCCGACTTTGTAATGGCAAGCACACGTCCCTTATCCAATAATTCCGGATTGAAAGTGGCAAGTTCATTGAGCAAAATCTCATATTCTCGCTTAATATCATCAGTGTCGCCTGGCACCATAAACAAAAGCAACGAATTTCGCTCTATATGACGAAGGAAGCGAAGTCCAAGTCCTTTACCCTGACTCGCACCTTCTATGATACCTGGTATATCAGCCATGACAAACGACTTGCCGTCACGGTAGGAAACGATTCCTAAACTAGGTTCAAGAGTTGTGAACGGATAATTAGCAATCTTAGGTTTGGCTGATGAGAGCGCCGATACTAATGTCGACTTTCCTGCGTTGGGAAAACCTACAAGACCGACATCTGCAAGAAGCTTAAGTTCAAGGATAACTGTCAATTCCTGCATTGGTTCACCAGGTTGCGCATAACGCGGCGCCTGATTTGTTGGGGTGCAGAAATTAAAATTACCCAAACCTCCACGTCCGCCTCTCAACAATATGATTTCTTGTCCATGATCAGTGACATCACAAATGTAATCGCCTGTTTCTGCATTATATACAACAGTACCACATGGTACATCTATATACTTATCCTCGCCCTGTTTACCCGAACTTTTACATTTTGACCCGTTACCTCCATGCTCAGCCTGAACATGACGGTCATACTTCAAATGCAACAAAGTCCAATAGTTACGATTGCCGCGTAGTATGACATGACCTCCACGTCCTCCATTACCGCCATCAGGTCCTCCCTTAGGCAAATATTTCGCCCTGTGCATATGTGTAGACCCACGTCCACCACGTCCTGAACGGCAATATATCTTCACATAGTCTATAAAGTTTGAGTTCGCCATGCGTTATGTTTTATCTGTTGCAAGTCTTTTTATCAGCACTAAGAGTCCAGAAGTAACTTTCGCAACATCTGAACTCCTAAATATTCCAGTTGTATAAGGATGAATGTACTATTTGTTCTCTGCATCTATCGCCTCGAAGATGTCAGCAAGCATCTGCTCTTTTGAACCTTTCCAAGTGAACGTGTGACGCAAACCTTCCTTTTCAAACCACTCTGCAAGCGGAGCTGTCTGGTTGTGATAAACCTCAAAACGCTTTTTGATAGTTTCCTCGTTATCATCTGCGCGTCCCTGCTCAATAGCACGGTTAAGCAGACGAGCCATAAGTGTCTCTTCATCAACAACAAGTTCCACCATCATACCCATATCATGATTACGCTCAGCAAGCATCTTCTTCAATGCCTCAGCCTGAGCGATAGTGCGAGGGAATCCATCAAAAATAACTCCCTTGCCTGCTGTCAAAGAGTCGTATGTCTTGGCAAGAATGTCTATCATCAATTCATCAGGGATGAGTTGTCCATTGTCAATATAGCCTTTGGCAATATTACCAAGCTCTGTGCCATTCTTGATTTCACCTCTAAGGACATCACCTGTAGAAATGTGCCCCATTCCATATTTAGCAACAATCTCATCACTATATGTGCCCTTTCCTGAACCTGGAGCACCAAAAATAATTATATTCTTCATATTCTATAATTTTAATCTTTAATTGACTACAAACTTACACAAAATCTTCGGTTCACGCGTTACCACATTACAACAAAATGCCAAATTAGCACAATAAAATTCACTTTATAAGAATTCAAGATTGAATAATACACACATTTTCCTAAATTTGCATCCATGAAGATTCTTTCAGCAGCACAGATAAAAAAGGCCGACTCCTATGCCATTGAGGAGGAACCTATTAGTTCTATCGATTTGATGGAGAGGGCATCTGCCGCTTTCACGTACAAGTTCACTTCTATGTGGAAAAACGACACGCCTGTAAAAGTTTTTGCAGGTTCTGGCAACAACGGAGGCGACGCACTTGCCGTGGCAAGACTTTTATGCAACATGGGATACAAGGTGGACGTTTTCCTATTCAACACAAACGGAAAACTTTCACTTGACTGCTCTGCAAACCTCGAAAGGTTGCGCAACCAAAACATTGCTGAAATCACGGAAATAACCACTTCATTTAACCCACCTCCTCTCACAGCAGAAGATGTTGTGATTGACGGTCTTTTCGGCACAGGAATCAGTCGTCCGCTCACTGGCGGATTCGCATCTGTAGTAAAATACATCAATTCTCAACCGTCCACGGTAGTGTCCATCGACGTTCCGTCTGGACTTATGTGCGAAGACAACACATACAACGTCATGAGTCATGTCATCAAGGCCGACTACACATTCACGTTCCAGTACCCAAAACTGGCATTCTTCTTTGCCGAGAACGCCTGCCATACTGGAGAATGGGACGTACTTGACATTGGCATAAAGATTCCTGATAGCGAAGATTTCCACACTTGCTACAACCTAACGGAAGAGGGTCTCATCAGCACCATGCTAAAGACTCGTCCCAAATTCGCCCACAAGGGCACAATGGGACATGCCTTACTTATTGCAGGACAGAAGAACATGGCAGGTGCTGCCATACTCGCCGCTAAAGCATGCTTACGTGCAGGAGTGGGAAAACTGACACTGCACACTCCCGAAATCAACGCACAGCCAATTTTGGCAGCATTGCCCGAAACCGTACTTCACACAGAGAATAAAACGGAGCATTTCTCCAATCCTTTTGACGCCACACCATTCGACGCAATGGGCATTGGTCCTGGCATCGGGACTGACGAACGTACTGCTCAAGCATTTATAGAACAAATTAGGCTAACTACCTCGCCTATAATTATTGACGCAGATGCAATCAATATCCTTTCAAGACACATCGGATGGATTCAGCAACTGCCTCAGAACAGCATACTCACCCCTCACAAAAAGGAACTTGCTGGACTCATCGGAGCGACTCGCAACAGCTATGAGGAACTTCAAAAAACGCGCGAGTTAGCCATGCGCCAACACATATATATCCTAATCAAAGGAGCTTTCTCCATAATCGTCACCCCCGAAGGGCATTGCCATATCAACCCTACAGGCAACCCAGGCATGGCCACTGCCGGAAGCGGCGACGTGCTTACAGGCATAATCCTCTCACTTCTCGCCCAAGGCTACACCTCTGAAGCAGCATCCTTGACAGGCGCCTACCTGCATGGATTAGCAGGCGACATTGCCGCCGAGGCCCTATGCGAGGAAAGCCTTATTGCCAGCGACATCATCAATCACCTGCATTCTGCATTCAAGAAAATCAAATTAGCAAAACCATGATAAAGAAAAAGACAACAGCAACAGTGTTCGGAATCCTGTTTTCCGCACTCGCACTCCCTGCACTCGCACAAACACAAGTTAGCACATATAACACCGGAATCGTAGCAGAAGGAGTCAGCTATTTTCTCCCGCAAACAGAAATTATGGTAAAGGTCGTTTCAACAGCAACCACCTACACCCCTGGCGAATTTTGCCGCTACGCCGAGCGCTATCTTCACATCACCGGAGTGCGTCAAAACTCAGAAACCAAACACATAATTACCGAAATGAACATACAGGCCATCGGCACGCCCGACACCACAAAACACTTCACTATCAAGCTCAAGGACAAGACCATAGCTCCATTTGTCCGCCTTGATGACAACGGCGTGCTCCTTGCAATCAACGCCGAAGCCGAAAACGAAGAAGACGTCATCAACGTACCAGCTGAAAAGCGCAACAATATCAAACCGAAAGATTTCCTGACACACGAAATCCTCTCAGCCAACTCCATTGCCAAGATGGCAGAACTCACAGCTGCAGAAATCTACGACATACGCGAAAGCCGCAGCGCAATCATGAAGGGGCAAGTCGACACAATGCCAAAAGACGGCGCCTCGCTCAAAATAGTACTCGATGAGCTCAATCGCCAGGAAGAAGCGCTCTTACAACTCTTCGTCGGCTACGAGGAGAGCAAATCAACCGTCAAAACATTTACATACATCCCTAAAGGCGACACAGACAAAGACATCATTTTCCGCCACTCTGAAAAGTACGGATTCACCACTGCCGACGACCTCGGAGGCAACCCCTACTACATCAGCGTCAAGGACAAGCACAGCGTATCACTCCCCACAGCCGAGGAAAGCGCCAAGCGCAAAATCACAGGAGTTGTCTACAATTTGCCAAGCCTTGCAAACATCAGAATATTCACTCCGCTTCGCACCTACTTCGACACAGAATTCCCTATCGCACAATTCGGAACCGTCGACGTACTTAGCAGCACACTATTCAATAAGGGAGCGACAACGAAAGTAACCTTCAACGCCTCAACAGGAGCAATCATCAAAATTGATAAGTAACCCCCCGACTCTTACCTCCTTAAAATTCCTTTAACTTCTTAACTCCTAAACATAAAAAACATGAAAGTCCTATTAGTCAACGGAAGCCCTCACAAGGAGGGATGCACACACATAGCACTGCAGGAAGTAGCAAAGACACTTAACGAAGCTGGCATAGAAACTGAAATTTACTGGATAGGCAACCGTCCTATCTCCGGATGCATCGCTTGCGGACAATGCATAGCCACAGGAAAATGCTGCATCGACGACACCGTCAACCCTTTTATTGAAAAAGCACGCGAAGCCGACGCATACGTGTTCGGTTCCCCTGTTCACTACGCAGCAGCATCAGGCGCGCTCACATCGTTTCTCGACCGCGCATTCTACGGCAAATCATCCATCTACGCCCTTAAGCCAGCTGCAGCTGTAGTTAGTTGCCGACGCGGAGGAGCAAGCGCAGCCTTCGACCAACTAAACAAATACTTCACAATCAGCCAGATGCTCGTTGTTGGTTCACAATATTGGAACCAAATTCACGGCAACACCCCTGAAGAAGCGTTGCAAGACGGCGAAGGACTGCAAACCATGCGTACCCTCGGTCGCAACATGGCATGGTTGCTCCGTTGCATCGAGCAAGGCAGACAGTCAGGCATCACACCTCCTGAAAAGGAATCGCCGATAAAGACAAATTTCATAAGGTAGGAACTATTCACTATTACCCTCAAAACAGCCAACACAAAACAAGAAATTCCCATAGGGCATCCTTTCGAGGGTGCTTTTTTTAGGAGTTAAGGAGTCAGGAGTTAAGAAGTTAAGTAGGGACGCAATGTATTGCGCCCTTTTCGAACGCCGATTTAACGGATTGGGCTGATTAACGCTGATTTTGTATTTTATCCGCGACAATCTGTTCGATCAGTTTCATCCGCGTTCAAGAACACAAAACCGTGTCGTTCCGTGTCCTCAGCGTGTTCCGTGCCAATATTTAACGCTCTAAAAACCACAGATTACACCGATACACACGGATTTTCTTTTTCCTCCCTCACTTGTTGGGGGCCCCTTGCGGGTGCCCTTTTGGGAGTTCAGGAGTTGCAGGAGTGACGCTTCGCTTAGGAGTACAGACAAATGATGCAGGGCGGCATATCCTATGGTATCGTCTGAACTTCTGTAACTACTGAACTTCAGAACTCCAAAATGAGATTAGTGGCAATTAGTGTTTACAACCTCTGCGGCAATCGGCGAGATCTGCGGGAGACAAAATCCGTGTTCTCCATAATAAATTACCCTTAATTCGCACCCAGAATAGTGTGATACCTTGCTGATAACTTCATACTTAGACTAAGTTTATACAAACTTAGACTGAAAACGTACAAACTTAGACTGAGTTTGTACGAACTTAAGCTGAGTTTGGAATTCAGACGCAGGTATTGAATCTTCTGCAATACGCTGCAAAAGTGTTACTACTCCCCACCCTCTTCTTCTGAATCGGAGGTTTGGTTACGGGAGAGGATACCTACGATATGAGTATAGTAGTCCTGAGGTTCGATGCCTGGGAAGTTTTGCCCCATGATGTCGCGAAGTATCTCAGGGCATACTTCGACGGACTTGCGCAAACTGGCGAGAAACTTGACCGTGTCGCTCATCTGAAAATATGTATAGGTGAGATAAGCATAGGCATGAGGGGGCGGATTGTCTTCGGCAAGCACTCGCAAGAAGAATTTGCTTGCCGCTTCAGGTTCGCCGGCATTGAGATAGCGCAATCCTGTGAGCAGCAGGGCTTGGTGGTGGTCGTAGTGATGTGTCACCGAATCAGTAAAGGTCTGGAAGGCTTCATCATGCTTGCCCATTGCAAGCAGAGCTGCACCTTTGGTCTGCATGAAATCGAAGTTATGCGGACTTACCGTCAATGCTTTATCTGCCAGTTGCAGCGCTTTATCGTATGTGCCCAGCAATAGATGGCATTCTGCCATTTCGTAGCAGTTGTTTGCGTAATAGTCGGGCTGGTCGGCCGCTACTGCGCCTTCGTTCCATGCCTCGGCTGTGATGAGATAAGGTTTAGCCTCATCATAGCGCTCAAGACGGACAAGGCAGGATGCTATGAAGAGGTCGGGCGAATCTGCCCCGCACAATTTATACTTTTGGAACGTGGCAAGGGCGGCTTCGAAGTTTGCCTGGGCATAGAAGGCATGGGCTTTGGTGAAGAGTGAGAAACAGTCGTCGGGATTGACTGCCAGGGCGTATTCGGCTGAATCGACCGCTTCAGAATACTTGCCGTTGGTATACTGTGCGGCGGCAAGCACCGCCCATCCTCCTTCAAGGTATGGGTCTGTGTCGAGCATCAAGGTGTAGAGTTTCTCGCAGAGAACGGGGAGGTTTTCGATACGGCACACTTCAGCCACGCTAAGGTCTATTTCGCTATTGCCCAAAGGTCCTTCTGCAGAAAAGACTGTGATATACTCATCTATCCACTGTATAAGCATTTGGCGACGCAAGTCTTCATCGTGAACAAACTCGCGCACGGAGGTGAGGATGTGCAGGTAGTTATCGCGCCGGATCTCGCTCGCATCCTTTAAGGAACTGTCGTTGCGCAGTTCTTCCTCTTCGCGCTTAATCCATTGGCGGAAAAGGCGGCCAGCCTCGATATAGTTTGCATAATGGGCAAGTTGGAGCTGTGCCGACACGTAGTAATAGTCGTTGTTGAGTGTTGGGTTATCAAGAGTGCGCACAATGTCTTCCGCCAATTTATAATTATACTTGCACACATGAATACCTGCAAGCATAAGTTTAAGGCGGTCACTATCGGGGTGCTGTCTTAATCCTTCGGCAAGCACCTCTAAGGCTTCGTCCATGCTGACAAAATCGACATAATAGTCGGTAAGGTCGACAAAGTCGTCAACATCAAAATACCTTGAAACGGAGAGTTTCAAGGTATCTTGGTATTCGGCAAGCAGACGCTTGAACTCGGATGAATCAAAATAGTCGTTGCGCATCGTTCAATATATGGCGTTCTGTTTATTTCTTAGCCTTTGCCCAGTTGTCGCGCAAACCGACTGTGCGGTTGAACACGAGGTGGTCTGGGGTGCTGTCCTTGTCGAGGGTGAAATATCCCAGACGCTGGAACTGGAGATAGTCGAGAGGTTTGAACTCCTGGAGATACTTCTCCACGTAGCAGTTCTGGCGTACCTCGAGCGAACCAGGGTTGAGGAGTTCACGGAAGTCGCGCTCGTCGGCTGACGGATTCTCAACCATAAACAGACGGTCGTAGAGGCGCACTTCGGCAGGAACGCAGTGATTACGGCTCAACCAGTGGAGAGTAGCCTTAACCTTGCGGTTTGCATCAGGCATTCCGCTCTTGGTATTAGCGTCGTATTCGCAGAAAATCTCTTCCACTTCACCTGCTTCATTCTTCTTGATTCCTGTACACTTAACGATATATGCATTCTTGAGACGCACCTCACGTCCGACGCTAAGACGGAAGAAGTTCTTAGGAGCATCTTCCATGAAGTCCTCGCGCTCAATCCAAAGTTCACGGCTGAACTCAATCTGGTGAGTCTTGCTCTGCGGATCTTCTGGATTGTCGATAGCATCCATAACCTCAACCTGTCCTTCTGGATAGTTAGTAATGGTGAGTTTCACTGGGTTGATTACTGCGCTCACACGTGTGGCACGTGCATTAAGGTCTTCACGTACAGCAGCCTCAAGGAGTGCGAAATCATTGAGAGCGTTAAACTTAGTGTAGCCAATCATATCAATAAACTTGCGGATTGACTCAGGGCTGTATCCTCTGCGACGGAATCCGCAAATAGTAGGCATTCGTGGATCGTCCCATCCGTTGACGAGTCCTTCCTTAACGAGAGCGAGGAGCTTGCGCTTGCTCATGACTGTGTATGTGAGGTTAAGGCGGTTAAACTCGATCTGACGTGGACGATGGTCTCCAAGATCCTTGCCCTCCTTCAACTCGTCGATGAAGAGATTGTAGAGCGGGCGATGCACCTCAAACTCAAGCGTACAGATGGAGTGAGTGACTCCCTCGAAGTAGTCGCTCTGTCCGTGCGCGAAGTCATACATCGGATATGCGTTCCACTTTGTGCCGGTGCGATGGTGCGGAGTCTTGATGATGCGATAGATAATAGGGTCGCGGAAGTGCATGTTCGAGTTAGCCATGTCAATCTTAGCACGAAGAACCATGGAACCCTCAGGAAGTTCACCACTGTTCATCTTTTCAAAAAGAGCGAGGCTCTCCTCTACCGGACGGTTGCGGAACGGGCTGTTTGTTCCAGGCTGCGTAGGCGTACCCTTCTGCTCCTCTATCTGCTCGCGAGTCTGCTCATCGACATAAGCCTTGCCCTCTTTGATGAGGCGAACGGCAAACTGCCACAACTGGTCGAAATAGTCAGATGCATAATACACGTTGCCCCACTGGAAACCGAGCCACTTGATGTCCTCCATGATAGAGTCTACATACTCGGTATCTTCCTTTGACGGATTTGTATCATCGAAACGGAGATTGCACACCCCGCCGTGACGCGCAGCAATACCGAAGTCGATACAGATAGCCTTGGCATGACCAATGTGAAGATAGCCGTTTGGTTCAGGCGGGAATCGAGTCTGCACTCTACCGTCGTTCTTACCCTCGGCCAAATCCTTATTTACGGCCTCTTCTACGAAATTCAAATACTCGTATTTTCCTTCTTCAGGCTTTTCCATAATGTAACTATATGTTTTGTTTGTTTTTATCTACTAATTCTAACTTGCAAAATTAGTTTTTTTTCATGAGTTCCCAACAGATTGCAGCCACAAAATACGCTCTATTAGCGCCCAAAAAAAAACAGAAGAGCCCCCAAAACTAATTTCGAGGGCTCTTTTTATTGTTTTCGTACAATTTTAGTCTTCATAATAGTCAATATTCTCCTTTGTGAGAAGTTCGATTGACACATAATGGTCGCGAGTCAACTTAGAACGAAGTACGCAGGCGTTAAATAGGCTGCGGAAGCTGTTCAGCCCCTGCTTATGAGGGTGCTGCGCAATGAGGAAGTCTACAAATCCGTCCTTCACGCAACGCACATTGGCCTCGAGCATATCGTAACCAAGCAGTGTGACGTGGGGATGCCCGGGCATTTCCGCACGCAAGAAATCGCCAATAAGATGGATGGATGAATTAAAAGACACTCCAAGACGCACATCCTGGTTCTCAGCAAAGGCCTTGCGCATGATTTCACGCATGCCCTGCTTGTCGTAAGCATAAAGGTTGACATCCACAATCTCGCACTTTGGGCAGTTGTCCGCCAAATACTGGCGAAAACCTCTTTCACGGTTCAACTGCTGACGGCTCGCCACCCTGCCCTCTCCAAGAATCTTGAAGATGAATATGCGCTGAGGCACACCGCCCGAAGCAAGCATCATAATGCGTGCAGAAAATTCGCCGCTACGCTTAGAGTCTTGGCCATAGAAAGTGACAGGGTTAAACTCAGGCCAGTTTGAGTCGATCAGCGAATATGGAATGGACTCCGCCTCGAGCGCACCTACAAACTCTGTCATAATGCGCTGTTGAAAGATCGGAGCTATAATTACGGCAAAAGGATTCGTTGCGAGCAGAGCACGATATTCCTCTACAAAGGATTCGTCATTAAACGGGTCGTAGTGGAATATCTTAAAAGCGATCTTGAAATCTGAAAAACGAGTAACTCCATCACGCAAACCTTTCTCAACACGAGCCCAATAGCTGTCGGCCTCATGCATAGGCAATATGGCAGCAAAGTAATATGTTTTGTTGCTTGCCAAAGCACTTGCATAATGGTTAGGCACATAGTTGATTTCTTCAAGCACTTTCTGCACCTTCTCATAACTGAGTTTTGACACGTTTGTACGCCCGTGGATAACGCGGTCGACCGTACCAACCGACACACCAGCACGTTCAGCAATATCCTTAATTCTGATTTTACTCTGAACTTCCATCAAACAAAAACTTTACCTTGAATTTATCCTTTTACCTTAATGCAAATCTCTGCAAAGTTAAGATTTTTTCACCAATACCGGATAAAAATAAAACATCAAAATGCACACACTGCTTCTTTTCGTCATTTGCTCAAGGCTTTTTATCGATTTTACAAACAAAAAATCCTATATTTGCAGAGATATACATGCACTGTGCATAACGAAATTACTAATAAACAAAATAGAAATGGCTAAAATCGTAACAATGGGCGAGATTATGCTCCGCCTTTCACCTGAAGGAAATTATCGTTTTGTTCAAACAGACAAGTTTAACATCATTCCTGGCGGCGGCGAGGCAAACGTTGCCATCAGTTGTGCAAACTACGGACACGACTGCTTGTTTGTGAGCAAGCTTCCTAAACATGAAATCGGACAAATTGCTGTCAACGCAATGCGCAAGTACGGAGTAAATACAGACCACATCGCACGTGGCGGAGAGCGCATCGGACTCTACTATGCTGAAACAGGTGCGTCAATGCGTGCTTCAAAGGTTATTTACGACCGCGCTAACTCTGCCATCGCCGAGGCAAAACCTGAAGACTTCGATTTCGATAAGATTTTCGAAGGAGCCGACTGGTTCCACTGGTCTGGCATTACACCTGCCATAAGCGACGCGAGCGCAGAATGCCTCCGTCAGGCTTGTATCGCAGCTAAGAAGCATGGAGTGACTATAAGTGTTGACCTCAACTTCAGAAAGAAACTTTGGACTAGCGAAAAGGCCATATCTGTAATGCGTCCACTCATGCAATATGTTGACGTTTGCATAGGCAATGAAGAGGATGCCGAACTCTGCCTCGGATTCAAACCTGACGCAGATGTTGAAGGTGGTGTAACCGATGCTGCAGGCTATGAAGGCATCTTTAAGGCCATGAAGGAAGAGTTCGGATTCAAATACGTTGTTTCCACTCTCCGCGAAAGCTTCAGCGCTACTCATAACGGATGGAAGGCCCTTATATACGACGGCAAAGAGTTCTACCAGTCAAAGCGTTACGACATCAACCCTATCATTGACCGTGTAGGTGGTGGCGACTCTTTCTCTGGCGGTCTTATCCATGGACTCCTCACAAAACCTACTCAAGGCGAAGCTCTTGAGTTTGCCGTTGCTGCATCAGCACTTAAGCACACAGTGCCTGGCGACTTCAACCTTGTATCTGTCGAAGAAGTTGAGGCTCTTGCAGGAGGTAATGCAAACGGACGAGTACAGAGATAAAACGAAATAGAGAAACACAAACTTTTAAATCAAAAGAACATTGGCTAAATTCGATAAACTTGCCGTAATGGCAAAAATAGGTGAAACAGGCATGGTTCCTGTATTCTACCACAAAGATGCAGAAGTAGCAAAGAAAGTCATCAAGGCATGCTATGACGGAGGCGTGCGCGCATTTGAGTTCACCAATCGTGGCGACTTCGCTCATGAAGTCTTCGCAGAGTGCGTAAAGTTCGCTGCAAAGGAATGTCCGGAACTCGCTCTCGGAGTTGGTTCCATCGTCGACGCACCTACTGCAGCGCTTTATCTACAATTAGGAGCTTGCTTCATCGTAGGTCCGCTCTTCAACCCTGACATCGCACCAGTATGCAACCGCCGTCTCGTACCTTACTGCCCAGGATGCGGCACCGTAAGCGAAGTGGGCAAGGCGCAGGAACTGGGATGCGACCTCACCAAGGTCTTCCCTGGAGATGTATACGGACCAAACTTCATCAAGGGTCTCAAGGCACCAATGCCGTGGGCCAAGATTATGGTCACAGGCGGAGTAGCCCCTACCGAAGAGAGCATCACCTCATGGTTCAAGGCAGGAGTTTACTGCGTTGGCATGGGTAGCAAACTCTTCCCTAACGACAAGGTCGCTGCTGAAGACTGGGCATACGTAACAAATATGTGCCGCACTTGCCTCGATTATATCAAAAAGGCTAGAGGATAAGGGGACAATCTTTTCACATACGACAAACGGGGGAATCCTTAAGGACTTCCCCCGTTTTCTATTTGTGGAACTTTTCGCTATATTTGTGTCCGAAGACAACCTTTAACACACTTATCTAATATGAAGAAACATATACTAACATTCATTTACGCCCTTTCATCAGCATTTTTGGCAAATGCGCAAAACCCTTATCTGCCACTATGGGAGCACTTGCCTGACGGAGAACCTCGTGTATTTGAAGACCCCGACAACCCAGGCAAGCAAAGAGCCTACATCATCGGTTCGCACGACATCACCTATACAGGCTACTGCGGGAACGACATCCGCATGTGGTCGGCACCAGTAGAAGACCTCAGCAAATGGAGAGACGAAGGACCGATATTCACTCACTTCGTCGACGGACAATGGGACACGATGTTCGCTCCCGATCTCGTTGAGGTGAAGGATAGAAAAACAGGAAAGAAGACCTATTACCTCTATCCTCATTCGCGCGGATGGCGACGAGTGGCAATGGTTTGCAAAAGCGACCGTCCCGACGGCCCTTTCACACCAGTCAATCTCACCGAAGACGGCAGACAATGCTTGCCAGGTTCAATGATTGACTTCGACCCTTCGGTCTTCATCGAATATGTAACCGACAAAAAGACCCCGACTACGACAAGGGGTTCCGTGCATATGTATTTTACGGCTTCCAGCGCTCTACAGCGTTCGAACTCGACCAGAATAATATGTATGCCCTTCGCCCAGGCACTAAAGTACACGACTATTTCATCCCAGCAAGCAGCAGGTACGGAGAAGTACGCGACCCTAAAGGCACGGAATATCCCGCTCTCTACAAGGGGCAGGACCCTGGTGACTTTAATTTCTTTGAAGCATCATCCATACGTCAAGTCGGCAACAAATACGTGATGGTATTCTCTGGTTACTCTGGTCCTGACTACGGACTTGGCTCTACTAATTCCGCCCTGCGCTATGCATTCGGCGATTCGCCACTCGGTCCTTGGCGTTCAGGAGGCGTACTTGTAGACTCACGCGGAGTTGTACCTAACACCAACGGAACCCGCCTCATAACTACCAATGCCACACATAACACACATGGTTCGATTGAAAAGATCAACGGCCAGTGGTACGTATTCTACCATCGTCCGCCACGCGGCTTCGGCAATGCACGCCAAGCAATGGTCGCTCCTGTAAAAATCACCTGGGACAAGAAGAAAGTAGCAGATGGGGGCACGGTGAAAATTACAGCCTACGACCCTTACTCAAAAAATAATGAATGGACAGCGGCGGCATCGGACGGAACCGAATACACAGGAGCGGAAGTCACCTCTGAGGGTTTCCAGATTTTCGGACTTCCACCTTACCGTTACTACTCTGCAGGCATAGCGTGCTACATGAGCGGATATAATTGGATGCAAGACAACCACGACATTTGGAACAACAGCATGGACCTCGCAGGCATTACCAACGGCGGAATTATCGGTTTCAAGTATTTCGGTATAGAAGGACTCAAGAAAGACACTAAAGGCGTCAAAGCATTCAACGGAATAAGTAAAGGCGACAGCGCCACTCTCAATCTCCGACTCACTCCTGGAGGCAATGGCGGATTCAAAATAAAAGTAATGCTCGACGGCCCATACACCAACGACACATGGAACGGCAAGGAGATTGGCACAATCAGCATAGATGCTGATGCGCCACGTCGCCCTACGAACTTCTCCGTTGCAGTACCATCAATCGAAGGACTAAAGGGGAAGCACGCCATCTACCTCATAGCAGAAGGACCGGAAGTACAGCAGCCGCAGAACAACCGTCGTCAGTTCGGCGATCCACAGCAACCTCAACGCCCTGTCGGACTCTTTGACCTCCACGGCATAGGATTTGCCAAGAGAAACATCCCGTTCGAAGCGCCTATAGTACCAACTGTCAACATAACAGTCGACGGCAAAACGCTAAATCTGCCATCTACGCCTATTCGATGCACTAATGCCAATGGACTGACCGACGCCACACGCTATCAAATATATGCTCCGCTAACGGACAAATCTGTCATTAAGGTCACCCCTTCCCACCCTTCCGTACAATTTGAGGTGAGTCCTATAGTAGAAGGTCGCGCAACAATCAAATGCACTTACAACGGACTGACCAAAACATATTTAATCAACTAAAGCCCCCGTACAGACATAGAAAAAATAGATATTCTCTTTTCTATCCCCACTATTGGTCTCTGATAATATTCTTATGTATTATGAGGGGATAGTACAAAAAAGGACGGACAAATTTGTCCGTCCTTTTAACTCTAAGTGATATCCTGTTAAAGAGCACCAGCAATCAAGATAAGTACGAGCAATCCAAGGATAGCGTAAAGCTCAGGGAACACAGCAAGCGTCATTGTTGTACCGAATGCGTTGTGACCTGCACCGATTGCTGAAATACCGTTAGCACAAACTTTTGCCTGACGGATTGCAGAGATAAGCGCAACAAGTCCGAGTGCAAGACCTGCACCGAATACTGCACATGCAGTGAACATGTCGATTGATGCATTTACATGAGGATTGAGCATAAAGAATCCTACGAATCCGTAAAGTCCCTGTGAAGATGGGAGAGCTGCGAGGGCAATGTACGAACCACCTGCACTTGGGTTCTTCTTATATGCGCCAATAGCAGCGTTACCACAAATTGTTACTCCGTAAGAGGAGCCGATTCCTGAGAGTGCCACAGCGAGTGCCAATCCCAAATAGCCTAATAGAATTTCCATAATTGTTTTTTTGAATTATTATTTTTTAGTTATTAATATATTTCCTCTTTTGCGTTATGCACGCTCTGGCAGCGTTTAGTCGCGCTTGTATTGTCTTATCTTGAATGGTGAATACTCCTTGCCTCCTCCATCGAAACTTGCATTCTTGAAAAACTCAACGAAGGTGAGTCGCATAGGATGAACGAAGGATGAAATCATACAGAGGGCGAAATTGATGCCATGACCCACAAGAAGGACAAGGAGCATCGGCAGCCAACGTATAGCCCATGGCATATCAACAAACAGAGTTGTGGCAAGTTCGTTGAACACACCACCGAGCACACCTCCTGTGAGTCCGAGAGCAAAGAGACGGATATAGCTTAGGAGGTCGCCAAGGAGCCCTGTTGCCATACCATAAGTGTCCCAAACACCGGTTCCGAAGTTCTTGAAGATGTTCTTGTCGGGCGAGTTGTAGAAGAATATGCCCAGGACGGATAGTCCGATGATTCCGTAGAGTATGTAATTGATAACTGTTGGTATAACGACTCCACAGAACGGCAATCCGAAGCAGATGACCGTTGTGAACAGACCTAACACCCACGACACCTTACCAACAGCAAATCTCCAGCCGTTGAGCTTGGCTGCTTTGGCTCCAGCAAGCAACATTCCGAGTAGAACCTGTATGAAACCGATGATGACAGAAATGACCATCATTGGTGAGTAGCCAAAGAGTTTGAAGTTTGCTTCATTGACGAAGTAAGGACGTACAGGAGCAAGGAATGCCCACTCTGCCTTCGTAAGGTCGATACCGAGGAACGAGCCTGTCAGTCCACCACACACCACAGTCATTCCACCTAACAGCATACCGAGATTTGCATATCCCTTGAGTTCCTCGCTGAGTTTTGACTTGAGGAATAAACTTGCAAGCAGGATGAGCAATCCATAACCAGCGTCGCACATGCAGAGTCCGAAGAAGAGCATGAAGAACGGCGCAAAATAAGGAGTCGGATCGAGGTCGCTATAATTCGGAAGTGAATACATACGAAGTATAGGCTCGAAGAGTCTGCTGTAGGAGTCGTTCTTGAGTTGGATAGGCACATTATCGTCGAACTTAGGGTCTTCCATCTCATAGAATATGTGGTTTGTTTCTAGATAACCCGTAACATCGGCACTCTTCTCTTCCAGAGTCCATCCAACCATAAGCTTTACAGCATCTCCTGCTATCGATTCAGAACAGAGGCGCACCTTTGAAAGTGATATGGAATTTTCATTTTCGACCTGGGCGGCAAGAATGGATTCGCAACTCTCAGCGTTGATACGCACAAGATGTTCGTGGATGTTACTGAGTTGCGACTCTACATCTTTCTTCTGCTCTATGTAAGAAGCAAGAGTTCCGGTTGGAAGTTCAAGACATTCCGCTGTGATATCAGGACGTTCGGAAGCAAAAGCCAAAAAATAGGTCTTTCCCTTTTCGGCACTGACAGGTGTCGCAAAGTAATTGTCGACCCAATCTCTTGTGAACGCCTTTGATGGACATACGAAGAAATATACATTACATCCATGCTGAGCAAGACGCTGAATAGGTTCGCGGTCAAAATTGCCCCACGGTTCGAGTTGGCCAAGAGCCTTCTCTGTATCGTCGAGTTTGTGCTTGAGCGAATATTCCTCTGCAAGCAACTTCTCAACTTCTTCTACCAATGCCTTTCCTTGTGATGCATCGACAGAATGGGACACATATTCGTTTTCAGTCTCATATGTCTCCTTTGCGTAATCCAACGCCTTTATCACATTCTTGTATCTCTCGGCAATGTCGAGAGACTGCTGAAGTTCATCGCTTGTTGCACCACTCTGAAGTTCGTCAATATGGAGTACACCAAGTTCGCGAATGTCAGAAATGAACTGTTCATATTCCTTTCCTGTGACAAGGAATGTGAATTTCTTCATTTTTTGAATCATACCTCAACCTCCTTTCTTTTCTCCTGTAGTGACTTCAGTATCTTCTGGGAAGACTTCGACAGGTTCTCTTCGTCTTCCATGAATCGCTTAATCTTTCGCACTGCTTCCTGATAGCCTGGAATCTGAACTTTCTCGAAAAGGTTGACCTTCTGCGTTGTCTTCCTACGAGCATGGTCGAGCAAAGCAAGCTTAGCCAAGACGAATTCACGCTCAACAGCGGTTTTGGCAAGTCCCTGAAGCAGTTTGATACCGTCGAAATACCATTTAGGAGCGCTAAACAATCCGAACGGTTTAACTTCCAGTTCGATGTTTATGAGGATTGGGACCTTAACACCCGCAATCTTCTTATTTCCCAATTGAACATCCTTGAGCGAAACGAGCGATGTGTCAAACTCTCCCCAAAGAGCGTACATGGATTCGTATCCGGCAATCTGACTGTTCAGTCTCTCCTCCAACACCACAGCCTCGTCCTTGCATCTCTTAACCTCTAAACGCAGTGCTGTCTCCTTGCTCTTGATTATAGGCAAGGTGCGCTGGCGCATCTTGAGTTGCTTTTCAATCTGCTGAAGCGATGTCTTATTATATTGAAACTTTATAGCCATTATATTTATTAAGTCTTTGATTTTCGGGGTAACAGTTATATTGGCATGGTTTGTAGCCGAATATACAGCAACCTCAAACTTAAAAACTCAAGAACTTGAAACTTACTTCCAATAGATGTCAGTAAATTCTTTCTTGATGTTGACTTCTTCAATCTTGAAATACTTGCGGAACAAGCTCCAAGTTACATCAAGCATCTCGGTTGTATCAAGGTCGACATCGATTGCAAGCAACTTGTCTGCATATTCCTTTGCAAAATCAAGGCAACGATCGTCATATTCTGTCAAATCGAAACCGTTCTCAAGCTTAGTCTTAGCATTTGCAGCATCGGAATAAAGACGGATAGCAGCATTCATAACCTGACTATGGTCTGCACGTGTCTTCTTTCCTGCAACAAGCTGCTTCAGACGTGAAAGTGAACGGAACGGATCGACAATAACCTTACCAATGTCGGAGTCACGACGCAGATAGAGCTGTCCTTCTGTGATGTAACCTGTATTGTCCGGAACGGCATGTGTAATGTCACCTCCACTAAGAGTTGTCACCGCAATAATTGTGATAGAACCGCCACCTGCTTCCTCTGGGAACTGTACTGCCTTCTCGTAAATCTTTGCGAGGTCGGAATAAAGAGAACCTGGCATTGAGTCCTTAGAAGGAATCTGGTCCATACGGTTGGATACGATAGAAAGCGAGTCTGCATATGAAGTCATGTCGGTAAGAAGGACGAGCACCTTCTCATGCTTCTCCACAGCGAAGTATTCTGCTGCAGCAAGTGCCATGTCTGGAACAAGCAAACGCTCTACAGCTGGGTCTTCTGTTGTGTTCATGAACGAAATGATGCGGTCTAGTGCACCTGCGTTCGAGAACGTGTTGCAGAAGAAATAATAGTCATCGTTTGTCATACCCATACCGCCAAGAATGATCTTGTCGGCTTTGGCACGAAGCGCCACCATAGCCATAACTTCATTGAACGGCTGGTCAGGGTCGGCGAAGAAAGGAATCTTCTGTCCTGACACAAGTGTGTTGTTCAAGTCGATACCAGCGATACCTGTAGCAATAAGTTCGCTTGGTTGCTTACGGCGTACAGGGTTAACTGAAGGACCTCCGATTTCCACTTCACGTCCCTCTATTTCCGGACCACCATCGATTGGGTTTCCGTAAGCATTGAAGAAACGTCCTGCAAGCTGGTCGCCAACCTTAAGTGTTGGAGCCTTGCCGAGGAACACCACTTCTGCATTAGTCGGAATGCCTCCTGTACCCTCAAACACCTGCAAAGTCACGTCGTCGCCCATAATTTTAACAACCTGGGCAAGTTTGCCGTTAATGGTTGCAAGTTCATCATAGCCTACACCCTTAGCCTTCAATGAGCATGTAGCTTTGGTGATTTGGCTGACTTTAGTATATATCTTTTGGAATGCTGTTGTTGCCATATTATCTTATCCCTTTCTTTATTTATGGTCAGCAAGCATTGCTTCTACCTGACCCTTAAAGTCGTAGTACTGCTCAGACTTGTAGACAGAATAGTTCATCTGCTTGCAAAGGTTAATCATCCTCTTAAAATGATTTGAAACATCAAGGAAATTGTCGAACTTGAAGTCAATCTCACAAATTTCTGTCACAAGGTTCAAGATTTCCTCCTGACGCTCAAGCGAAGTCACTGCGTCGACCTCATCAAACGCATCTTGCTGAAGAATGACATAGTCTATGATTTCAGACTTCCAGAACACTTCATGATAATCAACAGGCACGCCATCATCACCGAGGATATTAATCTGCTCTGCAATTTCCTTACCACGAAGCATACGTGTCTTCAAGTTAAGTACCTTCGGAATCCACTGGTCGTTGATCTTCTTGCTGATATACTCGGCAAATTCTGGGTATTCAAGATACTTAGAGTATGAATCGATAGGATTGACAGCCGGATAGCGTTTCTTGTCGGCACGCTCCTGCTCCAATCCGTAGAAACAACGAGCCACCTTCTTAGTGTTCTCTGTTACAGGTTCCTTCAAGTTACCTCCGGCAGGAGAAACTGTTCCTATGAATGTAACAGAACCAACCTCGCCATTGTTGAGATAAACATAACCTGCACGTCCATAGAAGTTAGAAATCAACGCTCCGAGGTCCATAGGGAATGCGTCTGGTCCAGGAAGTTCCTCCATACGGTTTGACATCTCACGCAATGCCTGTGCCCAACGTGATGTGGAGTCAGCCATCAGCAACACACGAAGACCCATCGAACGGTAATACTCTGCCATAGTCATAGCTGTATAGACTGAAGCCTCACGCGCAGCCACTGGCATGTTTGAAGTATTTGCAATAATGATAGTACGTTCCATCAGCTTGCGGCCTGTGTGTGGGTCGATGAGTTCAGGGAACTCTGTAAAGATCTCCACAACCTCGTTCGCACGCTCACCACATGCTGCGATGATCACGATGTCGGCCTCAGCCTGCTTTGAGATAGCGTGCTGAAGCACTGTCTTACCTGTACCGAACGGACCTGGGATGAATCCTGTACCTCCTTCTACTATTGGGTTGAAAGTGTCAATTGTGCGCACACCTGTTTCGAGCAACTTAAACGGACGTGGCTTCTGCTTGTAGTTTGTCATGGCAAACTTTACAGGCCAGTGCTGAATCATATCCACATTGATTTCCTCGCCCTCGGCAGTGACAAGCACTGCTACAATATCCTTTATAGTGTACTTGCCAGCCTTTGCTATGCTCTTTACCTTTGCTGTGCCCTTCATCTGGAAAGGCACCATGATTTTGAGTTTCTGAGAGTTTTCTATCACTTCACCAAGCCAGTCGGATGATTGCACCTCATCGCCTTCCTTGGCAAGCGGAGTGAAATCCCACAACACATCCTCGTCGAGAGGGTTGGTATACTGTCCTCTCTTCAAGAACACACCTTCCATTTTTTCCAAGTCGTTCTGAAGACCATCATACTTCTTCGACAACATACCTGGAGCAAGCTTGATTTCGAGCATGTGGCCCGTAAATTCTGCTACGGAACCGACCTTAAGTCCACGTGTGCTCTCGAACACCTGAACATAAACGTCAGAACCTACAATCTTGATAACCTCAGCCATCAATCTGTCGCCACCTGTCTCAATGTAACAGATTTCGCCCTGCGACACAGGACCGTCAACGCTGAGTGTAACCATGTTGGCAATAATGCCACTTACAGTTCCTTTAGTCATATCTATATTTGTTTTTTATTATCGTCTAGTTAACGCTTATATTCATCTGGCACACGTGCCTCTCCTCGCAGATTCTCTATTATCTGACGGAAAGTCTCACGTCCTGTTTCCACATCAAGTTTGTCCCAACGCTGAAGCATCTCCAACTTGCACATATAAGCAAAGACTGCATCAATGCTGAACACATCAAAGAATGTTATTTCGTCCAACCATCTCCACTTGAACGCATCAATTCGGCGCTCCTTGTCTACAGGGTCGTCACAGTCGACAATCTTCATGAGTTCTGCCACATAGTCATACTCCACTCCCAGATTGAAGTCCTTAGTATTGTTCATGCGTATCATCTCACAGATTTCGTTGTCGCCCAAAATGTAGTCGCCCACATTCCACCCATTCTTACGGGCAATCATGGCAGTAAGGATATTTGTTATGTCGAAGTTCATCTTAAACCACGATGCTATCATCCGGTTCGGACACTTCATCGCATACTCATAATACTCCTTCATTATGGCATCCTTAGGGAAATATCCCGCCTTGCCTTTGTTGTAGGAATATTCACGGGCAAACATCGACAAGAATGCAGGATAACGATGCACATTGAAGTTCATCTCCCTTGCCGAAGTCATCAAATCGTGATATTGGTCTATAGTATAGTTACCGTATGGCTGGATTTCTGCATCAGGATTCTGAAGCAACTCCACCAAGTTCAGGCAGTCATACTTCAGAAAGAAATAGAACAGAAGTTTCTTGTCCGAATCCGACAAAGCCTCACCACACTCCTCGATGAAGTCATCGATAGTGTAGCTTCCGCCTCTGTCGTCAAGATTCAAATCGGGAACTCCCGCCATCAGGCAATAGTAATTACCCATCCTTTATTCAAGTTAAAAGTTAAGAATTAAATATTTGATCGGTTCAACCCTCCACACTCATCTGCATCTTAACCCTAATTAAAACAGCATGTCCACAAGTTGAGGACGCAAGAACGCCTTGAAGTAGTTTTCAAACTCCTCATTGCCGAAGTTAACCTTGTAAGAACCGTCTGCTGGCTGTATAGTAAACAATGACTTCTGTCCGTTCACCTGCTCAATCTTAAGTCCTCCGTCAAGCAAAGCCTTAGCCTCTTTAGCAAACAAAGCCTTAAGTCCTGCAGCATCAGATGTAGAAATAACCAAATCTTCCTGAGCGCCCCACTTCTCAGCCAACTTCAGGACAAACTTGTTCATAAAGTCTTTATCAGCAGTTATACCGTCGACAGTAGACTTGACAACCTGAGCGGAAACGACATTAGCAACCTCTGACTTAAGAGCATTAAGAGCCTGCTGAGTATACATTTTCAACTCCGATTTTGTGTTAGCATCCAATCCTGCTGCATCCTTCTTTGCGGCAGCAACAATCTCTTCTGCCTGCTTCTTAGCGTCTGCCACAATCTGAGCAGCACGTTCGTTTGCTTCAGCCACAATACGCTCAGCCTCTGCATTACCCTTGTCTACGCCTTCGCGCAAGAGTTTGTTGGTCAATTCCTGAATCTTGTTTTCCATATTATATATATATTATTGTTTATCATATCAAAAAAACGGTCTCAAAAGTTACCTTCTGATACCACACATAAATATCAATTTACGAATTTAGCATTTTTTTTTTACAGACTAAAATTAAAACGCCCAAATAATCAAGAAACGTTCTTTTCGACATCGAAAGAGGGAATATTAAACAATCTAATCCAGTTGTATGTTCAAAAACTCCATTTCTTAAGTGATGCCACAAAGTTACTACCGAATCATGCTTTTTCCAAACCGTTTCAGGAAAAAGTGAAGAGCCCTGCAGGAATTAAAAAAGTTGATAGGTTATAAGGTTATGAGGTTTTGAGATTGTGTGTG
>Ga0233376_1000044_pt1 | contig 28410 bp, 22 predicted proteins | sample ElkDunMinimDraft_11_FD_180691 | JGI IMG/M metagenome (GOLD analysis project Ga0233376, IMG submission 180691) | Fecal eukaryotic communites from dung pellets of Tule Elk in California, USA - Elk Dung E2 | ecosystem: Host-associated > Mammals > Digestive system > Large intestine > Fecal | place... | reverse complement strand
GGAAATATGTCAAAAATGGGAAAATTTGGTACACGACCAAATTGGGTAGTGTTTACACATTCAACATTCTTGTTGGGATGAAATATATAGATTTGTCAAAGCAGGATCACCTTCTCGGATATTCAATGGTTAATATTAGCACCAATCAATACGGGCAAATACACGATCGTAATCCAGCAAGATTCGAAAAAATAAACAAAGTTCTTGCTGTAGATGTATATAAAGTGACAGAATGTGAATTTATCCAAGTTTTATGGGATTCAATCCCATCGCAGACAAACGATGAATATCCTGAAAATTATAATTTTTGGATTGAAAAAAAGAAGGGGATGGAAAAAAATGATTTATGCGACATTCACGATTCCGCTGCAATTCGTGTATTTCTGTACAATGCCTTTATTTATGCGAATAATCGAAGCATAAGAGATGGCTTGCAGCCAGTTTACACATTAAAGATAGACAATAATCCAGACAATTTTTCATCTAACAAAAAAAATAGTGATTTTTACATTAAAGGATTCACTTTTTTCAAATCAAATTCTGATTGGGATATGATTTTTGTAAAAATCAACAAAAAAGCTAATGGTTATCGCCTGCCATATTATGACGAATGGATGGCGTTAGCTAGAGGCGGTGACAAAAAAAATTACGCCAATATTTGGGGGAACCTAAAAGATTCCAATTTGGCCGCACAATACGCTTGGTTTGGTAACCATAATCCAAATGATCCTATATCAACAAAAAGCAATGAATGGAAAAAAGAATCATGCGGAGAATGGAAACAAAATTCACAACCAGTTGGAATGCTGAAGCCTAACGCATTTGGACTCTATGATATGATGGGATTGGTATGTGAAAATGTCATATTGGAGAATAAAAATCTATATGATTACGAAAGATTTACAACATGCAAAGGTGGCTTTTTGACTGATTCACTTGAAAACATGAATCTCAGTGCACATTGTGATGCAAGAAACGGAGCAATAAAAACCTTCCAAGGTTTACGACTTGTTCGTCAAATTAAGTAGATTAAGTTCAAACTTGTAAATTTTTCGTTTTTTTTGCAAATAGCTTCAGGGAGGGGAATTTACATTTAACTAGCGTTGTCGACGATTTTCAAAACTATTTTCCGCTCCCCTCTCGTAACGTAAGCAATGCGTTCAATATTTCAAAAAATAAAGTCTTTATTCAAAGAAAAAATTTAAATTTCGGGTGAGGAATTTTATGAGCGAATCAAAAACAACAATAAAAAAAGTTAAACAAAATTCGGCTGTAAAAAAATTTGTTGAATATTGGAAAGGTAAAGGCGACGAAAAGCAAGAAACGGCTCGGTTTTGGCTAGAACTGCTAAGTGATGTACTTGGAATCAAAGACGCAACAAAATTTATTGAATTTGAAAAACCAGTTTTTATTGATAAAACTCAAAAATACATAGATGCCTATATTCCAAGTACAAAAGTTCTCATAGAACAAAAAAGTGCTCATATAAAATTAAACAGCAATGCCGTTCAATCTGACGGAGAACTTTTAACCCCATTCGGGCAAGCGTTTCGTTACAATACTTACTTACCATACAACGAAAAAGTCAGGTGGATTATCGTTTCTAATTTCAAAGAAATTTTAATCTACGATATGAATAAACCAAACAAAGAGCCAGAACAAATTCTTCTGAAAAATTTAGCGAAGGAATATTATCGTTTACAATTTTTAGCAGACGAAGACAATGAACATATTCAGAAAGAAATGGAAGTTTCTTTAAAAGCTGGGGATTTGGTTGGAAAACTTTATGATGCTTTGATTAAGCAATACAAAAATCCAAATTCAAAAGAATCGCTCCATAGTTTAAATGTGCTTTGTGTTCGCCTTGTATTTTGTTTATACGCAGAAGATGCAGGTATTTTTGGTAAGCACGGTTTATTTCACGATTATTTAAAACAATTTAAACCAAACGATGTCAGAAAAGCGCTCATTGAACTTTTTGAAATTCTTGACACAAAAGAAAAAGACAGGGACCCTTACGACGAAACAATGCTTTCGGAGTTTCCTTATGTGAACGGTGGCTTATTTAAATACGAAAACATTGAAATTCCAAATTTTAATGAAGAAACGCTTGATATTCTTTTAAACAAAGCAAGTGCAGGTTTTGATTGGTCTCAGATTAGCCCGACTATTTTTGGTGCTTTATTTGAAAGCACTTTGAACCCAGAAACGCGCCGCAGTGGCGGCATGCATTTTACTTCGATAGAAAACATCCATAAAGTTATAGACCCATTGTTTCTTGATGAATTGCGCGAAGAATATTCAGAAATCAAACAAACTAAATCCATTAAAACCCGTAATCAGAAATTTGACGACTTTCAAGACAAATTAAAAGACATCACATTTTTTGACCCCGCTTGCGGAAGTGGAAATTTTTTAACCGAAACTTACCTTTCTTTAAGAAGATTAGAAAATGAACTATTAGCCGAAAAACAACAAAACGGACAAATTTCTTTTGATACCGAAATCATTAAAGTTTCTATTGGTCAATTTTATGGCATTGAAATCAACGATTTTGCAGTAACTGTTGCAAAAACATCGCTGTGGATTGCTGAGTCTCAAATGATGAAGGAAACTGAAGAAATCGTAAACGCCAATCTCAATTTTTTACCGCTGAAAAGTTATGCCAATATTGTTGAGGGCAATGCTTTAAGAATGGATTGGGAAAGCGTAGTGCCGAAAGAAAAACTTGATTACATTATGGGAAACCCGCCGTTTGTGGGAATAAGGCACAGTAAAGAAAATCATAGAGATGATTTGAAAAATGTTATTTCAGTAATTCCAAAAGCTGGAAGTCTTGATTATGTTTCTGCTTGGTATGTAAAAGCAATAGAATTGATGGCAAAGTTTACTTCTATTAAAACCGGATTTGTTTCTACAAATTCTATAACACAAGGAGAACAAGCATTTTCATTATGGCATTGGGCTTTTGTTGATAAATATGTTCACATAAATTTTGCATATAAGACATTTAAATGGGAAAGTGAATCTTTAGATAAAGCAGCAGTCCATTGTGTTATCATTGGTTTTTCTATGCAAAAGACTAAATGTACACTATATACTGAATCAGAAAAAATAGAATGTGAAAACATAAATCAATATTTGCAAAATGCTCCTACAATTTGGATAGAAAAAAGAAAGAAACCTTTATGCAATGTTCCTGAAATGATAAAAGGTTGTTATCCAACAGATAATGGAAATTATATTTTTGAAAAAGAAGAAAAAGATGAATTTATTCAAAAAGAACCTTTGTCCAAAAAATATTTTAGACGTTGGATTGGTTCTGAAGATATGTTAAACAATGGCGAACGTTGGATTTTGTTTTTAAAAAATGCAAATCCAGCAGAATTAAATAAAATGCCACTTGTGCTTGAACGAATAAAAAATGTAAAAGAATTTAGGTTAAAGAGTACAAAAGAAGCAACTAGGCGAAAAGCTAAAACTCCAACATTACTTGATGAAGAAAGAATTCCAAATTCAGATTTTTTAGTGATGCCTGTAGTATCTTCTGAAAACAGAGATTTTATACCTATAGCATATAAAAATCCTCCTGATATTTGTTATGCAAGTGCTTTTTTTATAGAAAATGCAGATTTGTATCTTTTTGGAATTCTAAATTCGACAATGCATAATTCATGGATGCGTGTTGTATGTGGTCGTTTAAAGTCTGACTATCGTTATTCAAATACTATCGTTTATAACAATTTTCCATTTCCAAATCCTACAGAGGAACAAAAATCAAAAATTGAAAAAACAGCACAAGCAATTTTAGATGCACGTTCTAAATTTCCAGAGGCTTCTCTTGCAGATTTATATAATCCTCTTACTACGCCTGCTGCTTTACGTAAAGCCCATGAAGCAAACGACAGAGCTGTAATGTCAGCATACGGTTTTTCAAAAGACGCAACCGAAAGCGAAATCGTCGCGGCATTGTTTAAGATGTATGAACGGTTGGTAGCAAGGAAGTAGCGAAAACCGTTAGGTTTGAGCAAATCCATGAGGTAGTTTTTTTGTTGCAGAGCGTAGTCCGAAACAGCGGCAATAACTTTTTGTCATAAAAATGACTTGTTTTATTCTATCTTTAAACGATGATGTAAATAAGGAGCTTGATTTGTCGAATATTGAAACTAAACCTATTTTAACATCTTTGCAACTTATTCAAAAAATGAAAGGAAAAGGGATTTCTTTTTCTCTTGTATCTGAAGAAGAAGCAGAAAAATACCTTTTTAATGTTAATAATTTTTTAAGGACAGCTTCCTATCGTAAAAATTTTCAAAAAAATCAGAAAGGTGCTAATAAAGGAAAATACAGCAATTTAGATTTTGCATATTTAAAAGAGTTATCAACCATTGATATGCATTTTCGTATGGAAGTAATTCATTTATGCATAGACATTGAACATGATTTAAAAGTAAAAATTCTACAAGAAGTAGAAACGAATTCTAAAATAGATGGATATTCAATAGTAAAAGAATTTTTAGCTAACAATGAAAAAATTTTAAAAAAGATAGCTGCAAACTGCTCTTCACCTTTTACATGTGATTTGATAAAAAAATATTTCACCATTGAAGAACAAAAAGATCCAAATACAAATAAAAAAGTAAATAATATATCAAAATATGATGATTGCCCTATATGGGTCTTTTTGGAATTAATTACTTTTGGAGATTTAATATATTTCTATAAGTTTTTCTACGAACAAAATGGAATAGAACCTGTTATTTCAAATTCTTTACTTCATTTAGTCAAAAATTTACGAAATGGCTGTGCTCATAATAATTGTATTTTGGCAAACCTTTCCGCTAACACCTCAAGAGCTCCACAAGAAATATCTAGTCTAGTATCTAGTATAAAAGGAATTTCAAAATCACAAAGACAAAAAAAATTAACTTGTCGGCCAATTCTTGAATTTGTTACTCTTTTGTACATTTATGATAAAATTGTTTCTGAGAAAGTTAAGAAAAAAGGCTTTGAAAAACTACATTCTTTATTTTCAAACAGAATGTTACGAAACAAAAGCTATTTCCTTAATAATGAATTAGTAAAATCAACTTATAATTTTTCAGCAAAAATTTTGTCATTTTTTTTGAAAATGAATAAAATTTAGGTTGACAAATAGAATCAACAAACCTATATTAGTGACAGAATCAAAAAACTTTTAGTTTTTGTATGGGTGGCGTTGCGACGGCACCCTATTTTTTTTGCCTTTTGATTCTTTTCTCCCGAACTGCGCAAAGCCCACCAAGCCAACGACCGTGCAGTAATGGAAGCCTACGGTTTTTCAAAAGACATAACCGAAGATGAAATCGTCGCAGAATTGTTTAAGATGTATGAAAAATTAGTGAAAATTGTTTAATGCGTAGTCAATGAATCTTCAATCTATTTTTTACAAGGACCATTTATACGAATTTTAAAATCATAATAATCGCTGCTATAAGAACCATTCTTTTCAATTTTTGCATCTATTCTTACCGATAAATCTTTATTATAAAAGCTCTCCTTATTTATTGCTTGAGGTAATTTTAAATTTTTATGTAATATGTAATCCTCACATCTTTTGTGTAGAATATCTTCAAGAGGAATGTACTTTTCGTTTCCGAAATCAATGAAGAATGAAAGTGTTTCTTTATAATTTTTATTGCAAAAATGACATTCACTTGCAGTTGAAAAAATATAACGTGGTATGTAATCTAATTCCTTCTCTAGAACAAGTTCATGATATTTATTGATACAAAATTCAGCAACTATTCTTTTTTTTATACAGGCCCCAATTATCACGGCCTTAAAGTTCGTTTCATAGATATAAGATGTTATTGGTAATTTAGTTTTTAATTTTCCATTTATAACTTTCCCATAGTAAGGAATTAGCGATTCTTTAGCATTTTTCTTATGAATATGAAGAATATCTCTATTAGAAGGGGCAAGATTTATCTTGACATTTTTAGGATTAATACAAGTCATATTTTCTGCAGTAAAATTATTAAAAACGACGCATCCACCTTTAAATTCTGCCATAGAGGAATCTGAGGGAGCATCAATTGTGTAATTTGCTTCAAGAAAGAATTGATCAGAATTTGTTGTACATATTGTACTATCAGACAATTCCCAATTGATATTAGGGGCGAATTCTAAATTTTTTGTCAAATGAAGGCTGTATTCATTAGGGTCTTTATCAAAATCAGCACAAAATTCAGCGATTTCCTCGCCAAAACAAGTTGAAGTAAGTATCAAAAAAAGTGCAATAAACAACTGTAACATTTTACGTCAACCTAAATGAGATTTTATTTACATCTTTTAAAAAAAACTTCTTGATTTTCTTGCATTTTGGAATAAACATCAATACGTTCATGACTAACATTGTTTACATCCTCATCGTCCCAAGCATTTTGTAAATTCAGTAATTTTCGGTAAGAGTTTTTATCATGGGGTGCTTTTTTCATTTGCTTTGTTCTCTTTTAGCTCTTGCTTTTTTCGTTCTCTAATTGCTTTTAACTGTTCCTCGGTGCAGAACCCGGAAATGTAAATTTTTGTGGAACCAGAATGATGGAGACGAACATAATTAGAATCGTAGTTAATTTCCCAATTAACATCATAATAGGCGTTCTTTATTTTATTTAGTTTAGGTAATTCAGTATCTGCCGATTCTTGCACCTCATCTAAAACAATGTATTCTCTAGAGTCAAAATGTTCCGTTGAACATTTTGAGGGCTCCTTATCATTGAATGTTGATGTGTTGAGTACAAGTCCAAATAAGGAACCGCCATTGGTATTATTATTGATCGAATACATTCCTTGAAAAGCACAAGGAATGTAAGAAAACAAGTATTTCCAATTTTCCTTATATTTTTTCCATTTCCAAACGATTTTGCCTTTCGATAATTCTTTAGCAAAACAATATTCACCAAATACTTTTTGATGTGATGATGTGTCGGTTTCTTGAGCAAATGGCCATACAAAAAAAATGAAAACCAATAAGCTAATTTGTCGGGCATGTGTAATTATCACTAGATCCTCCTACACCATGGTCCTTGTGGAAGCGATATACCATTGCGTCTATCTTATTTTGAGCTTCATTTACCTTATCCTCAATCAAAGGAATTTCAATAATCTTAAGTTCGTTTGCAATAGCATTTCTAAGTGCCTCGTCTTTCTCCTTTTGAGACCACTCTGCATTCAATTTTATAGTGCATTCAAATTGTCCTTTCTTACTGATTTCTTCAAATTTGATACATCTGTTGTAAAATTCGTGCCCATTTTCGTGTTTGTCAAACATACCTTCTTCTTCACTTGTAGTTATATGTCCATTGGGGAATACATAACCTTTTTTTACGGTTAAATGATCGTTGTCTCCTAAAGTTGTCTTCTTGAACTTGGATTTCATTTATTGCATGCTTGTTGAAAAGAACTATTCTTTGAGAAAGCTTGTTACTCATTTTTCGACCAAGAGCATCAAACTTTTTTGTTGGTTTTGTAAAATCAACAAAATATTCAATAGAAGAATCTTCATGCTGTCGGTAATAATCCTTTGCGGCTTGCTTTCGCAAAATACTTTCATCTACGCATCCGTCAACTACAAACTCGTTATTTTCCTCCTCAAACGGATCATAGCAATCCACTTCTTCGTACCACAAGCCAATATTGTGTGTTCCGAAGTTTTCGCCAATCCAAAGCCAATTGTGGGAGCAATTGACATAGCTGTTCTCGGATTTACATCTGTAGCATTTCCCATTGTGAGCAATGCATGCTTGTTCTAGATTATAAGGGGTGGTCTCCATCTGAGATACAACTATTTCTTGCATCATACTCTGCCTTTTGACTGATTATTTTTGTCAATTCAGTCAAATCTTTAACATCATCAACGTAATCATCTAAATTATAACATTCAACGTTTGCAAAAAGTTGAGAAGTGATAAACAATAAAATAAAAATTTTACTTCTCATTATTTATTTTCCTTTTTTTTAACACTTCTGTAACATATTCCTTCATTTTTCTTTGAAATAAATCCTGACATTTTTTGGTTAAGTTATCTCGCCCATAACAGTCTAATTTTTTTCTTTCTTCTATTTCTTTTTTTCTAGCTTCAATTAAACTATCCAAAATGTTATTTCGCATTAAACTATCTAAAATAAAGTAAACCTCTTTTTGATAAGCAATAGAATCGACTCTTGAAGGGCACTGCCGAAACCCTCTGCAAATTTGTCCAACAACATCTATAAATAAATCTGTATCTTTATTATAATTCCAATATTTGATAAATTCTCTTCTAGCTCTGTCAAAAGCTCTTACTCCTATTGAAATGGAATCATTTGGGTCAAGATCTCTTAACCTTACTATCCGTGATGTGTCTGGTATTAATAAGCGAGATTTGCGGGGTTCTTGTTTCACAAACTCCACTTTTTGCACCATTTCTTTAGGCTTTTCTTTTTTTTCAGAACAGCCTGAAATTATTATCAGCAAAAAAGCAAGTAAACTAACAACTCTGATTTTCATTCTTGATGCCTTAAAAAGTTGAATGCTTAAATGTAAGAAAAATGTAATATTTTGTGAGGTGCTTGTCAAAAAAAAATCACAGTCCCAGCCACCTTCGTATATTAAATCAGCTTTTTCGCAATAAGCATCGCTTGACATACAAGCATCAGCACATTCTTTCTCAAAAAATTCCATCTTCGTTTTTATATCTAAACTAGTGCAATAATCACATATAAATTGAAATTTTAAATAGCCTTTTTTAGAACCTGAATACTCAGCACAAGTTTTAACAAATTGAGTTACTTGCATTGAAAACTCAGAACCTACTCCACCTTCTGTGATGCATTGATTTTGAAAATCAGTTCTTGTTTCCTCTTCTAGGTATTTAAATAATTGTTTTCTAGCTTCTTCAGTATCAGGTATGTCATATTGATCTAAATCTATGCAATGAATATAAGGAAAAAGTAGTGTTGTAAATGAAAATAGTGCAATTAGAAAAGTTTTCATTATTCACCTTTTTCCAATCTTTTCATAACTCGTTCGTATATTTCTTTATTTATTTTATCCTGACAAGGTTTGGTGTAAAATTTATTACCTCTGAAACAACTGTTTTCTAGTTCTTCCTTCCTAACTTTTATCAAACTATCCAAAATGTTATTTCGCATTAAACTATCTAAAATAAAGTAAACCTCTTTTTGGTACGTTACGGAATCTTTCATAGAGGGGCATTCCCGAAACTCTCTACAAATATGATCAAAAACATCGATAAATAAATCTCTATCTTTATCGTAATTCCATTTTTTAATAAACTCTCTTTCTGCCCTATTAAAAGCTCTTACTCCTATTGAAATAGAATCGTTAGGGTCTATATCCTTTAATCTTACTATTCGAGAAGTGTCTGGTATTAATAAGCGAGATTTGCGGGGTTCTTGTTTCACAAACTCCACTTTTTGCACCATTTCTTTAGGCTTTTCTTTTTTTTCAGAACAGCCTGAAATTATTATCAGCAAAAAAGCAAGTAAACTAACAACTCTGATTTTCATTCTTGATGCCTTAAAAAGTTGAATACTTAAATGTAAGAAAAATGTAATCTTTTATGAGGTGCTTGTCAAAATATTCAAAACAATCTTGTTTTTTTATAAAACCTAAAAAAAATTCTCTTCTGAAATTTTGAAAAATTTTGCTCTTTCTTTGCCAATACGAATCTTCTATGTTCGTAAAAAAATGAAGGAGATTTTTTATGACACAAACTCAACAAAATACTCTTTGGCAGGTAATAAAAATTACTTGCGCCGCTGCTATTGGCGGATTTTTATTTGGCTTTGATTCGGCTGTGATAAACGGCACGACTCTTGCGCTCAAGGCTACTTTTGATGCATCGGACGCAAGCCTCGGCGCCGCGGTTTCTGTTGCATTACTCAGCGCCGCGGCAGGCGCCTACTTCGCTGGGCGCCTAGCCGATAAATTCGGCCGCGTCCGTTGTATGTTAGCCGCTAGTTTCCTTTTCTTAATAAGTGCTCTTGGCTCCGGAATGCCTTTTGGCATTCCGGATTTTATTTTCTGGCGCGCCGTAGGCGGCGCAGCCATTGGTATTGCAAGCATTATAGCTCCCATATACATCGCAGAAACAGCGCCAGCTCATTTGCGAGGCCGTTTAGGTTCCATGCAACAATTCGCCATTGTAATAGGAATCTTTGCTGCACTACTTTCAAACTGGCTTGTTGTGCGCTTTGCTATGGCTCTTGAAACTAATGCCATTCTATACACTTTACCTGATTTCATTTTACAACAAAACGGAGGCTTTGCTAACGCTTACATTTTAGGGAGTACAAAAGCTTGGCAATGGATGTTTTGGCTAGAAATAATCCCTGCGTTGCTATATGGATTTTTTGCCTTACGCCTACCAGAATCTCCAAGATTCCTTGTTTCTCAAGGCCGTTTAAGCGAAGCGAAAGAAGTACTTGCAAAAATTTCACCTGACGATGTCGATGATGAAATCGACTCTATTGCAAGCACATTTAAAAATTCAACACCAACAAAACTTTCTGATCTCTTTGAAACTTTAACTAATGGAAAACGCCGTATTGCTCCAATAATTTGGGCAGGGCTTGGTATTGCCATTTTCCAACAATTAGTCGGCATCAATGTGATTTTCTATTACGGAAACATGCTATGGCAAAGTGTTGGTTTCACAGAAAACGACTCAATGCTTTTAAATGTACTTTCTAGTATTGTGAATATTTCTATGACAATTGTTGCCATTCTTCTTATTGATAAAATCGGTAGAAAACCCTTATTGCTTATCGGTAGTATCGGAATGACATTCTCTTTAGGGTTACTCGCTTATTGTTTCTTGACTGCCGCTACTGATATTTATGGAAATTTACTACTTGCAGGAATATCTGGGCCATTATCCGTTCTTGCCGCTAATTTATTCATTATATTCTTTGCAATGACTTGGGGGCCTGTCATGTGGGTAATGCTTGGAGAAATGTTCAACAACAGAATCCGTGCCGTGGCTATTGCTGTCTGTGGACTCGCTCAATGGGGAGCTAATTTTTTGGTCACATTCACATTCCCAATTCTTTCAGGTACAGCAGGACCAGGGTTAACTTACGCTCTTTACACATTCTTTGCATTCACAAGCATATTCTTTGTCTGGAAATTTGTTAAAGAAACCAAGCAAAAAGCATTAGAAGAAATGTAATCTGTAAAAATAACCCTAGGGTATTACCCCTAGGGTTGTTTTTTGGGTGTTTTTTGGATAGTAGTAAAATCCCTTATTAAGGAATGGTTATAAAATAAAAATCCATTTTACAAAATACAATTCCAATTACAAAATAGTGTTGTTTCTAGACAACGCTATTTATCCTTTAAAATGAGATATTCTCCTTGACTTTACTATATTCTTATCGTGAACGAAAACAAAGAACAACGCAAAATATTCGAATACCTGGACTACAGGGAATTTTTGCAGGATTACTATCGAATTCGCAAAGAAGCCAATTCGTCGTTTTCGTTACGTGCGTTTTCCGACAAAATCGGTTTTAAAGCAAAAGATTTTATCTCTCGCGTTATGCAAGGTGAAAAAAATCTTTCTGAGCAAAGTATTCAGAAGGTGGCGTCAGGGCTGCGTTTGGGTAAAAGAGAGTCTGAATTCTTTGCTGCTTTGGTTTTATTCAACCAAGCCGAAACTGCCGAAGAACGCAATTCACACTACGCCAAGATGCAAGAGATTCTAAAAATCGTTCGGTTTAGCGAATCTCAGCATTTAATGGCTCATTACCAATACCAGATCTATTCTGATTGGCGTCATCTTGTCGTGCGTTCCTTAATAGGAATGTTCGGTTTTTCTGGAGATTTTAAAGAACTCGGTAATAGAGTGCATCCAAAAATCACTCCAGAACAAGCAAAAGAATCTGTCAAACTCTTAGAAAGTTGTGGACTTATTTCTAAAAAAGAAGATGGTTCTTACGAGTTGTCACAAAGTGCTATTACAACAGGTAATCGTACTTCAAAAACAGCTCTTCGCGGGTTCCATCAAAAATGCTTGAAACTTGGTGCTGATTCTATAGACAGAGACCAACCCTCAGAAAGAAACATTTCTGGTTTAACTCTTGGTATTTCAAAAGATGGTTACGAAAGAATAGTGGAACGTATAAACGCTTTTCGCAAGGAGATAGCTTTTTTAGCCGAAGAAGACCAAGCAGCCGATAATGCTTATCAATTAGAAATTTGTTTTTTCAAAGTTGGTGGTAAAAAGTAAAATAAAGCGTCGCTACGCGACGCTTTATTTTTTATCATAAAATCATTCTTTAAACAATGCTTTAGGCCAATAATCAACTGGTTTTTGATTCAAGTATAAAACTTTAGCCCTATCCGCAGAAATAGCCTGACGCATTACATGCAATTCATCGATTGATCCAAGAAAATGCTGCCCGACACTGTCTTTAGAATCTAATTCATAAACCAAACGCCCAATTTCAAAATCACTTTCAGAATAATAAGGTTTTTCAAAAGTTCCACAAGTCGATTCTGAAGTAACCAAATCACCATTTACATAAAGAGAAATCAAAGAATCTTGTTGAGTAACCGTAATCATACTCCATTCATTATAAGAAGACAAAGTTTCTTCAGAATAATACCAATAACGCACTGATTCTTCACTACTTTTTTCACGATAACGTTCAAACAACCAGTTATTTGGATAATAATATTTTAAATGATATTGCGTTGTTCCTTTTCCATAAACAAAACGACTTGTATTCAAAGAATCAATATTTACCCAAACAGAAATACTCATAGAATCTGAATAAGCAAAGTCTAAATCGCTCTTGGCTGAATTAGGAATTGTCACATAAGAATGCGAACCATCATAATAAAAAGATTTTCCTAAAACACCTTTTGATTCTACCACTTTTTCTGGCAAACCATGTAACTTATTGCCCGTTGCGTCTTCTGCTGTAGAAGTTCCTTCGTCAAAATGCCATACAGCAATATAACGCTCTGGAGAAAAAACATTGTCATAAGTTCTTGATTCACCTTCTGTAAATGTTAAAAGAATGGTATCTGTCGGAACAGCCGGAAGAGAATCCAATAAAACCCAAAAAACAGCTTCTTCAGAAGATTCATTTTGAACGTAAGAAAGATTTTGCGTAGCACCAGATTTTAAACAAGCTTCCCAACGCCCTGTAAGTGATTCTAACAATTTCCAATTCACTTGATTTTTATTTAAACGCAAAGCTAGTGGCAAAAATTTTTGATAACTTGAAAATTCCTGACCATTTAAAGGGTAACTTATTGTAAAAGACAAAGGTTCAACATTTTCTTTGATGATTTTACCCGGTAAAATTTCAACCGGAGAATCAAAAACTAGAGAATCTTCTTCAACAACAATTGCGTCCAATAAAGTTGCCGGCAAAGAATCCAAGAACAATTCATTATTTTCTACATGAGCGTAACGCAAGAATGTTGAACCAGGAATCCTTACAAGCACTGAATCTCCGTTTTTGAACTTTCCAGCTGACAAGCGCAAAGCGCCAACTTCTGAAAGTTTACCAGAATAAGAAGAATCTTCTACAGATAAATTCCGCTTGAGAAGAGAATAATTTTCATGTGATGCTTCTATTGCAAAATGAGAATCAGGAAGCGAATCTATGCGATAATGCCCAAGTGAATCCGTTTCTGTGACCCAAGATTCAGGTAAAGAATCCTCGCCGGCACTGAACCATTCTGGCACACAACGGACAGAAACCCGGCTAGCAGGTTCACCATTTGGATAAGAAACTACCCCTGCGATTTCTGGATTACCGATTTCAGCACTGTTTCCTGCGGTTTCTGTTGAAGAGCAAGCATATAACAAAAAGGAAAGGACGGAAATCGTTAAGATTCCCGACAACGACAAAACCCATTCCTTTGAGTATTTTATAAACACGCTAGAAATATAATTTAAAAAAACAAAAAACTTATTTTTTTTTCACTTTGCGTTGTCCACAGACTTTACTCAGAGAAAATGCTGCATAAATCGGCTAAAATTGGCAAATTTCAAAATTTAAACAAAAGATTTTTTTACATTTTGTACTATGAAAAAATGGATTGTTCCTATTATTTTGCTTCTTGCGGCTACTGCTCTAATCACCTATCTCCGCTGGGATGATTTTTCAAGATCTTCTGTAGATGGTGGGGCTTACATTATAACAAGAACCAAAATAGATTCTTTACAAAGAGAACTTTGGGACTCTCAGATTTCAGCTGACCAACGAATTGCTGTTCTTTCTGAACTTGAACAATCTTGGAAAAAATTAGAACAAATTAAATCACCTGAATCTGAAACAAAAGAAACCATTCAAGAAAAACCAATTATTGCAGAAGAAAAACCAACTGCAAAAACAGAACTTTCTTCACAAACGTTCTTAATTATTGGTGGCATTATTTGCGTTATTCTCTGCATTTTAATTATTCTTTTATTGCGTAAAGTTTTTGCTAAAAATTCTATTGATGATTTAGAAGCACAAAAAGCAGCTCTTTCTGCTTCTGAAGATTCAAGCGAACCTCTTGTTATCGAAGAACGTTTCCGCAATCCTAAAGGCGGTTTTTCTGGAGATGACCTGACTTTCACACGCACTCGTAGTTCTAAAAGGCCTTCTATTATTGACGAAGCAAATGCTTATGCTGAAGCCGAACGCGAAAGAGAAAAGCTCAAAGAACAAGAAGAACAATCCTATCCGCAAACAGGAGCTTCTTTTGCTTTTGAAGATTCTGAAGGTATTCCAGAAAACAGAATCCTTTCAACAGACCCAAATGCTAAAAAACCTTCTTTACGCCCAACAACAAAAGAACGTATAACAACAGCATTACAATCTCTTTCAAGTGCATTGACTCGACCTCGTGGCATTCCTCGCGACCAGACAATGCATCTTAGAACACAAAGCCGAAACACTCTTTATACTCCTGCCATTGATAAAGAAGCTTTAGATATGACTCGTTTTGACAAAGAACAAATCGACAAAACAATGGTCAAACGTTTAAAAAGTCAAGGTTGTACTCCGGGTATGATTGCCAAAAAAATGAATATTTCACAACAAGACGTCGATACTCTTATTCAAAAAATCCGTGACGATGAGTAGATTTCATGCGTTATCGTTTTCGTTGTGAATATTTAGGCAGCGCCTTTTTTGGTTGGCAAGAACAAAACGAAGCAGGAAAAACAAAATTTATTACCGTTCAATCTGCGTTACAAGAAGCCTTTTCTATTGCTCTTCGCAAACCAATTCGTTTAGTAGGAGCCGGTAGAACAGACACTGGTGTTCATGCAAGAGGTCTTTGCGTGCATTTTGATTGGGACGGAGAGCCATTAGAAACAAAAAAAATAGAACATTCTATTAATGGCTTAACCAAACGCTTGATTCGCATCAGAAACTTAGAACTTTGCGACGATTCTTTCCATTCTCGCTTTGATGCCATTTCTCGCTATTACCAATACACTATTTTCACACGGCCAGTAGCACTTATGCGTGATTTTGGCTGGGAATGCGGTTCGCTCAATCTGAATATTGAGGCTATGGAACGCGAAGCTAAATCTTTTTTAGGTGAACACGACTTCATTCATTTTTGCATCCCACGAAACGACGGAAAACCCACTCTTTGCCACTTGACAGAATTCCGTCTAGAACGCGTAAACGAATACAGTATTTGCTTTCATATAAAAGGAAACCGCTTTTTACACAGACAGGTTCGTGCTATGGTCGGCACTTTATTTGATGTGGGTAGAGGGCGTTACCCAGAAGGAACTGTCCAAAAAATTTTTAACAACGAATTTTCTGGTGAAAGAACGTGGGCTCCGCCACAAGGTTTAGTTTTAGAAGACGTTATTTACAATTCTTAGAGATTGCCTTTTATAGAAGCACGACGAAGTCTATCATTTAATGCAACACCAAGTCCTTCTAATGGAATAGGGTCAACAACAATCAAATCATAACAAGCGTCATCTAATTGGTGCATGTAAGCATAAAGATTCGCAGTTGCCTCTACAAAATTTCCACTTTCTGAAAGATTCAATGTAATTGGCAAAAGGCTTTCCGTTTTGCCAAATGCTAACCGAGCTGTTCTAGGCGGAAACGCCATTTCCTTTGGCGGATTATAAATCAAAGGTGTTTTAGGTTGGTAATGCGAATCCATCATTCCTGGTGCTTGCATTGCTTTTCCAGGCGCAGAAGTAGGCTTTTTTACTTTTACCTCACCAATACATTCTTGCAACATTTCTAACGTAATTGCTCCTGGTCGTAAAAGCACAGGAATTTCTTCTGTAAAACTAACAATTGTACTTTCTACGCCAACAGCACACGAACCACCATCAACTATACCATCAATTCTATCAGCTAATTGTTCGTAAACATGTTCTGCTGTCGTTGGGCTAATATGCTTAAAAAGATTGGCACTTGGAGCCGCTAAAGGAGCACCTGTTAAACGAATAATTTCTTGAGCTATCGGGTGAACCGGAAAACGAATCGCTACAGAAGGTAAAGAACTTGTCGCTAAATCCGGAACACATTCTTTCTTAGGCAAAACAAGAGTTAATGGACCTGGCCAATATTTTTCTGCAAGTTTTTGAGCTTTTTCTGGGAAAACAGCGGCTATTTTTTCAACATCTCCTAAAGATGCTATATGAAGAATCAAAGGGTCAAATGTCGGTCTTTTTTTTGCTTCAAATATTTTTGCTAACGCCGTTTCATTAAATGCTACACCAGCAAGCCCATAAACTGTTTCTGTAGGAATAGCAACAACGCCGCCCGCACGCAAGATGCGTGCGGCGTCACCTGGTTTTATCCAGATATTTTTCATTTGAACAATTATTCCGCAGTTGAAGTGCTTTCAGCGTCTTGCTCTTCAGAAGTCTTTTGCTGTGGTCGAGCCTTTGCAAAAACTTTATCACAAGTCTGGTTAAAATGTTTCCAAATCTTATCGGAATGTTCGCGAGGAACAGGACCAATTTCTTTCCAAAGTTTTCTCAACTGTTTAACTTGACCAATCAAATTATACGGAGTTTCGTCTTCACTTGCAAGTAAACGTTCTGCTTGTTCACAAAGCATTTGTTTCTTTTGCAAATTATTTTTACGAGCTTCTTCTTGAATTTCTAATTGGTCTCTGCGTCTTGCAAAGAATTCATCGCAACTTGCATGGTATTCTTTATAAAGGTTTTCTTCTTCTGCGCCACAGAAACCAAGTGCTTTCCATTCTACTTGCAAAGCTTTTACCGCTTCCGCAGAAGCAGCAAGGCCAGCTGTCAATGAAAGGTTATTGATATTTTCAATAATTTCTTTTTTACGAGTAAGAACAGTTTGCAATTTTTCAGCTAAAGAAGAATCATTCAATGCACGAGCAGCAAGCAAACTACTATATGCTTTCATATAGCGAAGCATCAAGTTTTCTACTTCTTCTTTTGGCACCATTCCAATTTGTTTCCATTCTTCTGCAATACTTGCTAAAAGAACGTCATCAGCGGCTTCTGGAGAAAGTGTTTCCATTTTTTCGCACAGCTGAATTTTCTGCTTCAAATGTTCTTGTTTCTGCACATCCAAAGCTTCAAAATGTTCACGACGACGATTAAAGAAATGATCGCATGCAGTGCGGAAACGATTCCAAATTTCATCAGAAAGTGTTTTTGGAACTGGTCCAATAGATTTCCATTCTTCTTGAAGTTTCTTTACAGTCATTGTTGCAGAAGAGAAATCTTCAGAATCTTTCAATGCTTCTATTTCTTCGCACAACTGGACTTTCTTTTCGTAGTTCACTTGACGGCGATCATCTTCTACTTTCAGATTTTCTTTATGCAAAGCATAGAACGCATCAATAGCAGCACGGAAACGTTCCCAAGTAGATTGAACCAAATCTTTTGGCACTTGTCCAATAGATTTCCACTTTTCTTGAATTTCTTTAATTTCCAGATATTTGTCTTTTCCAGAAACAGATTCATCTTTCAACAAAACTTCAACTCTTTCAGTCAGTTCTGTTTTAAGTTTCAAGTTAGCTTCACGTTCTTCTTGCTTTGCTTCTAAAATAGAAGCGCAATTCGTAAAGATTTTATCAATTAAAAGTTTATAACGATCTCGGTATTCTAAACCACGGGCAACACTTACAGGGCCAATTTCTTTCCACTGTGCAATTACTTTCTTAGCTTTTTCAAGAAGTTCTTCACTAGGAGCTTCTTCAGAAAGTTTTTCTAATTCAGCTAAAAGAACATCTTTATCTTTTTCATTTTTCCAAGATTCCCATTCACGCATTTCTTGGAATCTTGATGTTGCATCTAAAAATTCTTTCCACAATTCTTGGTAGCGGAATTTATCTTCGCCAACAGTTTCTTTCCATTGGTATTTAATTGCTTTCAACTTTTGAGAAATTTCTCTAAAGTCTTCATCAGATTCTTCAATAGCCCGAACACTATCAATTAAACCTTTCAAAATAGAAGATTTTTCTGCAAATTCTTTTTCAAGCGCTTCTTTCCAAGCAGAAACCTTTTCATTCAAAGATTTTACTAATGAATCAAAAGCAGAGAGATCATCAGCAGAAACATCTTCATTAACCAATTTTTCCCAATTCAATTTTATTTTTGCAAGATTCTTTTCTGTATAATGATTCAAAGGAGAATCGTTCAAATTGGAAAGTTCTAAAAGCAATTCTTTTAGACCAAGATTATCTGCTACTTCTTTTGGAGTTTCCTGAACTTGAACACGATTCTGTAAAACTTTAACATGACGTCTAGAAAGATCTTGGAGTTTTTCAACCCATGCCTTGTCTGCATCGGCCACCATGCTTTCTGCTTTTTGTTTTAATTCTTGCATCAAAGCAACGTTTTCATCTGTTTGTGGAGCTTGCAATAAAGCATTCCAATCTTCTAACAATTTAGCACGCATAGCTTGCTTTTCAGCTAATGCTTGTCTTTCTTTTTCTGCAAGAGCTTCCTTTTCTTTTTCAATCGCCACTTTTTCTAAGAAAGCGTTATACAAGGAATCTAATTTTGCTTTTGATTCGCCCAAATCCATTTTAGATGCTTCTTGCATTAAAAGAGCAAAAGCTTCTTCTTGAGCTAAAATTGGTTTAGCTTCTGCTAAACGTTCTGCTTGGCTAATCAAAGCTTTACATTGTAGCAAAAGAACATCTTCAGCTTTTGGAGTAACTGTTTCTTGTTCGCGCTTTGCTTTCCACTTTGCTAAAGCTTCTTGGCGAACAGAATTATGACGAGACTTTTCACTAATTTCTTGTAATGCAGGGGTTGATTGAACATTTTCTAATGCTGCAAGAGCGGTTTCTTCGTGCATATCACGCGTTGCTGCTAAAGCAAGCAATGGTTGTCTTTTAGATTTTTTTACCAAAGCCAAACGTAATTTTGGATGCGATAAAACATGATAAACTTCTTCTGCAAGAGCATGCGGAGCGATTTCTTCAACTAACGCAAATTCTCTTGCGGTTGGTTCTCCACGGAAAGATTTCAAATGCTTTGCAATTTCTTCATAAAGACGTGTAATAGCTAACTTACGAATACTTTCTTCTGAATCAGAATCGGCTATACGACGGATAACATCTATTGATGATAATTTTTTTAACGCTTCTAAACGAACTGCTTTATCCGGGTCCGTTGTGGCTTTATCAGCAAAAACATCTTGATGGGCCTCATCTAAATGTTGCAATGCCTTAGAACGCTTTTCCGGGTCGGAATGTTTCCAGTCGCGTTTAAACAAATCAAAAATACTCATAACCAAACTCCAAAGGTAAGAAAGTGTACGTTCTAAAAACACGTCCTGAAAAGGCATGCCGTTTAATAAGAATTTGTATTCAAAATTCAAAAGAAACGATTAACAGCCACTAGAAACAAGCTTTTATTTTTCTAGGGCTAAACCATTTTCAAAATAAACGCTTTTTAGAAACCTCCTATAATCTAAATAAAAAGATTCATTTGCGGTTTTCGAAAAAAAAGAATTTTTCATAAAAAATCCCCTAAAATAAAGGCTGAAAGGGGTTTTATGGTATTTTTCTCACACCAAAATGCAAAAAATAAAATTATCTTGTAAAAATCATGGCAAAACGCATTCCCAAAACAAAACCAAAAGAAGGGCTGACTCGAGCATCAAATGCGGGTTCTTTTCTTTTTTTTGTGGATGTTTGTATACCTGGAACACCTCAGATTTTTACGTATGGTTCCAAAGATTTAAACATCAAAAGAGGTAGTGTTGTATGGATTTGTCTTGCGAAAAGAAAAACGCCTGAATTAGCTCTCGTTCTTAAAGTTTCAAAAACTCCTCCGGCATTTCCCTTAAAAGAAGCTATCACACACGCGTCTCACTATTGCTTTAGCGAACGCTATATTGAAATTCTTGAATGGACAGCTAAATACTTTTTTTCTACCCTACCAAGAACACTTCATACTTTTTGGACTGCTGATTTAGAAAATTACCTTGACACTCTTGCTTCTGGAATAGAACAAAATTTACCCAAGCCTCCAAAAACTAACGTTTCATGGCCAGAACTAACAGAAGAGCAAAAAAAAGCTCTAGATAATCTTGAACAAAAATTAAATGCAACTGGGTTTCAAGGCGTTTTATTGCACGGAGTAACTGGCTCTGGAAAAACACGTGTTTATCAAGAACTCGCTAAAAAAGCGTTAAAACAAGGGAAAAAAGTTCTTATTCTAGTGCCTGAAATCGGTTTAACGCCCCAGACTGCAAAACGCTTTGAAGATTTTTTACAAGTTCCTATTGCCATATTGCACTCAGCGCTTTCAGTTCCTAAAAAAAGAGCCAGTTATGTTTCCATTTTAAACGGCACTGCCCAAATTGTCCTTGGCACAAGAAGCGCTATTTTAACGCCTTTTGAATTTGATGTTGTCATTATTGACGAAGAACAGGACTCTTCTTTCAAGCAACAAGATTCTTCCCCTCGTTATCACACACGAGATTTAGCACTCCATATTATACACCACTATGGCGGTTTAATTCTTTTAGGGAGTGCAACACCTTCTATTGAAACTTTCTTCTATGCGCATTCAAAAAAATTAGACTACATCTCTCTTTCAAAACGAGCGACAAACGCCCTGATGCCTAAAGTTCATTTGATAAATATGCGTAAAAACAAACAACAAAAAGGAATGCTTTTATCTTATGAATTACGCGAAGCTTTAATTGACACATTACAAGCAGGCGAACAAGCAATCATTTTAATGAATAGACGTGGCTATTCAAAAGTCAGAATCTGTCAATCTTGCGGCGAATCTCTTTTTTGCAAACAATGTAAAATCCCGCTTGTTTTTCACAAACAATACAATGCTTTACTTTGCCATTATTGTCACCAACTTTATCCCACTAATTCACCTTGTTTTTCTTGTGGAGCAGAAACATTTGAATTTTCAGGCGGGGCTATTGAAAAACTTGAAGAAGAAATCATTGAATGGATTCCTAACGCAAAAGTTATCCGCATGGATAGAGATACCACACAAAATGTTGGAGCAACCGATAAAATTCTCAACGCATTCCGAGAAAGAGAATACAATGTTTTGATTGGAACTCAAATGGTATCTAAAGGGCACGATTTTCCAGGAGTGCAATTAGTTGGCATTATCAATGCAGATGATACACTATGCTTACCCGACTTCCGTTCTGGCGAAAGGCTTTTTCAATTACTCAGCCAAACGGCTGGCCGTGCGGGGCGAAGCGGGCCTCAAGGCCATGTTTTTATTCAAACGCTTAGACCTGAAACTTCTATCATTCAATACGCTATAAACCACGATTACCATAGTTTTGTTCAAGAAGAACTCAAAAATAGAGAACTAGCTCTTTACCCGCCTTATTGTAAACTAGTCACTCTGTCCTGCGGTTCAAAAAAAATCGAACAAGTCCAAGAGGCATTACATACTATTGACAACCACTTTAAAAAAGAACCTTCCTTAAAAATTCTCGGTCCAATGGAAGCCCCAATACCTTTTATACAAAACACTTATTGGATGAAAATTTCCTTTAAAACATTCAAGCTTCCTTATTTAAGGAATTCTCTTTTACCTTTACTAGAAAAACTTGGAATAAAATTTCCAAAAGTAGATTTCAAAGTAGAATTAGAATAATCATTTTAAAGTCAAAATATTTTCTAACTCTTTGGCAGCCTTTTCTAAATCATCATTTATAATGACATATTCATATTTGCCATTATTTTTAGCAAAATCAATTTCTTTTTCTGCATTTTCTAAACGCAATTTTATAACTTCTTCAGAATCGCTTGCACGAGAACGAAGGCGTCTTTCCAATTCTTCTGAAGAAGGCGGTAAAATTAAAATCCCCGTTGCATCCGGATACACTTTATCAAAATTCACTTTTCCAAAAACATCAATATCAAATATAACCCGTTCACCTTTTGCAAGTGTTTCTTCAACAAAACTTTTAGGCGTCCCATAAAAGTTTCCATGAACTTCATTCCATTCAACTAAGGCGTCATCTTCTATCATTTTCAAGAATTCTTCTTTTGTCTTGAAAAAATAATGTACGCCATCAACCTCTCCAACTCGTGGAACTCTTGTCGTTGCCGAAATAGAATAACGGATATCTGGAAATTTTTGAATTACTTTATCTTTTAAAGTAGTTTTACCTGCCCCACTTGCAGCACTCATTACAAATAAACGATTTTTCATAATTACTTTTTCTCTTCCTTTTTGTCTTCAATATAAAGAGGACGCTGTTTCACTTCTTCGTAAATCCGGCCAATATATTCGCCTAAAATACCAATAGAAATCAATTGTACTCCACCAAAAAATACTATCGCTGTCATAATAGATGCCCAGCCTGGGACAGTTGTTTCAGGAGCAAGAATTTTTTCAAGAATACTCCAGGCAAACAAAACAAACGCCACTATGGTTGCAAGACACCCCATTGTAAAACTGATTTTTAATGGCGCAGAAGAAAAGCCCGTTATTCCATCAAATGCCAAACGGAACATTTTACGCAAAGGGTATTTTGATTTTCCTGCAGTACGTTCTGCGCGCTCGTACAAAACTCCTGTTTTTTTAAAACCAACCCAACAAACAAGGCCGCGTAAAAAACGACTCCTTTCGGGTAAACTTTTCAAATGGTCGACAACAACTCTATCCATTAGGCGAAAATCCCCCGTATCTGGCGGGATTTCAATATTTGTCAACTTGGCAAAGAAACGATAAAAAGCAAAAGCAGAGAGTTTTTTAAATATCGTTTCACCTTTTCTTTTTTTGCGTTGGGCATAAACAACCTGATAACCTTCACGCCATTTTTTTAGCATTTCATGAATAAGTGAAGGCGGGTCTTGTAAATCTCCATCAATAATAACAACTGCATCGCCATTTGCTTTATCAAGCCCTGCACTAAACGCAGCCTGATGACCAAAATTTCTACTAAAATTAACGAGTTTATTATTAGGAGTTTCTAGCAACAAGCGTTCTAAAATTTCGCGCGTTTTATCTTTTGAACCATCATTTACAAAAATGATTTCATGCTCAATTTCTTTTAACTCATCTTCAAGAACCCGAAATGTTTTTTCAACAATTTCTTCTTCGTTATATAAGGGAACTATAACAGAAAGTAACATCAGAAACCCCTTTTAAAAACTCTTGTACAAAATTGGCAAAACAATATCTACATGGTCACAATCCATTGATTGTAAAGGCTCTGTAGTTATTTCTAATTGTTTGGCTTTTTGTAAAGGAATAGAAATCGGTACTATATTTTTGTAATTCAAATGACTTTCAAATATCCATTGTCCATCAACAGCTATTTTAATTTTTGCTCCATCACTACACAATTTTTCTTCATCTAGTCCGACAGACATAGATAGTGAATCATAAAGGCCGTTCAATTTAAAAACCGTTCTAGATGGAGCGTGTGTGCCTATTCCTGCCTTAAAAACATTTCCATTTATGGTTAGTGGATTATTATCTATACTCTGGTTTAGCTGCCGACTACCCCAACCTTGTTCATGAAATGCCGGTGCCAAATTTTCTAAAAGTTCAAGAGAATCTTTACCAAACAACAAATGTTCTTTATAAGAAGCTATTTCTTTTCCTACAGGGTCTTCTACTACCACATTCAAAAGGTGATAACCTTTTTCCTGAACAGGAACATTCACTTTAAACGAGTCATTATAAGTGTAAGGAGCCGTATAAATTTCTGTTTCTGAAACAGAGACTTTTATTTGCCAAGGGAGTTTTTGTTTAGCGCCTAATTTTAGAGTCACTTCATAACCATCTGTTTTTTCTTCAGTTTTTATATGACTCAAAACATGATTCTGCACAAACTCTTTTTTCCCATTGAATTTTGAAATTTCTACAAAATAGCTATTAGTTATAAGAACATTATAAACAGGTTCTATCGCCATATCGCGTTCAAAATGATCACATGTTGTAGGGATTCTGTGTTCTACCGCTTTTTTATGATAAGTTTTACTATCCCAGCAATCTAATCCTCTGATATAATAAATTTCATTAGGGTACTTTTCTAATAATTTTTGTATTTCAGAATTACTCAATTGTCTGATTTTATCGTAGTGAATAGCAGAAAGTCCGTAACCCACAAAGTGATAAGGCCTTGCATAAATAAAAAGTTTATTTTCTAAATCATCTTGTTGCTTTAACCATTTCCAAATTTCACTTTCTTCTGTTGTCAAGTGATTTCTGTTATACATGATATTTGCATTAAAAGCATCTTTATAAGAAAAGGTATACAAAGCAAAAGCAAGAGAAAGAACCACCCCTAAAGTCAAGGCAAAATGTTCTGGCATTTCTTTCTTTTTAAGCCATTTCAACAAAAGCAACAACGGATACGCCGAAAGCATAGCCATAGTCGGGAACAGCACTAAACTATAACGCTGATTAATCTGTATAGTAAAATCACCCGATACATTTTCAAGAATCACATACGTTTGTACATGGAACAATAAAAGGAAAATTAAGAATACGGTAGCTTTTCCAAAAGATTTTTCATAAACCTCAAATGCAACTGATGCTATTAAGAAAAGAATTCCAACTAATGTCAAATAATTAAAATACGGCAAAAATGGATTTTCTGGTAAATTGCCATATTCTTTTATTTGCGTCATCTCAATCCAATTCTGTTTCAAATGCTCCAAGAAATGCCCGTGAGCCGCAAATTCTCCTCCTTGAAAATTAAAATTCTGGTAATAACTAATGGTGATTAAAACCGGAACAGAAAACAGTGCTAAAAACAATATAAATAACGGAGCTTTATTCTTTCTTTCCTTGAGAAGTGTAGGCAAAGCAAGCGCTACAAAAGCCGGAATACAGAACACCGTTTCTTGTCTAGTTTGCGCAAAAAATGCTAAAACCAAAGCCAGTAAAACCCAATGTTTCCAAGTGTTGTATTCTATTGCAAAACGAACAAGCAACAAAGAAAGAGAAAATAAAAGTATATAAAGAGGTTCAACCGAAAGCGCTCGGAATTGGAAAAGTAACGTTGGCTGTACTGCAAGAATTATCGTTGCAACTAAAGAAAATGAAGGTTCTCTTGTCCAGGCAAGTAAAGCAAAAAAGAAAAGTAAAATGGTAATGACATAAGCAAAAATCTGTGCGTAAAAAGCCCAATGCAAATCACTGCCTAAGAGAGGCATTCCTAAAAAGTAAAGAAACGAAAGCCCTTTCGTTTTAAAACTATTACTATTGACATGGCACTGAAGTTTCCCATATTCAAATTCCCCTTGGTTACAAGTCCCAGAAATATGATTGTGATACATATTCTGAGCCATTGAAAGGAAAATGCTTTCATCACTTTGGACTCTATGTTTTGCTTCAATTTGCGTGCTGGCAAAGACCGCTAATGCTAAAACAAATACAACAAGAATTACGCTATAAATTTTTGAGGGCAACAATTTCACAAAGAATGAGCGGAAATCTTTAAATAAAAACCCCACAAGCCCTAAAACCAAAATCGTTTGAACAAGAAACAATGGCAACGGTAGTGATAAATCAAGTTCACGTAAAATATTTTTGGGCAATAAATAAATAGACAAGGGAACAGCACAAGATAGTAGAACTGCGACTATTCCTAAAGGATGACACAAATTTTTAAGAAAAAAGAAAATTTTTCCCATAAGAGACTAAAAGGAATGATAAAGTAACTCAATAAGAATATAGTTTTTTTTCTTTCACCCTTTAGAGTTCTGTAAGAAATCCTATATTTGGGCTGCCCTAGAAAACGAGCCTTTGTTTAGGTTCATAAAATGGAAGCGAGGTTTATAGTGCAAAACGCTTTGGTTACAAAAGCCGCAGACAACGTTAGGATTCTTTCTGCCGCCATGGTGCAAAAAGCTAAATCTGGACACCCAGGTGGAGCCATGGGAGCAGCTGATGCTATTACTTTACTTTTTGCCGAATTTTTACGTTTTGACCCAGAAGATCCTCATTGGATGGCCAGAGACCGTTTCTTTATGGATCCTGGTCACATGTCTCCGCTTCTTTATTCAGAACTAGCGCTTCTAGACAAACTTTCTATGGAAGATTTAAAAAACTTCCGCCAACGCTTTTCAAGAACTCCAGGTCACCCTGAATTAGATGTGAATTTGGGGATTGAAAACTCTTCTGGTCCACTTGGAATCGGCCATGGTATGGCTCTTGGTACAGCAATCGCCGAACGTTTTATGGTAGAACGTTTTGGAGAAATTCTTTCTCACAAAACTGTAGTTCTTGTTTCTGATGGCGGCATTCAAGAAGAAATCGCTTATGGTGTCGGCCGCATTGCTGGTCATTTAAAGCTTTCCAATTTAATTTTCTTTTACGACGCCAACGAAGTCCAGCTTTCTTGCAAAACTAAAGACGTTATGAGCCAAGATTTCATTAAGCAATATGAATCTTGGGGATTCCGCGTTTTAGAAGCAAACGGAAGCGATATCGATGAATTGCGTAATGCTTTTAAAACTGCTTGGGCTGAAACTGAAAAACCTGTTCTCGTTATCGGGCATACCACAATGGCAAAAGGTGCTATTGCTGAAGACGGAACTTCTTTTGAAGGTGCAGTTTCTACTCATGGTCAGCCATTAAATGCTGCCGGTGCATCTACTGACGCTACTATCAAAAATCTCGGTGGAAATCCGGAATCTCCTTTTGAAATTTTTGATGATGTAAAACAAGCTTTTGAAACTCGCCTTGAAGAACTTCGCCTTGAAGTTGCGGCTTGGAAACAGAAAAAAGCAGAATGGGATAAAGCTAACTCAGAAAAATCTGCAACTCTTTCTGAATGGCTTTCTGGAAAAGCTCCTGTTGTAAATCTTTCTTCTCTCCAAGTTAAAGAAGGCGTTGCTACTCGCGTTACTTCAGGAACTGTTCTTGCTCATCTTGCTGAAAATGTTAAGAACTGCATTTGCAGTTCCGCAGACCTTTCTAATAGTGACAATACTCAAGCATTCCTTGACAAAACCGGCATTTTCCGTCCAGGAGATTTTTCTGGTGCCTTTGTCCAAGTTGGTGTAGCTGAACTGACAATGGGAGCTATTTGCTGCGGTATTGCTTTACATGGTGGACTTTATCCAATTTGTGCAACGTTCTTTGTCTTTAGTGACTTTATGAAACCGGCACTTCGTATGGCTGCTTTAATGGGACTTCCAGTAAAGTTTGTTTATACTCACGATAGTTTCCGTGTTGGCGAAGATGGTCCGACCCACCAACCAATTGAACACGAAACACAGATTCGTTTATTGGAAGGTCTTAAAAAGGATTCTGGCGTATCTGAAATGCTTGTATTACGCCCAGCCGATGCTTATGAAACTATTGCTGCTTGGGAAATGGCTTTTGAAAATACCTCAAGCCCTACAGCATTGATTCTTACAAGACAAGTTGTTAAATCTCTCCCTTATAATGGTATTGCTTACGAAACAGCCGCTAAGTGCCGTCAGGGGGCTTACATTATAAGCGATAATACAAGTGCAAACAAGCGCCCTGATTTAACTTTCATTGCAAATGGTTCGGACGTTCTTTTAACTCATGATGCTGCGGAAATTTTAAGAGACGAAGGACTTGCTGTCCGAGTTGTATCTATGATTAGCCCGGCATTATTCCTTTCACAACCAAAAGAATTCCGCCAAAGCATAATCGTTCCTTGGACGCCAGTCTATGCTAAATCTAGCGGTCTTCCACTGCTTTTTGAAAAAGTTGTTGGTGGCTTTGGTAAGACCGTTGGTCTTGAACGCTTTGGTGCATCTGCACCTGCTGGTGTGCTTGAAAAAGAATTTGGTTACACCCCAGAAGCCGTTGCTGAAAGTGCAAAAGAATATCTCCAAGAATTCAAAAACAATGTGGCTGATTTCTTAAAGATTTACGGCTAAACCTGTTTCTTTTAATTTTAAAAGGTTGTGTCAAAAGACACAACCTTTTTTGTTTTTATGAATAAAAA
>Ga0233376_1000030_pt1 | contig 34156 bp, 26 predicted proteins | sample ElkDunMinimDraft_11_FD_180691 | JGI IMG/M metagenome (GOLD analysis project Ga0233376, IMG submission 180691) | Fecal eukaryotic communites from dung pellets of Tule Elk in California, USA - Elk Dung E2 | ecosystem: Host-associated > Mammals > Digestive system > Large intestine > Fecal | place... | reverse complement strand
CATTATAATCCATTAAATAAAACTTTGAATTTATCTAAAGAAGTTTATTATGGAACAAATGCGAGTGCCGCAGGTGTCGCTGCTCATGAAGTTGGGCACGCTATTCAGCATGCAGAAAATTATTTCCCAATGTGGTTGCGTTCTTTTTTAGTCCCTGTAGCAAATATTGGTTCTAATTTAGGCCCATGGCTTGTTATTATAGGGATTATGCTTATGGCCGCTTATAGTCAAACGCTAGGGCAAAATGTGGCTATTTTAGGCGTAATTCTTTTTGGCTTTGCCACATTATTTACTTTGGTAACTGTTCCTGTTGAATTTGATGCCTCTGCACGTGCAAAAAAAACATTAGCAAGACTTTCCATTATTCAACCAGGTAGAGAATATAACACAGTTTCTGGCGTTTTATTGGCTGCAGGTTTAACGTATGTAGCGGCTGCAATAACAGCTTTGTTACAGCTACTTTACTGGGCTCATAAAGCAGGTCTTCTTGGTCGTCGGGACGATTAATTATGTCAAAAATATTAACAGTTAATTGTCCTTGTTGTGGTAAAGTATTAGAAATAGATTCTCTTTCAGGGGAAGTTCTTTCAAGTAGGGACAAGAAAAAATTTGCTTCTTTAGAAGATTTTATGGAAAAAGAAAAACAACGACCTAAAGAATTAGAGTCGATGTTTGAAGCAGCAAAAGAAAAAGAAAAGCACAGAAAAGAAATGCTTGAAGAAAAATTCGAAGCAATGAAATCTAGAACCGATTTAAAAGACCCTCCTCCAACAATCCAATGGGATTAAAAAAACGGCTTTTAAGCAAGCCGTTTTTTTAAGATTTTTCTGCGGGTTCAGTTTGTTCAAGCGTTGGTTCTAAAGTAGGCTCGTTTTCAGATATTTCAGTTTGAGACTCATTTATTTCAGAACTTTCGCTTTCGTTTTTTTCTGGTTCGTTTTCCGATAAAGCGACTTTACCTTCTAACATAGCCATAATATCTTCTTCTTTAACGATTTTACCGCTAGTAGCCCATAAAACAACTTCACGCATAACAGCATCAATAGTAGCGTTTTTCTGGAGAGCTAAATGTTCTTCTCTTTTTCGAACGATTTCTAAAAGTCCTGGATCTACTGGTGGGTCAGGAGATAAATAAAATGCTTCATTTGCCATTTCATCTGCGTATTGCATATTATTTTTTTTACGATAAATCCAAATAGGTCCAAGAGGTTCACCTTGCCTAAAAACCACTTCATCTGTTTTTATCATTTCCATTAAAGCCATAAAGGTAACAGTTGCTAAAATGGGGTGTGGGTCATTACCGAGCAATTCTTCAAATAAAGCTCGGCCATGTAATGCTAAATGGTTGCTTATAACTTGTTGCCTATCTTCAATAGTTACGTAATCAAGTTCAATATGGTGTATGTGTTCAACAGTACCTGTTTTTAAACTTTTTTGATAAGCTCTAAAAAGTTGCCAAATATTTGCATCGGCTAAAGTATCATCTTCGGAAAACATTTTCTCAGGACGCCCTCTATAAAAAGCGCCAAAGTTTTCTCGTTCTTTATCTTGTAATTCTTTTGCAACTTGTTTGTAACGCTGGTATTCTTGTATTTGTAAAAGAAATGCTTCTCTATCTTCGTAAAATTCTAATAATTCATCAGGAGATTGTTCGTCTTTAGGGAGTAACTCTCTAACTTTCAATTCCATAAGGCGACTCGCCATAAGCAAAAAATCACCAGCTGCGGAAAGGTCAGTTTTAGAAAGGTCTTTAATCCATTCAAGATATTGGTTTGTAATTTCAGCAATAGAGATCGCTTCAGGTTTTACTTCATTTTTTTGAACGAGGTACAAAAGCAAATCCATCGGTCCTTCAAAGGCTCCGATACGCACTTCATAATCGTTCTGGAGTAAAGCACTCATTTATTCTACCGTAACGCTTTTTGCCAAATTTCTTGGTTGGTCAACATTGTTTCCGCGTAAGACAGCTATATGATAAGCTAATAATTGCAAAGGAATACAAGTGATAATTGGGGCTAGCATAGAAATGGTATTTGGTATGCGGACAATATCATCAGCAATATCATCAAGAGGATTTTTTTCTTCAGATGTTATAGCGATAACTTTTCCACCACGAGCCTTTATTTCTCTAACATTTGAAAGAATTTTGTCAAACAGGGCATCTCTTGGTGCAATGACTACAACAGGCATATTTTCATCTATAAGAGCGATTGGTCCGTGTTTCATTTCTGCAGCTGGATAGCCTTCTGCATGGATATAACTAATTTCTTTTAGTTTTAAAGCACCTTCCATTGCTACCGGATAATTGTAATGGCGGCCTAAATAAAGAAAGTTTTTAGCGTCTTTATATTTTTTAGCAATTTCAAGAATAGCATCATTTAATTTCAAAGTCTCTTCTACAAGTTCAGGTATTTTTGATATAGCTGTCGCAATTTCCATACCTTGTTCAAAAGAAACTCGACGCTGACGCCCAAGCAAAAGAGCTATCATCGAAAGAACTAAAACCTGCCCAGAAAATGCTTTTGTAGAAGCAACTCCAATTTCTGGACCAGCATGTAAGTAAACACCACCATCGGAGACTCTTGCAATAGAAGACCCAACGGCATTACAAATGCCAAGAACAGTTGCACCTTTATGGTGAGCTTCTTTCATTGCTGCTAAAGTATCAGCAGTTTCCCCTGATTGTGAAATGCAAAGAACAAGGGTTCCTGGCTTTATAATAGGGTTACGATATCTGAACTCTGAAGCGTATTCAACTTCCACAGGAACACCTGCCAGTTCTTCAATCATATATTCTCCGACCATGCCAGCATAATAGCTTGTACCACAAGCGGTAATGATTATTCGGTTAATACTACGAAGTTCTCGAATATTTGCATCAAGTCCTGATAATTTTGCAGTACCTTCGTTAATAAGAAGTCTTCCTCGCATTGTATTGCGCAAGGCTTCTGGTTGTTCAAAAATTTCTTTGAGCATAAAATGTTCAAAGCCACCTTTAGCAACTGATTCTATATCAAAGTCAACATTTTGAACTTCTCGTTGAACAATTTGGCTATGTAAATTTTGGAGTTCATAGCCATTGCGCTTAGCAATCACAATATCATTATCATCGAGGTATATGACTTTTTGGGTGTAATTTATAATAGCCGAAACATCACTAGCCAAATAATATTCACCACCGTCTCCAATTCCAAAAATTAATGGAGAGCCTCTTCTTGCTCCAATTAAAACATCTGGTTGGTCTTTACAAATAACGCCTAAACCAAAAGCTCCTTCAAGTTTAGCTAGAGCTTGTAGCACTGCTTTTTTCAAATCGCCTTGATAAAAACGAGCAATAAGATGCGCAACAACTTCTGTATCGGTATCTGACTTGAATTCAATACCTTCTTCTTGAAGTTTTGCTTTGAGAATGGCATAATTTTCTATGATTCCATTGTGAACGACAGCAATTTTTCCATCGAAGCTAGTATGTGGGTGAGCGTTGTTTTCAGTTGGAGCACCATGAGTAGCCCAACGGGTGTGGCCAATACCTAAAAAACCATCGAGTGGTGTGTTTTTGATTTTTTCTTCTAAAGCGGCAATTTTACCAGTTGCTTTAATTGTTTCAAGAGATTTTCCAGAAAGTAAAGAAATGCCCGCACTATCATAGCCACGGTATTCTAGTTTTTTTAAACCTTCAAGCAAAATGGGTAAGGCTTCTCTATACCCGATATAGCAAACAATTCCGCACATACATTTTTTTAGTTAAGGGTGAAAAATTTATAAGAGAAAAATAGAAAAAAGGAATTGTTTGAATGAATCTTATGTGCAAATTCATGTGATAGTATGTACTCTAGTGATGGTGTGTACAATTGTAACCAAAAAAAAGTAAAGAAAATTGGTTCAATAGTTAGAAAAATAACTAAATTAAATGATACCCAAACACTCCCTGACGCATCTAAGTTTTTCCTCCTTTACTTAGGTGCGTCTTTTTTTTTCTTTAAAGCTCTTGTTCCAACTTGGAATACTCTAACTTGGATTTCTTTTTGAAATAAAAATAAAGGTTGTTTTTCTTACAAAAATAAAAATCAAAAAAAAACAGATATTTTTATTACGTTCTATTTTTTTTTGTATTGGGCAAAATGAAATTATTTGATGAACATTGTTTGTTGCGAATCTTACTTATAGTAGTAGGATCTCTTTTTTCTGTGTTCATGGATGAGTTAGTTGCTTTTGAAGAACACCCTTATTGGATTATTCCTTATTGCGCAAGTATTTCTTTTTTGTTTTTTACCGCACTCTTTTATCGTTTTCCGCCCTCGATTAGTTTGAGTCGAATGAGAAAAGATTTAGACGTTCCGATGCCTTCTATGGACGGAGATGATTTTTCCAAAGTTGACGATTTACGTCGTTCATTAGAAGAAAAAGAAACACTTCTTAATATGTTCTTTACAAGTTCTTCTGATGGCTTTTGGATTTTGGATTTGCCTACTGGTAAAGTCCAATGGTCGGCTAGAGTTGCTGAATTCTTTGGGATTTCATTAGATAAATTAGGAACTTCTTTTGATACGTTGAAAACATTAGTTTTTGAAAGTGATTGGGCTAAATTCACGAAAATGCTTAAAATAGCATTAGAATCAAAGCAAAAATTTTCTTTAGAAATTAGACCAGTTCTTGGAAAAAACATAATTGTGGTCAGCGGAAGTCCGCAAATGAATGAAGAAGGACGTCCCATTAGAATGTTTGGTTCGTTTGTTCCTAAAGCAGATATTTTATCATTTAAAAATCCATTCTTTTTAGATGAATTGACTGGCTTGAAAAATAGGCGTTATTTTTTAGAGCATTTAAAGGAAAAAGTGAATTATGCGCAATTGCATCAAGATTATTCCTTTGCATTAATTTTAATAGATATTGATCATTTTGGTCGTATTAACGATGTTTATTCGCCACAATTTGGTGATTGTATTTTAAAATTAATTGCAGAAAGAATCGTATCTTCGTGCCAACAACAAGATTGTGTTGCAAGAATTAGTGGGGATATTTTTGCCATTCTCCTTCATGATGTTAATGGAAGAGATAAAGGGAGAATGGTGGAATTTGCTCAAAATTTGCATTCAAAGATAAGGCAGCCTTTGCAACTAGAAGGTAAGGAATTACTTATAGGTGCTTCTATGTCAGTTATTCTGAATAATGATTTGGATGCAAGTGATGATTTAATGTCTCATGCAACAACACTTTTAAGAAATTTGAAATCAGGTGATTGTAGAGGAAATATTCAATTCTTTTCTGGTGGTTTGCGGGAAAAGGCAATGCAGGTTTACCAGTTGGAATATGAATTACGAAAAGCTATTCAAGCAAAAGTATTTACATTGGTTTATCAACCTGTTGTAGATGTTTCAAAAGATAATAAAGTGGTTTCTTTTGAAGCACTTGTCCGTTGGAATAATTCAGAACGAGGGATGATTCCACCATCAGAATTTATTCCTATTGCTGAAGAAACGGGTTTGATTGTTCCTTTAGGAGAACTTATTTTACGAGGAGCTTGTAGGCAAGCAAAAGAATGGGTTGATTTGGGGTATACTGATTTAAAAATTGCGGTTAATTTTTCTGCAAAACAATTTTCTCAAGGTGATTTAGTTCATACATTACAATCGATTCTTCAAGAAACGGGATTAAATCCTAAGAATTTGAAAATGGAAATAACTGAATATACTGTTATGAATGATACGAAAAAAACAGTAGAAATGATGCGACAATTAACTGCAATGGGCGTTGAAATTTCAATAGATGATTTTGGAACAGGATTCTCTTCTTTATCTTATTTGAAAAACTTCCCAGTTCATACTTTAAAAATAGATAAGTCTTTTTTGGATTCTTTGTTAGAAAAAGAAGAAGATGCAGTGTTTATTCGAACGATTATTGGTATAGCAAAATCCTTAAATTTAGAATTGATTGCAGAAGGTGTTGAAACAAAAGAACAATTAGACTTCTTGAAGAAAGAAGGTTGTTTTATGATTCAGGGGTACTATTTCAGTAAACCTTTACCACCGACAGAAGTTTTAGACTTTTTACAGAAAAAAATAAGTTCGTCTTTTCTCAAGCAATTAGCTTAAATACCATAAACGTAGCGCGTATTTTCTCTAGTCGTAAAGTAAACATTCTCTATATCTGTATTTTTTAATTCTGCTATTTTGTCAGCGATGTGAGGAATCATTCCACTGTGTGCTGGCGTTCCTCTATGTGGTACTGGCGCTAAATAAGGAGCGTCTGTTTCTAATAAAAGACGATTTAATGGAATGACTTCTACAGCTTTCCTAACGTTTTCTGCATTTTTGAAAGTAATTATGCCTGTAAAGCCGATGTAAATGTTATTTGAAATTTTTAATAGTTCTTCAGCAAATGAAGCATTAGATGTGAAACAATGAACATGGATTTTGGCGTTTTGGAGAGGAGCGTTTTTTAATATCGAAAGGCTATCTTCTTCTGCTTCTCGCAAATGTAATACAATGGCTTTTTGTGTATTCAAAGCCATTTCTAATTGGTCTTCAAATACGGAGCGTTGTAATTCTTTATTTTCTTTTCCATAATGATAATCTAGCCCAAATTCGCCACACCCCACACAACGAGAGTGTTCCCAATAATCTGGCAAAAGGTATTTGTTTTGTTCGTAAGTATGAACATATTCAGGATGAATGCCATAAGTTGCAAAAACATCAAAATAAGATTCGCTACGAATTCTAGCATCTTCAAATGCTTCAGGGTCACAAGCAACATGTATGTAAGCTTCTGGAGGAGTTTCTATTCTTTCGCGCAGACTTTCAAAAGATTCGGCAGAATGTTCTTCATAAGTGTCTAAATGGCAATGAGTATCGATAAAATTCATTTGTAAGAAACCTCAATAATTTGATATTCTAAAATTCCTTTAGGGACAGAAACTTGCACTGTATCCCCTTGTTTTTTTCCAATGAGCACTTTCCCAACAGGAGAAGAAATGCTGATTTTCCCTTGTAAAGGATCAATTTCTTGTGGGCCTACGAGAGTATAATTCTTTATTTTTTTTGTTTTTATTTCTTGCAATGACACTTTTGCTCCAAAGCGAATGGAGCCATCATTAGAAGAAATATTTTCGACTATTTTGGCATTGTCTAAAATTTTATCAAGAAAACGTAGACGTTTGTCAATTTCTCTAAGACGCATGCGGCCATAAGTGTATTCAGCATTTTCAGAGCGATCACCTTCTGCAGCGGCATCAGAAACCCGTTGTTGGACGGAAGGTCTTTCTGTATATTTTAAATGTTCCCATTCAGCTTTTAATTTTTCAAAGCCATCTTTAGATATCAAATTAGACATGTGTAATAATTTAGAAAGTTTTTTCTTTCCTCAAAAGGAATGTTTCTAGAACTTTCTCTGTAAAATTCTAGAATAAATAGCTACATTGTAAACATTATGAAAAACAAGGTAGAACGTAAGCCGAATCCTAATTCAAGGTATGTTAGGATATGGCGAGTAAATGTGAATAGAATGTTTCCTGTAAGACAAGATGCTTTAAAAGTAGCGTTGTCTGTTTTTGCCGGAGTTTTTATTGGTGTTTGGCCAACTATTGGGATAGCAATTATTTTAACTATAGCTTTTTGTGCTCTTTTTCGGTTGCCTAAAATTCCAGGAACCGTGGCATCATTTGTAGCTAATCCAGTTACGCAGTTTGGATTTTTTTATCCAGCGGGGTATTTTATTGGATGTGCAATAATAGAGCCTCCACCGATAAATTTTGATTTTTTAGAAAAAATAAAAACACTCTCTTTTAGTAATGTCGTCAGTGTCGTTCAAGAACTTTGGAGTAATGCAGCTGGGCATTTTATTGCCTTTTTGATAGGAATCACGATAGTTGCTGCTGTTTTTGGTGTTTTGTTTTTTTGGATAGCTTATTTTGTTGTTTTATATCGCAAAAAAAGACACTTAAAAATGAAAAGCAAATTCATGCAAAGTCTTGTTAAAGAAGATGTTGAATTGTTAAAGCAAATTCGTAGAGATGAAAAAATTAAACAAGGACAAAACAAGGAAAAATTGACTATGATGCAAATTTACCCTTTTAAAGCGCTTCGCCCGGTAAACCCAGAAGAAGCAGGTGAAATTTCAGCTTTGCCTTATGATGTAATGAATAGGGCTGAAGCAAAAGAAATGGCGGCAGGACTTCCGCATTCTTATTTACGTGTAACGCGTGCAGAATTAGAGTTACCAGATTCTGTCGATGCTTATGACCCACAAGTTTATCAGCATGCAAAAAACAACTTGGACAAAATGATTGCCGAAGGTGTTATTGCTCATGAAAAGAAAGATTGCCTTTATGTTTATCGCCAAACAATGGATGGTAGAGAACAATATGGTCTTGTTTGCTGTGTCCGAGCAGAAGATTATTTTAACGGAACCATTAAAAAACATGAATTGACGCGTGCTGATAAAGAAGAAGACCGTTTGCGCCATGTGCTTACTACCAATGCAAATACAGGTCCTGTATTTTTAACTTATCGTGATTCTGGACAATTTGATTTATTTGGAAAAGTAAGAGAACGTGCTCCTCTCTATGACTTTGTTTCTGAAAAAGATGGATTTGGACACACGGTTTGGATTATCGAAGATGATGCAGAAATTGCTGCTATTAGAAAATCTTTTGAAGCAATTCCTGTTTCTTATATTGCTGATGGGCATCATCGTAGTGCAGCGGGGGCAAGAGCAGCTCTTGCTCGTAAAGAACTAGATGAAAATCATCAAGGCGATGAAGAATATACTCGTTATTTGGCAATATTATTCCCTTCTACTCATTTGAAAATATTGGATTATAACCGCGTGTTAAAATCTTTAAATGGTAGAACTGCAGAACAATTACTTAAAGATTTAGAAGATATTTTTGTGATTGAAAAACTCGATTCAATGCAGAGTCCTTCAAAACAAAATCAAGTCAATCTTTATTTAGAAAAAACTTGGTATGCTTGTTCTTTCCGCGAAGAATTGCTTGAAGATTTAGGACCAGTAGATAGCCTTGATGTAGCTCTTTTACAAAAGCATGTTCTTTCACCGATGTTTGGTATAGATGATCCACGTACATCTGCTCAAATAGATTTTGTTGGCGGGATTCGTGGCTTAGGAGAGCTTGTTCGTCGAGTAGATTCTGGAGAATGTGCTTGCGCATTTGCTATGTATCCAACAACACTGGACCAGTTAATGGCAATAGCTGATGCTGGTGAAATAATGCCGCCAAAAAGTACTTGGTTTGAACCCAAACTTAGAGATGGTTTGTTAGTTCATACATTAGATTAAATTTGAAAATGAATATAAAAAGTCCCGAAAGTGATTTCACTTTCGGGACTTTTTATCATTTCCGCCAAAGATTCCAAAGGGTTTTATTTGGGCGTAGTAATAACCAGAAATTAGGAACAAGTAAGATTAAGTCGCGTATAAGAGATGTCCAAGTTTCATTTTTATCTTGTGCCCCTTCAATATTAAAGCAACCACAAGTAATGCCCAAATCATGAAAAATTGCCCAAGATAAAGCGATAATAAAAGAAATAAACATAAGAAATATGACTAAAGCCGCTTCTTTGGTAAAAGGCGAAATAATCAAAGCTAATCCGAACCAGAATTCAAGTTGCGGGTACATAAGAGCAAAAATATTATTGAGAAATTCTAAACCAAGTGCTGGGAAAAATTGATACTGCGCCATTAAAACAGCGAATTCTTTTGGAGACTCTATTTTAAACAAACTAGAAGCAATAAAGAATCCGCCAATTCCTACACGGAAAAGAGTTTCAAGAGCTTTTATCGTGAACTCTTTTGATAATTTCCAAGCAGGGATAATAAGAATCGTTGCTAACAGAAAAGCGCCAATTCCGATTTGTATGTTGTATTTCCAGCCATTTGGGAAAAATTCAAGGAACCAATCTTTGTCAGAAACAGTTAGAAATGTTTCAGGGAAAGAAATCTCTGCAACACAGAACGCAGTTAATAATGTTGATAAAAGTAGAAGGATGCTTGCAAATATTGTCTTTTTCATAGAACATCTTCCGGCTTTTGAAGAATTTCTTGAGAGCCAATCCATTCAATAGATTTGTCGTCAGAAACTCTTATGTTATTTGCGATAGCGCAAAGCAAGCAAAAAATTCCAAAACCAATAAGGAATTTCCAATTTAAACTCTTAATGTATTTTATAATATGTTGCATGCTTACAAATTACAAAAAAAGCAAGGCTTTGAAAACCTTGCTTTTTATTTTTGATAGTTTAGTTCTTTACGCAACGAACGCTAAAGCCTTTGTCTTTAGAGTCTTTTTGGAATAAGAATTCGCCTTCGCCGTAGTCAGGAGATTTTTTCACAAAAATCATAGCACAATTGTCTCCGGAGCAATTTTCCATATCGCCATCAACAAAATTTTCAGAAGTGGCTAGCCAGTAAAAGCCCATGTTTCCTTGGTAAGCGTAAGAATAGTTTTTCATTCGCCCACCAAAAGACCAAGGGAAATCTGGGTCCTGGCTTGCAGCGTCAAATTCATCGCGAGTAGGGAGCCTCCAACCAGAAGGGCAAACTTCACTTAATGCAGAAAAATCATAGAGTGCGCCTTTAGAACAATCTGTGACATCGTAGCAAGAAGAACCTTTAGAAGTTTCGTAATTAATGTTTGTAGCCATCCACATAGTTTTGCCGACCATTGTTAGCTTGTAGATATTACCATCACGAGTATCTATGAGAGAATCCCCTTGGACAACAGGAGGTTCTACTTTAGGAGGGTCCACTTTTACACTTGAAGAAGAAGGTTCTTTCTTGACAGAAGAAGAACTAGGGGAACTAGAAGAACTAGATTGAGGTTTCTGTGTTGCAACAGAAGAACTAGATGGCTCGTCATTAGAAATGAGTTCATCCCAACTGAATTCTGAAGAATCGTTTGTATAGTAAGGTGTTTCAATAGGATTTACTATCACAAGCGTATCTGCAATGACTAATGTATCATAAACAGTTCCAGGCTTGAACGAAGAAGACGATTTTTTTTGTCCTCCTTGGCTTGATGAAGATTTCGATCCGGATTCATCAACGACAGAGTCATCAATAACTGGAGCTGTGGAAGAAGAGTCATCGCTACAAGCAATAAATGACCCAAGAAGGAAAGAAAAAAGTAAAAAAGCAAAAATTTTATACGGCATACCCTATAAATTATACCTTTTTTCTTGAGAAAAAACATATTTGCTTTTTTTTACATTTAAGAAACATAATAAAAGGGTGCCGAAAATAGAGTTTTTTATTATGTTTGGGTACATGAGTAATGTTGAAATTTTTGATACAACCTTTGCGGTAACCATTTTAGCAGTTATTGCTTTTTGTGTTCCTTTGTTGCTTTTGTTTGCTAACTGGATTTTACATCCAGGTAAAATTAAACGTGCTGAAATTAAAGGTTCATCTTATGAATGCGGTTTGGCTCACGTTTCTGGCACCGCTAACGAACGTTATCCAGTTAAATATTACATGGTAGCAATGCTTTTTCTTGTTTTTGATTTAGAAGTAGCATTTCTTTACCCTTGGGCAGTTCAATACCTTAAGATTGATTCTTGGTCTCCATTGCTTATCTTAATAGGCTTTTTGGTGATTCTTGAAGCGGGCTATATGTATATATATCGTAAAGGTGTTTTGCAATGGTCTAAAATTAAAGATTAATTGTTTTTTTTGTAAAGTTTAAAATGCCCGAAAGGGCATTTTTTTGTATACAGAAAACTACCGGCTACGCCGGTAGTTCCGTAAAAGCCTTCTGGCGGTCATGAAAAAATCCTTTGACTATTATTGAAATGCGGTCTGCCAACTGCGTAACAATAATCACAAAGGATTTAAAATGAATGATAGAAATAAATCGACAGCACATACCATATGGAATTGCAAGTACCACATCGTGTTTGCACCAAAGTTCAGAAGGAAGATACTCTACAACCAGAAACGGGAAATCGTAGGAAAAATTCTAAGGAAACTTTGTGAATGGAAGGATGTGGAGATAATTGAGGCGGAGGTTTGTCCTGACCATATACATATGCTTGTGGCGATACCGCCCAAACTCTCGGTATCAAGTTTCATGGGATATTTGAAGGGAAAGAGCAGTCTGGAATTGTTTGATACAATCCCAGAACTGAAAAACAAGTACAGGAACCGAGTGTTTTGGTGTCGTGGTTACTATGTTGACACTGCTGGTAAAAACGCAGACCGAATTAAGGCGTATATACGACAACAATTAGAGGAGGATAAATTGGGCGAACAACAGTCTATGTTTGGCAAGTAGTGCCCGTTTACGGGCTGCCTAGTAAGGACTCTTGCAGGTGGCAGATTGACGTGCGTGCCCTTGCACGCCGCTAGTATTGTAGGGCTACGCCCGTATATGAAGAACCGCCGGCTTCGCCGGCGGGTCACTTTTTTTATACAATACTATTAGTTGCATAGATGTAAAAAAGCTTTAAGAAAATAAATTTTTAGAAATTGTAAAAACAAGTAAAATAATATAGATATAGCTTATGGATATATTTGGAAATTTATCTGAAAAAATAGAATGGCTTAAACAAGCTTATTTTTCGGTACCAGAAAAACGGATTTTTTTAAAAAAAGGCGAATGTTTATTGCGTGAAGGAGAAAGCAATAATCGTTTATTTTTGGTCATTTCTGGAGCATTAAATGGAAAACAAATTGTCCATAATACAGCTTGGCAAGAAGAACGTAGTATTAATGTTCTTTTTGCTCAAAGAGGTGATTTTATAGGAGTATATAGCTTCTTTTCAGGTTCTGTTAGTTTAATGACTGTAGAAGCAAGTGAAAATTCTGAAGTTGCTTATATAGAAACAGGGACTTTACCAATAGAACCAGAAAAATATGGAACTTTTGTAGAGCAGTTCATGCCTATTATGATTCATGAAATGGCATCGCGTTACCAACGTCTGCTAGATCAAGGGCAAGAAAAAGAAACCGCTCTTTATCGATTGAATAAACTAGAAACAGCTGCAACACTTGGACAATTAGCTGCAGGACTTTCTCATGAATTGAATAATGCAGTAGGGGTTTTAGTTCGGAAAACAGAATACATTACCACATTTGTTGAACAGGCGATACTTTCAATAAAACCTAAAGAGCATAAATTGTTTAAGTTAGGACAAGAATGTGATAGAATTCTTTCTAGTGGGGAAATGCGACAAAAAGCAAGAGATTATGAAGAACGTTTTAATTTGCAAGGATCACAGGCGAAAACATTGGCTAAAATGGCACCAACAGAAGAATTACTTTCAGAATTAGGAAAAAATTTTTCAAAAGAAATAGATAAACGTTCGATGTATTGGGTTCTAGGCCATGATTTACGAGACATGAAAATGGCGGCAGAACATGCTTCTGGTATTGTTCGTTCTGTAAGAGTTTTAGGCGGTTCGCATTTTAAAAGAGAAGCTGGAATAAAAGTGTACCAATCTTTTGAAGGATCGATAGCTTTATTAAAACAAAATTTAAAAGGCATTACGCTTTATACAGATTTTAAAGAAGAATTTAAAGATTTAGAGATGTTTGCCGATAGAACTGAATTAGCTCAGATTTGGGTGAACTTGATAAAAAATGCTACCGATGCTTTAAAAGAAGCTAAAACAGAAAATCCAGAAATTCGGGTTTCTTATTATTCTGACGGGACGTTTTTATTTGCCGAAATACAAGATAATGGGCCTGGAATACCACAAGAATTACAAGAAAAAATATTTCAACCAGATTTTACGACTAAAAAGAATGGTTTGTCGTTTGGGTTGGGTTTAGGTTTGACAATTGTGAAACGTTTAGTAGATAGTTATGAAGGTGAAATAACTATTGACTCTGATAAGAAAAAAACTATTTTCAAAGTAAAACTTCTTCTAGGAGATGAATATGGAAAAAATTAACATTCTTTGTGTCGATGATCAACCTGAAGTTTTAGAAACTATTACTCGGGATCTCCAACCACTTGAAAAATTTTTCCGAATAGAAACAGCTGATTCTGTTCAAGATGCAAAAGCATTGCTTTTGGAATTAGACGGAAAAAGTGAAAAAGTTGGGCTTGTCATTTCTGATCATGTTATGCCTGGTGATGAAGTTGGTGTTGATTTATTGCGCTATGTAGATACTGATGTGCGGTTTTCAAAAACGCGAAAGATTCTTTTGACTGGGCAAGCTGGGCATGCAGATACGATTCGTGCTATTAATGAAGCTCATATAGATAATTATTTTGACAAACCCTGGAAAGCAGATGAGCTACTTTTAGCCGCTAAAAAATTGTTAACTCAATTCATTTTGGATTGTGGCTTAGAATATGAAGATTATATGTCTATTTTAGATCAAGAAGTCCTTTTAAGCCATTTAAAGCGTGGCTAAAAAGCCGTTTCTTATAAAAAAAGAGATTAAATGTTAAGCATTTAATCTCTTTTTTTATAATTGTATTTTTTTATAAGTAATAAAATAGCAGATTATTTTAAATAAAAATCGTATATTTAGGGTATTATGATTTGCCCTTATTGTAAAAATGATGAAGATAAAGTAGTTGATAGTCGCATGAGCGGAATGTCGATTAGGCGGCGTAGAGAATGTCTTGCTTGCTCTCGTCGTTTTACGACTTATGAATATGTTGAAACAGTAGCGTTAACGGTTATAAAAAGAGATAATCGTCGTGAACCATTTCAACGGGATAAATTATTAAATGGTATATTGACTTCTTGTAAAAAACGTCCTGTCAGTATGGATACAATTAATGAAATTGTAGATAGTGTTGAAAATGAACTTTTTGCATTAGAATCTCAAGAAGTTTCTTATGATCAAATTGGAAATTTAGTAATGCGTAAGATTCAAAAAGTAGACCCTGTCGCTTACGTTCGTTTTGCTTCTGTTTATCGTAAATTTGAAGAAGTTGGTGAATTTGTAGAACAAGTTTTACAAATGAAAAAGCCTTAAACTTTTTCAGGCTTATCTGCTAGAGCATAAAAAGCATAAATTTCTGTGTTATAGTGCCCATCATCATTTAATTGCGTTATTCTTTTAATTCCTTGGTCACGCAATTGACGAATACGTTCTCTTGAAAGTCCCATCGTTTCACTGATTTCTCGAATATTTTGAGAAATATCTTTTGATTGAGATGTGCCATAGAGGCGTCTTAATACATCGTTTTCTCTAGGCGGAAGTTTTCGGAAGAGTTTATTTAAAAATAAATGAAGATTCTCTTTTTCGTGCATAGCCTGAGGCGTTTCTTCTGTGGGGTCAGAAAGAATTTCATTAAGCTGAACAGAGTCTTCGTTAAGCAAATTTTTGTCTAGTGATATATTTCCATCTGCAATTTGCTGTAACATTTTAATTTCTTCAGTTAAAGTTTCGCCTGATTTATTTTTACGTAAACTTTGTCTGAGTTTTAGTTGTTGGTTTGCAGGAAGCCGAACAAGAGAACCTTGTTCATTAACGGCTCGAGTGATAAAAGCTCTTATCCACCAAACGGCATAGGTTATAAATTTTAATCCTCGTGTGTAATCAAAACTTTGAATCGCTCGTATAAGCCCGATTGTCCCTTCTGCAACAAGGTCTGAAGTAGATAGATTAGCATAGCTATATTCTTTAGCAACGCTAATAACAAACTTCATGTTGGCTTCAACGAGTTTATCTCGTGCTTTTTTATTGCCTTGAGAAATTAAATGAAATAATTCTTTCTCCTCGTCAATGGAGAGAGGCTCAATGTGTTGTACCTTGTTCTTGAGCCAAGAAATGTCTTCGTTAGGTATTTGATGCATGAGCATACCTGTTTTTTTTCTAACTTGTGTTACAGACGATATAACAATCCAAAATCACCGTAACAATAGTTGATTGTGAAAAAAATAAAAGTTTTTTTTAGAATTGGGTTATGATGAGTAATTTTTTTTCATTATTACAGAAAAGTGTTGAAAAACGAGCTGTTTTTTCTGCTAAAACAGAGGCCATTCGCTTAGTAAATGGTGCTTCTGATGGCTTTCCAGGGTTTACTTTAGATAGGTTTGGAAAGCATTATCAAGCCCAATTTTTCTCTACGGATTTACTTTCAAAAGAATCTTTAATTTCTCAAGCTGTTTTAGAGCTATTGCAACCGGAATATTTTGTTGTAAAATATCGTTTATCGCCTTCAGGAAAAGCTCTGGAAAATCCAGAAATGCGTGTTGTGTGTGGAGATAATCCTATTACCGTAGTTCGGGAAGGAAATTGTTTTTTTCAAGTGAATCTTGAAGATACGGTGAATCCAGGGCTTTTTTTAGACATGCGTGAAATTCGAGAAGATATAGAGCAAAGAGCTTTAAATAAGAATGTTTTGAATCTTTTTAGCTATACATGTAGTTTTGGCGTCCATGCAAGGGTAGGGGGCGCAAAAATGGCTGTGAATGTTGATATCAGCGGGAAAATTCTTGAAAAGGGGCGTTTCAATTACTCGTTAAATGGATTAGAATGCCTACCAGGAGAGTTTTTTAAAGGAAATGCTTTTGAGTATTTAGCTTGGGCAAAAAAACGAGAGAAATTGTTTGATATAATAGTTTTAGATCCGCCTAGTTTTGCTCGATTTAAGGGCTTTTCATTTAATGTGCAGCGAGACTTGGATTCGTTAGTAGAGGCTTCTTCTGCTGTTCTTGCTCCTGCTGGATTTTTAATGGTAAGTTCCAATTATAGTGCTTTTCGGTTAGAAAATTTCGCACAAAAAGCATTGAATAATGTCAAAAAAATATGTGGGAACGCTCAAATTATTTGGAAACGTTCCCAAAGTGCAGATTTTGTAGGAACAGGTTTGACCAAAGATTCTAGTCTTTGTGCTGTGTTAATACAAAATCTTTAAAACTAACATAGTTAATAAGTAACGTAACAATAAACATTCATTGATGCTGTTACCGTTATTTTAGACCCGGCAGCAGAGCCATCTTTACAAGATTCAGGTGTGATGTTTAATGAATAATCAATGGTATGTGCAACGCCATCAACTTCAAGTATGACACCATTTCCTTGGGCTCCGCACACCATTTGGCAATTTACTGCATTAGAAGGGTATTGTGCCACAATGGTTTGACCACCTGGGAATACTTGCTTTGTAGAATCAGAAATGCCAGAATGGGCAATAGTTACATCTACCATATTAGGGTCAATAACTGTGACTGGTTTGCAAGCATAGGTTTCTGTGGTTTTGTCTTCGTTTGTTACATTGACGGTTACAAAGACATTCTTTTTATGCATAGAAGCATCAGTAGTTAAAGAAGCTTCAGCTCCATTGGCATTAACGGTTCCAAAATCAGAAGACCAAGAATAGCTTTTAATAGGAGAATCAGAGTTTGAAACGACTTTCCAAGAAACAATATCGCCGGCGACTGCACTAGCAGGAGTTGGTTCACAAGATTCTATTACAATAGGAACTCCTTGTACTTGCAGAGTATCACATAAAACTGAATTACCATCAACTAAAAGTGATGCCGTGTATGTTCCAGAATTTTCATACCGAATGTTGACTTGGTTTAAACCATTTCCTTGAATTGATTTAGATGCAGTTCCTTCGAAAGTCCAGACAAACGGAGCTAAAATTTGATCCCAGACTTCGCCTTCATCCCGGAAAAATTGCCAAGTAGCGATATCACCTTTATTTATTTTGTCTGAAGACGGACCGCAAGAGCCGTTGATTTTATTTTGAGGTTCATTAAGAGCTTCTTGCCCACTAACAGTTTCTTGCTTTACAGAAGAACTACTTTTTTCTGAAACAGTAGGTTCATCTTTAGCAGTAGAGCTAGAACTTTTTTTATTAGAATCTTTATCGGATTCACTAGAAGAAGATTCGCCTTTAGTTGAGGAATATTCTGTTTCAGGAGAATCATCAGAACTCGATGAAGTAGATTCAGAAGAACAAGCGAAAAAAACAAAAGATAGCCCCAAAAGAGCCATCGGAACAGCTTTTAAATGACCAAACATTCTCATGGGCGAAAATATAAACAAAAATAGAGTGTTAATGATTGTAATATTTTGTTTAACATTCTCCAAGATAGCAGAAAAAGTTTTAACTTTCCTATAGTCAATGGGTGTTTGAAATTGGGTTTTTTGAAAAAGGAGACACATAGTGCCGTTTCTTTGTTATGCTGTTTTTTTGTTTTTATTCGTAGCGAATACTTTTGCTGTAGAACAAGAACAACCCACCCCTTATGACTTGATTAGACCTATTTGGCCTATGGTTTGGGATACTGCTTCTGTCGAAGATGGCGGAACGGTTGAAAGTTTCAGTAAATTTGTCCCGAGCCCTTATAAGAGAAATCCAGTTCCTAAAATAGGCGCTGTTCCTCAAGATTTCAAACCTAATGGTTTGGTTCCTGATACACTAAACCAAGCATTTCTTGATGCAAGAAACTTGCGAATAGGTAGAATTCGTATAAATCAAGCTGGATATTTACCAGATGACCCTGAAAAGCAATTCTATTATGTTTCTGCTGGAGATTGTTCTGAAAAGTTTTCTGTTGTTGATCTAGAAGGAAATGAAATCGCAACAGGAGGTGAATTTGTATCTACGGGTTTACCAACACAGTCTTCTTGGAAAATTGTTGCCGGTACAAATGCTGCGACAAATAAGAAAGAACGTTATTCTGCTGAAACTGTAGGCCCAGAAGGCACAGTCTGCGTTGCTAATTTGGCATCTTTTTCTTTACCTGAAAATGAACGCATGCGTATAAAAGTAGGGAAAGAATATTCTGCATCTTTTATTGTGAGTGATAGAGTTTATTCTATGGTTCGAGATGCGACGATTAAATTTTATGGGATTAATCGTAGTGGTAATTCAGAATCTTGGTTCCATGAACCTTCTCACACAAAAGATGGAGCTGGTTCTTTTGTTCAAGGAATAGGTGGTGTTGCTGGTTTTACAAGTAAGGAAGGTGCACTTGCCGGTGGCTGGTATGATTGTGGCGACCATTTAAAAGAATCACAAACGCAAGCTTATGCTTTTATGGTCCTTTCTGTTATGGCTGCAGCAAATCCTGATAGAGATGAAGACAATTATGCATATAATCATGGGGAAACGGTCAATACAGATGGTATTCCGGATATTCTTCGTGAAGCAAAACATGGTGCTGACTTTTTCCTGAATTCCTATCGTTTTGCTGAAGGCGTTGTTGATAATATGGTTGTTTCTGTTGGTAATTTTGGTGCAGACCATGGTTGGTGGGGGCGCCCAGAAAACCAAGATGCTTTGCCTTTAACTTTAACAGGACGTGGTGGCCCTCATGAAAGAGATTTGCGCCTTGGTGAATTAGGTTCAAATATTTCTGGACAGATAGCAGCAGGTCTTGCATTGCTTTCAAAAGAATATGCAATGTATGATAAAGCTTTTGCAGATTCTTGTTTGATGGTTGCAAAAGATTTGTATGATTTTGCGAAAAATTTAAAATTAGGTAGCTCCACTTATGGTAATGGACGACCATTTGTTTATAATACCATTCCAGATGGCTGGTCAAGTCCTGCTTATAACGGAAACAATGAGTCTCATGATGATTTGGGATTAGCTGCTATCGCTCTCCATTATGCGGCTTATGACCCTGCAAATCCTGATATGAGTTATTTGAATGATGCTGTAGAAGAACAATCTTATGCAAGCCCGCAAGAACCAGGTCCTGGATTTTTCCGTGGTGGTTGGTTCGCTTTAACACGTGATGGTATGCGCAAAAGTATGAAAAATACGAGTTGGGCAAATGCTTATACTTACACTCTTTATGCTTTCTATAAACTTTTATTAAAAGACGATGAAACTTCTGTAAAGTATGGTATTAGCCCTTCTGATCGTTTATGGTATGCAGAAAATGTTATTTACATTCTTGCAGAAAACTTGAGTAACGTTGCTTCTACTGGTGGTTCTTCTATTTCAATTCCTGGGCGTAACAATCCTTTTAATATTTCTTTTGGTACGCTTTGGTATAATATGCAAACTGACCAGACATGGATTTACAACCGCTATCAAGCCGGAAATATTTTTGAAGTTTTTGCGTATGCTGATGTGGCTAAAGATTTGGAAGGCGTTCGTTTACCACAAAAAGGCCAACAAAATTGGAAATCAGCAGAAATGCGCCAATTAGGTATTAACCAAATGAACTATATGCTTGGTGTGAACCCATGGGATGTTTCTTTTATGCTTGGTGTCGGAGACAAAAATGACGCTCACCCTCACCATCGTGCTTCAAACCCAGAAGGAAAAAATATGCCAGGGGCTGCTTATGTATATAATCCGCCGGTTGGCGCTCTTTTTGGTGGTGTAACTCCAGGGGATATAAATGCTTGGGCTCCATCAACGATGAGTTGGGAAGATTATCATCTTTCTGAAACTTGTATTGACGGAACAGCTATGTTCCTTGCTGCTGGCGCTATGGCTACACGGGCAGAAGATTTGGGGCGAGCACCAAAAGATGTTAATGTTGAAATCCGTTATGTAGGTTATGACTCTGCGATTGTCAATATTATTCAAGATGTTCGTGGTCAGTCTATGATTCTTTATAGTGAAAGTGAAACAGGACCTTTTAATCAAATGGCTTTGGATTCTGTTCCTGGAGTAAAGCATACCATTCATATGAAAGGTTTAAAGAATGGAACAACTTATTACTTTAAAGTGGTGTCGATTAATTCAAGAAGTGAAAAATATGCCACAAAATGGTTAGTAGATAGTACAAGTACACCATTCTATTTTACAACACTTGCAAGTGAACCTCCTTCAGCGGATATTCAAAATGTTAAAGTTTGTAACTTGTCTGCCGATAGCGCTGAAATTATGTGGTTTACGCCAAATGGTCAGTATGAGTCTAAAATTTATTGGGATACCGTTTTAACGACTTATGATAAAATGGCTTGGAATACAGGCGATGCGAATGCTGATGTTTCTGGTATTCCGACTAATTTCCATTATGTAAAAATTGGCGGTTTAAAAGAAAAGACAACATATTATTATGTTGTAGAAAGTAATGGCGTTCGCCGTAGTGTTGACGAAAAAGGGAATCCATTAAAATTCACCACTCCTGTGATGCAGTACGACTTTGAAGTCCGTACCTATCAATATGAATTTACTGGTCTTGATTTTATCAACATGAATATTTATAACAACGAAGACAGAGCTTTTGATAGTTTGACACTACGTCTTTATTTAACGGCTCGAGAAGATCAAGTGGCAGAATGCGCATTGATGATAGATTTAGATATTTGTCAAGCTTACGATGAAGCTGGTTTCAATAAACCATGTGAAACAGATAGTGAAATTCGTGGGCTTTTGCGTGGAGCGATGCCTGTTAAATTAGAAGATACTTATGATGCAGCAACAGGGATGTATTCTTGGTATTATCCAATTCCTTTAGGTTCTACAACTATCAAATCATCGTCTCGTATGCGTATGGATTTAGGTTTTTCAGTAGGGCTTTATCAAAATGGAAAATGTGATCCTTTGAGATCTACGCCACAAAAACGGATGTCTGCAACAACAGGTGATTGGAGTTGGGCTCCACATACTCGTGAAGAAGATGGCGCTGATTATGAAGGTATGCTAGATGCAGACAAAGATTTTGGAGATAGTGATTTAGCTCCTGTTAACCCATATATTGTTGTATATCGTAAAGATGAATTTGTTTCAGGTTTTAGTCCATCTTATCAAGAAATGACCACAAAACGCGCTAATTATGAAATGACTGTTTCATTGGATGCTCCGTTTAATGTTTCTAATGGTTCTTATATACAAATTGATTCTACAACAAGTACAATGCGTGTTAAAGGGAACGCCTTTATTACTGAAAGTGGATTTGTAACGTCTATTTGGGTTAATGGTGTTGCTTTAAGTAAAGAACAATTGAAAACAGCAGCTATTTATAACAAGGCAACAGGTAAATTTGATTTAGATATTCCTGTTAAATTAGCGATAGGAACAAATAAAGTAGATGTGACTATTTTTGCAGGCCCAGATCCAGAATGTGAAGCTTGCACAGAAAATGGCGGCTGCGCATTTGTCAATCGTAGTTATTATATCCAATATAGTAAGGGCGATAGAACAGCTGGGATTTTAACGCTTTTGCAAGAAAATGGCTCTTCGGTTTCAAGTCCTGCTTTGACAGATGGTTCTGCTAAATTCTTTATTGTTGTAAAGGATAAAGACAATAAACAAAATGAATCAATTGAAGCTAAAGTTGTAAATTCAAGAACTGGTGATACGGTTAGTGTGTCATTAAAAAGAACAAATGAAACAACCGGAGAATTTAAAAGTGATTTATTAACTCCTGTTGATTCTAAAGATGCAAAATATCCAGAATTTTCATTCTTTGGTGGCGATACTTTGACTGTTATCTATATAGATGCAGAAGACCCAGAAGATATTGTAACACAATCTTTCTTTGCAAATCCAACGCACCCAGTTCCACAAATTGCAGCAATTTATGATGAAAATTGTAATGCTCTTGGCGATGTTGTTATGGCAACATTTGGTGGAAGTGCTTTTGGTGATGGAATTTCTTTAGATAGTGCGGAGTTTGCTTTTGACTCTACCACAACATCTTCTGCAATTACATTTATGGCAAAACCAAGTTCTATAGATGGTATGACAGCAACCTTTGCTTTGAATGAAGATATGGTTCCTCAAACAGGTTCACCATCTGGAACGGTTGTTTTTTATATGACAGAAAAGGGAACCGCAACAACGGAAAAAATAGTTTTAACAGATAAAATTTCTCCACAACTTTTAAGTATTACAATGCTTGAAAATGAAGAACCTCGTAGCGTTCAAGATACATTGAAAGTTGCTTTTACAGAATCAGTTGTATTGCCTTCAAAAACGGCATGGCCATTACGTGTAACAGATGGAACTTCTGAAATAGACCAAATGGGAATATCGGTTAAAAATGTGTCCACAACTGATAATGGAAAAAGTTGGTTGTATGTAATTGAAGGTAATACGAATGGTGCTGTTGTTAAAAAAGGATTCTTAGCAGAAGTCGCAGAAACATTCGTTATTTCTGATATTGCTATGAACACTTTGACAAATTGTGCTGGACCAAGAACAATTGCTGAATCTGTACGTCCGGTTCCTGTGACATTTGCTCGGATAAGTGATGAAACAGGAGATGGTAAGCCGGATGAAATTTATTTGGAATTTGAAAAGGTTTTACGTGACAAGGACATGCTTGATAGCTTTGACGTTTATTGGGGAAATCCAGCTGTATATGTTGCATTTAAACAACCTGCTAGTGGCTGGAGTGTAGATACAGTATATGGAGAAAAGTACGCAAAACCTATTACGGCAGTAGTTGATTCTTCAATGGAAGAAAAGAAAACAATTTATAAAGAAGTGGTTGGCCAAAAAACGATTTGGTGTGATCAGTTTGAAGTTGTTTTTGATTCTGCATTAAATGTTTGGGATTCTGTGAAAGTTCAGGATTCTCTAGGCAATACGCTTCAGTATGCTTGCGGTCTCCAAGATTCTACAATAAATGTTACGAAAATAGATACGATTTGGAGTTATGTGGTGGATACTACAGGATTTGATACGATTCAAAATATTGCTTCTGCAATTCGTATTGATGTTCCAAAAGGTGTTTATGAAAAGATGACTTATGGGGCAAAAGATGGTAAAGGTTCTGTTATGCCTCGTAAAGGAGAAGAAGGTGGTTTCTTTGATAAAACTTATTCATTGAATGATGCTTGTCCTCCAATTATCTTGTCTGCTTCGTGGAGTGCTCGAGAAACCAATAGCGGTCAAATGGATTTGTTAGAAGTAAACATGTCTGAACCATTGGATTCTGTTTCGGGTAATAGTTATTACATAGAGCGTCGTCGTGCAGGTGCTGGTGGAGTATTCTTGCAACCATATTCTATTATGAATGGTGATGGTTTGAAAAAGGTTACATTCCTTTATCAAGATGAAGCAGAAGATGCTGTTTGGTTTGGTGACTCTATTCGTCTAGTTCCAGATGCTCATAAAAGTTTCTATAAAGATAAAACAGGACTTTTCCCAGGTGAAGAAAACCCGTGGACTCCAGTAAGCGGTGCTATTGATAAAGTTAAATTCAAAGTAAAAATGGAATCTTCTGTGACAAAGAAAGATCCTTCTATTGTTCCTTATTCAGGACAACAACTTTCAGAAGATGAACATTTCCGCTTGACAGTAGCAAATGAAGCAGGAGAAAAATTGATAGCCTCTGGAAAAGAAACTCTTGAAAAAGTGAACACATCTATAGCAAAAGATTATAAACATGCTGGCCCTGTATTTAGACTAGATATAACGTTGCCAGAAGTTCATGATAAAACAGAGTTAGGAGAATATAAACGGCTTTATCGTATGGAAATAGCTTTAATGCTTTACAATAATCAAGGTAGTTTTGTAAATAAAATGAACTACAAATTTAACCTAGATGAATTGAGAGAATTCGTGACAGCGAACAATGTTTTGACCCTCTACTTAGAGTGGTGTTCACAAGAAGAAGCGCCTGTTTCATTAGAAGGTCGAAAAATAGGAAGTGGAGCCTTTATTGGTAAATTTGACTTTGAAGCCAAGGCTATGTATGTAGCAGAGCATCCAGATGAAGGTGATAATAAAAAGCCTATTTACAGCGATAAATCTTCTATGGTTACTTTTGGGTTTAAACGTTAAAATAAAATAAAGTTTTAAAGTCCGAATTCTTGTAAAGGGTTCGGACTTTTTTTGTTAATGGGCTTAAAAATTTTAGTTACAAAGAAAATATTTTATGATTTTTCAAAAAAAAAGGTTTTATTGTCGTTTGAAAACTTAAATTAGAAAATATGAATGGTGAGTTTTTAATAAAAGCAAATTTAAGTTTTGCGTATATAGTTTTTGTTTGCCTTTTTGTATTGTGTGTGATCTTTTTTCACAACAAAATGTTTTCTGCTCAAAAAACTAGAATGCAATTATTCAGAATGCTTTTAGTGTTAGGGATAGGTTGGAACTTTTGTTCGCTTATAACAGTATTACCAAATCCAGTTAGTCTTAATACGCATCTTTTTAATGTGCCTATTATTGTAAATACTGTTTTTATGATTCAAACTTTTTTTTGGTTGCCATTTGGTTATTTTGTCTATAAAACACTTGCTATAGCATTTAATCGTAAACCATCAAAATTTTTAACCATATATACTTTTGCTGGGATTTTAGTCTATTGGATTTTATTTTTCATTTGTTTGTTTACTGAGCTATTAGATATATCAGGAGATTACCTAATTGTAGTGATAACGATTTCAGGTTATTTTTTGTTAGTTGTGCCTTCGCTTATTATTAGTGGTATTAACGCACTCTTGTGGGGGATTGAGTCTTGGGAATTACAAGAAAAATTTTATTATATGCGGATAGCTGCGATATTGTTCTTATTTGGTTTTTTAGCTCTTGGTCAGGATATATTCCTTCCTTATGTTTTTTATGGGGGAGCAGACCCCACGTCATTTTTAAAAAACACACAAATCTGGGCGTCTATTTTTCTTTTGGCATTTTATCAAAATTTAGTTCCTAAAATTGAATACACGCAGTTGCAGAAAATTTCATTTCATGTAGATCATATTATAAATGATGGGGTTATTGTTTATAACGAAAAAGGACGAATTAGTTTTGCTAACACGGCAGCACCTTTTTTATTGCATTTGTCTGAAGAACGGTTAAAGAAAATGAACATACAAAAGATTTTTCCGCAGATAAATGTTTTTGAATCTAGTTTTAGGCAATCCATATTGTTGGTTATGCGAAATATTTCTCGTTCGTTTTTGGTTTCAGTTGTTCAAGATGCTTTCTGGTATGGTTCAAAACATTATATGTTGATTTTCTCAGATGTGACTGCTGAAAATTCTATTTTGCATAAGTATGAATCTTTTAAAGATAGAGCAATGCAAAGAGAATTACAATCACAGCAACAAATGTTGAAAGTTTATGAAGAAGGACGCAGTAAAGAAAGATTATTGCAAACCTTAATAGATAATCTTCCGTTCAGAGTCGCTGTAAAAAATCAAAGTGGAACCTATATTTTACAAAACGTTCCAGATAAAAAATATGCGGGAGATTTATATGGTTTGTCGTCTGTAGAACCAGAACTTCGTGAATCTGAAAAAGATGCTTTGCAAGGTAAGGTCGGACATTACGATAAAATAGAATACAAAGAAGGTGAAAGTGGTGATATTGCAATAGCAGAACATATTACTTATTTGCCTGTTCCTATGGAGAATGATGAATACTTTGTGATTCGTTTAGTACAAGATTTAACAGAAGCAATGAAAATGGAAGAAGAACGCAAACATTTTCGGGCTAGAGAAGAACAACGAACACGATTAGAAGAACTAGGCTCTCTTGCAGGCGGCATTGCACATGATTTTAACAATATTTTGGGAGCACAACAAGGTTTTTGTGAACTAGCAATGGCTACAGTAGAAGAAACAAGCCGAACGAATAAATATTTACAAGAAATAGAAAAAGCGTGTCATCGAGCGAAAATTATTATCAGTCAAATGCTTACAGGAGTTCGCCAACTCAAGCAAACAAAGGAAACAAAAAAGACATTTAGATTTTCAATTTTATTACAAGACCTTATAACGCAAGTACGTTTGACTTTACCGCCTAATATTGTGATTGTTTCGGGTTCATCGGAATCAGATGTCTTTTTGCAAGGTGTTGAAATGGACTTGTTCCGTGTGTTGCAGAACTTAATCAATAATGCTGTTTTTGCAATGAAAGAATCTGGTGGAGAACTTCGAATATTTGTAGAAAGAGTTTATTTAAAAGAAGCACATCAAGAAGGTTTTTCTCAAACTATTCCAGCAGGAGCTTATGCTAGGATTGATATTTCAGATACAGGTTCGGGAATCAAAGGAAATGAACTTCAGAAAATTTTTAGTCCGTTTTTTACCACAAAACCACCAGGAGAAGGTTTTGGCTTAGGCCTTTCTTCGGCGATTTCTTTGGTTAGACAGGCTCAAGGAGAAATAATAGTTCAATCAATTCTTGGAAAAGGTACTACATTTAGTGTATATTGGCCTTTGATGGAAAATAACGAAGGAGATGATTATGGCAAAAGTGCTTATAATTGATGACGATGAGCAAATCAATTTCTTGCTTAGAGAAACCTTTGAATTAGAAGGGTATTCTGTTGATACGGCAAAGAATGGGCAAGAAGCTCAGGTACTTTATACAAAGAATCCTTATGATGTTATCATCACAGATATCATTATGCCAGAACAAGATGGATTTGAAGTGATTCTGGATCTAAGACGTCTTGGAATGTTAGACCGTGTTATTGCCATCAGTGGTGGTGGAAGAATGAGTGCAGATGATTATCTAGTAACTGCCGATCACTTTGATGTAGCTGCATCATTTGCTAAGCCTTTAGACCGTAAAGCTATTTTAGCGAAAGCAAAAGAAATAGTAGAAACTGTCGGAAAGAAATAAATGCAAATTTTGTTGGCTGATCCGGATGCACAATTTGTGCATTCCGTTTTTGATTCGTGGCATCTGCCAGAATCGGTTTTGTTGCCTGTTCTTACAGAAAGGGAATTAATTGCAACTATTGAACAAAAGTCAATAGATTTAGCTTTTATCAACGTGCAATTATTATTGCACGATGGTTTGGATATTGTTTCTTTTTTAAAAGAACGACACCCCATAGCAGAAATAATAGTTTTGGCAGATCATGCCTCTGGCATTTCTATAGCAGAAAATGCTTTGACTAGAGGTGCTTCTCGTTATTTAAAGAAACCAATAAAGATTTCTGCGTTAGAAGAAATAGCTCAAAAGTGTAAACAGCAACAAAGAGAAACTTCTGCAAATCGTTTAATGGAAGACCATGTTTTGGATTCCCTTTTGGGAGACACTCCAGAAATGCGTAAAATATTGAAAACGGTTTATAAAATAGCGCCAACAACAAGTACTGTCTTGATTACTGGGGAGTCTGGTTCGGGTAAAGAATTTCTAGCCAATGTAGTACATCGTTTAAGTAAGCGGTCTTCAGAACCATTTGTAGCAGTGAACTGTGGTGCTATTCCAGAGAATATTGTTGAAAGTGAATTGTTTGGTAGTCGGAAAGGTGCTTTTACTGGAGCGATAGCAGATAAAAAGGGTTTGTTTGAAGCGGCTTCTGGAGGTACTTTATTTTTAGATGAAGTAGGTGAACTTTCTTTAGCTACTCAAGTTAAATTACTTCGTTTTTTGCAGAACAAAGAAATTCGTCGAGTTGGGGATTCTGAAAATCGTTACTTAGATGTTCGGATTATTGCGGCAACAAATAAAAATTTAAAACAGGCGATGTTAGAAGGTAAATTTCGTGAAGACCTTTATTATCGCTTGAATACATTTCATTTGCATTTGCCCCCTTTGCGTGAACGTCAAATAGTGATCCCGCGACTTGTTTCTTATTTTATTTTAAAGTACAAGCAAGAACATGGCAAAGAAGTTAATGGCTTAGATTCTGCAGCACAAATGGCTTTAGCCGCTTACCGTTATCCTGGAAATATTCGAGAATTAGAAAACATTATTGAACATGCAATTGTTCTTTCTGAAGGCGGAATTATTCGGTTAGAAGATTTGCCAGAAACGGTTTTGCAAGAGAATCTGCCATCGGCACGGATGCTGTTATCTTTACAAGAGCAACAGCCAGAAGAACCTTTGCCTTTATTGCCAGACCTTTCTGGAAAAGAAAAAATATTGACATTAGGTGAATTAGAACGCCAGTATATAATACATACTCTGACACAACTTAAAGGTGAAAAATTAGACGAAATAGCAAAAATATTAGGTATAAGTAGAACGACTTTGTGGCGTAAAATAAAAGAAAATAATATTGAGTTTTCTGAATGATTTAGATAAGTCAAAAATGGGAAAAGAAAGCTTACATGTTGGCGTTAAGCTTTAAAAGGTTATTTGATTTTATCGATGCAAAATTCTTTGCGACCACATTTTGCACAATGAGTTCCCATCCAAAGGGTGTCGAATTGTTCTATTGCGGCTTCCACGATTTTAGGTTCGTTCGTTAAAATTCCAGATTCAAAATTTCTACGGTTGGGACCTTTCATTCCTATACCAGCACCAGTTAAATTTGCAGATCCGATATAAACGGTTTCTAAATCAAAAATGATCATTTTAAAATGAACGCGAGGACATAAAACTCGTTCTAATTCTGTTGTTAAAATAGGAAACTTATCAAAATCTTCTTGAAAATTAGAGCCTGGTTCTTTAGCATGAACTAGACGCACTCCCACTCCGCGTTTAAGTAAATCTGCTAATTGTCCAAGTAAAGGAATGGCTGAAGAATTTTGCTTTACATATACATCTTTAATATCGGCAGTTCCTATCCATAACGTTTTACGGACAGAAGTAATACGCGAAAGGACTTCGGAATAATGTTCTTCATTTTGGATATACTTTATAAAAGTAGGCATAAACGAAATATATAATTATTGTTAGTTCTTATAATTCAATCTATTTTTGTTTAAATTCGGTCTTGAAAAACTCTCTAACTTAGTTTTAGTAAATCAAAATTTTACTTATAACTTTGTTCGTAAACAAAATATTTATTGATAAAAGTCAAAAATGAGTTTATATTGTATTTACTTGGAATTAATAATTCCAATTCTCCGAAAGAGCATTGCTCTTTGATTAAATTCTGGAATATAAGGCTGTATTGTAGTAAGGCGTTAAAACCCAAATTTATCTCAGGAGATTTTATGAAGAGAAATTTTTCATCTTTCCTTATCGGGCTCCCTTTAGTTTTAGGGTTGTCTAGTGCAGTGGTTGCTCAAGATGTTGACCCTTGTAAAACAGATATGGGGCACCCTGGCAATGGTACTACCGTTAATTATAACCAAACAGGTTCCATCAGTGGAACACCGTGGGGCTATGAAATTTGGTTTGACGGTGGCAATAACTCCATGACTTATTATAGTAATGGAACGTTTAAAGCTTCGTGGAGTGGTAGTAACGACTTTCTCGCCCGTGTAGGTTATCGTTATGGTGATAATGGACCAGGCATTGATCACAATGATTACCAATTCACAGTAGATTACAGTTATAAAAAACAAAGTCAATCTGCTGGCTATGGTTATATAGGTGTTTATGGCTGGACAGTTAACCCTCAGGTTGAATACTACATTGTTGATGACTGGTATAGCCAACCAAATGAACAATATATCGGTGAAAAGTTTGGCGAAATTACGGTTGATGGTGCAAAATACACAATCCATGCTTTCCTTCGCCAAGAAGAACCATCAAAAACAGGAACTTCAACATTCTTGCAAATTTTCAGTGTTCGTCAAACTCCTCGCCAGTGTGGTCATATTGATATTTCGGCACACTTTAAAAAGTGGGACGAAGTCTTTACTGGTCAAACAGCACAACTTAGAGGCTCAAAAGGTGGTGGCTCTGCAACGCTTAAATTTGGTAAAGTAACAGAAGTGATGCTTATGAATGAAGCTGGTGGTAACGCTTCAGGTTCTGTAGATTACACATATTTCAATATGAGTGATAATGGTAAACCTTCTGAAATTGTTCCACCAAAAGATATCCCTCGCCAACCATATAAAGGCGTAAAAGCAAAAATTCCTGGAACAATTGAAGCTGAAAACTTCGATGAAGGAAACGAAGGAGTTACTTACGCTGGTGCAACAGGTTCTTCTGGTAGTGATGGACTTGATTACCGTGGTGAAGATTACTTTATTGATATTGTAGGCTGTGGAGATGGGGCATGCCTTGGCTATACAGCAGCAAATGAATGGCTTGAATACACAGTAGATGTTCTTGAATCAGGTGAATATGATATTGAAGCTTATGTTTCTAATGGTTCTGGTTCTGGAACTGTAGAGCTTGCTTTAGATGGTAAAGCCCTTGTTTCATTACCATTTACAGGAACAGCTGATGATTGGAATACTTATGAATCAGCAACTGGTAAAGCTTCTTTGACTGCTGGCGAACATGTTCTTCGTGTAACTATTGCGACAGCAAATACAAACTTAGACTATGTTAAATTCACTTTGCCAGGTTATACACCTCCAGCAGAAGATCCTTCAGCAATTGCCGCAACACTTCGTTTGAATGCTGTTGGCAAAACATATCAAGTGTTTGATATGCAAGGTCGCACACTTGGTCAAGTAGATGTTGTAAAGGGTTCTTCTATTTCAGAAGCTCTCTTTAGCAAGTTCCAAAAGACAGGTCTTTATATCGTTAAGCAAGGTTCTTTTATTCAAAAAGTAAAAGTATCTCGTTAATTAAAAATTAACGATAATTTAAAACAATAAGCGCGCCATAGGCGCGCTTATTGTTTTAAATAAAAATATTCCTAGAATAAAATTCTAGGAATATTCATTATACTTTTAAAAGAATTTAAAAGGTATGAAACTTAAAGAAGTTCTTTAAAGAAATCATTTCCCTTATCATCAACAAGAATAAAGGCTGGGAAGTCTTTAATCGAAATTTTACGAATAGCTTCCATACCTAGTTCTGGGAACGCAACAATATCATTAGAAAGAATATTTTGTTCTGCAAGAATTGCTGCTGGGCCACCAATGGAACCCAGGTAGAAACCACCATATTTATGGCAAGCGTCTGTTACATCTTGACTACGGTTTCCTTTAGCAACCATAATCATAGAAGCTCCTTTGCTTTGGAATCCCATAACATACGGATCCATACGGCCCGCAGTTGTAGGGCCAAAACTACCTGTAGGCATTCCTTCAGGTGTTTTTGCAGGGCCAGCATAATAAATCGGGTGATTGCGAACGACCTCTAAAACGGTATTTTCTTCAGCAGTAAGTTCTTCACCTTTTTCTTGCTTTTCAAAAATTTCAGCAATTTTTGCATGAGCCATATCGCGGGCCACAATCATTGTGCCCTTCAAGTTCAAACGAGTTTTTACCGGGTATTTTGAAAGTTCGGCTAAAACTTCTTTCATTGGTTTATCCAAATCAATTTCTATTGCAGGAGCCATGTTTACAGCATTACCTTCTGGCAAATATTGTTCTGGATTGTGTTCCATTTTTTCAAGCCAAAGGCCATTTTCATCGATTTTTGCTTTGATGTTTCTATCAGCAGAACAACTGACACCAATAGAAACTGGGCAACTAGCGGCGTGGCGAGGTGCGCGAATTACGCGAACATCATGGACAAAATATTTACCACCGAATTGAGCGCCAATTCCGGTATTTTGACAAATATGCAAAACTTTTTCTTCCATTTCTAAGTCGCGGAACATACGGCCACCTTCAGAACCGGTGGTTGGTAAATCATCATAGTAACCGCAGCTAGCAAGTTTTACTGTGTGTGTATTCATTTCTGCACTTGTTCCGCCAATTACAATTGCCAAATGGTATGGAGGACACGCAGCTGTTCCCAAAGTTTTGACTTTTTCAGTAATAAATTTTTCTAAAGACTTTGGATTTAATAAAGCCTTTGTCATTGGCCAATAATAGGTTTTGTTTGCAGAACCACCACCTTTAGCGACAAACAAAAATTTCATTTCATCGCCTTCTTCTGCATGTACATCAATTTGAGCCGGCAAATTACAAGCTGTATTTTTTTCTTCGTACATGGTTAAAGGAGCAATTTGACTATAGCGTAAATTCTTTGAAGTATAAGCATTATAAATACCTTCAGAAATAGCTTTAAAGTCATCACATCCAGTCCAAACTTGTTGCCCCTTATGGCAAACGCAAATAGCTGTTCCTGTGTCTTGGCAGAAAGGAAGAATTCCCTTAGCGGCAACACAAGCGTTTTTCAAAAGAGTCAAAGCTACAAATTTATCATTATCGCTAGCTTCTGGATCTTGCAATATTTTTGCCACTTTCTTTGTATGTGCAGGGCGTAAACAAAAGCTAACTTCTTCAAATGCAGCTTGTGCAATTTTTGTTAAAGCTTCTGGAGCAACTTTAAGAATCTTTTTTCCTTCAAATTCTGCTACAGAAATGCCTTCTTTACCCAAGTTTACATATTCTGTTGTATCTTTGCCGTGTTGAACGGTTGCTTCGTATTGAAATGCCATAAAATAACCTCTTAATGGATGATAACCGAAAATTACTCTTTTTTTACACTTTTGGAATACTTTTTAGTTATTGCAACTCTTTTTTTTCACTTTTCCATAAAAAAAAGGATATCCTTTTCATTTTAAAAAAGGTATTTTTCAAGCGTACAATTTTGAAAAATAAGGAGTCTTATGAATTTAACAAAAATGCTTTGCGCTATCGCTTTCGTTTCTGTTGCTGCGTTTGCACAAAATGCTACACCTGCTAAAGCAGATGTTAAAGCAGCCCCGGCGAAAGAAGTTGTAAAACCAGCTGAACAACCAGCTGCAGCTCCGGCACAAGAAGCAGCCAAACCAGCTGAACAATCGGCCGCTGCTCCTGCACAAGAAGTAGCAAAGCCAGCCGAACAACCAGCCGCTGCTCCTGCACAAGAAGTAGCAAAGCCAGCTGAGCAACTAGCTGCAGTTCCGGCACAAGAAGCAGTAAAGCCAGCTGAACAACCAGCTGCAGTTCCTGCACAAGAAGCAGTAAAGCCAGCAGAACAACCAGCTGCTGCTCCTGCACAAGAAGCTGCCAAACTAGCAGAACAACCAGCTGCAGATTCTGCAAAAGTCGTTGAAGCGGCTCCAGCAACTCCTGCTGATTCTACCGCTCCAGTTGCTGCTGCAACAGATTCTGCACAAGCAGCTCCAGTTGCTGACTCTGCTAAGGTAGCAGAAGCCGCTCCTGCCGATTCTGCAAAAGAAGTTTTAGAACCAACCGCTCCAGTTGCTACTGCAACAGATTCTGCACAAGCAGCTCCTGTTGCTGATTCTGCTAAAGTAGCAGAAACTGCTCCAGTTGAACAACCAACTGAAACAGAAGAACAAGTTGCTCCTCGTGAAACAACAGCTACTGCAGGGAAAACCATTATGGAAAATCCATGGGAATTCTTAGTTGTTTCTGTTTTGTTTATTGCAACAACAATTGCAATTATTCTCACAGGTAGAGATTAATTTGATTATAGCCTTTTAAGTTATTGAATTTAAGGTCTCCTCATTGTTGAGGAGACTTTTTTGTATACAGAAAACTACCGGCTACGCCGGTAGTTCCGTAAAAGCCTTCTGGCGGTCATGAAAAAATCCTTTGACTATTATTGAAATGCGGTCTGCCAACTGCGTAACAATAATCACAAAGGA
>Ga0233376_1000022_pt1 | contig 36448 bp, 32 predicted proteins | sample ElkDunMinimDraft_11_FD_180691 | JGI IMG/M metagenome (GOLD analysis project Ga0233376, IMG submission 180691) | Fecal eukaryotic communites from dung pellets of Tule Elk in California, USA - Elk Dung E2 | ecosystem: Host-associated > Mammals > Digestive system > Large intestine > Fecal | place... | reverse complement strand
CAGCACCTTGGACGGTCGCCTTTCACTGACCCGCGCAATACTGGCATGGGCAACCTGTTCTAAAAGGTAAGTCACACATGCATCCATAATAAAAGGCATCCCTGTAGCAATTCGGGGATGCCTTTTTGTATATTGTGTGGGATTTTCTGACTATTCGGAGTCCTCGGAACAACCGGAGTCCTCAGAACAATCAGTGAAATGGTCATTTCACTTCGAGGGCGCGAGCGATAAGGTCGTTAAGGTTGGCGTAGTGGGCACGTGTGGCACTGTCGCCGCCGGCACTTGCTGTGCGAGCCTTCAGTTGCTTGAGAGTCTGGAGAAGATGCGGACGCGTTGCAGACTCAGCGCCAGCCGCTTTGAAACTGCCGATAAGATACTGGACATATGCGTTGTGGAGCGCGCCACGGAAACGTGTCACTTTGCGTCCTGTGCCAAGTTCCTTAAACACCATGCGTGTCATGTCGGCAAGGAAATCCTCAGCAGGATATTCTTCGTTCAGAAGAGACATGCGCCCCATAATTGTGTTAACAGTTCTGCTCATGATGCTTATTGTCAGCTGCTGGGGGTCGGATGTCATGCGACGCGCATAATCCACTTCTGACACCCAAGTAGGTTCGGTAAAGACGTTGCGGTCGAAATATTCCATCGCTGCCTTCTGGCGTGCCTTCGGAGTCGGATCATAGCGGTCGCCCTTCTCGCCCGGAGCCTTGAAGTCGTCGAGCGTACCGCCGATCCACCCTGCCACATGCCCGTTGTAGCGGTTGAACTGGTTGAGCATCTGATTGAACATGCGTGCGGCGTTGGTGTTCATTATGTCGTCCTTCTCGTAGGTCCACTTGTCGAGCTGTGCCACCTGGCGTTTCAGGTTGCGGATGCCGTATTCGCTTGCCTTCACTGCATCATCGCCAAGGTCTTCGGTCTGACAGCGCGGGTCGGTGCGCTTGGCCTCGCCGTCGCCCCACCACAGACGTCGGTTGCCTGTCAGACGCTCCTTTACGAGGGTTTCGAGCATTTCGTGGTCACTGTCCTCGTCGGTTGCACCGAACATTGGTTTGTAGCCCCACTCAATCGCCCAGATGTCGTAGTCGTTGATGCGAGGGAAGATGCCACGTCGTGAGATGCCGTCCTCCGGCTGTGCCACATAGTTGAATCGGGCATAGTCCATGATGCTCGGAGTGTGGCCGTACTTCTCCACCCATGCCTTGCTGCGGAGACTGTCGACTGGCACTGTGCTGCTCGCTCCGAAGTTGTGGCGCAAGCCGAGCGAGTGGCCCACTTCGTGAGAGGAAACGAAACGGATGAGTTCGCCCATCAGTTCCTCGTCGAAGTTCATCTTGCGCGCTGCCTCGTCGATGCTTGACGCCTGCACCATGTACCAGTCGTGGAGCAGACTCATCACGTTGTGATACCAGCAGATGTGGCTCTCTATGATTTCGCCTGTGCGAGGGTCATGGACGTTAGGTCCGTAGGCGTTCTCGATTGGCGATGCGAGGTAGCGTATCACGGAGTAGCGTGCGTCCTCCAGACTCATTGTTGGGTCGTCCTCCGGCCATTCCTTGCCGATGATGGCATTCTTGAATCCAGCCTTCTCAAACGCCACCTGCCAGTCGTTCACACCCTGGATGAGGTATTTGCGCCACTGCTTAGGCGTGGCTGGGTCGATGTAATAGACGATAGGTTTCACTGGTTCCACGAGTTCGCCCCTCTTCATGCGCTCCACGTCCTCAGGCTTTGGCTCCAGTCGGTAGCGCACGATGAAACGCTTTGACTCTACACGCTGCTGTCCGTCGGTGAACTCATTGAAACCGTCGGCAAAGTAGCCCACTCGAGGGTCGTAGTAGCGGCGCATCATCTGATTCTCTGGCAGAAGGATGAACGAGATGTTCAGTCCAAATGTGGCACGTCCTGTAGCCCTTGCTGTCGGCATGGAGGTGCTTGTGGAACTCCATGTCTTCACGAGGCGAACCTCGGTGTTTGTAGGGAATGTCTTGATGTCCTCGATGTAGGACATTGCCCCAATCTGTCCGCCCAGGTCAAATCCTTTCTTGATGCTCTGAGGCATACCCAGAGCAGCATTGTCTTCGTTGAAGAATGAGTTGACCTTTATCTTGTAGTTCTTGTTTTCCTTGCTCTCCACCTTGAACGAGCCTATTATCGGGTGCTCGTTTGAGATTTCTATGGCGCGATTGATTATCTGCGCCGTATCGGCAAGATTGACAAACAGGCGCGCACGCAGCAACAGCATGCTGTCGGGCGACATCTGCCAGTAGACAACCTGCTTGTTCACCTGCTCGCCTCCAAACTTACCGCTGTTCGACGGTGTGGCGGTGTAGCGTGTCGTTGTGAGGAAGTCCCTGCCAAGGAGCGAATCCGGAATTTCCATGAACCACTCCGTCTTCTCCTTCGTCACATTGAAGAGCCCCTTCCTGTCGACGGCTGGCTTCGGTTTTGGTTTCGGAGCAGCCACTGCCTCCTTCTTCACATCTTCCTTTCTTGTCTTCTTTCTCTTCTTCTGAGCATCTGCAGGAGCGCTACACAGCAGTCCTGCACATAGCAGGAGCATAAACCACTTATTCATAATGCCATATAAATTATAGGATTGTCATTCTTTAGTCACCGAACCGTCGGAATTGCGACGATAAGTCGAACCGTCCGAACCGCGGAGAGTATCGTCCATGTCAGAACCTTTAACGGTAATCTTTTTGCCAAACATGTCTCGCTCGGCATGGCCGAAAGCATCGGTTACGGTGTATGTCTTTTCAGTCATCATGCCCAGAATAATCTTGATGAAGAACACGAACAATATCAGCGCCAGGAGTATCGTCACAATAATTATCACTACTACTGAGGCTGCATAGCCCAAGCCCCACACAAGCCCCATGATGACGAGCAAGAACAGGGAGCGCAGCAGCGCAACAGCCCAATGCGACGCTGCCACTATCGACTCGCCCATGTTCACGCCCCAAACTACGATGCAGGTGCCGACGATGGCGAGCATCGATGGCGCCGTGTCCCATTCGAAGAAGTTGGCGAGCGTGTTTCCGCCTCCGGCAATAGCGCCAAGTATGGCCACGAACAGGATGCTCAGTGTGCCAAGAAACTGGTTTGCCTCAATCTTGTCTTTCCATATCTTTTCCTCTAACGCATAGAAGAACGTCAGTTTATCCGTAAATTTCATAATTGTCCGCTTTTTTAGATGAACCAAGAAATGTTGCTGTAAATCACAATAATAGCAATGGTTATGACCACCGGCACTATTACCGCCATTGCCATCCACTTGTTCACTGGATTGAAATCCGTCGTTGCCTCAGCGTCGTATTTGCCTGAGAACGCCTCGCTGCGGGCAAGTTTCCAGTAAGAGAATATGCACATTAACGTCAATATCATCAATGAAAAGAACTTATAATAAGGGGAAGCAAAATACAGATGCTCAGTAAGATCATAAGGCAAGTCGATGCACAATGCCGACAAGCCCAATGAGAACACCACAACCATTTCAAGAGCAATCAGATTGACCCACGTCTTCGCATGTCCCTTAATACCTCCGTTGGTCTGAAAAAGGCCCACGGCGTAACAAAGAGCCAACATGATTACTAATGCGATGGCCGTCTGTGCAATATTGTTCATCGCAAATGCAGGCAACAGATAGAGAAAAGTAGACAGCGAAACACCGGCACCTATGAATGACGCCACTCTGACAGCCTTGTTGACAGCCATGAAGGCAAGCATCAACCAGCTCACTGCAAGAATCATCTTTGGCAAACAACTTAGCAGCATCCTCAGGTCGCCATAAGGAATCATCATAAAGGAAAAAATATTTAACACTGCCAGCACTGAACCCACCACAAACATCACCGCCACTGCCGTCTGTTTTTTGTTAGGGCGAAAGCCCTGTTCTGCCACCTGCTGCGTTTGCTCAGCAGCCATTTGTTCCGCCTGCTGCGCCGCCTCCTCCTTCGCCGTCTCGACAACGGTTTCCGGCTGAAGGGTCTGCGCCTCAAGATTTTCGGCTACAGGCTGAACCACATCTTTATTCTCCATACATATTATTTTTTAAAATATTGTTAACTACGCAAATTTAGTCTTTTTCGGACATAAACCAACACATTTCGCCTTAAAATAGACCGCCACCACTTTGCGATGTCATCACCACCGAAGACTAAATCTGCCTCCGCCGCGCCCGATAATTCGCAACCCTCCGCTGAAAAGTATAAATAAAAGTAATATTTGTACAAATAATAGTTTTATTTATATAAATATTAGTTTTATTCTTACAAATATAAGTTTTATTTATACTTTTCTCCGAGGAGGTGGGAAGTTTGCACCGAAGAGGCGGCAGATTTTCAGCGATGAGACAGCATTTTTCCTCTCCCCTCTCCCTGCCACTCGGCGCGCCCGACTCGCCTCAGACGCTCCGTCTATAGGCCGACGCACACTCACTGCCGCAAGGAAAGCGGGATTGCTAGCGAAAAAAAAGGCATTCCGTTGACTGACAAGCAATAAATAAGTATTTTTGCATAACGGACTATAAATATTAAATCTGATAAACACATGAAAAGAGCTATTTCCATTTTTAGCATTAGCATTTTGGGATGTCTCGCTGCCTCGACATCCAAGGCTCAAGTCACAGCGAGCAGCAGTATGGAAGCGAGCGCTTTCGCTCCTAACGTGCATTTCAACATCGGAAGCGAAGGCGTGGAACAGCCGGTGCGCTGGGGCATCGACACGGCTTGGCTGTGGGACTGGTGGCCGCTGCGCGCCACAAACCACATGCGCGAATGCGCGTCGCTCGGCCGCGTAACCATTGACCCACGCACGACAGGTTCCTACACCTCGCTCGACGCGAGCCAGAAGGAGCGCTTTGACTTGCAGTTGAGCTGGCTGAAGAAATCGGGGGTGAAGGACCTCTATCTGCTTTGCGGCAACACGAGCGGCACTTACTGGCAGACATCGTTCCGCACTCCGTATGTGGCCGACATTGCTATGGGTGTGGAATACCTCGCTTCAAAGGGATATAACGTCATTGCCATAGCGCCGTTTAACGAACCCGACTTCGGTTCGAACAACGCGCCCGGACCTGAGGAGATGGCTGTGGTGTCGCGCATGGTGAGGGAAAACTCCGTGACGAAGAACATTGACGTTTGTGGACCTAACACGCTCAATTGCGACTACGCCGATGCGTGGTGGGACATCATGAAGAACGACGTGCAGATAGGCAACACCCACCAGCTTGCCGGCACATTCGATTCGTTTGCCGGATTCTACGACAAAGTGGCGAAATCGGGCAAGAAGTCGGCTGGCGACGAGATGCACAACATCAACGATGCGCTCATCGGCATGAACTACGGCATGAGCGCCGGCATCTGGTGGTCGGACTACGGCGGCTACACCCGCGCCGAACTTGGTTGCGCAAGCAATGACGGTTCGCGCATCGGCTATAAGGAAAACCGTGCGCTCTGGACCTCTGCCGCAGTGTTCAAGCGCAAATCCGAGCCCCTCGTCGAGGCTTTCCTCGGCACATCGGAGCGCCAGGCAGGCGAGTCAGCATTCACCTTTGTGTCGCAGGACCGACTGGCCTACTTCGACGGCTACGGCCCATACTATGACTACACCAAGGGAACCCCTGGAGGCACTGGCTACCAGGTGGGGCAGACCAACGCTGAATATGTAATTGAAATTACCAACGGCGAAGACGTGCCTGTGGGTCCTATAAGCGGAAAGTTCAAGATTGTCAACAAGGCATCGGGCAAGGTACTGAGTCCGTCGGGAGGCAGCGTGTCGGGCGGAACCGGCATAAGCCTCAGCAGCGACGGAGGCACAAAGAACCAAGCTTGGGTCATCGAGGCTGTAGACTACCGCTGTGGCGGCGACTTCAGTTATGTGAATATCTACAACGCAAGCAACACTTCGACAAAGCACTATCTTGACGCACAGAAGTATGACGCCGCCAACGGTGCGAAGGTAATGCTCTATGCAGGCGGAGGCAACGAATGCGAACGCTGGCACTTGCGCTACAAGGGCAACGGCTATTATGTCATAACCAACCACGACAGCGGACTATCGCTCGAGGGCAGCACAAACAACTCCGACGCCACCGCTACGGGAGTGGTGCAATGGGAGCGCACAGGTTCCGACCGCCAGCTTTGGCGATTTGTCCCAGCCGACGCGAAGGTTGAGTTTGACGCCCCTGCAGCCCCTGCCGGACTCAAGGCCGAGAGCCTTTCAGGAAGCGTGCGTCTGACATGGGACGCTAACAGCGAGGAGGACCTTTTGGGATACATGGTATACCGATACAACGAAGGAGCCGGCATTTGGGAAACTATAGGCCGCCAGATAGCCGGAACGGAATTCATCGACAACATTTGCGCAAAAGGAAAGGTCAGCAAGTACCGCCTGCGCGCCGTAGACAAGGCATGGAACGTGAGTGAGGCATCGGAGGAGGCAAGCGGCACGACAGCAGTAGCCCCTGCGCTACTGGGACAGTGGGCATTGCGCTCATCGCTCGACGACAATTCGGAGAATAAGTTCCACGGTGCGGCAACAGGCATAGAGTTCAGCACCACAGACTCACATCCTGGAGCAATCTTCGACGGAACGAACGACTACATCAGCCTGCCTTACCACCTGGGCGACATGGAGGAGATGACCTTCTGCGCATGGGTAAAGACAGAAGTGACAACCGCCTGGCAACGAATATTCGATTTCGGACGCAACACCGAGAACTATCTCTTCCTCACCAATTCAAACGGTTCTGACATCCGTTTCGAGATATGCAAGGACGGAACGAAGCAGGGACTCAACGCAACGAAACGACTGGCCGCTAACGTATGGACTCACATCGCAGTGACCATAGGAAAGGACAGCACTAAAATCTATCTCGACGGAAAACTCAATGCCGCTACGGACGAAGTCACATTCCGCCCGTCCGACGTAGCACCGTCGCTCGCCTACCTCGGCAGATCCATGTTCGACGCAGACCCGTTGCTGAAGGGCGCTATGGGCGATGTGCGCCTCTACAACTATCCGCTTGAAGGCGAAACGATAGAGAGACTCTACTACTCAGACCAAATAGGTGCGGCAAACGAACTTGCCGCTACACCTATGTACGCAAGCACCCGCACCACCCTTGTTGACGCCATAAAGGAGGCCGAAAGCGCAATAGAGTCGGGCGACGAGGAGGCAATCAAATCAGCGCTCAGCAGCCTGAAGACAGCAATGTCGAGGGCGCAGAGTTCCGTGGAGTACTACGCACCGCTTGGCGAAGCGCTTGAGTGGTCAGCCCAGATGGCAAAGGATTATCCGCAGGAAGATGCAGCAGCACAGGATGCGTACGCAGCAGCCTATTCCGCTATGGAGAAGGACTACACCGACGGCGTGTTCACCAACTTCAAGATTTCAAGCGCCATAACAACCGTAAGGACATTCACCAACAGCTATCTTATGGCCGACGCTGTGAACACAGCCACAGAGAGCCGTCCGAAGGACATTACCCACTTGATATGGAATCCGGAGTTTAAGGGCAACAGCTCTGAAAACTGGACTATCACGACAAGTTCGTCATCCTACAAAGGCACTCTCAGCTACGACTGCATAGAATTCTTCAACTGCACTTTCAACCTCTACCAGACTCTCTACGGAATGCCAAGCGGCAAGTACCGCCTCAGAACACAGGCGTTCTACCGCAACGGAGCAAAGGAAAACAGTGCGAGCAAAGACGTGTATGCAATGCTCTACATCAACGACAGCACAACGACCATAGCGCCGATTTCTAAAAGTTCAAGTTCGACCACGTCCGACGGCGACTGGTATGAATACGCAACCGGCAAGAACGTGCCTAACGACATGGAGTCAGCGGCAGCTGCATTCAACAAACTGAATCGCTACAACGGCACTTTGAGCTCCAACAGCATAACTGCCGACTACGACAATACGGAATCTGCCAAACTGACTATCGGAATAAAGAAAACAAAGGCAGTAAGCAACGACTGGACCATCATCAACAGCTTCAAGCTCCACTACATGGGCAGCCCTGAAACGACCGCAATAGACGGAGTGGAATCAGACGCGAAGGCTGTGCCTGTTGCGATATACAACGCCTCAGGTTCACAAATCAATTCCGTTTCCAAGGGCGTAAACATTATGAAGATGTCGGACGGTACGGTCAAGAAAGTGATTGTTAGGTAATTCTGGCGCCGAAATGCCATACATTGCGGATTTTTTAGTAATTTCGCAAAGAATTATGACTAACAATTAAAACAACAATATACAATGGAAAATAAATTCAAACGCACACTGGTTACTTCGGCACTGCCTTACGCCAACGGCCCCGTACATATCGGCCACCTGGCAGGCGTTTACGTGCCTGCTGACATATACGTTCGCTACCTCCGCCTCAAGGGCAAGGAGGTCATGTTCATCGGCGGATCGGACGAGCACGGAGTTCCCGTGACAATCCGTGCCAAGAAAGAAGGATGCACTCCGCAGGACGTGGTGGACCGCTACCACGGCATCATCAAGAAGTCGTTCGAGGAGTTCGGCATCTCGTTCGATGTCTACTCACGCACCACCTCAAAGACTCACCACAAGCTGGCAGCCGACTTCTTCAAGAAACTCTACGAAGACGGCAAGTTCGTCGAGATGGAGAGCGAGCAGTACTACGACGAGGGCGAACAGCAGTTCCTCACCGACCGCAATATCAAGGGCGAATGCCCTCGATGCCATGCCGAGGATGCCTACGGCGACCAGTGCGAGAAGTGCGGAGCAACACTCTCGCCCGACGAACTCATCAACCCGTACAACGCCGATTCGGGCAATCCGCTCGTGAAGCGCACCACAAAGCACTGGTACCTGCCGCTCAACGACTATCAGCAGTGGCTGGAGCAGTGGATTCTGGGCGACCACAAGGAGTGGCGCAGCAACGTGTACGGACAGTGCAAGTCATGGCTCGACACAGGCCTTAAGCCACGCGCCGTGACCCGCGACCTCTCATGGGGCATCCCTGTACCGGTTGAAGGCGCAGAAGGCAAGGTGCTCTACGTATGGTTCGACGCACCTATCGGCTACATCTCAAACACCAAGGAACTTTGCGACGCCAACCCTCAGCTCGGCACATGGGAGCAGTGGTGGAAGAGCGAGGACACACGCCTCATCCACTTCATCGGCAAGGACAACATCGTGTTCCACTGCATCGTGTTCCCTACCATGCTCAAGGCTCACGGCGACTACGTGCTGCCTGACAACGTGCCTTCAAACGAGTTCCTCAACCTCGAAGGCCGCAAGATCTCAACAAGCAAGAACTGGGCTGTATGGCTCAACGAATACCTCGTTGACATGCCTGGCAAGCAGGACGTGCTCCGCTACGTGCTCACTGCCAACGCCCCTGAGACAAAGGACAACGACTTCACTTGGAAGGACTACCAGGCACGCAACAACAACGAGCTTGTGGCTGTGTACGGCAACTTCGTTAACCGTGCCCTCCAGCTCACAAAGAAATACTACGACGGCATCGTGCCTGAGTGCGGCGAACTGACAGACAACGACCGCGCCACTCTCGCTGAGTTCAAGGACGTGAAGCAGAACCTCGAGTCGCTGCTCGACACATTCAAGTTCCGCGAAGCGCAGAAGGAGGCAATGAACCTCGCACGCATCGGCAACAAGTACATCGCCGACGAGGAACCGTGGAAGGTTATCAAGACCGACCCTGAGCGCGTGAAGACAATCATCTACATCTCGCTCCAGCTCACAGCCAACCTCGCCATAGCGTTCGAACCGTTCCTCCCGTTCTCAAGCAAGCGCTTGCGCGAGATGATCAATATGGACACATTCAAGTGGGAAGAACTCGGTTCGACTGAGCTCCTCGCTCCAGGCAAGCAGCTCGCTGCCCCTGCGCTCCTCTTCGAGAAGATCGAGGACGACGTGATCCAGGCACAGGTAGACAAACTCGAGGCTACACTCAAAGCCAACGAGGCTGCCGAGGCAAAGGCCGCTCCAGTGAAGGAGAACATCGCGTTCGACGATTTCCTCAAGCTCGACATCCGCGTGGGTACAGTGCTTGAGTGCGAACGAGTGCCAAAGATGAAGAAACTCCTCAAGTTCCTCATTGACGACGGACTGGAGAAGCGCACCATCGTAAGCGGTATAGCACAGTGGTACGAACCGGAGCAACTCATCGGCAAGCAGGTTTGCTTCATCGCCAACCTCGCACCACGCGAGTTCAAGAACGGGCTCGTCAGCGAAGGAATGATTCTCTCTGCCGAAGACTGGGACGGCACCATCAGCGTCACAACCGTAGAGCGCAACGTCAAGCCAGGCAGCCAGGTGGGATAGTTCTTAACGGGAACGGTGACCTTAACGGGAACGATAACTTTAACGACAACGATAACTTGTGAGACGCCACACCGTGGCGTCTCTAAACAAGCCCCAAAGGTTAAAGCCTTAACCCCTTAACGCTAAACTCTTAACGTTAAACCCAAACATTAAACTCTAAACGTTAAACCCTCAACGTTACATGAGAGTTCTCTTAGTAAATACATCAGAGCGCATAGGAGGCGCCGCAGTAGCCTGCAACCGCCTTATGGAAGCGCTCAAGAGCAATGGAATAAAGACAAAGATGCTGGTCCGCGACAAACAGACGGACCAGCTCTCTGTCGTGCCCCTCAGAGGATTCAAATGGATGCAGCTGTGGCGATTCCTTTGGGAACGCTTTGTCATTTGGACCGCCAACCGATTCGGCAACAAAGAGAACCTTTTCAGTGTCGACATAGCCAACACTGGCACAGACATCACCAAGATTCCGGAGTTTCAGGAGGCGGACATCATTCACCTGCACTGGATAAACCAGGGAATGCTCTCGCTTGGCGACATTGAGCGCATCCTGAAGTCGGGCAAACCTGTAGTATGGACCATGCATGACATGTGGCCATGTACGGGCATTTGCCACCATGCACGCACTTGCGTGAAGTATCAGACGGAGTGTACCCACTGCCAATATCTCATCAGAGGGGGCAGCAGAAAGGACCTTTCCTACAAGATATTCAATAGGAAGAAAGAAATTTATAAGGGACACGATATATCGTTCGTCACTTGCAGCATGTGGCTTCGTAATCTTGCTGAGAGAAGCGCTCTGTTCAAAGGACAGAATGTCACTAACATCCCTAATCCGATAAATACGTCACTGTTCCGCCCTCTGAACAAGATGGATGCGCGCAAGCGTCTCGGTCTTCCCGAAAAGGGCAAACTCATACTTTTCGGTTCGGTAAAGATTACGGACAAGCGCAAGGGCATAGACTACATGATAGAGTCGTGCCGTCTGCTCGCCGAGAAGGATCCTTCGCTCAAAGGGCTGTGGGGGGTAGTAGTCTTCGGCAACCAGTCGCAGCAATTGGCGTCGATGCTGCCATTCAATGTGTACCCTCTCAACTACGTGTCGGACGAAAACCGTATTGCTGACATCTATAATGCTGTTGATGCATACGTGACTCCGTCGCTCGAAGAGAACCTGCCCAACACCATCATGGAGGCTATGGCGTGCGGTGTGCCTTGCGTAGGCTTCAACGTAGGCGGCATTCCGGAAATGATTGACCATCTGCACAACGGATATGTGGCTGAATACCGCAACGCGCAGGATTTTGCCAACGGCATCAGTTGGGTGCTCGACACGGAGAACAATGCTGAACTGGGCAACATGGCGCGCCGCAAGGTGGAAGAGGAATATTCCGAAGACGCTATTGCTCACAGATATATCGAGGTGTATAATAAGAAGTTAAGGAGTTAAGAAGTTAAGGAGTTAAGAAGTTGAGGAGTTAAGGAGTTGAGAAACCTACTCATAACTCCTAATTCATAATTCATAATTAAAAAGTTATGCTCATAACGATTGTCACTGTCACATACAATGCCGAACTGACTCTGGAGCGCACGCTCAAGAGTGTGGAAATGCAGACTCACGGCAACGTGGAGCATATCATCATGGACGGCGCGTCGAAAGACGGCACTCTCGCCATTGCCCAGGCTTATAAGGAGCGCAATGACGATAGGGACATCCGCATCGTGAGCGAGCCTGACAAGGGGCTTTATGATGCCATGAACAAGGCCATTGACATTGCCAATGGCGAATATATCTGCTTCCTCAATGCTGGCGACAAACTGCACAATCCGCAGACGCTGGAGTATATCGTACACATTGCTCAGCACAATCCTAACGCCGGAGTCATCTATGGCGATACGGACATCGTCGACGACAACGGAATGAAACTGCGTAACCGCCGACTCTCGCCGCCTAAATATCTGACGTGGAAGTCCTTCAAGAACGGCATGCTCGTGTGTCACCAGTCGTTCTACGCAAAACGAAGTATCGTGCCTGCCTATGACCTTACTTACCGCTTTTCAGCCGACTTCGACTGGTGCGTAAGGATAATGAAAAAAGCGGCAACGATGTCGATGCCGCTTGTCAATTCACACTTGACCCTTGCCGACTATCTGTCGGAAGGAATGACTACCGTCAACCATAAGGCGTCGCTCAAGGAGCGTTTTGCCATAATGCGCAAGCACTATGGCCTGTTCACTACGCTTGTTCAGCACGCGTGGTTCTTCGTCCGCGCCTTGATTAAGAAGTAAAGCCGAAATTCATCACCACGCACTTCCCTACTATCCTTTTCTGCGGCAAACAGCGTTTTGCGCCACGCTCAAATCTACATACTTAGACTAAGTTTATACAAACACAGTCTAAATCCGTACAAACTTAGACTGTGTTCGTACGTACTTAGACTGCGTTTGTAGTTTTTACCCAGGTTTCAGTATTTATGAACCTGCTTGCCTCATGCTTCAAGAAGCGCCAATGCCTTGTTTTCTGCCGCCTCCATCTGCTCGCGCTCGCCTGGACCTTTGTCGTTAATGCCGCAAAGGTGGAGCACTCCGTGGATTATTACACGGTGGAGTTCTTCCTCATACGCCGTACCCTGCTCCTCGGAGTTTGACTTCACTGTGTCAAGACTGATGAAGAGGTCGCCGCTGATGGTGTCGCCCTCGGTATAGTCGAACGTGATGATGTCGGTGTAGTAGTCGTGCTGGAGGTACTGGCGGTTGACTTCAAGAATCTTCTCGTCGTCGCAGAAGATGTAGGCAATGTCGCCTATCTTCTTTCCGTAGCTCTGCGCCACAGCCTTTATCCATGCACTTGTGTCTCGCTTTCTGATTTTCGGCATACGAGTGCCGTCGGTGTTGTATGATATCATGGCTTATAATGTTTTCGGATTATTCAGATTGTCATAACAGGTACTCTTCCGACTCGATGACTTCAGTTCCCTTGCGGTAAATGTCGAGAGTAGGGTTGAATATCTGGAAATACTCCTTCATGTCCCAGAGGTCACGGGCAATAAGAGCCTTGAGCTGCACTTTTAGGGACGGGAGCGTCTCGACCAAAGCACTGTCGGCATATTCCACCTTAGCCTTCTCAGCCTCCTTCTTGACTATCGCAATTATGTCGTCGCCGATTTCAAACGAGTCGCGGAAATCAGCGAATGTCTTATACGCCTTCTTCAGTTTCTTGCGGTTGCCGTCGACATACTTCAGCGCGGTGTTGATGATGCAGCTCTTTGCCGACAGTTCGCGGTGCAGTTTGGTGTACTGCATCGTGTCGAGCGGAACGAACATGTCAGGCATGATGCCTCCGCCTCCGTAGACGGTGCGACCGAGGCGCAGGGTTGTGCGCTTGAGCGAGTCGGCAAAGTGAATGCTGTCAGCACTTGTCAGTTCGCCCTTGTTATAGCGGTCGAGCACATCCTTGTCGTATGCCTTCTTGTCGCCCTTAGTATAAGGTTTCTGGATGCAACGCCCTGCAGGAGTGAAGTAGTGCGACACAGTGAGGCGTATCATCGAACCGTCGGGCAAATCGATAGGACGCTGCACGAGTCCCTTGCCGAAGGTTCGGCGACCGATGACCATGCCGCGGTCGTTGTCCTGTACTGCACCCGAAACGATTTCGGATGCCGATGCCGTGTATTCGTCAACGAGAATTACCAGGCGCCCCTCCTGGAAAGTCCCCCCTCCCGTGGCGCGGTATTCGTGATGGCCCGAAGTGCGTCCGTCAGTGTAGACAATCATGCTCCCCTTAGGCAGAAACTCGTTGACTACCTGAATGGACGCCTGCATATAGCCACCGCCATTGCCCTGAAGGTCGAGCACAAGATTCTTCATGCCCTCCTTGCGGAGCGCAGTCATAGCCTTCATGAACTCGTCGTAGGTCGTAGCACCGAAACTGCTGATGCGAATGTAGCCCGTAGAAGGGTTTATCATGTATGTGGCATCAATCGTGTACACCGGAATCTTGTCGCGCACCACAACAAAGTTCTGCACTCCGTCCACTCCCTGACGCATAATACCCAGTTTCACCTCAGAGCCTTTCGGACCGCGCAGGCGGCGCATGATTTCCTCGCGCGACATCTTCACGCCGGCAATAGTTGTGTCGTTGACAAACACTATGCGGTCGCCCGCTATGATGCCCTTCTTCTCCGAAGGACCGTTCGTTACGGGCTGAATCACGAGCAACGTGTCGTTTATCATGTTGTACTGCACACCTATGCCCTCAAAACTGCCCTGAAGCGGTTCAGTCAGCTTCTGCACGTCCTTGGCTGGAGTATAGCTCGAATGAGGATCAAGCTCCTTAAGCATGCCTCGGATGGCATCCTCCACAAGTTTCTTCTCATCAATAGAGTCGACATAGAGGTTGGTTATGGCAAACTCCGCAATCTGCAATTTGCGCAGCGGCGACTCCATAAGTTTCTTCATCGCCTCCTGATTGTTCTGCGCGCTATTGCCCTGCACATTATTGTTCTGCGCCGAAGCCGTCAGTGCAGAAAAGGCAAGTGCCAAAATCGGCACGAGTATATTTCTTATCTTCATCTTTCTGATTGTTAATCCTTAATTACAGAGGTTTGCGGATTGAGCAGTCCTTTTCCGCTGACATAGAACGCCTTCGCCGTACCAAACTTAAGGAAGAAGTCGATGCGCACAGGAAGGTGGTTGGCATCGTCAGTGATATAGAATCTCAGCAGCTCCTTCTCCTTCTTTTTCTCCTCATAGTCGAGCAAAGTGAACACAAGGCAACGATACGTCACATCGTCGTTAGCCTCAAACTCCTCCTTGCCTCTATAGATGAGCACCTGCTCCTCCACCCTCTTGCCCGTAGCCATAGGGAAATAGATGCGATGACCTTTCTTGTAGCCCGACGCATCGAACGAGCGAGCCAAGTTGAGAATGCTCAACATGTCATAGTTGCACTCAGACGAAGAATGAGTCGTGTCATGTATCTTTCCTCGCTTGTCGAGAAACTTCTGCTTCAGATTGCAGTTGCCGTTAGAATAGGAATACCACACTTCGTCAACCGTGTAGCGCTTGCCCTCCAGCGCACCCTTACGGAAATACATTGGGGTCAGTTTCGGAGTCATGTAACTAATCAGCGTATCCTTCATCGGGAAGACCGCACTGCAGCGCTTGTTACTTTGGAAAAGCAGGTCGGTGCGAAGCGCCTCCTTGCCCTCATAAGTAGAATTGCTAATCTTGTACGAAGCCGTACCCGCCTTCACCCAAATGAACTTCCAGTTGAAGTAAAGATCATAGGTGAGCGACTCACCAGCCTTGAAGGCAGTATTGATTCTGTCACACTGCGCTTGTGCCGACACCGAAAAGAGCGTCACCACTGCAACAAGCACCGTTCTGCATATACTATTAATCCTCATGCTACAATTATTTCCAACTACAATAAATCCTCACACTACGGCTCCTCATTCCAACTACTTTTTACGTTTTTCCCTCTCGCGTTCAGCGTTCTTGCTCACACGCTTGCGCTCCCTATCCGGCTTCTGCTTGGTAATCTTTGCCGGCTTCTGCTTGAACACGTCCACCGCCTTAGGATTCCATTCCTGAGCCACTTCCCACTGGGCTCTCAAGTTGAACGAACCAGGATGATAGTATACGCTCTCCGCCTGCAGATGCTCGTCGTAGTTGCCTGTGTCCCACACTCCGTTGCCGTTGGCATCGTCAATCATACGAAGGTAGTACTCACCTGGCCTTACGAAGTAGAAGTCAGCCTTGCCGTTGCTGGTCTTTATCTCCTTCACGACCTTGTCAGAACCGTCCATCAACTGCACTATCGCATTAGGGTAATCGCCTACAAGAGTTACGAAGAATGCGCTGTACGAATCGAGCGACTTGATGCCTACGCCACGCTTAATCTCGGAAGAGCGCTTGCCGTAGATATTCACGAATGCTCCAGTGTCCAGCACCAGCTCGTACTTGGTGTCAGGCTCCCATTCGGCATAAAGGCGGTAGGTCAAAGGCTTGCCTTCCACCTGCCTCAAGATGAACGGCGCCGGAGTGAGCGTAGAATCCACCTTTATGGAGAAATGAATCAGCGACGTGTCAACCGCAGCGATAGGCTCCGGCATCGTCAGGTCGACATTCTTGTTAGGATCCATCGACGACACGTTCGACATGTTTATGTCCATCAACTCTTCCGGCATAGGAGGTATGACAATGTCTTCGTCCTTTATCTTCTCTTTCTTCTTGCGCTTGCTCTTTTTATCGCCGTCACTTTCTTCTTCATCATCTTCTTCTTTCTCACGTTTCTTCTGGTCCTTCTTGTACTGCTTGCGATAGTCCTCTGCCCACTCCTCTTCTGCCTTCTCTCTGTTCTTGCGCATCTTCTCTTTTGTCAGCCTTGACGCTAATTGGAGTGTGTCAGTTCTCGGTACGAGCAGACCAAGAGTGTCTGTGGCGTAGTAAGTTACTGCCATTTTCAGAGTGTCGTTGTTGTAGACGAGCGAATCGCGCACCCAATAGTGGATAGTGTCGTTCTTCTCTGTCTTTTCTATGAAAAACGCATCGCTGGCGTCGAAGTTCATTCCCTCAATCACAGGCAACGAATCGTGCGGCGCTGAGAAGTAGAAGGAGAACTTGTTGAGAATCAGGCGCTCGCTCTTAAGCAGATACCTGTCTTTGTTCACATCGCTGAAAGCGAGCAGAACGATGTCGTCGGGGAAGAAATGGGTGTACTTGACGCTGACGATTGAGTCGTAGTAGATGCTGTCGTGCCACACTGTGTCCATCCTTACGTCGGGCATTGATGAAGGCGACACCACCCTATCGGTGAATGCCAGCATCTCGCTCTTCTGGTCGTAGACGTAGTTCTGGTTCTGGTCCTGAAGGGCGTACACTCTGTACTGCTTTCCTGCTTCAACACCTTTGATGATGAAGTGTCCTCGACTGTCTGAGCGCGAAATTCGTTCGAACACCTTATGCCTCAACAGCGTGTCAGGGTTGAGCGACATTCCTTTCTGAGGTACGTGGGTGTTGGTGCTGTCTACCATATATAGCCCCACCAATATGCCCTTTATCGGTTCGAGATTGGAGGCGTCGAGAACATAGCCCGACATCTGCATCGTGTCTATCCTGTCGCCCGTGGAGAACGTGAAGGCGTAGTCGCCCATCGGGTTGCCTTCGTTGTTGTCCTGAATGGCGTCAGCAAAGTCTACGGTGTAAGTTGTGTTCGGCTTGATTGAGTCGAGCAGTTTCACAGTTATCCTCTTGCCCATAGCCTCGATTTCAGGCTGTTCCACTTGTGGCGGCGAAACGATAATCTTCTCGTTTGCTCCGCTGACCTTGATGTTTTCGTCAAATTCCAGTACGATTTTGGTCGACTTGTTTTTTGTCGCACCAAACTTTGGCGAGGTTCTTACCACTCGTGGCGGAGTTTCGTCATATGGACCGCCATCGGGTGTGCCGATATTGGCACAGGCGATACATTGCACGAGCAGCAGAAGTGCCAGTATGTATTTCGATTGTCGCATATAGTCAAGTACGCTGTTGGCTTAGTTTGTTTTGTTCAGTTCGAGCAGTTCGTCGATGTAGTTGCGACTGTTGCTCAGACGAGGTATCTTGTGCTGGCCTCCGAGCTTGCCCTTGCCCTTGAGCCACTGGTCGAAGAGTCCCGCCTTAGCCTCGATAATCTCCAGCGGCTGCAGAGTGATGTCCTTGTATCTCTTTGCTTCGTAATCGGAGTTGATGGCCTGAAGCGAATTGTCGAGTATAGATGCAAACTCTTCAACCGATGCCGGACGCTTAGCGAACTCTATCACCCATTGGTGACGGCACTTAGCGTTGGCGTCCATAAATATCGGAGCGGCTGTATAGTCCTTCACCTGCGCGCCTGTAGCATTGCACGCCTGCTCCAGTCCTTTCTCGGCGTTGTCAACGATGAGTTCCTCGCCAAAGGCGTTGATGAAGTGCTTGGTGCGTCCGGTGATGACAAATTTGTAAGGGTTCTTCTGAGTGAATTTCACTGTGTCGCCAATCATGTAGCGCCAGAGTCCGCAACTTGTGCTGATGAGCATAGCATAGTTCACGCCTGTCTCCACTCCCCAAAGCGGCACGACTGTCGGATTAGGCGAGTCTATCTGGTCGAGAGGCATAAACTCGTAGAACACTCCGTAGTCGATCATTATCTGCATGGCAGGGTCGCTGAGGTCGGTCTGTATGCCGAAGAATCCCTCGCTGGCGTTGTACGTCTCCATGTAGTGCATGCCTGGCAGGGTGATGAAGTTCTTGTATTGCTCACGGTAAGGGGTGAATGCCACTCCTCCATGGAAGAACACTTCCAGATTTGGCCATATGGAGTCGAGCGTGTCCACTCCCTTGAGTTCCATCATTCGCTTGAGCACCGACATCATCCATGACGGCACACCGCTGATGTTTGTCACGTTCTGAGTCATGGCGAAGCGTGCTATCTTGTCGCGCTTCTCCTCAAAGTCGCTGATGAGCGCCACGCTCTTCTTAGGTATGCGTGTGAGGTTCACCGGCTTCGGTACGTTCTCGATGAGAATGGCGCTAAGGTCGCCTACGAGACTATTCGGAGTGTTCAGGTTGGGCGCGTGGCTTCCGCCGAGGATGAGGCTCTTGCCTGTGAAGAGTTTGCTGTCGGGGTTGATGCCGAGGTAGGATGCTACGCAGTCCTTGCCTCCCATGTAGTGGGTGTCTTTCAGTCCGACAGCACTCACAGGGATGAACTTGCTCTTGTCGTTGGTCGTCCCCGACGACTTTGCAAACCATCTCACCTTTCCTGGCCAGAGCACATTGCTCTCGCCCTCACGCATACGCTGGATGTAGCCCTTCAGTTCCTCGTAGGTGTTCACTCCCACATTCTTTGTGAATCCTTCATAAGTCCTGATGTCCGCATATCCGTGCTCCTTTCCCCATTCAGTGTTTTTCGCATCGGAGATGAGTCGGTTCATCACTTCCGTCTGAATTTCCTCCGCATGGTCAGCATAGCGCGCGATGGCCTTTCTGCGCTTTGAGAAATATAGTTTGTCTAAGATTTTAGTAGCGTTCATTATCTTGCTTATTATTGTTTTAACTTACAAATATATAACAATCTTGCCACATGGGAGTGCCGTATTTCATATTTTATCGCTCACACCAAGCAAAATAGTCCGAGGTCAGGTCCGAAACAATCATCACCGCGCTAAAAGTTTCAAACTCAGTCTAAGTTTATACGGATTCAGACTAAGTTTGTGTAAACTTAGCCTAAGTTTATAACTTTCGCCGAAGCACAGAGCGAAAACGAATGTGATTTTGATAAAGATTCAAGCGGGATTTTGCCTATTTACCCTGCTCTGACTCCCTGCTTGGAAGCAAGGTCAGAAAGCGTTCAACCTGCTGGCGCACAAGCTGGTATGTATCAGACGATTTATACGCCATGCTGTTGCGCAAGGTCTGTTCGATAGGAATCTGCGAGTGGATATAGTTTGACAGTTCATTGTCCATCTGCTGCGCATGCTCCGCCAGCGCTTTAATCTCCTTCTCGCGCTCACGTCTCAGACGGGTGCAAACAGGGTCGAGAGCTGCCATGACCACATTGTCGAGAAGATGATGGCCGCGAATGAACAGATAGGTATTGTCGGGACGTACACCAAGGCGCACCAACTCTTCCTTCAGAGGCTTGAGCGCTCCCTTAGCCTGAGGAAAACGGCGCTGCATCCATGCCATTTTGCGGTTGACAGCATGGCGCAGCTCCTCAAGGGCCGCTTCAGGGCGGAATATGTTGAGGTTGTTGACGCTGGTAATATTGTTGAAGGAAGTAAGCGTAAAGTCGCCAGCATTGCCTGTGCGGTGAGCCCAGACGGACCACACGAACAAGTCGTAGATTATTTCAGAATAAGTGCGCAGATACGCCTCGAAGTCAAACACGTTGCGGTCGTTGAGAGTCGACATCGCACACGCCTCGTGCAGTCCTTGCGCATAGCATTGGTAGTTCTCAATGGCATAGACCACGGTGTGGATCACGTATCGGCTGTTGAGCATCGACTTTGAGAATGGCGATGCGCCTTGCATCAGATAGTCGTAGTCGGCATCGACACAGGCTATCATACTTGTGCCGAGTCCGTTGCCGAGGCGGTTCATCATAGCCGACTTCTTTCCTCGGGCAAGCGATGTGCGCGACGGCAGCATCACCTCGAAGGTGCGCTCCTCGTTCTCATATTCCGACAACACACCACGCCAGAAACCCACATCCTCATAGCCTTCGACATAGACTATGATTTTGTGCTTTTTCGACTTCTGCTGCAAACGGTTGGCAGCCTCGAAGTAGCGCGAAGAAAGGTTGTCGGTCAGTTTCTTCATAGCGTCATATCGTTCACCTCAGTTACGGAGTCAAGCCACCCGTCCATGATGAGCGCAGGCGAATGGGTCGACAAAATGATTTGCGCATTAGGGTTAAGTTCCCTGATGAGTCCGATGAGCCGCTGCTGCCACTCGATGTGCAGGCTTATCTCAGGCTCATCCATAAGAAGAGCATGGGGTTCGCCATTCTCCACCAGCACGGTGAGCATTATCACAAGCATCTGCTTCTCGCCCGACGACAACTGGTAAGGCGTAAGCACTTCCCCTGCCTGCACGAACTGTATCTCATTGCTCTTGCGGTCAATAATCTTGCCGGTGTCCTTAAACAGGTCGTCAATCATGTTCTGGAACTTCTGTTTAGGCACCGACACTTCGGCCGCTTTCATCTGCCCTTCAGGATCGCCCGACGTAAGGAGCTCGATGATTCGGTTGCCAATGTTGACCTGATAGTCCAGATAGCGCTTCTGTAGTTTGTATATCTGCCAGTCGAGTTCGGTGCGCACCCTGGTGTCGGCAAGTTTTTCCAGCAAAGTGCTGTTCACAAGAGGACGGTCAAAACTGCGTATCACATCGAATTTGATGCTTGTAGCATCGGCAGGGAAAAGCTTTATTGTCACACCCTCAGCCACCTCGCCCGGAGTAAGTTCGCCATTGTCAATCATCTTCAAGCCTCTGGCCGAGTGATTGATAATGGTACTCTTGCCCACTCCGTTAATTCCGCTAAGGATGTTGACATCAGGGCGCAGCTTCCATTCAATGTGCCTGCCGCCTTTCCACAAAGCCTTTATTTCGATGCTTTCGATATATTCTGCCTGTTTAGCCATAAAGCATTAAGGTTTACGTATTAATGCAAATATACATAAATTATTTCTACATCAGCATTTCGTGCCATTTTTTTAAGTAATTTTGCATTATGCTATACGAGATTCTCACATATCCCCTAAGGGCTTGGCATCGCCGAGGGTTCGACGTGCAGTCGCCGTGGGCATACATGTTAGTGCGCGATGTGCTGTTTGAGCCGCTTCATTATTACGCCTATGAAGAACTGCGTCTATTGCGCAAGTCGTTTGCCACGCCTTGGAGCCTCAGCACTGAGGATGACGAGCAACTGTATCGCATAGCAAATCACTTCGCCCCGCAGTCGATAGTAGAAATAGGCCTGCCGCAGAGCGCGTGCTACATGGCGCGCCCGCACACCGATGCAGTCTGCACCGCCATACTCCCTTCAGCCGCTGGAACCGAAACACTGCAACGTTTGGGGATCAATGCTGTGGAGGGCAATGCTGTGGAGGAGTTGCAACGCATCATCCCCGACGGCACGGCTGCAGGAATGGTCCACATCGCCTTGCCCGACAACAGGGGGAACTCCGTTACAGTTGAAAGCCTGTACGAATGGATTGCCACCCATGCCGATGCCGATACCATAGTCGTAATGGAACACATCAACCGTTCCAACCGGCACATATGGAACGGCATTGTCAATGACGACGACCGAGCCAGCGTCACGTTCGACCTGGGCCATCGAGGCATCGTCACATTCGACCCGAAAAGGATAAAGCAGAATTATTTACTGTAAAAGCAAACCATACACTTCAATCACATGAGTAAAATTGTATTTCTCACAGGTGCAGGCATGTCAGCGGAAAGCGGCATCAGCACATTCCGCGACTCAGGCGGGCTATGGGAGCAGTATCCCGTTGAGGCCGTGGCAAGCATCGAAGGCTATTACCGCGACCCAGAACTCGTGCTGCAGTTCTACAACGAGCGCCGACGCCAACTTAAGAACTGCCATCCAAACGAAGGACATCGTCTGGTGGCTGAAATGGAGCGGGATTACGACGTGACCGTAGTGACTCAGAACGTGGATAACCTGCATGAAAGGGCTGGTAGCACAAGAGTGATACACCTGCACGGCGAACTGACCAAAGCCACGTCGAGCCGCAATCCCAACGACTCGCGCTGCATCTGCACACTCCCCGACGACCGTCCCGACATCAGCATCGGCGACTTGGCTGCGGACGGTTCGCAACTGCGCCCCTTCATCGTATGGTTTGGCGAAAGCGTGCCGATGATGGAACTCGCCGTTGAGGAAGTCATGACCGCCGACATCGTAGTAATCATAGGCACATCGCTCAATGTCTACCCTGCCGCCGGACTTGTCAACTATGCACGTTCCGACGCGCGCATCTTCCTCATCGACCCTAAACCTGTGAAAGTACCTCACGGACTCGGCATCGAAGTCATCCAGAAGGGGGCGAGCGAAGGCATGGCAATACTAAAGGAACGCTTAAGCGTTGAATAATAAAAACTATCATAATGAGAAAAGCAATCCTAACCTTCTTAGTCGCGCTTCCGCTATGTATGGCCGCTCAGACCAAGAGCGCAACGGAGCAGAGAATCGAAGCGCAAGGGTTTGTCGACATACGCAGCATTGACCCAAGCATCAAAGTCAGCCTGATGTACACACGTCCCGACAACTTCACAGGCAAAGTGCTTTACACCGACCTCAACAAGGCATATTTGCACCCGTTGGCAGCCGAAGCACTAAAAAAGGCGCAGGCCGAGCTGAAAAAGACTCATCCCCAATGGAGCCTGATAGTCTATGACGCTGCACGCCCCATGTCAGTACAGCAGAAAATGTGGGATGTGGTCAAAGGCACTTCCAAACGCATCTATGTAAGCAATCCTGCCAACGGCGGCGGACTGCACAACTACGGGTTTGCCGTCGATGTGAGCATCTGCAACGAAAAGGGCGACACTATCCCTATGGGTACAATCATCGACCACCTCGGACGCGAAGCTCAACCTAAGTTGGAAGAAGAAATGCTCAGCAGGGGCGTCGTCAGCCAGGAGGCGCTGAGCAACCGACGTCTGTTGCGACAGGTAATGGCTGCCGGCGGATATAAAGTGCTTAGCACCGAGTGGTGGCACTTCAATCTCAAAACCCGCAAGCAAGTTAAGGCCGAAGGACGGAAACCTATAAGGTGATTGCCCGTGTTCATCAGCACCGCCATTGTCCGTGTCCATCGACATAGCCATTGTCCGTGTTCATCGGCACCGCCTTTGTCCGTGTTCATCGGCACCGCCATTGTTCGTGTTCATCGGCACCGCCGATGAAATAAACCATCATCCCATGAAAGACTTTATAAAGACCCACCGCAACGACGACCCGCGCCAATTGGCACTACAGGCCAACCGCTACCCAGACATAGACATGAGGGCGGCAGTGGTACAGATAAGCGGTTGGCAAGTGGCAAAAAGGAAGTTGCCCTTATGGGCGGCAACCGAAGGCATTGTCTACCCCGAGCACTTGTCAATGGAGCAATGCTCATCACAACTCACCGCCGAATACAAAGCGCAGGTGGCACTGAAACTTACCGAAGGTTCTGAAACGCGGACACTTGCCGACCTCACAGGCGGATTCGGAGTGGATGCCACAATGATGGCGCTGAAGATGCAGGCACGGCTCACCCTCGTGGAACGCAATCCGCAACTTTGCAGCATTGCCCGCAACAACCTGCCTCTGCTCGGAGTGGAGAAGGCGGAAATCATCTGCGCCGACAGTGTGGAGACCCTGCACAACCTGCCTCACCAATCACTCATCTTCATCGACCCCGCACGCCGCGACGAACACGGAGGCAAGACCGTCGCCATAAGTGACTGTACACCCGACATAAGCGCTATCAGCGGACTGCTGACCGACCACGCCGACTGGCTAATAGTGAAACTTTCGCCAATGCTCGACCTGGCATCCGTAGGCAGGGAACTCAGCGGAGTGGCACAAGTACATATCGTGAGCGTCGAAGGCGAATGCAAAGAGGTGCTCGTAGTGATGCGCAAGGGACATGAAAGCAAAGCGCAGACCTTTTGCGTAAACATCAGCAAAGACGGAAAGGCCGACATTATGACTGCCGACGAAGAGACTACACAAATCCAATATGCCAGCCAACTGGGCAGATACCTCTACGAACCGCATGCGTCAATCATGAAGGCCTGCGCATTCAGGTCCGTAGCGACACAGTTCGGAGTGAAAAAACTTCATCCCGACAGCCACCTCTACACCTCCGACAATATCATCGGCAACTTCCCTGGCCGAAAGTTCGAAGTGGAATCGTGGTCAACATTCTCAAAGAAAGAGCTAAAGCAATTCCTCAGCGGAATTAAGAAAGCCAATCTCACCGTGAGAAACTTCCCCGCCACAGTGGCAGACTTGCGCAAACGCCTGAAAATATCCGAAGGCGGCGACATTTACCTTTTTACCACCACCGCCTACGACGAATCCCACATAATTATAAAGTGCAAAAAGTAAGGAAAACTGTTTCGGTTGTCAGAAAATAATCGTATTTTCGCAAAAAATATAGTAATAACACATATAAAACTATTAGGAATATTATGGATGACGTAAAAGTATACATCGATGAAGCCGAAGAGAAAATGGAATTTGCAGCCCTCCACCTCGAAGAGGCACTCAGCAGAATCCGCGCAGGAAAAGCAAACGTTCACATCCTCGACGGTATCCGTGTGGACTCATACGGAAGCATGGTTCCACTGAGCAACGTGGCTAGCCTCACAACACCTGATGCCCGCTCTATCGCCATCAAGCCTTGGGACAAGAGCATGATCCGCATCATCGAGAAGGCAATCATCGACTCACCTGTAGGAATCATGCCTGAGAACAACGGCGAAATCATCCGCCTTGGCATCCCTGCTCTGACAGAGGAACGCCGCAAAGAACTTGCAAAGCAATGTTCTAAGGAAGCGGAAACAGCAAAGATCAGCGTGCGTAACGCCCGCCGCGACGCAATCGACCGTCTAAAGAAGAGCGTGAAGAATGGAGTGCCAGAAGACGTAGAGAAGGACGCAGAAGAGAAGGTGCAGAAAATTCACGACAAGTACATCAAGAAACTTGACGAGATGCTCGATGCCAAGAACAAGGAAATTATGACAGTGTAAAACGAACTGATGCACGGACTCGTAATAAGAAATACCGGAAGTTGGTACACCGTCAAGATTGACGGCACAGACAATACTGTTGAGGCGAAAGTTAAGGGTAACTTTCGCCTCAAAGGTATACGTTCAACAAATCCCATAGCCATAGGCGACAAGGTGGAGTACATTCCGCAACCCGACGGAACAGCACTAATCTCGGCTATAGACGACCGCAAAAACTACATCATACGCAAGGCAACAAACCTGTCAAAGCAGTCACACATAATAGCAGCCAACTTAGATCAGTGCTTCCTCATAGTAACTGTGGCGCAACCTGAGACAGCCACCACATTCATAGACCGCTTCCTCGCATCGGCCGAGGCCTACAGAGTGCCAGTAGTCCTGGTGTTCAACAAGATTGACGTGCTCAACGAAGAGCAACGCGAATACCTCGACGGTATGGTCAACCTCTACGAGTACGTAGGCTACAAATGTCTCAAGGTCTCTGCCAAGACAGGCGAGGGTATCGATGCCGTAGCAGAAGAACTGAATGGCAAGGTCACACTACTCTCCGGCAACAGCGGTGTGGGCAAGTCGACACTCATCAATAAACTCTTCCCCCACCTCAACCTCAAGACCTCTGAGATTTCAGATGCCTACAACACCGGCAAGCACACAACCACATTCTCAGAAATGTATCCTATTGGAAACGACGGATACATCATCGACACGCCTGGCATCAAAGGATTCGGTACATTCAACATGGAACGCGAGGAAGTGGGCCACTACTTCAAGGAAATATTCCGCATTTCCGCTGACTGCCGATTCAACAACTGCACCCATACCCATGAACCAGGATGCGCTGTGCGCCAAGCTGTGGAAAACCATGACATAAGCGAAAGCCGATACACCTCCTACCTCTCAATGCTCGAAGACGGCACAGAGGACAAATACCGGCAAGGGTATTAAGTTCGTTTGAGTTTATGAGTTCTTAAGTTTATAAGTTTATGTAGGGGGTGATTCCCCGTTATCGTTACCGTTATCGTTAATATCATGAAGAAAAGCCATATATACACAAAGACAGGCGACAAAGGCATGACAAGCCTCGTTGGAGGCGTCAGAGTGCCTAAAACACACGAACGACTCGAAGCATACGGAACTATTGACGAACTCAACTCGCACATAGGGCTGCTCATGTCGCTCACCGACGACTCCAAACTGAAAGAATGGCTCACCGAAGTGCAGTGCAACCTCTTCACCGTAGGGTCATACCTTGCAACTGACACGTCGCAAACCGAACTACGCCAGCAGAGCGTAGTCACAACCGAAATGGTTGAAGCAATGGAAAGGGCTATCGACGAGACAGACTCCGCACTTCCGCCATTGCGCCTCTTCGTCCTCCCTGCAGGCACCCAAGCCGCAAGCCAGTGCCACGTATGCCGCACAGTGTGCCGCCGCGCCGAACGCCGCATCCTGGCACTTGCTGCAAACACTGAAGTGGACGAAAACGTTATTGCATACGTCAACCGGCTCTCCGACTACCTCTTCGTTCTGGCACGAAAACTTAACGTAGACGCCGGACAAGACGAAATAATATGGAAAAGAACTTGCAAATAGAAATAAAAACACTATTTTTGCGCAAAAATTGACACACAGAGGATTACTCCTCCTAAATGATAAACTCTCAACGCAAAACTTTAAACACTAAATATACTATGTATTGGACATTAGAATTAGCTTCTAAATTGGAAGACGCTCCTTGGCCAGCAACCAAGGAAGAGCTTATCGACTACGCTACACGTTCGGGTGCGCCACTTGAGGTTATTGAAAACCTTCAGGAAATCGAAGACGAAGGCGACGTTTACGAATCAATCGAAGAGATCTGGCCTGACTACCCATCAAAGGAAGACTTCCTATGGGATGAGGAAGAATATTAATAGTCTACAGGCAGGTTAAATAATTGAATATCAACGCGATAAACAAAGGTAATTTGTTTGTCGCGTTGGTGTTTTAAGGCCTTTTAAGGTGTGATTTGTTTGTCTAAATTACGGTTTTTCCTCTCAAAACCGGAGTTTGTTTGTCTAAAATACATTACCTTCGCTTCTCCTCAGGAATATTAAAATAGGAGGAAAAAGCATATGGGAAGACCAAAAAGACTATATCCGTTGGGTAAATATCATCTTCGCACTCCGAAGGTGATAGATAAAGAGAAAGCCGATCCTATTGAGTTGGAATATACTTGGAACAGGCAAATAATCCGTAAGACTACAAATGTCTTTGTTAAAGTTGCGGACTGGAATCAGAACGGTAATCAGGTACGGGGCGAAAGTTGACAAAAGAGGCAAAACAAGCGGAGAAGGCTGTTAAGGGATTGCAGACAATGATGAGAAAGTTGGAGTCGCAGATATCCAGCTCTCAATCACAACTTGAAGAAATTGACAAGTCTTTGGCTTCTGGTAAAATGCTTCTTCGGGAATATGACTTTCAAAAGGCTAGGATACAGAAACAGATTTCAGAGTATCAAATCAAACTTGAAGACAAGGTTTGTAAGCTTTATGAAAAAGAACAAGCCTTGGGCAGATTAACCAAAGATCTTGAGATGGCAGGTTCCGTAATACAGCCATTCCGTAACCATAAAATTGATTTTGAACCACCCCGAATTTCAGGAAAGGTTCCTTTGTTTGGTACTGACAAGTGGATTGAAACTCAGAATCAAGAGATAGCTAAACAATTTACTTCTACAGTTCGTAAGTTAGAAACTCTTTATAGGAATGAAGCTGAACTCCAAGTAAAGGCTGCACAACATAATGTATTGGCAGACTATGGCGAACTTAATCAATTGAGAAGGGAAATTAAGATGTTGTCTGAAAGTAATGATGATTTGAAATCAACTTTGGAAACAATACTTGACCAATTGTCTGTTCCATCTTTCCGTTCTCAAATATTTACCATTGCTGATGCGCTTTTAGGGGGAACACCGATTACTGTTTCTTCCGGTGGAGGAGGTTCTACTTCCAATCTTCCTTGGGATGGACGTAAGCCAGATGAGGCGGAAGAGACATATCGTAGGAGATGTTTGTTGTTTGCGGTAGGGGTGGTGAAGAGGCAGAATGGAATAAGGAGTTATAGAAGGTAAGATAAAGAAAATCTTAGTCTTATTATTTTATTTTGTTGGCAAAATAAGCTGTTATTCCTATTTTTGCAAAATATTACGGTAGAATTTATCTGCCGTAATATTTTGAATTTTAAAGCATATGAGAAGACTATATACATATCCGGCAAAACCATTTGTTAAATGGGTGGGAGGTAAAACGCAACTTCTTGACGATATAAAGAAGGTTTTGCCTCGTAATTTATCACAGATAAATGATGTGACTTATATTGAGCCATTTGTTGGTGGAGGAGCTGTTTTATTTTGGATTCTGCAAGAGTATCCGAATATAACTAAAGCTATAATCAATGATATAAATGAAGAATTAATTTGTACATATCGTGTAATAAAATCAGATGTTGAAAAATTGATTCTTGAGTTGACACGAATTCAAGCTGAATACCTTGCACTGAATGACATTGCAAGAAAAGATTATTTTTTATCACAACGTGAACGTTATAATGAAAAAAATAATTCAGATATTGAAACTGCTGCATTATTTATTTTCCTGAATCGAACTTGCTTTAATGGATTGTACCGTGTAAATTCTAAAGGAAAGTTTAATGTTCCACACGGAAGATATACGAATCCTAAAATTTGTGATGAAGAAACGTTGAGAGCAGATTCTGTTGTTCTACAACGAGTTGAGATTCTTTGTGGTGATTTTGCACAAACGGGTAAATATGCAGATAATAATGTCTTGTATTATTTTGATCCACCATATCGTCCTTTAACAGAGACTTCTGCATTTACTTCTTATGCGAAAGATGGTTTTGATGACGCAGAACAGACACGTTTACGTGATTTTTGCGAGCAGATAACAACACACAAATCTTTATTTGTGGCAAGTAATTCAGACCCTCAAAATGTAGATAATGGAGATGATTTTTTTGATTATCTTTACAAAAGATTCTCCATTAAACGAGTTTCTGCTGCGAGGATGATAAATTCAAAAGGAAATGGGCGTGGAGCGATTTCCGAAATAATGATTTCTAATGTTGCCAATGCTTACTGATATGAGAGACTTTGATACATGGTTAGCTGGTTTTAGACCTTCTATAGCTGATTATAAATATTACGTTGATTTCGATAAGGTTTTCAATAATGTGGAAGCTATTAAAATTCCACTCAATATTTTGAATTCACTTATAGGTTCCAAGAATATAGAAAATGAATTCAGAAATATTTTGGAACAATATCCAGAAACTCTAAGATGTATTCCTATTCTTTTGGCCAAGCGTGAGCTTGACATTATGGCTATGGATGAAGAGGGGCAGATTGATTTTCATTTTGACAAAGCCAATTGCACGAATGAAGATTATGTCAAATTCATGCGAAAGACTGGTCTTTTTGATTTGATGGAGAGTCATATTGTCAACAATCTTGTAGATTACGTGACGGGTATAGAAACAGGACTTGACTCAAATGGACGCAAGAATCGAGGTGGTCATCTTATGGAGAATCTTGTAGAGGGCTTTCTTTGTAGAGCTGGACTTGTGAAAGGTGTTGATTATTTCAAGGAAATGTATATCCATGAAATAGAGGCCAAATGGGGAATAGACCTGTCTTCGATCTCAAATAATGGTGGCGCAGAGAAAAGATTTGATTTTGTGGTAAAAGGAAAGGATACTATTTATGGAATAGAAACTAACTTTTATACCAGTAGTGGTTCAAAGTTGAATGAAACGGCACGTAGTTACAAAACTATCACTATGGAAACTAAAGATTTGGGATATTTCAAATTTGTTTGGTTTACCGATGGTTGTGGTTGGCGCAGTGCAAAAAATAATCTGAAGGAAACGTTTGATATCTTGGAACACTTGTATAATATAGCGGATCTTGAAAACGGTATTATTTCCAAAAAACTAAAATGATTAAGAATTATGGCAAATCAAAATACTTCAATGGTATGTAAAGGTCAGGAACCTCTATGTGAGATTCCAATTAATGGGACCTATATTTTAGGAATATATAAAGGAACATTGTCTGAATTTGATATTCTGCTAAGGTATCGTCAGAAAGAAGATGGGAAATGGAGTCGGATCCGTACACCTAAGCATATTCATTGGGCTGTAGATATGTTGATTAAACATTATAGTGAACCACATGAAACAGACTTATTGCTAGATAGTTTACTAGAACAATGGAACCATACAGCTCCTTTGAAATCAAAAAACGAGCAGGACCTTTTATTGTCTCCAGAGAATTTGTTGGCAGAAGTAAATAATGAAGCACAGAAATATGACAAATTAGCAGGAAAAGGTGAATATAGTGTTAAATTCTTGATATTGATTGCAAAACTATTGATGGTTCAAGAAAAGACTAATAGACATGATGCTTATATGTTCAAGAATCTCTTAGAAAAGTTAAAGGAACATAGAAATATTTTTGAAATTGTATCAACAGCAACATTCCATTGATGTTAACTCCATACTATAGATCGGGAAATAGGGACTTTACCCTTTTGAAAGGAGATTGTATTGAACTTCTGAATTCGTTTGATTTCAAGTTTGATATGATTTTCGCAGATCCCCCTTACCATCTTTCAAATGGAGGCATAAGTGTTCAGAGTGGTAAAATGGTTTCTGTCAATAAAGGCGATTGGGACAAGTCCAAAGGATATGAAGAGGATTATCAATTTGATAAAGCTTGGATTGTAGCCTGTAGGAACAAACTAAAAAGTAATGGAACTATTTGGATAAGCGGGACTTATCATAATATTTTCTTGGTCGCTAGATGCCTGACAGAATTGGGCTTCAAGATATTGAACTGTATTACATGGGAGAAAACAAATCCGCCACCAAATCTGTCTTGTAAATATTTTACATACTCTGCTGAGTATATTCTTTGGGCTCGTAAAGAGCCAAAAGTTTCTCATTTTTTCAATTATGATTTGATGAAAAAGATTAATGGGGGTACTCAGATGCGTGATGTTTGGCGATTACCCGCAATTGCAAGATGGGAAAAGTCTTGCGGAAAACACCCTACTCAAAAACCGTTGTGCGTTCTGTCGCGAATCATTCAGGCTTCAACTCTTCCTGGTGCATGGATTTTGGATCCATTTACTGGTAGTAGTACAACTGGTATCGCGGCAAGTCTATTGGGACGTCGATTTCTTGGCGTAGATCAAAATGATGAATTCTTGGAACTAAGTAAGGCTCGCCGAGAAGAAATCAACGATCACTCAAAACGTACTTTGTATTTGGAGAAGCTTCAAAAGCAAACACAGCTATTTGAAGATAATGAAATTCAAGTCCTTTATGAGCCTTGTGCGGAATATGGGCAGGAATTGCCGTTTTAAATTGAAATATTGAATATTTTTAAGAGATAAAATTAGAAAGAATATATAAATCATGAAAGTAGAATTGAAAAATGATTATAAATCATTAAAACGGCAACCTGAGTTTTATTTACCAGATTTTGTCGTTTTAACAGGTAAAAATGGAAGTGGTAAAAGTCATTTAATGGAGGCTATGAGCAAGGTAGATTATTGCACTGTTAGCGATAATGAAAAAATCCTTGAAAAAGTAAGATATATAGGATTTAATGGCCTGAATCCCAATGTTAATACAGATAGTGATTATTTAAATTTGACTCATGAACGAAAAAATGCATGGTCTCTAGTAAAGAAACAATTAGAAGATTGGAAACGATCACCATGGCCTAATAATATCAATGCATATATTAATTCAAATCAAAATAGAAGAAGCATATTAGGATTTTGGTTTAAACGTGTTGATGGAAATTTGGATGAATTAACGGAAGAATTCGTTTTAGATAATTATGAAATATCCTCAGATGAGATGTTTAGTAGCCAATTTGCATCAATATTCAAATTATATCAAATTAGATATGAAGATAATGAGTATTTAAAATATTTGAATGAAAAGAAAAATGAACACAACAAGGTATTGTCTGAAAGTGAATTTATATCAAAATACGGACCAAAGCCTTGGGATTTGATTAATGAGATGCTGACAAATGCCCAACTTCCATATAGAGTAAATCATCCAAAAGGGCATAAGGAAGCTTCATTTCATCTTAATCTTACTGATGTAACTACTGGTGTCGAGATACAAGTAAATGACCTTTCTACTGGAGAAAAGGTGCTAATGTCACTTGCTTTGTCAATTTATAATTCAAATGAGGAAATGGCAAGACCGGATGTTTTATTACTTGATGAACCGGATGCACCTCTTCATCCTGAATTTTCAAAAGTGTTTATTGCTTCTGTAATTGAATCTATTGTGAAATATGCTGGTGTGAAGGTTGTTATTTCTACACATTCTCCTACAACTGTTGCTATAGCTCCAGAAGATAGTTTATTTAGAATGAATAAAGATTTAGGTCGACCTGAGAAAATTACAAAAGAGCAGGCTATAAATATTTTAATCCAAGATTTAGAGAATGTTCGTTTATCTTTAGAAAATAGACGGCAAATTTTTGTAGAAAGTAAATATGATGTTCAATATTATAATAGAATATTTAATCTTATTTCAAAACCTATGAAAACCAGTCCACAATTTTTGCCGCCTAAAAGTGGTACGGGTACGAATTGCGATGAGGTTAGTGATATTGTAAATGCTCTTAGAAAATTTGGAAATGATTTAGTTTATGGAATAAAGGATTTTGATAATAAAAATCATTCATCAAATTATATTTTAGTATTAGGAGAAGGGAAAAGATATGCTATAGATAATTACATTTTTGATCCTATTTTTGTTGCTTTTTTGCTTATAAGAGAAAATATAATTAAAACAGAAGATATAGGTCTCCCACATTTGACTTATGTAAGTTTGTCCAAATTAGAGAATAGTGGTATACAAATTTTAATAAATTATATTTTAACGGAGCTAGGGTTGTCATCTAGCAATATCTTAGAATATAATGTTCAAGGAGGATATAAATTTGAAGCAACAAATGAATATTTTTCTATTCAAGGCCACTTATTAGAAGATAAAATAAAGAATAAATGGCATAATTTATATTCTATTGCTAATGGAGGAGATAATAAACTTAAGAATTATGTTTTAGATACTGTATGTAAAGATTACCCTCAATTTTTATCAGTCGATTTTATAGAGCTTTTTGAAAGAATAAAATAGAGTATAAATATATTTTTTGTTGGTCCACCATTTCCTCCTATCGCTTCCTATCGCCTCAGACGGCGTGGTTTGTTTGCGTAAATTTCATTGGTTGTTGTATAATATATTGATAATCAATATAGATAGATTTCTTTGACAAGGAAGAGTACTAACAGGCAAAACACCATAAAAAAGCAGTTCCGTCGGGACTGCTTTTTTTATTTTATCGCATTACGGCACCAACAATCAAATATATTTACTAACTTTGCATAGGAGGGATTGCGCCCTGACAATATTAAAAACTTTTCATATACAAACTAATAAACTCAAACGCGTATGAAGACAAATTATGAAGTGCGCTATGCCGCACATCCGGAAGATGCGAAGAACTATGATACCAAGCGTATCCGTCGCGACTTCTTGATTGAAAAAGTATTTGCTGCCGACGAGGTTAACATGGTTTACTCTATGTACGACCGTATGGTGGTAGGTGGCGCTATGCCAGTGAATGAGGCTCTCAAGCTTGAGGCTATCGATCCGCTGAAGGCTCCATTCTTCACTACTCGCCGCGAAATCGGTATGTTCAACGTTGGTGGCCCTGGCATCGTGAAGGCTGGCGACGAGACTTTTGAACTCGACTATAAGGAGGCTCTCTACATCGGTTCTGGCGACCGCGACGTAGTGTTCGAGAGCAAGGAACCAAAGAACCCTGCTAAGTTCTACTTCAACTCATGCACTGCTCACACAAGCTACCCTTGCAAGAAGGTGACTAAGGCTGACGCTGTTGTTGCTCACATGGGTTCGCTCGAAGGTTCTAACGACCGCAACATCAACAAGATGCTCGTAAACCAGGTGCTCCCTACTTGCCAGATTCAGATGGGTATGACAGAACTCGCTCCTGGTAGCGTATGGAACACTATGCCTGCTCACGTTCACAGCCGCCGCATGGAGGCTTACTTCTACTTCGAAGTTCCTGCTGACCAGGCTGTATGTCACTTCATGGGTGAGGTTGAGGAAACTCGCCACATCTGGATGAAGGGCGACCAGGCTGTCCTCTCTCCTGAATGGTCAATCCACTCTGCAGCCGCAACAAGCAACTACACTTTCATCTGGGGTATGGGTGGCGAAAACCTCGACTACGGCGATCAGGACTTCTCTCTCATCACTGACCTGAAGTGATTTAGGAGTGTAGGAGTGATAGGAGTGATGCTTCGCTTAGGAGTGTAGACAATACATTCACGACAATGAATACATTCACGACAATGGTTGCATTTTCGTTTGAAAACATAATCGCATGGCAAAAAGCGCATCAATTCGCATGCCGTGTTTACGAGGTTACCAAGATGTTTCCTGAGGATGAGAAGTTCGGTTTGACGTCTCAATTCAGGCGTGCAGCTATTTCAATCGGAGCAAACATTGCAGAAGGATACAGGAAACTAAGCAAAGCCGACAAACTCCGTTTTCTCAACATCTCCGAAGGTAGTTTGGCTGAATGTCAAAACTATATAGTGCTATCTAAAGATTTAGGTTATATTAGTTATAACGACTATGAGTGTTTGTGCAACATGTCCATAGAGGTTGCCAAATTAATCATAGCTTATAGTAAGGGAATTATTAACAACAACGGAATAAATTAACGATGGAGTAAAGGAACTGGATTAAGGAGCATTGACGCTATACAGGTATCGTCTACACTCCTACACTCCTCCCTCCTACACTCCTAAATAAAATTACTTAAAATGAAAGCACTCTTTTCATTAGCTGGTAAGAACGCATGGATCACAGGTGCGTCTTACGGAATTGGATTTAACATCGCCAAGGCATTCGTCGAGGCAGGTATCAAGAACATCATCTTCAACGACATCAATGAGGATGCTCTTGCTAAGGGTCTTGCTAACTACAAGGAGGCAGGAATCGAGAACGTACACGGATATGTGTGCGACGTGACAAACGAAGACGCAGTTAAGGAACTCGTTGAGAAGGTACACGCTGAAGTTGGCCAGATCGACATTCTCGTTAACAACGCAGGTATCATCAAGCGCATCCCAATGCACGAGATGAAGCGCTCAGAGTTCCAGCAGGTAATCGACATCGACCTCGTAGGTCCGTTCATCTGCTCAAGCGCTGTCATCCCTGAGATGATGGAGCGTCGCGAAGGCAAAATCATCAACATCTGCTCTATGATGTCTGAGCTCGGTCGTGAGACAGTGTCTGCTTACGCAGCTGCTAAGGGCGGTCTTAAGATGCTCACTCGCAACATCTGCTCTGAGTACGGTGAGTACAACATCCAGTGCAACGGTATCGGCCCTGGCTACATCGCAACTCCTCAGACTGCTCCTCTCCGCGAGCGTCAGGCTGACGGCAGCCGCCATCCGTTCGATTCGTTCATCTGCGCTAAGACTCCTGCAGGACGCTGGCTCGATCCTGAAGAACTCGGCGGACCTGCAGTGTTCCTCGCATCTAAGGCTTCCGACGCTGTCAACGGCCACATACTCTACGTCGACGGAGGTATCCTCGCTTACATCGGCAAGCAGCCTTAATTACAACCAAACAAATAGAAGCCCCCTCCCAGCCTCCCCCAGGAGGGGAGGGGCTTTATTCATATAACACTAAACAT
>Ga0233376_1000016_pt1 | contig 40733 bp, 53 predicted proteins | sample ElkDunMinimDraft_11_FD_180691 | JGI IMG/M metagenome (GOLD analysis project Ga0233376, IMG submission 180691) | Fecal eukaryotic communites from dung pellets of Tule Elk in California, USA - Elk Dung E2 | ecosystem: Host-associated > Mammals > Digestive system > Large intestine > Fecal | place... | reverse complement strand
ATGTCCGGTCAGACCATGGGTTGAATGTCAGGGTGATCTGCTTCCACAGGCCATCCGGACAATCACCCAGCATGGATTCAGCAAGGGTGTCAAAGTCTTCTTCCTTGGTTATTTCATAGGCTTCTTCAATCCACATCCATGACAGGACACCCACTTCCACAGCAATGGATGTGATCTTCAGGGGATCATCCAAGCCACGGAAATAGATCTTCTGTCCGGTGGGAATGTATGTCATTTCAAGTGGTGATTCCTTGACCTGCCACAGATGTTCAACCTGCAACCGCTTGATTGCCCACTTCAATTCAGTGAAACAGGAATCCTTCAATGTCCGGTATGTCTTTCTGACCACCAGCATGTTGGATCCGGCATACTTCATGATGTTGTAGATTGTCCACAGTGCCATGGTCTTGGACTTCTTGGATCTTCTGGATCCCTTGACCACACGATAACGGCCACGGAAGTTCCAGAAGGTTGCATATCCCTTGCCCACCACATCAGGCAGGTGGATCCGCTGATGTTTAGTCTTCATAGGCAATCAGCCGCCTTGAATGCTTCCATCAGCTTGGGCATCTGGATTGCAAACCAGTCCACCATTTCTTCATTCTTTGCCCATGCATCAGTGGAATGGGAATTCCATTCAAGGCCGGATTCATTCAGGAAGGCATGAATCAGTTCATGCCGCATGGTTTCCTTTTCCTGATGGGTGATACGGGCTTCAGATTCTTCCTTCCATTCCGGGACGGTCTTCAGATCCAGCAGGACAATCCGCTTCAGGATGCCATCACAATAGCCACCAAAGTGCATCTTGTCCATGTATTCATCCTGACCGGCCTTCACCCGGATGATGTCATATTTTGTTCCAAGCACACTAATCTTCAAGGGAATCTTCACCACCAAACACAGGGATGACCACATTGATGTTGGCCTTGGTGTCAAAAGCACCTTGCATCTTGCCCAGCGTTTCAGCCGCTTTTATGCGGTCTTTGCTGGGTGTCCGGACTTTCATGATGATGGCTTCAGATACACCATCACCACAGCCTTCAGTGACCACCACATCTTCAGTGGTTTCACCCCGGATCACAGTGGTCAGGAATTCTTGGATCTCCCGGATCCCGGCAATCTTTTCAGATGCCATTTCTTCAGCCAATTCCTTCAGTCTGGCCTGAACCTTATCATTTTTCAGCAGACGGTTGGCATTGGCATAGACAGACCGTTCAGTTTTGGCATCATAACCGGCAACCTTGTAGGATTCTGTTGCATTGCCGGTCTTGGCATAATGCAGACAGAATGCTTCCTGCTTGACATTCAGCAATGCAATCACATCCTTTCAACGAAAAAAGCACCGCCCCAGAAGGACAGTGCTTTTTATATCTTTACACCTTATACTATACCATGGGTATAGTATAACATTCTATCTCACCGGCCAAAATTTCCAGACCTTTTTTCCGGTATCTCCACACCTGCATATAAGACTTGCCCATGTCAGCGGCAACTTCTTCCCAAGTCATATACCGGATATAATGCCGATGCAGTGCACCATATTCCTTGGCCGGTAACTTCTCCAATGCGGCCACCACACTGGCCTTGTAATCCACAAAGAAGTCCACCAGTTCATCAGTTTCCTGTGCCAGATCTGCCAGTTTTGCCGCAATATTGCCCACTTTGTCAGAAACACCGCCGCCATGGGGCATCCCGGTCATTTCTGGGGTGATCTTTGTGGCCATTGTCCACAGCTGATCCCTTTCAGCACACTTGGCATCAATCAGTTCATCCAGCTTCTTGACCTGATCCAGCCAATCAGACACTGCTTGGACATCCCGGACACCATCATGGACACCTTGGACAGCATCTTGGACAGATTCTGATAACTTTTCCATTGCTTATCACCTCACAAAACCGCAAAAATACGGTATTTTTCAAACTTCTGACCTTGTATCACTCAATGGGTGTCCAAGATGTCCAAGATAGTTCCTTATTTCTTATATATTTATTATTTTTCACTTTGCCCATCAAAAAGCTATGATTTTATTAAAAATATAAAAGAAGTTAAAAACATCTTGGACATCTTGGACATCTTGGACAACCGCACCAAAAAGTAATTAAAACCCCATGAAATCAATGTATTTCACAAACTTTAATTCTTCTTTTTTGTCCGGGATGTGTCCATGATCACCCGGACACCAGTCAGATCTTCAGCAATCTTCATGACTTCAGCCAGTGATGTTTCACCATTCTGAACGGATTCAAACCAGATCAGTGCATAATCCATGAAGCGGCTTCCACGGATCCGGCCAAAACCAAACTTGTCATGTAACACCATCAACGGGATTGACATGAACATCCGGAATGCCTTTTCCGTTGCTTCATTGGCGGCATCTTTCTTCATCTGATCAATCTGATCCTGTGTCAGCGTGTAGACCTTGGGCTTTTCCTGCCGCTTCTGCCGCCTTCTTTCAGCCCTGTTTGCCATTCCGGTCACCCCTGATCTTGATCTTCATCAGTGCAATGGCAACCATAAGGGCACTTGTTTCACCAATCAGGACAGCCGCCACACCGCACCAAAAAGAAACTAACATGTCATTCATAGAAATTTCACCCCTTGCATCTTCTGTCTGATCCAGACAGTTTTCTATAACTTCCACATCCGGTTCACACTGTGATTCCGATGTGATCACTTCCACAGTTGGTTCACACCGGGATTCTGACATGATCACTTCCGCTGGTTCAGATCCTTTTCCCGGAAGAACCATGCCAGAATCACCCGGCACTTCTGTTCCAATCCCGTTCCCCTTGGTCAATTCTTCAATGGGTGCCGGGATGGAACTGAAGATTGCCACCAGCACAACAGTCACCAGCAATGCAATGAAAAAATCTTTCACACGGCATCAACCACCATACACCTGCCGGTAGCCTTGCAGGATCATCTTCCGGTAGATTTCCCGGACTTCAGGGGTCTGCACCCGGTTGTAGATCTCCACCCATGCCGGATGGAATTTTTCAGCCCATGCAACGGCCTTCCACCATTCCAACTTGGCCTTCACCACATACTTGGCCATGTGCCACAGCTGTTCAAGGTAGCTGGTTTTCCTGTATGCCATCAGCGGTCACCCCTTCTGGATAATGGGGATAAACTGGAACATCCATGCTTCATCACAGATGATCACCACATTGCCGTCTTCATTGATGGTGGCCACTTCAAGGAATTGGGGCTTCACGGTTTTTCCCGGTTCCGGGCATTGGTTTTCCCTGAACATAACTGACATGATGGAAAGGGCATTCAGCACCTTTTCCCCATAGACCACTTTGAATCTTGAAACATCAATATTCATTTTCCACACCCCTTAGTCTTCAGAAATGAAGGTGACAGGGATGATCATTTCAGGCAGGAAGTTGACTTCATAGTGATAGGGATCCACATAGGCACCGGTCACATCTTCCACCACATAGATGACCCATTCATTCAGATAGACAAAATGCTTCTTGTAGACACCGGGGGCAGTTTCCACAATGACTTCCAGTTCCCCAGACATATTGTTATCAAGGGCAAAGTTGCCGATCAGTTCAAAGACAGGTTCATCTGTCCGGGCATTGATCACGGCCAGCCGCCGGGTGACATTGAAGTTGTCAGCTTGCTGGGACACATTGTAGGAAACACGGTCAGCTTGTGTGTCACAGCCGGCAAGGATGGTGACCATCATGATGGCCAACAGGATGATTGCAATCAGTTTCTTCATGATAGTTTCCTTTCTTTATTCACCCACAATGATTTCACTGTGGGGCAGGGTCTGGATCCAGTCACAGAAGGTGTGCCATTCATCCAGCTTGTGATTCTTCCGGCTGTGGTAGATGTTCACCAGCACTTCATAATTCAGCAGGACAGTCCGCTTCTGGTTGTAGCTGGTGGGCAGAAGCTGGATCATCTGCCACCATGCATCTTTGTCCTTGGTTTCAAGGAATTCTTCCCGTGCCACATTCAGACAGGTGATGATGGCCTTCATCAGTTCAATGTTGCCATACTCACCACCGGACAGATGTTCACAGCTGAAGTCATCCAGCGTGAATTCCTTGGCATGGATCTTGTGCATGGTAGAACAGGAGTTGGCCACAGTGCCCACCTTGTAGGTGTCAAATTCCTTCCACCAGTAGAAGGGGGCAGTGATGTCACACATCACGGTGATCATCCGTCTGTACTTAGCATGAACGGCACCACCCTTGGCCAGATTCATCATCAGCTGGTGGTCATTCTCACCCAGCAGGAAGACCGGCACATCTTCATGGTTGTGACAGAATGTGGTGCACCCATCATGTTCATCCTCAAACAGATGACACTTGGGACAATCCTGATCCGTGTCACCATTTCCGGTACAAGTGTAGCTGTCAGACTTGTCCCAGCTGTTCATGGGATTCCGCATACCTCGGATGATTGCATCCCACTGTTCAGGGGACGGCAGGACGGTTTTTTCAATTTTCAACATCTTGATTTTCCTTTCTTACAGTTACCAAACAGTTGGTACAGGCTTGCTGACCTTCCGGGATAGTTGCACCACAGCAGATGCAGGTGTCTTCATTCTTCACCTGCCGGTAGTCATTCAGTTCCGGCTTGTGAATACATGTCCACATGGCACACATGATGTTCCAGCAGAATGCCCGGTTGTGGGGTTCATCCTCGTCACCCCTTGCCCACTTCAAATAGTGCCGGATGCCACTGTTGATGAAGGACTTGACCGGAAGCCCCTTCTGCCAGTTGTGTTCCCCGTACTTTTCAGCACCTTCTTCAAAATGCTTGGACACATCCAGAAGCATGTCGGGATAATTGGATCCAGCAAAGACATCCAGTGCAATCCGCAAATACCCACGGTCACCCGTCATCATGAAGTTTGCAACATGGGCAATGACGGGATCACCAGTGATTTCAGCCACCACATCCAGCGGCATCAGGTCACACCGGCCTTTTCCCTTTTGGATGTCCCGGACGGCACCGGAATCAAATTCCGTCCGGGATCCGCTGTCTTTAATACTCAATTTACAAACACCCTTGCCTTTCTTCCGTTGATCCGCTTATCCTTGACCATGCAATTCAGCTGTCTGGTGATTTCCTTGCTGAAGTTGGCCAGACCCATGCACTGGAAGCCATTATCATGGCAGAAGATTTCATACATGGAATGAACCAGCTTGGTTTCCTGATTGATGATTTCTTCCTTTTCCGTTTCGGCCAAAAATAGCAGAATTGGGTTGTTATATTCGGTATATTCCTTCAGTTCCTGATCCACCTTGCTGGACTGGGTGAAGGAATGATTGATCAGAATCTGCTTCAGACCGTCAATGCCGATCTTCACCAGATATTCCATGACTTCCTGATCCTTCAGCTTGACGGCAATCCAAGGATCATAGTCCGGATCATTTTTGCTGAAGGTTGCATTGAATGGGATGATCACCATTCTTCTTAGGACTGCACCGGTTCTGTCCTTCATCCGGGGGATCTGGTTGGCACTGAAGATCAGCTTCACAAAAGGCTTGTAGAAGAACAATTCAGTGCCCTTGTTTTCAGCCTTCAGCATGTTGCCGGACACAATCTTCTTGAAGTGGGCAATGGCCTTGCCCCGTAGGAATTCATCAGAAATGTCATCACCAATGTTGGCCAGCTTGCCAAACATGGTGGCCGGTGCAAAGCGTTCTTCCAGTTCATCCAGACCCAGATTGGAAGTGTTCTGGGTGCCCAGCACATCCTGAAGCATCTGAAGGAATGTGGACTTACCATTGGCCTTTTCACCGGTCAGGAACATGGACACAGACAGTTCATTCCGTCTGTAAAAACAGTAACCGATGCATTCAGCCAGCAATTCACGGATTTCAGGATCATGACAGGCCATCTTGTTCAGGGTGGTGTCTGCAATGGCACTGTAAACTTCAGGCCGGTAATTCCACGGGATCTGATTGGTGATCACCATGTCCGGGGAAAAACCAGTCAGCGTGTCAGTGGCAATGTTGTAGACACCATTCTTGAATGCAATCAGGTTGGCATCTGCCACCGGGGAATTGTCCGGGCACATGACTTCAATGTACTTCAGCACTTCCTTCCGCTGGGAATCCTTCATCTGGGGATATGCCTTCAGCATCATGAATTCAATGTTCCGGTAGCCGGCACAATAGATCCCATCCTTGTACACATGAAGCTGACCATTGATCCGCTTGATGTGGTGCTGGTTGATCATCCAGTTGGCAAAAGAATCATGCAGGAACTTCTTGCCTTCAAAGAAGATGGGCTTTTCAAAGGCTTCATCCCGTAGGATCACATCCAGTTCACTGTCATCCAGCGGTTCCGGAAGGACATAATTGTTGATGATCCGGATGGTTTCCCGGCACTGATCATTGGTCATGGCCAGCTGGGTCTGCAACACCAGAATGTAGCCATAGAAGTCATTGTTCCGGCTGACCGTCTGGGTGAAGTCCATCTTGGTGTTGACCGGGTGCATCCAGATGGGCAGTTCATCATATTTACCCATTTCTGGGTTTTCGTCTCCCCATTCACAGAAGCGTTCTTCACCGTCAACCTTCAGCACTTCAGGCATTCCACCGGTCTTGATGTCCGCTGTCAGACCACAGGCCAGCTTCAGACCGGTGCCGCATTTCTCCACACCGCTGTTCCGGAAGGTGAAATGTTTGCCACGGGTGGTGCAGGTCACCCGGCACCGGATCTGCAAGTCTTCAACAATAGTCATCATTTTTTCAGCAGATTCTGCATCATCCACATCAATCATGATGCAATCTTCACGCAAAACACCGGCAAAAGATGATTCTTGCTGAATTTCTGCATAGGATCTGAAGCTGTTCAGACCCTTGTATTTTTCCATGGGTTGCTTGCCATCGGTGGCAATGAATCCCTTATATAATCCACTCATACAATCAACCCCTTCAAAATATCACGCATGGACTGCCGCCTTTTCAGCATCCGTCTGGCACCGTTCAGATGCCGTTGTTTCAGCCGCATCTGTTCCCGGCAATACTTGGGTGCTAAGACGGTTCTGACCCGGCCTTCTGCCTTCATCTGGTATTCATTCACTTCCGCTTCCAGATCCTTGATGGCCTGTTCATTGGCTTGGATCTGATCTTCCAACAGCTGAAGGAAGGCTTGCTGATCTTCTGACAGCCCGTGCTGGGCAAACAGCTTGACCCACTTCCGATAGTTGGTCATGGGCATGTCAAGGATCATGATTTCTGCATCCACGGTGATCTTGCCATTCCAATGGTTAAACTTGATTATCAACTTTCAATCACATCCTTCACAAAGACTGACCGCATTCCACCAGCGGTATCCCGGCAATCACTGCACCGGGTGGTTCTGCCTTTCCGCAGATTGTCAGACCTGACAATTAGATAGTTTCCACAGTCACACCGGCACAACCAGTGGGTGTTGTGACATCCCTTGGTCTTCCGGGGACTGTATTCAATGACCTTCAGATGGTCAAACCGCTGACCGGTCAAGTCTATCAATCTATTCATAGAATCACCCCAAAGTCTGATAGTCTTTTCTTTGCCAGATCCACATACCACTTTTTGTCCAGATAGACAGGACACTTCATGGTCTTGATGTCATCATTCACGATGAAGCAGGAATCCGGGGTGTTGCCAAACTTGGCCGGATTGCTTCCGGATCTGCACTTCAGGATTCTTCCATCTGTGGATCTGGTGGAAGCAAAAACCCGGTAACACTTGTATTGGTATTTCCGGTCATTGTGTTCCACATGTTCATAGGCATCAGACAGCTTCACCAGCTTCTGGAACTGGATCAGTTCATCACAGCCATTGATGGTGACTGCCGGATGGATCCCCTTGGTCATGTAGTCCACCAGTGCCCGGTTGATGATGGGAAGATCTGCATCCAGCCGGGACAGTTCCTTGACATAGGCACCCTTCCGTTCATACTTGTCCTTCCCGGCAAACTTACACAGGTAGTTGTTGACATCCTTCTGGTAGATATAATCAACCTGATCAAATTCCAAGCCGATCTTGCACAGGGAAGTGGAGCAGGTGCATTCCCACTTGTAGCAGATGTCATCCAGCATTTCAAAGGCTTCATCTGTGTCCGGGATCTTGACAATCAGACCATCTGTGTTGGACTGAATCAATTCAAAACCGGGGATGTCTTCCAGCCATTCCAGAAGCATGATCAGCATCAGCTGGCAGTTGACCACCATGGTGTTGTTCATGCAAGGATCATAGGCCGGATTGTGCTTGTCCTTCATGGCACCGGAAAGGCTGTTCAACAGCTTTTTATATGGTGCCTGTTCTTTCTTCTTGCCGGCGGCCTTCAGTGCCATTCTGGTGTGGTACACTTCAGCATACTTTTCAGGGTGTCTGGCAGATCTGGTGATCCGCTGGTGGCCGATCAGATAGGAAGGATAGTAACTGCCAACATCAACATGCCAGATAGATCCCTTCCGGAAGATGGCCTTGGACTTGGCCTTGTCCACCACAACCTTGCCCTGCTTGTCCAGCTTCACCACAGCACCAAGGGCACCATGGATGCCGCCCCAGCCGTCAATATGGGGAACACCACAGATTTCAGTCACCAGTGACCGGTCATAGAAGAACTTCCGGAAGGCTTCCGGATCTGTCCAGTCATATTTCCACTTCTGGGATGGGGGTGCTTCAGCATGTGCCGCCTTCATTTCTGCAATGCAGTCCTGTTTGGCATTCCGGAACCAGTCCAGCACACAGTGGTATTTTTTCAGCTGAATGAAGTCTTCAATGATGAAGTCATATTCATCATCCCGGTCTGTGTACACACAATCCAGCACCTTGGCGGCAATGCCGGCATCCGTCTTGCCCACATGGGACAGGGGCATCTGGAAGACCTGACACATCTGAAGCATGGTATCAAAGTTGTCTTTCCGTTCAAGGAAGACTTCCACGGTCTGTTCCACATCGTGGCGGCAGTATTTCACCGTGTCTGCAATTTCAGCCGGTGTCAGCTTCCGCTGGATCCTGAAAGACACATCAGATTCCCGGATGTCATTGCCCATCATTCCTTCAAAGGTCTTCAGACCAATAGGGGGATTGGGCATCACATCATAGTTGTTCACCGGGATCTTGTGGAACAGATTGGAGAATTGCCAACCCTTTTTCTTTTTGACAATGATCCAGTCATTGACTTCCTTGGGGTTGAAGTCCAGCAAAATGGCCTTCAGTATGTATTGGTCATAGTCCCGGCTGTTGAATCCCACCCAGATGTCATCCTTGTGGGCTTCATAGAATGCCTTCAGCTGTTCCGAATCATTGATGATCACATGTTCCTTTCTGGCATCCATGTCAAGGATGACCACCAGCCAGTCATACATGAACACTTCAAAGTCATAAAAAATCACAGCATCTTCATCCACCTGAACTTCATTTCTTTGGGTGCAACGGCATATTCACGCTGTCTGCACCCTGTCCATGACGGTTTTCCGGCCAGACCTTCATTGTTGAAATTGCTGGCTTTCAGGCTTGCACCAGATTCAGATTCCAAGGTGTAGGTGACCACCATGGTATATCCCATGGCTTTGGCAATACGGACACATGCACCATATAACTTGGAACAGGCATTTCTTGTGCCATCGGTACAGTTCCGATAGATTTCCAATGTCTGACCATCATCCAGCCTTCTGGCCACCGGTCTTCCACAGATAGCCACACCACACAGTCTGCCGTCATCGTGACATGCCACCGCAAACTTCCCACCGGTGGGTGGAAGATTGTGCCGGTGATGTTGCCGCACAAATTCACATGCCGCCTTCAGATGAATTGGTCTTATTTCAAGCATGTGGTTCACCTTCCTTTCCAAATACGGGTAGGGGTATTGTTTTAGACATAAAGATCCCCATCTTCATCAAGCATCATGCAGAACAGTTCTTCCAGAACATCAACCACAATGCTGTTGCCGGCCTGTTTGTACAGTTGCCGGTCACTGACAACACTGGCCGCTTTATTGAAGGCATCATCACTGAATCCCATCAACCGGAAGCATTCCCGTGGTGTAAAGTATCGGATCCGTAGACCTTCCAACACAACACCCTGCTGGGGTGAAGTTGTCAGTGTCTGTGCCACTTGTTTCCCAACCCTTCCCCGTCTGGTCTTGCTGTTGGGATGTTCAAAGTTGATGGAATCACCCACATGGGCTTCAGCATAACCTGACTTGGTTGCTTCCCTTACCAGAAGATAGTTGTCTTTCAACACGGTGCTGATGGTGTTTGATATGCCATCTGTCCGGGGTTCAAGTTGCTTCATGTTGCACCACGGTTCCACAACTTCACCGGATTCATATTGCTTCCGGATCTGTTTCCCGTGTTCACTTCTGACCAACCGCAACACTTGGGGTTCAGACACATCACTGCTGATGACCAGCTTCCGTGTCAATTCCTTCTTGACAAAGTATTGTTCATCAACAACATCTTCCACAATGTCCTTCAGTTTCACCTTCAATGGGAATGCTGCCGGAAAACTAAAGGAATCGGTATCAATGTCTTTCCGGATGCTGACGATGAAGACCCGTTCACGGTTTTGTGGGACACCATAATCCTTGGCATTCAGCACCGCCCAATAATTGTTGTAGCCAGCCTGTTCCAAGGATTCCAGCACAATCCTGAATTCTGCCGCAAACCTTTTGGAAGTCAGCATCTTCACATTTTCGGCAATCGCAACCTTGGGCTTGGTGCCTTCAATGATCCGCAATGCTTCAAAGAACAGGCCAGATCTTGTTGGTGTTCCATCTGGATTGAACAGACCTTTCATCATTCCTGCATTGCTGATGTCCTGGCAGGGGAATCCATATGTCAACAGGTCAATATTTTTTGATAGGATGGCCGTGTCAACCTTAGTGACATCCAATAGATTCATAGTTTCCGGGACATTGTGAATTGCAGAATATACCTTGGAAGCAGATTCATCAATTTCACAATAGCCAACCAGATTGAAGTCCACACCCAGATTCTTCAAGGCCATTTCAAATGCACCGATGCCGCTAAATAAACTTAAAACATTCAGCACATTATCACCTTCCTTTCTGTTCCCCACCGGCAGATGACCGCCGGTGGGGATCCAGTTTACTTACTGGGCATCATAGACTTCCGTGATGGTGTAGGTGTTGTAACCCTTGGACAGACCATAGTCCAGCAGGTATTCCAGACGGCCATCAATGGCTTCATGGATGTCCATGCAGAAGTCATTGATCACCTGCATGTTGCCGGTCTTCAGGATCAGGTTGATTTCAGCGGTTCTGTCACCGTCATCCAGCAGATCAGACAGGATCTTGGCCACACGGTGCCGCATCCAGTCTTCATGGAACACACCGTTGTAGAAGATCACGGACTTTTCATACTTGCCGGTCATGATGCGGAACCAGATGGACACCATCAGGTTGCCGGCCTTGGACTTCTTGCATTCCAGCTTGTCCACCTTGACTTCATACTTGCCCACGGGCACATCTTCACGATTGCCGCCACCGGCATTGTCCTGAATTTCCTTCTGGGATGCCTTCAGGTCATCGGCATTGATCTTGTCTGCATACTTGTCAAAAATACTCATGTTGTGTTCATCCTTTCACATATTAAGATCTGGTTCTTCTGGTTCTTCTTTTGGGCTGTTCTTCAGCCGGGGGATCCACGGGATCCGGGGTGACAGCAGGTGCTTCAGGGGGTGTGTTGGTCACCACTTCTTCAGCAGGTTCAGCGGCCTTTCTGCCCCGTCTGCTGGGCTGTTCAGGCTGTGCCGGTGCTTCTTCATTGCCCTTGGGTTCAGGCTGATCAGCGGCCTTCTGGCCGTTCACCGTGGCATAGAATTCTTCAATAGCATCCCAAGTCAGGGGGATCTGGGTCTTGCCATGGCCGGTGATACGGCCACCACCAAAGACAACGGCATCAGACTTGAAAGACAGGTACCGGCCATCATCTTCCACCAGCACACGGCACACAATGTCCACCATGCCGGCAATCTTATTGGCAATCTTGTCCTGAATGTTGGGCTTGATGGCCGTGATCTTGTCACCGGTTCGCTTGGTGATGTCCTTGGACATGTCTTCATGGCTGATCAGAATGATGTTGTAGGGCAGATTCATCAGCCGTCTGATGGTGGACAGGAATTCAGTTCTGACCTTATCCCATGCACGGAAGCTGTCATCAGATTCATGGGTGATGCCCATCTGCTTGTACATGTACAGTCTGCAAGATTCATAGGTGTCTTCCAGCAGGTCAACCAGAATGGTTTCAAAGTCGGAACCGGCTTCCAGATCATTGATGGCTTCCTTGAAGACTTCCCATGCCAGCTTCTTCTGACGGCCTTCCATGGTGTCCTTGATGGGCAGTCTGGCCATTGTGACGGCCTTCACATTGCCGTCCGTGTTCAGGTTCAGGGGGATGGGGGCACCGTCACAGACAGTGGTCTTTCCACTGAAGGGTGCACCATAGATCCACATTTTCTTGTGCTGGCTGAAGTTCACCGGCACACGCTCAATACTCGGTAATGCCATATCGTTCATATCTCCTTCATGACAGAAATTTTTATAATCACACCAGTCACACAGTCTGGTGGGATTCTTGGGGAATTCATCACAGGTCAGAATGGCCTGTGTCAGTTCCAGATGGTCAATGACCTTCTGGGGGTCATAGGTGACAGATTCCACATGGATCTGCACCTGATTCAGTTCTTCCAGCAACCGCTGACGGAACTGGAACAGATCTTCAGTTTTCTTCTGACGGATCTGCACCTTGGGAATGAAGACAAAGAACATTTTCCGGATTTTCTTGCCGGGATTCTTCTTCATCCAGTAATAGGCATACAGATGAAGCTGTCTGGAATCCATGTACTTGTTCCGGTTCTTGGGGTTGATGTACTTGAAGTCATACAGATCATGCCAGCCATGATATTTCCCTTTGGGGCAATGACCACTATTGCATGATTCACAATTTTCCCAACCACCGGGACACCGTTCACAGATGTCATCTGCTTCTTCCATGGACAGATCTTCAGGCTTCAGTGGAACCAGAAGATCCAGTGTGCCAATGAAGTTGGTGTCCACCACCTGCACTTCATGGATGCCTTCCGGGATAACTTCCTTCACCTTGGGGATCAGGTACCGCAGTTTGATTTCTTCATCAACATGCAGATCCGTGATGATGGGATAGGTGTCAAAATATTCCCGGATGGCCGTGTCCACATCCGTTTCAATGCCCCGGTGAAGGGCAGTGCCGATGATCAAGGCATTGGCCGGATCCGTATTGGGAAGGGTCTTCAGACCGTCCACATACTGGCACTTATACCGGAAGGGGCACTGTTCAAAGGTGGACACAGTTGAATAGCCAAGTCTGGAATGGCTCACTTTTTGACACCATCCTTCTGCTGGGGCTTCTGGTTGCCCTGAATGGGCTTCCACTTGCTGATGATCATGCCCACCACATAGGTGATGCACAGGATCAGAATAATCTGCACGGAATCACTCATTTTTTCCATCCCCTTTCCAAACCACAATATGTGGCAATGTTTGCCCATTCCATGGGATTGCACTTGATATATTTGATCAGCTTCTGAAACTTATCAAAATCCTTGGGGAATAACACCATGCCGATGCATCCGGCTTCATCAATCTGATTCAGCTTCTGGATCTGAAGTTCAGATGGCCTTCCATCAGGTGCCTTCAGTTCCGCTTCAATGCTGATGCTGTTCACCACAATGTGCATGTCCGGCATCCCGGCCTTGATGTACTTACCACCGCCCCACCGCTTTTCCCAATAGCCACAGGGGGGAACGGTCATGTCCTGCACTGGGGTTCCCAGTGCATAGATCCCTTCAGATTCCAGCCATTTCTTCAGCTTTTCTTCAAAGGATTTTTCAGCGGCCATGGTCACTTCTTCCTTCCAATGAAGCAGATTGTGATCAAGGTCATACAGATGATCAGGGTGATCTGAACAGCAGGTGTCATTCTTCATCACCCCAATCATCATTGGCATAGATTTCAAAGTAATCTACACCGGTTTCACCGGTATCTTCAAACCGCTGGCCATTGGGCAATTCATACTTCACCCGTCTTGCCTGTTCCACAATGATGTTGCCTTCACCCTGATCAACACCAGTGTCACTTCCAAGCCGGACTTCCAATTCATCCGGAACACCTTCCAGTGCCTTCTTCAGTTCACCAACCGTCAAAGACTTGCCCATCACTTGCCACCACCAATCTGCCACTTGCTGAGGTCCATGGTCAGGTTCACAGCAACCAAGCTCATCAGCACATCCATCATGTGGCGGTTGCGGTCTTTGCCGTATTCATCGGCCAGTGCCAGAATCTTGTCAGTGAAGTCACGGCAAACTTCAGCCACCGCTTCACCCAGATCTTTCTTGACCGGGGACTTGGGTTCTTCCTTGCACTGGTGCACAACAATGATTTTTTTCATATTGACCTTCCTTTCATTTACTTCAGGGTGACACGGACGGATGCAGACACATCAGAAATCTTGGTGTACTGCTGGGCAATGTCCGGGTAATCCTTCTTCAGACGGGCACTGTCAATGCTGGATCTGGTGGTGGGTGCCACATAGGTCATCTTGATCAGGTCATTTTCAAAAGACTTGACCCCATAGATTTCCATGGCTTCCACCAGCTTCTGCTTCAGCTGTTTTTCCTGATCTTCCAGCTGTTTCTTCATCTTGATCAGGGTGGTGATCTTGCCGATGGTGTCAGGGACAGCGGAGTGGAATGCCGTCATTTCCGCGGTGATGACTTCTGCATCAGAACAGTTCTGAATGTCACCACCACAGGCTTCACACCGGTTGCCACAGTTGTTCTTGAAGCCACAGGTGCCACAGCAGATGTCCAGTTCATGGGGACATTCTGCATTTTCAATCTTGCACTTGATAATCATGGTGTTTTCCTTCCTTTTTGATATATTTCAGTGAAAAGATCATCCGTGAAGTCTTTTCTTTCCTGAAGTGTTTGGTGGATCATTTCTTCCACAGACCCTTCACAGGTCATGATCCAATAGAAACATGGTCTGTTCTGACCAATCCGGTGGATCCGTGCCTTGGACTGTTCAAATAGATCAGACCTTTCCGGCAATGTGAAATAGATGATCTTGTTGGCCTTCTGAAGATTCAGACCCATGGCACCGGCCTGATACTGGATGAAGGTCACACTGTTGTCATGGTTTTCATATTCTTCCAAGGTCTTGCGGAATCCGTTGACCACACTGCACGGCCTTCCCCATGACATTGCTATGGCCATCAGGTGGTTCAGTTCTTCAGTGAAGTTGTAGAATACAATCAGCCGGTCATTGGTGGACTGGATCAGTTCCTTGAATGCTTCCAGCTTGGCCGGACTGTACATGCCACACAGCTGTCTGGCATACAGCCGCTTGGTGAAGATCTGGTCACCAATTAGTTCAGATCCATCCGGCATCTGGACATATCCGGTCTTGATGAACTTCCGGTATTCCTTGGATGTGGGAACCGCCACCGTGGTGAAGGTCTGACCCGGCAGGTCAAAGACTTCTTCAGTCTTCATGAACACTGCACCATGATCCCGGAACTTCTGCTTCAACCGTTCTACATTCTTGTAGGGGTTGTCCATGTCCACAATCCTGTGGAAGAATCCATCAGATTCAACCGTCTTCCAGTTCACATATTGCCGGTTGTACAGATCTTCTGAAATGTTCCAACCCAGCAGATGTGCCTGTGTCCACAGGTTTTCATACTTGCCGGCGGTGGGTGTACCTGACAGCAAGATCACATTCTTGGGATGCAGTGCCAAGATGAACTTGGTCTGTTTGGCCTTCCGGTTTTGGATCAGGGAAGATTCATCCAGCATCAGAGTGAAATCCTTCAGCTTCAGCAGATCCTTCCTTCTCCATGCCAGTTCATAGTTGATGACTGCCACCCTTGGGGAAAACAGGTCAGCATGTTTGAAGAAGTTTTCAAAGTCCTTCTTCTTGGTCATGTCATAGACAAATACCGTGTAGTGGGTTTTGAAATGATTCACCCAGTCATTGACCTTGGACTTCTGGCAGATCACCAGATTCACCGGGTTGCCGTAACTGGCCATCTTTTCAGATCCACCAAAGGTCTTGCCCAGACCCATGTCCCAATATAGGGCACAGTTGGGATGGCCTTCAGTCAGCTTCAGGCCATCAACCTGATGGGGAAATAACTTCATACCATTTCCCCCTTGGGGATCACCTTGGTGGTGCTGTCAAAATGTCGATGCACCAACACCATTTCAGTGGGGGTGTCCTTCACTACCAACCACATGGTGGAATCCAGCTTCCACTTCTGCATCAGCTTCCGCTGTTCCACCGTGGGCTTCTTGCCGTGTTTCAATATTCACTTCACCTTCTTCAATAGATTGGCCGCTTGATTATGTATGGACTTCATACGGGCTGACCGTTCTTCAGGGGTCAGATCCGGAATATAAACCCGTGCAATCATGCCGGGGAATTCAAAAGTCCTGACTTCCTTGTATGTATCTGGGGTTTTCATCCACATCACCTCAATGATGCCTATGCTGGGATTGCTTGTCCTGATGCAGGTGCATGTCATGCACCATCTGCCGCAAAAAAAATGGACTGCCTTTCCTTCAGACTGGTGATCTTCAGTTCATCACACAGGGTCTGAATCTGACTGGCCTTGAATTCAGCCTTATTGATGCAACAGTTGCGGAATCCGGCCATAGAAAGTCCAACCTTTTCGGCCAAGAAGGTCTTCTTCAGACCAGACTGGGCAATCTTTTCTTCCAGTAATGCAGTATTGGTCATCCGTTTCACCACCTTTCTGGTGTTTTAAGATGATCCAAGCGGTTGGTCTTAGCATAGCCCGTCCGGGATTACACCCGGTCATTGCACTCCGCAAGGTTCACCGTCCGGTGTTGCCCTACTTCGGCAGTGTTGATCAATTTACTGGGGTGAATTCTTATTTTAGCCCGTCTTGGATTGCCGCTTGGATCATCTGTCCGGTGCATATCATGCACCTGACAAAACCTATTATAGCGGCCTTTCAGAAAAAGTCAATAGGTATTTTAAAAAAATTAAACATATTTCTTGATTTTCATGCACCAGCTTACTATAATGATGGGGAAAGGTGGTGCATGACATGTCCATTGGTCAAAAAATCAAACAACGCAGGACGGAACTTGGGTGGTCACAACGGGAACTGTCTGACCGCATGGGGTACAACAACCATTCCACCATCACCCGGATTGAATCCGGCAAGGTGGATGTCCCACAGTCCCGGATTGTCAAGTTCAGTGAAGTCTTGGGTGTATCTATTGCGTATCTAATGGGTTGGGATAAACAGATTCAAATAGAAATAAAAGAAGATCCTATAAATCTGGCTGAATTGCATTTTGAAATGATTGCAGACAAGGACTTGACGGAAATATATGAAGATCTGAAGTTTTTGGATGCCGGTCAGCGGAAGATTGTGAAGGATCTGGTGCACAGCTTGGCAGAAACTAAAAAAGCGGAAGTCTAATGACTTCCGAACAGCTTCTTTATAAATGTGAGTATGTATAACAGTTGACTTTCTTCCAGTGTGTTGATGAATTGTGTGATTTCTTTGATGTGTTTTTCCTTCATGGGGATCATCCTTTCATCCGGGGCAGAACAACCGAACAGGTGTTCTACTGCATTATAACAATAGGGGGAATTGTCTGACAATCAGAAAATACTGGAAAGGGGGTGGTGCTTTCCATCGTACCGTGTCGAACACCAAAGAAAAGGAAGTGATGTGAATGTATCTTCAGGCAATGCCAAAACTGACACCGGAAGAAGTCCTTGACTACTTGCGGAAGTCCCAGTCAGATGATCCACTGCTGACTGTGGAAGAAGTTCTGGAAAAACATGAAGCCATTCTGGATGAATGGGCAGAAAAACACCTTGGTGGAAAAGTCCCGGAAGAAAACAAATACCGGGAAGTGGTTTCCGGTGAAACATTGAAAGACAGACCGGAAATCAACCTTGTCTTGCGTAGGATTGAATCACCAAAAATCAAGGCCATCAAAATAGTAGAACCACAGCGGTTGACCCGTGGGGATCTGGAAGACATTGGCCGCTTGATGAAGCTGTTGAAGCACACCAACACCTTGGTCATCACACCAACCCACATTTATGACTTGCGTGATGAATATGACTGGGATGCTTTTGAACGGGAACTGAAACGGGGAAATGACTATCTTGAATATTACAAGAAGATCCAAGCCCGTGGAAGGTTGCTGTCAGTCAGCCAAGGAAACTATCTGGGCACCTATGCCCCATACGGATTCAAGAAGATCACTGTGATGGACGGGAAGCGGAAATGTCCCACACTGGAAGAAGATCCTGAAACAGCAGATGTTGTCCGGATGATCTTTGACATGTATGTGAACAAAGACATGGGGTGTCAGCGGATCTGCAACTATCTGGACAGTATGAAGATCAAACCACCCAAGGGGGAATATTGGTCATCAGCGGCAATGCAGGACATGCTGGAAAACATCCACTACATTGGGAAGGTTCGCTGGAACTTCCGGAAGACCGTGACCATAGTGGAAGACGGTGAAATTATCAAAACCAGACCCACTGCCAAGATTGGGGAATATCTGATCTATGAAGGCAGACATGAAGGGATCATCCCTGAAGAACTGTTCAATGCCGCACAAGCCAAGAAGGGAAGGAACCACAGGGCAAAAGCCAAGACCAAAGTCAGGAATCCGCTGGCCGGGTTGCTATGGTGCCGATGTGGACGGGCAATGTCCTTGCGAACTTATAAAGACAAGGACGGTATTGAAAAAAATCCACCAAGGCTGTTGTGTGACGGCCAGACCCACTGCAAGACCGGATCTGTTCTGTATGAAGAAATGCTTGACCGGGTATGCAGTATTCTGGAACAGTGCATTGAAGACTTTGAAGTCCGGGTTGCTGAAGACACCGGGGATTCTGTCAAACTTCATGCCAAGCTGATCAAGAACCTTGAAAAGAAAATGCAGGATCTTCAGGCCAAGGAATTGTCCCAGTGGGAAGCCCAGTCTGATCCAGATCCGGCAAAACGGATGCCACAGCACATCTTCCAACAGCTGAATGCAAAATTACTGAAGGAAAAAGAAGAAGTCCAACAGGCACTGTGCAAGGCTTACGAATCCATGCCGGAACCGGTGGATTATGAAGAAAAGGTTGCCATGTTCAAGGATGCCTTGTCCGCTTTACGGGATCCAGAAGCGGATCCACAGGAAAAGAACCGCCTTCTGAAGCTGTGCATTGACCGGATTGAATATCATAGGGATAAACCACAGCGGATCCAAAGTCAACAGGAACGATATTATGACCCGGTACAGAAAAAAACACGGTATAGGTCACCACTTGGTACCGGCGGCAACTGGACAAGCCCACCCATTGAACTTGATGTGAAGTTGAAGGTGTGATCCTTTGACTTCCATCAATGATGTGCAGGTTCACTGGCTCATTGATGATGGAAATGGAAAGAAGGTGATCCAATGAAGACAGCTGAAGAAATCATTGCATATCTGGAAGCAGAACTGGCTGAAGCCTATGAAATGTATGATCAGGCCAAAGGCAAGGATGCACAGGAAGCATTGTGCCAGATCATGAAGGCAACCACCATCCTGCACCTTCTGGAAGAAATCAAGTGACACTGGACACCACCGGATCCCCGGTGGTGTTTTTCTGTCCATGATGTCCGGGATGTCCATGATGTTCTATTATATCTTATATATTTTCTTTTTCTCTTATATTCTGTCTTATGTTCTTTCTTAAAAAGTAAAGAAGTTGTTTTCATCTTGGACAGCTTGGACATCAAGGACAGTCTGAAGGCATAAAAAAAGAAGGGGCATACCAAAGCGGTGTGCCCCTTCTTCTGTCTTATTCACTTATCCATTCCAACGGGACTTGGTGGATCTGATGTCCACATGGATGCCCCAAGAATAGATTCCGATGCCGCCACTGTTGGGCATCAGCGTTTCCACATAAGCGGCCATCTTTGCAGGTGTGGTGCCGCTGATTGTGGCAATGTCTGCCGCCTTACCATAAAGATGCTGACTTGCAGAAGCACCACCAACAGCGGTGTTGTGCTTTTCACACCGGATGCCACTGTTGACAATGCAAGGTTTTCCAAAGTGTGCCCGGATCTGATCCAGCAACTTCACAAGATCTTCCGCAGGTTCCACAGGGTAACCATTGCAGTGCTTGCCACACTTACAAGCGAATTCAGACCGCTTGAAGTATTTGATGTCATCCCACCAGTTGACCACTTCACCACTCTTGGTGGTGATGAATGCACTGAATCCAGCGGCCCTCACCTTGGCAAGCTGGGCTTCAGCATTGGCCTTCTTGCTGAAGGCACCGGTCTGGATCTTGTACAGACCATCCACCTTCACCATGTAGGTGTCAAAACCAGCCGCCTTGACCTTGGCCAGCTGTGCATCAGCGTTCTTCTTGACCTTGTATGCCCCCACCTGCACCCGGTACAGGACTTTTTCAGCGGTGTCCGGTGCAGGTTCATCCCCGGCAGAATCACCGCCCATGGCGGCACTGACAGCCTTCCTGAAGGTGTCCATGGTGTAACCCATACCCAGCTGATTCCACAGATGTTCCGGATCACCATGGTTGGAAGCAATACCACGCTTGTGGCCTTCCTTGTGGCTGACAATGACACCATCAGCCAGCGGATCCAGATTGTATGTGGTGCACAGGTGGGCAAACAGCTGGACAGCGGTGTCATAAGTCCGCTGTGCAACCGCACGGGCAACCGGCAGGTTGGAACAGGTGAAAGTGGCACCACCAGTGTACTTGATGCAAGCCGGTTCACACATTTCCACACCAATGTGGGTGTTGTTGGAAGATCCACCACCATGCCAGCCACGATGGTTCCACGGCAGTGTCTGATAGACATCACCGGTGTTGCCATCAATGAAGGCATGGACACAGGCACTGTTAAAGCTGGATCTATTCCAGTTCTTCACAAAGACAGATGCAGAAGGCTGGGGACAGCCCACGCTGTGAAGCATCAGACCCTTGACGGTGATCTTTCTTCCGGCCTTGTAACAGGGATTACTGGTCAGAATGGACTGAATGATTTTCATCAGGATTCACCAACCTTCAGTTCCGGCAGACCGGCAACAGAAGTCAGCAGGGACAGGATACCAGCCAGCAGGGATGCAGAACCAACCATGATCCAGTTCACATCACCCATTGCGGCAGAAGTGCCGATGGTAGCCACGGCAGTCTGTGCAACAGTCTTGATTGCACGGACACCGGCGGCCTTGACCCAATTTTTCCAGTTCTTCATAATGCTTCATCCTTTCTTAAAGTCCGATTTTTGCCAAAATAAAACCGGCAACAGCGGCCACAATGATGGTGATGATCTGATTGATCAGATTGTCCCATCTCTGGCCAGACTTGCCGGTTAAACTTTTTACATCACTTTTGATTTCCTTCACATCGTCTTCAACCCGTTCTTCCCGGTCTGCCAGAACCTTCACGGTTCCAACCAGTTCATCCAGATTGTCTTGCCGCTTTTCCATCTCGTCCAACCGATGTGTATTGGACTTTGACCGTTCTTCCACTTCTGTCAAACGGTGTTCAAGGTTGGGATCCATATGAAATCACCATCTTTCATTGAATAGTTGATTCATCGGATTCAGTTTCCATGGTTCCGATGACATAATAGTGGGTCTTTCCGCTGTATTCCGTGATCTGGATGCACGGATCACCAACAAAGGTGACGGGATATGTCAGGACATCGGTGACATCTTCAGATGCAATGGATCCCCAACATTCAGCGGTGCCGGAAGACCACTTCCGGAATGTCCAGATGTCACTGGTGCCAATCTCCACAACAGTGTCAGCAATGACACCAAGGTCTTCAGACAGGGCATCAACCTGATCCTGAAGATCCTGATCTTTTTCAGACAGGGTGGTGACTTGTCCCTGAAGATCTGCGAAGTCACCGGTCAAACCATCAACCTGATCCTGAAGATCATCCACATCCTGTTCAAGGTAGGTCAGCTGTTCTTGCAGATCCTTGGTGCCTTCATCAATGTAGGTCAGCTGGGTCTGAAGTTCTTGCTGGGCTGTGCTTGTCTGTTGGACAATCTGTTCCACCTTTGCTGTGGATGTGGACTGTTTTGTGTCATTGATGTCAATCAGTGTCCGGACGGTATCACCAATGGTGATGATGGTATTCTGGGGATTCATGATGCCAATATCCAGCTGTGTCAGGGGGTAACTGGTATTTACAACCCCATGCACCGGGGAATTCACCAAAATATTCCGGTAGATCCGGAAAGACTGGATCTGATCATCTGTGAAGTACAGATCCACCGCCTTGATGGTGATGGTGCTGGAAAACAACATGGCCACCCCGGACAGGTATGCCATGGCATTGGTCTTCAGATTTTCCACGGTGGTGACATCATCCCATGTGGCATCTTCCACTGGCACACAGATCCAACCATGAGCATCCTTGGCCTTCTTGGAATAGATGAACTTACCCTTCTTCACCAGATCATCAGTCAGATCACCGTCTGCCAAACTTTCCAGTGTCAGTCCATCCTTGCCAATGGGAAGGATTGCAGAATAGGTGTCAGATGCATCTGATTCATTGGTCAGATCCAGCAGGTTTTCACCAAAAGTGATCCCTTGTGTGTTGGTCTGTTCAAAGGATTCCAGATAGTCAATGTAGTTTCCGTCATCTTCATACCGGATGCATAAATATCCACCCAGACTGGATTCAAACAGCTTGGACTTCAGGACTTCCCATGTGGACATGTAGGATTCAGAAGACCGGGTGATCACATTGTTGGGATCCTTCACAGTGACATTGCCCACATGTAGCTTCTGCCAGTCTTCCACCTGCCCATTGTGTTGGGTTTCAACTGCCCACCGCAGGAAGTATTCCACCACATTGGTGGCATTTTTGGCATCCGGGAAATCTTCCGGGAATTTGAAGGGTGGGATGATGCTGTCATTGGTGAATGCCAGCACACCTTCCAGATCCACATCAACCTGATTGTGGAAATCCCGGCTGTCATTGGTCATCCGGCCACGGAAGATGGCCTGATCATCCTGCCGGATTTCAAAGATAGACTTCAGCTTCTTCAGCTTGTTATAACAGGGATGATTGGAAAGAATGGTGAAAGATCCTTCACCCACCGTGTTCACTGCCAATTTACATCTGGGGTTCAGAAGGATCAGTTCTTCATCCCTTGGATCAAACAGAATGGATCCATCACAGCTGATCTGATACATTACAGATCACCTTCCTGATAGACAAATTCCACTTCTTCAGCAGATGTCACTGTCACCTGATTTTCACCGGCAGTCAGTTGAATATTCAGAAGTTTGTGCACACCTGCTGTGATGGGATAGCTGTTGCCACCAAAAACAATGGTGGCATCTGCCGTGTTGGTGATGGTGGGGACAACCGTCTTCCGGCTGTTCAGAAGCGTTCTGACAACCCCATCACCAGCCGGGACAATCACCTTGGTCTTTTTAGGTTTCAGCTTGTAGGGTGCCACGGTAGCCCCCACAACAATCTGGTGAATGTTTTTGTCAGATGCATATTCATCAATGGAACATCTACCGTCCCAATAATAGTCCGGATCCTTGTCCACTGTGATCTTGCACCGCTTGCCATTCAACAGATTACTGATTTCCTGTTTCTTTTCTTCAAAGTCATCAGACGGAAAGACCGTGAATGTAAAAGAACATTCACGGTCATAGAATTTAGGTTCACCCAGTGCTTCAGTCAGATCCACAGATCCATCACCACCGGGGATGTCAACAAAGTTGGTCTTGACGGTGGCCGGGGGGATGTTGACCTTGGACAACACCAGATTCAGATCATAATAACTATGAATCTTATCAAATGAAATACCTTTCATCATCTTCCCCTGCCTTTCTTGATTGCAATTTTACCCAGTTCCGTGTTCATTGCCGGTGCCATGACAGTGGCCAGTTCCTTGCTGTCCACACTGAAGGACAGATCAAGTGCATCCAGCATGTCAGGGAAGAACTGAACCAACAGACTGATAATCCGTTCCAGCTTCTGAACAACTGCACCGTTTTCAACAGCCACAGCTTGCTGGATCATGCCCAGCATCGTGTTCTTGCCAATCATCACTTCATCACCGGCATCACCGGCACCCCGTGCCGCCCCCGTCAAGGGGTTGTAATCAAACAGGGTGGGTTCTGTGAACATGTACGGTTCATCCATGGCCTTCTTGTACCATTCAATGGACAGTTTAGGCACGGACGGCGGTGAAATGGACAATTTACCGGTCACCTTGAAATGGGGCAACTTGATGTGGGGCAAAGACAGCTTCATATTGCTGAAAAATCCCTTGATGGAATCCACAATACCCTTGACCTTATTTTTTGCCGCTTCAATAGGTGTGGTGATGGCAGACTTGACACCGTTCCACACGCTTGTGGCCGTGGACTTGATGCTGTTGAATACATTGGACACCGTGGACTTCACACCATTGACAACATTGGACACCGTGGACTTGATGCCATTCCAGATGTTGCTGATGGTGGACTTGATACCATTCATCACATTGGAAACAGTGGACTTAATGGCATTCCACACGGTGGTGATCACGGACTTGATGCTGTTGATCACTGTGGTGATTGCCGTTTTGATAGCGTTCCAAACCGTGGTGATGACATTCTTGATGGCATTCACAGCGGTGGAAATACCCGTCTTAATGGCATTCCACACGGTGGTCACCGTGGTCTTAATACCATTCAGGACAGTGGAAATGAAATTTTTGATAGCATTCCACACGGTTGTGATTACAGACTTGATACCATTCACCACGGTAGTGATGGTGTTCTTGATACCGTTCCAGACCGTTGTGGCCGCACTCTTGATGGCATTCCAGACCGTTGTGATCACATTTTTCATTGCATTGATTGCCGTGCTCACATTGGTCTTAACGCTGTTCCATGCGTTGGTGATCCCGGTCTTGATGCCTTCCAGCACGGGGGACAGGAAATCCATCAAGGAATTCCAGATGTCCACAACAAACTGGACAAGGCCATTGATGACCGCATCCAATGCATTGTTGACACTGTTCCAGATGTCAACAAAACCTTGCACCAGCAACGGTGCCGCACCAATCAGACCTTCCACCAAGGACATGATGACCGTGGGCATGGCCTGAACCAGTGCCATGATGATCTGGGGCAATGCTCCAACCAAACCAACCACCAGCTGGACAGCACCCTGAATCAGTGCCGGAAGATTGGACACCAGTGCATCAACAATGCTGATGATGATCTGGGGCAGTGCCGCAATCAGGGGCTGAATGATCTGGGGAAGCATTGTACACAGTGTCACAATCATGGACACCAGACCATTGATCAGCATGGGGATCAGGGTGGGCAATGCGGACACCAATGCTTGCATGATCTGGGGCAATGCCTGAATCAGTGCATTGATGATCTGTGTCACACCGTCAATTAGTGCCGGAAGTGCAGACATCAAAGCAGAAATAATTCCCGGCAGTGCCGCCACCAGTCCATTGATCAGGCTGACAGCACCTTCAATGATGACTGGTAACAGTTGATTCAACAGTCCGGGAATCATCGGCACAATCTTGTTGATGATTTCCGTGATGCCGCTGATCAGACGGGGTGCAATTTCTGTCACATTCTTGACAATGACATTGGCCGCATTGGAAAAAGCGGACACCAGCTGATCCACATCACCGGATCCATCAAGGAAGTTGGTCAAAGCGGCCTTTGCAGTGCCAAGGGAACCGGCAAGGGTCTGATTTTCCTTTGCATAGTTACCGGCGGCATAGGCCGTCTTTTCCATGAACATTTCCATGGCAAGGCCAATCTTTTCCTGATTGGTCATTTCAGATGTGGACTTATTGATTCCCTTTTCCAGTGCATATGCCTGAAGGGTGGTGTCATTCATGGCAACACCAAGGTTGTCCATCATGGTGAAGTTGCCCTTGGCGGCACCCGCAATGGCTTCCATTGCGGCACTGGTATCAATGCCCATGATGGATGCCACATCTGCCGCCCGTTGCATGGCAGATGCAGACAGGTCAGAAGATTCCTGAATGCTGAAGCCAGCACCTTGGAACAGTGCACCCATCTTGTTTGCCGTGCCAAGGAAGTCAGATGTGGACAGACCCATGTTGCTGAATGCATTTTTGGCTGTTTCCTGCATCTTGCCGGCATATTCTCCAAAGACCTGTTCAGAACCACCCATGTTCTGTTCCAGTTCGCCGGACAGGTTCAATGCCTTGACGGTCAGACCGGCCATGGCCGTACCTGCCACAACCATACCTGTACCAACTGCCTTGCCGACAACAGCGGCACCCTTACCAATGGCAGAAAAAGCCTTGGACAGCTTGCCTTGTGTCTGCTGTCCCTTGGTACTGGTTTCATCCAGTGCTCGGTTGGCATCACTGTTTTTGATTGCAATGGTGCCAACCAATTCAAATAGATCCATTACATTTCACCTTCTTCCTTTTCAGGGTTGAAGTTCCCAAGAATGTTCATGGATTTCTTCACGGTTGCTTCAATATCGTCTTCAGACATTTCTTGCAGATCTTGGGACACCTGCAAGGCATCACAGAATTCAGAAAAAGACTTGTCCCACACCTTGTGCAGGAAGTATTCCCATCTGTCATCTTCAATCTTCTGTCCACAGAAGGTGTTGATGAATTCACAGAAGCGTGATGTCTGAATATATCCGGTCAACAAAGAAAATGGATCTGCATATCTTTTGAATAGCAGATCCATAAACTTCATATCACCTATTTGAACAATACGGAAACAACCTTGATAAAATCCTTGAATTCGTCTTTCTTGACAAAATCAATCACCATGGCGGTGAAGGTGGGGAAGTCCAGCTTCTTGACCTGATCCACAGTCAGGTTGGAAGTGTTGGACAGCATCTGGAAGATTTCCTGTTCACACTTGGGAAGATTGCCAAGGACAATGTTGACAACTTCCAGCGTGATGGCAATGCCCATGGTCTGGGTGAAGTTGGCCATGGCCTTCTCACCGGTCAGGGTGCTGAACATCTTCTGGACAGAATCCTTTCCAAAGCATTCAGCAAATTCATTGATGCCGATCTTGCCAAGGATCTTGAACATCAGAAAGACATCCGTTGCTTCCAACTTGCGGAAAGTGTACACCTTTTCAGCGGTGGTGATGTCACCTTCCTGCATAACAGTTCCGGTACCTTCAGCGGCAACCGGTTCAATGACATTATTGTTCATCAAGATTCATCCTTTCATTGTTAAGCCTTCACGGGCTTTTCATCATTGGCCGCTTCAATGTAGTTGCCTTTGTTGCGGATCTCATTGAAACGGTCAGGGGTGACATCAATGACTTCACCCTTCTTCCGCACCTTCTTGGCCACGGAATCATAGAACTGGATCTTCACTTTTGCCTTCATGGTTCAGTCCCCCTTATACCATAGGATCATTGGGATAGTAGATCTTCACAGGCAGTCTGTTCAGATCACCATCAATGGGTGCACAGGCTTCCAAGGTCAGCTTGACCACGGCATTTTCCTTGCCCTTGGGTTCCACTTCCAGACCGGAAGTACACAGTGCCCGTTCAAAGATGACAATCATCTGCTTGGATCCATCGGCAGTTTCACCGACAAAACCAAAGTTTTCCAGATAGTCACCCTTCTTCAGATGTGCCTTGTCCACCAGCATGGTGAAGCCTTCAACATCGGATTCACCTTCTTCAAACAAGGTGCCCATCTTCAGGATGCTGTTGGACAGTTCAGCAAAGTTGACTTCCATGTTGGCAGTGCCACCCTGCTTGACATCCAGACCTTCCACCTTGACCAGTGCACCATCCAGTTCAATGGGAACCAGTTCACCCTTGATGGCCAGCTTGCCGCCGCCGGAAGTAGCACCAACACAGGTGCCGCCCCACTTACCATCAGCCCACTTCAGGCCGGTGTGGTAGGTGCCGGCACCAAACAGGATATTACCGGGGGTAGTGGTAGACACACCGGTTTTACCAATATTGGACATAATTACATAGCCCCTTTCCATTGTTTAATTCGCAGATTGACCTGAATACGCTTCAGATCCGCTTCACCGGTGGGAACCGGGAAGCTGTTTTCATAGAAAATGACAACAGCCCCATCATCCGTGGACTTTTGCAATCCATAGATGGGGCTGAAGTGTTTTTCAATGGTTGCCCGTGCCTGTTCCAGTTCCAGCCAAGTTCCCTTGGTGGTACCGGTCAGGATCACGGTGCTTTCCTTGTGTCCGTCTTCTGTGGTGGGTGGAATCTCGGAATATTCACCCACCCAATACGGATATTGAACAGGATCTGTCCATTCCATAAATTCATAAGGGATGTTCAGACTGTTCAGTTCAGTGGCAATGATGCCAAGTACAGACATCATGACAATCCCCCCTTGAATCTGTCCTGAATGAACTTGATCAACTTGTTCTTCAATGTGGTGTATGCCTTGTGGAACGGCCTTCTGGGTTTCTTGCCGTGGGTGAAGTGTCCATCACCCTTGGCATCCACATAGAACCAGCCGCCTTTCCTGCCATTACCGTGCAGGGCATAGTCACCGGTGCCAAATTCTTCCCAGATAGCATTCTCATAGTCAGATCCAACGGCACCAACATAGTCTTCACCGGACTTGGTAACCCGGTGTTGCCAGCTGTTCTTGGTCTGACCGGTGGCCACTGCCGTGTTCCGCTTGACCTGTGATTCCAGTTCACCACATGCTTCTTCCAGACTGGATTCAGCCAATTCAGCAATCACAGCCTTGACTTCTTCACTGTGGTCAATGAATTTGATGTTGGCCATCAAGATCACCCCACAAACCGCAGATAGATTTCTAATTGCTGATTCATTTCCATGGGGTTGTCTATCAGCAAAACATCATAGGCCACACCACTGACCACCAGCCGCTTGTCATCGGCCTTCCGGTCAATGGCCACATAATCACACAGGAAGATGTGGGTGGATTCCTGAAGTTTGGCACTGAAATTGCTGTACTTGGAATCACCAGACTGAAGATCCAGCCAGCCGGTCAGGGTCTGAAGGTCTTTCCATGCTTGGGTCTTCCCACCAATAGCATCGGTGGTGGATCCGTTTTTCTGCTGAAGAACCGCTTCAATGTTTCCACCAATCATGGTCAACACCTTGCCTTCTTGTGCAGATTCAGACCATTCAGGATGCCCACGGGATAACCCATGAACAGGGTTGCACTGTCTTCATAGGTCACAGAATGACGGGACAGGGTTTCAGATTTCACACCCACCTTGTCACCCATGTTCTGCTTCCACTTGTACAGATCCACAGCACACTGGATGACATCTGCCGGGTATTTGATCTTGGTCACCAGATTGCAATCCACAGTGAACAAGGGCTTGTCCAGTTCAATGTGGTCATCATAGACAACGGTGATGGTGTACAGACCATCATTCACACCGGATTCACTGATCTGCACGGTGTCCCCCACGGCAAAGAACCGGGGGGATCCGTACACATCGGAATCTTCAGATCTTCCAGCAAAGCGGACAGTCCGCTGTTGGAAGTTGTTGTTGGTGTATGCCCTGATGACAGCTTCAATGGCTTCCAGCTTGGCGGTGATCAGGTCATCACTGGCAGTGCCACAGTTGACCTGTTCCTTCAGTTTCTCAACCGTGATGATCATCAGGATTCACCACCAATCAGATCAGGCCTTGAACTTGGCCAGAACAACCTTGGCCGCATTGGTCAGGGCAACACCGTAATACTTGGCGGCAGTGATGTCATGGGTCTGCTTCTTGGGGAACCACTCATGATCCACGGAAGTGTCCTTCTTCAGCAGGATGGTGATTGCCGGCAGTTCATCCTCGGTGTACTCGGTTTCAGCGGAATCAGGTTCCATCTTGATGATGGGGTTGGTGAACACACCATCAGCGGCCACGATCTTCTTGGACTTCTTGATCCAGCAACCGGCAATCTTGCCGATGGAACCATGGACGGCCACACCGCCGGTGAACTTATCAGCGGACAGGAACTGTTCATCCTTCAGAAGGGTGGCTTCCTGCTTGGGGCTGATGAACATGACTTTTTCAATGCCGTCTTCCTCGTCTTCAAACTTGGTGACGGCATCAACAATGCCATTGTAGCCGATGGGATCAGCACCGGTGCCCACGGTGGTGGGGGCAGTCAGAGCGGCATCCAGAACATCATTGTCAACCTTGCCCACAATGGACTTGGCCAGCTGGTGTTCAGCCTGACCAACGGGGTTGCCCAGACCGCTGTTGATAGCTTCCTGAGTGATGCCCACGGACTTCATTGCCTTCTTGACAGTGAAGGTGGCGGTGCTGGCAGTCATCTGGGTGGTGCCAACCTCGGCACCCTCGGCCACATCTTCAGCATCACCAATGTAGTTCCAGCTGGGAATGGTCTTGGTATCACCGGGAACACCAACCAGCGTGGTGTCAACCTTGGCATAGGGGGTCAGTTTTGCCAGTGCTTCGATCTTGGCGGTGATCATATCACCCATAACTTCAGGGTTGATCATCTGTGCCATAGTAGTCATAGACATAGTAAATTCATCCTTTCAAAATTAGTTGTTCATGATAGTCTTGTATGCTTCAGGGTTTTCAGCCGCAAAAGCCGCCCGTTCAGCATAGGGTTTCCGCAGGAATTCAGCCTTGGTCATTCCACCACCGTCCTGCTTGCGGTCAGGCAGTTTCTGGGGATCAATCTGCTTCCCGGATCCGGCAGATTCAAAGAATGCCGGGAACTGGGTCTTCAGACCGGCCAGCTTGTCATCCATGCCCTTGATCTGACCATGTTCATCCAGTTCCAGTTCACCCTTCTGCTTCAGCTGGAAAGTCAGATAGGGAACATCAGTGGCCTTGGCTCCAACCAGTGCAACCTGAATGGCCGCTTCCAGCTGGGTCTGCTTCAGCTGTTCCTGAAGCTGGGCAATGGTGGCTTCATGGGCAGTGATCTTGCCCTGAAGGGCTTCATTGTCCTTGGTGCCGGCCTTGAACTGTTCAATCAGCTTGGTGGATTCACCGTGCTGGGCAGTCAGGTTGTCATGGTCTGCCTTCAACTTGGGATAGCGGACATCCATGTTTTCGTGCTGTGTGGTGAAGATCTTGTTCTGTTTCATTTCACCAATGACAGATTCAATGTCTTCATCAGACAGCCCCTTGGCCTTCAAAATTTCCTGCAATGTCATCTTGATCAATTCCTTTCTACGCTTTTGTACGGGGTTGCATCCCGGTTTTGGAATAGATGTTTTACACCGTCCCCGGTGATGGTGATCTGTGCCGGACTTGAACCGTGCATTCCAGCCTTGAAAGGGCTGTGTCCTGACCATTTAGACGAACAGACCATATAAAAAGCACCACCCGGTGAAGGGTGATGCTTTTGTGTTTAATAGGTGTATTCGGTGCCGATGAATTCAAGCTGTGCAAATTCATCCGGGTTGGTGAACATGTACTTGGAAATTTCTTCACCAATGATCTTGCCCATGTAGTTGTAGGCAATGGAATTGTAATGTCCACCCCGGTTGTTTACCCTGAAGAATCCACCGGTGCTGTACATGGAAGAATACTTTGTCAGGTCAATCAGATAGCAATCCGGAAGCAGATCCGCAATTTCCACAACAGCATGGTTGTAGGCATGGTCAATGGCAATTATCGGATCCGGCAACAGGAAGAACTTGGCCTTGGGTTGCAGTGCCTTGATCTTCTGGATGATCTTTGCATAATTGCCATAGTAGGTGTCAGCATTGTTTTCACAATCACTGATGTCCACATCTGCAATGGTGCCCAGATAGTCATCACCCAGCTTGCCCCGGTCATTCTGACCCAGACCAATGATGTAGGCATTGCACAGGTTGTTGGCCTGTTGTGCCAGTGCCCAACCTCTGGAATGTGTCCAATAGAATCTTGTTGACAATCCACCCACAGAAAAATTGACACATTCAATGCCATATTTTCTGGCCATGAACTGACCCCAAGAATGGGCATAAATGTCCACCAGACCCTTTGTTCCATCTTCCTTGGTGTACTGACTTTCACCGGATGCCAAGCTGTCACCGATACATCCAACCTTCAGGAATGATGCAATCAGTGGCGGCACATTGTCACCGGCAACCATCAGTGTTTCCACATTGGTCTTCAGATCCGCAATGTCAGCAGGATTCAGGCACTTCTGCCACTCATCCCACTTGAATTCATTGCCCCAACAGTTGCGGACATACAGGGCATGATCAGGTCTGGAATAGAACAGCTGAACACATCCGGATTGATTTTCACTGATGAAGTTATATGTCAGACAAGTGCCATATGCTTCTTCAGTGGGACTGTTGGCAATAGGTGTGGAAATGGTGACCACCGTATTCAGTGGTAGATCATTGAAAGATTCATAGACAGTATTGCTTGCCGTGATATGCACACCGGAAGGAATGACCGCTTTTGTGTTGGGAACATTGATGTCACCAAGGGGTGTTTCCTTCCATGCTGACCAGTTTGCCCATCTGATCCGGCTGAACAAGGCAGATCCATTGTTTTTGAATGCCAGCTGAACCACACCACCATCAGAAGTGACACCACTGTGACTGAAGGTGATGAATGTACCAATGAAATCATCATAGGGAAGATTGGACATCCAGCTGGAAATGGGATAGCCATTCACAATGACACTGTTGCAAGGGAAGTCATTCACATCCGTATAGGGGCAGTTACCTTGTTCAGCACCAATGAACATTCTACTGCCCTTCAGGAACAGGTTTTTGTCAGTGATGGCAGAAAACTGTTCCCGGACAGCCGTGCCAGCGGATTCATAGGTTTTCCCATTGGCACCCACCCGGATGTCCTGAAGTTCAGCATCACCGGTGGTGGATCCATTGGGAAGGGCAACAATCTTGTCAATTCTTGCCCGTTCAGCGGCAATCTGCTTGGTCATGTATGCTTCATAGTCACCCATGACAGCATGAACTTCATCAGATTCTTCCTGCTTCCATGCAGTCAAATCCGCTTCCGTGTCATCCTTCCACTTGGCCAGACCTTCTTCAGTTTCAGTCTTCCAACTGGTGAAGCTGGCATTGATTTCACTGGTGATCTGCCGAATCACCTTGGCCTTCCAGCGTTCAATGACATCCACATAGTCCTTTTCAAAGGATTCATCTGCATTGATACCCTTGGAAATGAAGATACCTTCATAAATGGCCGTGTGCCAGCCATAAGTGATGACATCATCTTCCTTGCACTTGAAGAACAGAAGGAAGTTCAGGGAACCGGCCAGCCGGGTGGAATTGATGTCAACTTCCCAACTGCAAACCACCTTGGAATCATCTTCAGGATCCACCCGGAAATCATTCAAGGTAACAAAACCGGAATTTTCTTTCCGCTTGTCAGATGCAATGTTCAGGAAATGGACTTCCACTTCATTACACAGGGACATGTCATGACCTTCAACTGTCCGGGGACATTCAAAGGTGAAGACTTCAGACTTGTGATCATTCTGGATCAGAACAATTTTCCGGTTGGAATCATTCTTGATCTGCCGGGTGATGGGATTGATAGAAAAGCGTGTATCAGAATCAATCACGCTGTGTAAATGTGCCATACTTCTTACCTCATTTTACTGCATGAAAAAAGCACACCCATTGGATGTGCTTTAGTCCCACATTTCCCCATCAGCCGGGTACAGTTCCAAAATGGAATAGTATTCCGGGATGTCACAGGGTGGGACACCATTCTTCAGCTGGGTCAAGACTTCAATCTTCAGATCCAGCTGTTCTTCACTGTCCAGATCAAAGAACTTGGCCACCAGTTCATCAATGTACATGACTTCTGCATGAAGTTCCATGACCTGTATCATCTTGTCATTCATTTGATTCCACCTGCCATTTCTTCAATCATCTGATCCAGTGCATCACACAGATCCGGCTTGTCTTTCCGCAACATTTCCACCAGATCCGGATTGTTGACGGACAATGACATGTAGTTGGCAAAGATTTCAGCTTCTGCTGAACCAGCGTGTCTGTAATACTTGCCACCATGACCATAGATCAGGGTGCCACTATCACGATAACTGCCGCCGGACAGTGCATCATAGATGTCAGACAGCATTGACACACCGCCACCACACAGGTTCCGGCACTGATAGTCCCTTTCAGCATCTTCTTCCCGGATCAGTGCATTCCATTGTTTCTTATAAACGGAATAGGATATTTTACCAGCACGATAGTCAGAAGTCAATGCTGTCCACTGTGCCCGGTAGGTCACCTGAAGACTATCCCGGACAGCGTTATATTGCTTGGCAAAGTCATCAAACAGACCCTTGATGTCATCCGGGATGACCTTTCCAGATGTTCTGATGGCATCTGTCAGTTTTTGATTGGTTCTACTGACCCACTTGCCATTCCTACCGGCACCCAGATCAATCAGGTGACCCATTTCATGGAATGCCGTGGATTTCTGACCCATCAGATCATCACCCAGCATCTTGGGAACCTTGACTGTGCACTTGGTGACTTCACCGGTAGACCGGCTGACCCATGATGTGACCGCATGACCCTTGCCGGTATAGCTGACAGTGCAGTCAGCCGGGATCCCCGGCAGGTCACCCATGTGGGTGTACAGTTTCCGGATGTTAGGATCCAGATCTTCCGCTTCATTCAGGGCATCCACAAAGGTCTGGGTGGCCTTCTTACCGTTGCTATTCTTCCGGAAGTATTCCGGGAAGCTGTCCAGCGTTGCCGGCTCCACGGGTGCCGCAGGGGTCACAGGTGCCTTGGCATTATAGATGGGATTGTTGGCCAACAGTCTGGAATACTTCTTGTATTCCCGGTCAGTCATCAGATCCAGCACCTTCCGGAAGTCCTTGGTGCCATATTGCTTTTCCATCTGCTGGACAAAGTTCATGTATTTCCGGTTTTCATCGGAAAAGAAGGACTTCTTGAATTCATCATAGGATGCCGGACTTTCAAATTCTTCAAGTTTACCAGCAAAATTGTCCCACTTGGTGAATCCGTCATCCAATGCCCACCGTGCCCGTTGCAATAGTGCACACCGGCAGTTGATGACTTCAGCGGCACCACCAGCAGGGTCACCGGGGAACATCAGGCCATTGCTGAAGGGCTTGTCCACTTCCCGGATTTCACCATCCACAGCCACATGACTTTCACGGGTCAAAGCATCAAGGGTGGAATCCCATTGCTTGACCACATCGGCACCCCGTTCCTTGGCCTGTTCCATGGTGTCCATGGCCGCCGTGGTCTGGATCCGGTGGCCTTCCGTCCGTGCTATCCTTATAGCATTATTATAACCGATTCTGGTATAACCTGCCAGTTGTTTGGCACATTCAGCATAGCTGGTGCCGGTTGCAACAGACCGGGAAATCTGGGCAGTGATTTTCTTCTTCAGCAGACCCACATCTTCACCCAATCTGGTGTATAGACCTTGACTGATCTTGGAATCCAGCTGAACCGCCCTGACCATTTTTGTCTGATCCAGCGGCATCAACAGCGGCACATCCTGACCATGGAGGTCAAACAGACTACCAACAAAACCATCAGTGTAACATCCATTCAGATAGTCTGAAATGGTCAGATATTGCTGGGTCTGCATCTGCTTCAGAATGCCATCCACCTGATCCTGAAGGGCTTGCTGGTATTTCTTCTGATAGATCTTGGACTGGATCATGGACTTGATCCGTGCCCGTTCAGGGTCATCCGGATCTGTCCAGTCATATTCCAGCTGAAGGCCATCAATGGACAGCTGAAGATTCTTGATCTTGCTGGTGATGTCCTTCAGGGCAACACCATAGACCTGATTCAGCCGCTTGATGACAGCTTCTTCATTATTCAGGAATTGCTTCTGAACCAGTTTCTGCCGGCTGTTCATCGGTCACCACACCTTCCAGTGTAGCCATGGCATCCGTGGTGTTCTGGGCTTCATTCAGCTTTTCCAGCTGATCCTGAAGTTCATCAAAGTCCAGATCCAGAATGTCACAGATGGCCTTCAGTGCTTCTTCATCACCAATCATGGTGGCCACATTCAGAATACTGTTCAAGCGGATCTGTTCAGTTTCAGCTTCCGTCTTGGCATTCTGGACATTTTCCTGTTCATTGGTAGGAACAATGTGTTCAAAGTGGATTTCCACATCACTGGGTTGATAATCAGTGCCATTCTTGGTGTTGATTTCATCCAGCACCACCCGGATGATGCCCTTCAGGAACCGCTTCAGCCGTTTTTCCAGCTTTTCTGCCTTCAGTTCCAACAGGGTGTATCTGGATCTGATGACCACATTGGTGATGTTTCCATCACCCATCTGGGAAGAATTGAAGGCCATACCGAACCGGTAAATGTTCTTTTCATCTTCATCAGCCTTGGTCTTTCTGGCCTGATAGGGGACATCCACAGTCAGCACTTCCAGACCACCATTAGAATCCACACCCATGATTTTCTTGGTCTTGATGTTCTGCTGAAGTTCAGACAGATCATCACCATTGAATCCCTTCACCAGATGGATGGGGGTGTCAAAGTCCTGAAGGTTATTGGACAGGCCACATTCCATCATGTCATAGTCATCAATCAGACCCTTGATGGGCTTCAGGGCACTGAACTGTTTCATGTTGTAGTCCAGCCGCCAGAAGGGAATGAATCCCAGACTGTCACCGTACATGGCACCGGTCTTGGGATCCGTCCAGACAATGTTGGGACGGGGATTGATCAGCTGGTTGTCATCCAGCAGGATCTTCCCATCATCCACCTGCACATAGAACCAGATCTGATCCTTGTCATGGATCTGAATCCGCTTGATCCGCTTCCGGTCTTTGCCAATCCGTTCCACATACCAGTAGATGACATATTCACAGCCATCATCAGTATCCTTGGCACGGACTTCCACAACACCCAGACTGTCAGCATGTTGGAATGCAAGTCTGTCTTCATGGTTTTTGAATCCATACAGATAGTCAAAACCCTTGGCCGTGGTGCCGGTGATGACTTCAGCCATTTCAGCCCAGAATTCATCATCAAAGTACACATCCAGATGATCCTGAAGACCTTCCGCTGTGTTCTTGGCCTGAATGGGGTTTTCTTCAAAGGACAGGATGAATGCAGTCAGCTGATCCACATGTTCCGTGAAGAAGGGATGACAGATCCGGCTGTTGGATCTTGCCTTGTCTTCCACAAGGATGCCATCCGTGTTGTAGTAAAACACCCTATAATTCAGGATGTCATGTTCTGCTTCATAGTACCGCTGGCCAACAGCGGCCTGTCTTTTCTTTTCAGATGTGGCATCATCATCAATCAGCCACTTGATTTCAGCTTCTGTCAGCACATTAGTTCACCCCTTATGCAGTAGTGTCAGATGCAGGGAAGCTGATCTTCAGGGTGTAGGGGTCAAACAATGCCACGGCACCTGCAGTGCAGGGGACGGGTTCTTCCAGTGCACCATAGAAGAAAATGCCGGCAGTTTCACCAACCGTGCCGGAAGAAGACAGGAAGAATCCCTTGGCATCCACCCAGTCACCGGTGGCCTTTGTCCAGTTGATCTGTTTGGTATTCTGGATCATCCGTCCGGAAGCGGATCCCATCACATCAGGGTATGTCTGACCCTTCTGGGAAATCAGAACACGGGAATAGCCGCCGCCCGAAAGTTCCGTGATTGCGCCGTTGTCCGCTTCCGGGTCATTGGAACACAGACCGATGTAGACAGCGGAAGGGGCTGTCAACTGTGCGGTCTTGGACAGCGCATAGTTCAAAATGTTGTTTGCGTATGTAGTAGTAAAAGGCATTTTGTTTCAACTCCTTTTTGATTAGGTCAAGCCAGCGATGGCGAACCACTTATAAGTTGCGTCTGATACAGTCGGGGCATAGCTCAGACCGAAAGTAAAATCTGTTTCGGTAATTGTACCGAAGCCCGTCATTTTTTTCAGGGTGCTTGTGTTTGCATCAGTTCTAGTTACGGTTATTGTTTGCAACCTATAAAACCCTCCACCCATAGCCGTCCAGAAATCACTGCTAAAGCCATAACCACTCCAAGCATACGTAGTACCATCGATGGGCGCACCGCCTGCAACGGCGGTGTTATCAACGAATATCATGTCAGGAATAAGCCCTAAGTTATGAGGGATTGTCGCTATCCCGCCGGTTCCGGTGAAAGTTCCTGCGGCCATTTTTACATTTCCACCAGCCGCCAAAGTTCCGATAATTCCAGCAATGTCCACACCCTCGGCAATGTTTTCTGGGATTAGGTTAGACGGGACTGGAATGTTCACCTTATTGAACACCGTGCCATCTTCCGGGATGACTTCCACCGTACCATTGGCAAAGTTGGTGGATTCATCGTCAAGGTCAACGGTCAATTCCACATCTTTTGCAATCGTGTCAGAATCAACAAAGTCCGCTGTCCCACCGTCCATCGTATTCACTTTGATAATGTCAACACCGGGATATTGTACATCTGCACCATTCCGGTCTTTCAATACGATGTCAGCCATTAAATCACCTTCAATTCATTTTCAGTCTGGGGATCCGTCTGGGCAAAGACAAGGGACAGAACACCATTCTGATTGATGTTGTTTGCCCAGTACACACTGTCTTCTTCCAGATCCACTTCCACAGTATCAGCAGACTGCACACCGCTGAACACTTGAAAGATTGTCAGTGCCCCATCTTCATATTCAGGCAGGAACCATGTAAACAGTCCAGCCTTGGTTGCCATCTTGATTTCATCCTGAACACCTACATCAGCCGCTGTTCCGGTGGATCCAGTTGCTGTGTCTGCCGTGGTGAAGGATGTTTCCACAGCTGGGATGTCAACCGTGGGTGCAGAAGACCCCAGTGCATCATGATCATTGGTGAAGCTGTTGAACCTACTTTCTGCAATGGCAGACTTGACCGCTTCTGCCACAGACTTGCGGAACACCTTCATGGTTTCAGCAAACTTGGCCACAGCACTATCAGCGGCAGTCAGACCGGCCACATGATGCATCAGAATATCACGGATATGTCTGAATGGTGCCCGTGCATATGCCACCAGACCGGCAAGCACTGAAAAGCGGATCTTCCCATTCACCTTTACTTCAGCCACAGGATCAGCGGACAGGGGTGCTTCTTTGCTGGCCTGAATTGCAGTGTCAGATTCCATTTCCTTGGCCGGTGCAGTACCCAGAACGGCAACACACCAATCAAAAAACCGCACCACAGCGGCAAGGAAGACATATCTGACGGACAGCCGCTTCACGGATCCACCAAAAGTGCCTTGCCTTTCCATTTCACCCTTCAATGCATTGATGCACCGGATCCGCACATTTCCAACCACGGTGATGGGGGAAATCTGGACAGATAGCTTCTTTTTGGGTTCAAATTTACCCTTGGGTGTTTCTACCTGCTGGAATCTGCCCTTGTAGATACTCATGCACCATCACCCAGTTCCGTGATGTTGGGCTTGATTTCAAAGACACTGGCTTCAATGACATTGAAGAACACATTGGCACCATGCTGAAGGCCAACATCATAGAAATATTTACCGGGTTCAAGATCCGCAGTATCAGCCGGGGTCAGTTCCAGATAATAGGTGCCATCATCCACACTGTGTGTGATGGTCTTGATCAACACACGGTCTTCATCCTTGGGTCTTTTCTTGACACCAAAAACCAACACCTGACCGGATTCAATGATAAAAGGATCCCCGTCTGCATCGGTCACCACAAGGCCAAACACATTGGATGTTCCCCGGACAATAGAAAGATCTTGCTTCATAGTTTTCACCCCTTAAATTCAAAAACAGCAAAGATGCAAGCACCATAGGCGGTTCCTATATCACCGCCGGCAGGAGGTAGACCAATTTCCCGGACTTCCCCCAAACATACCAAAACAGGGAAGACCGCTGGTGCTGTACATATTGCCGGTCAAATAAGCCATTTATTTTTCTGAATGAACCGTTCCAGTGCATAACGCATGGCATCCATCAGGTGATCATCACCTTCAGGTTCATTCAGGGATTTTCCAAACTTGTCTTTTTTCCACTGGTATTGGCTGATTTCAGTCAGGAAGTTGACACACCGTGGATGGATAATGATTTCCATGTCCTGAATCCACTGGATGCCATTGTTGACTGAATCCTTGCCCTTCTTGGCACCTTTAATCCGTGTCAGACCCAGCCCCTTCAGCTGATCAATGGACTTGGGTTCAGCACAGTCACCGGTGATCTGTTCCTTGGCATATCCCATCCGGCTGACTTCTTGGAAGATGGCCGCATTGGACATGCCCTTCTTGTACATTTCATCCCAGACATAGATCCTTCTGTGTTCCAGTGAAACAAAACCACAGAACAATGCACTGGGGTCATTGGTGTAGCCAAAGTCCAAACCAAAAGCGGATTGCACATCCTTGGGAAGATCCTGCAATGTGAATGCCTGTTCTGTCCATTTCTCATAGATCAGACCATCAATCACACCCCAGTTGCCATCACCAGCAACGCTGAATCTTCTGGGGTTCTGCCGCTTCATCCGTTCAAATTCTTGCCGGTCAGCTTCAGACAGCCATTCATTGCACCGGTATGTGGTGGTCAATGCAAGGATGTCCGGATCATCCACATCAAAAAACCTTGCCTTGATCCATGTCCGGTCAGACCATGGGTTGAATGTCAGGGTGATCTGCTTCCACAGGCCATCCGGACAATCACCCAGCATGGATTCAGCAAGGGTGTCAAAGTCTTCTTCCTTGGTTATTTCATAGGCTTCTTC